>LNFM01004638.1_pt1 | contig 25023 bp, 38 predicted proteins | sample 596031 | NCBI WGS metagenome assembly LNFM01 (sample SAMN04254537, study PRJNA301005) | activated carbon metagenome | isolation source: dual media filters at the Ann Arbor, Michigan drinking water treatment plant | place: USA: Ann Arbor | reverse complement strand
ATTGCCTCGGTTGAGATCGAGTCGGTAGACCGGCATCGCTTAACCCGGCTGCGACCGCACAACGAACAGCGCCACCCGAGGCGCACCCGTGCCGGCCCACTCAGCCCAGATGCCTTGCGGGCAGAAGACCGCCGCGCCGAACCCCAGCGTCTTCTCGTAGCCGACGACGTTGAATACGCCGGTAAGAACGTTCGGGTGCAGGTTGAGCCCAGCGCTGCTGGTGCCCATGTGCAGGCCGAGCGTGTTCGATGTGCCCGCCGCAGTGACGCGAAGGCCGTAGATCCAGCACGGCCCGGTAACCGCTTGCGCGGGCGTGGCGCCCGTGATCTCGACCACTTCACACGCAGCGCCGCCCCACAGGCGCCAGGCCTGGGAGTCCATGCCGGGCTCGATCGCCATGTTGGCGACCTGATCGGCGCCGGTCGTCTTCTTCGGCCCAATCGTACTACCTTGCTCCGCAAACGAACCCATTGCGTCTACCCCCTATCCAGGTCGATGGCCATGCCCCGGTCTTGCGGGGTATTGGGCTTGAGCCCCGACATCTCTGCCGGGGTGTTGATGTCCATGATTACCGCCAGCGATGCGGCGGCGATCTTCTTGTCGTCCTCGCTGACCTGCACGCCGTAATCGGGCGCCAGCTCGAGCATCAGGTTCCAGATGAACGCGCGCCGGTAGCCCAGCGGCAGCGTGACCGTGTCGCCCAGCGCGGTAAACGTGGCGATCGCCTTGCGCATGTCCAGCCAGATCGTCTCCACCGCGGTCGGCACCGGCCACAGGAACACCGTGCCGTTCGTAGCCCCGCGCTCGAGGTAGATCTTCGTGGGCCGCTCCGCCTTCGCCTTGTCCGAGATGTGCAGGTAATCGCGCCGGCGCACCGGTGTAACGGGATAGTCCTGGCCGGCAACGCGGATGTAGGCGTGCTCGATCTCGATCGGCTGCGAGGTGTCCCACGTCTGCCCGGTCCCGATGCTGTAGGACGCGGTCCCGTTCGCCGTGCTGAAACTCGACAGCGTGGTGGTGAACTGCTTCAGGCGCTCCAGGCTCCACGAGTCGAGCATCGCCTGACCCATTTCCAGCCCATGCGTCAGCATGCTGGCGCTCAGGTTGTTCGCATCGTCCTCGCCCAGGAGCTTCTGCAGCGAGTATTCGATCCAGCTTTGGATGGTGGCCATCTAGTTCCTGAGATACGTGGTGAAGTCGGTGGCGGGCGTGCCCTCGCCGTCCGGCACGGACACCTCCGGCGAAGGCTTGGCGAGCGCCTGGCGGTCCGCACCTACCTTCGGCGGGTCTTCCTGCGGATGACGCGGCTCCCAGCACGTCGAGCACACGCGCAGGCCCGGGATGTCGCCGTCGTTCATCAGACTGCGGTACGCCACGCGGGACCCACACCGCTGGCACTCGCCGTAGGCATGCGTCCCGCGAGCGAAGGAACTCATCGCCGGTAGCTCACGGTGAGCGTGGTATCGCCGCGCTCGCGCGATTCGCGCTTGGCCGTAGCGTAGGACTCGGCCGCATCGGCCTTGCAGGCGTCGTAACGCTTCGGCGCGAACTTGAACGACATGCGCTTGCCCAGTTCGGCGCACAGCGCATCCGTCCACAGGATGTCGACGTCGGGCGTCTCGGCAGCCGTGGCCGAGTTGCTCTTGGCGATGTCCTGCGCGCGGCGCAGTTGGTTGAAGATGATGACGTCGGTGGAGTTGTCTGGCACCGGCCAAAGGGTCAGCACGGGCCCGGCTTGCTGTCGATCCACCCAGAAGCGATCGGGGCGGCCCGTCTGCGCCTTGTCCGGGATCTCGAGGTAGTCCTTTCGCGAGATCATGTGCACCGGGGTGTCGACCCCGTCGCGGCGCAGGACCATGTCGAGAATGTCGATGGTCCGCGTATCCAGCGCTGGCGTCGCGTCACTGGCGGTCAGCGTGATCGTGCGTTGCTCGACCAGCCACTGCTTCATGCCCTTGTTGAACCAGTCGATCAGAATGAGGTTGAGCGAAAAGCGGGCGGACGTGCGGTGAAAGTCCTTGATGAGCGATTCGTCGATGCCGGCCCGTGAGAACGCCTCGGTCATGATGTCCGGAATCGTCGGGGCAAATGTGTAGGTGCCGCTCGTCGCCATTCGCGAAGTGCTCCGTGATCAGGGGGGGAACCCCTGGCACGAATGCCAGGGGATCAGACGGGTTAGGCGTCGGTGCTCGCCGTGCCGTTGAAGGCCATGCCCACTTCGCCCGCCAGGTTCACGATCGACAAAGGCAGGTGGAAGACCATTGCCGCGCCCACCAGGGCCTCGGTAATGTTCGCGGCGTTGTCCTGAAGCCGGCAGTTCAGGTTCGGGCCGATCGAGCCCGTGGTGGATGCATGACAGGTCACGATGACGTCCGCCGCATTGCGCGTGCGCATGATCGCCGGGTGGTCGCCGCGCCCGTAGATCGTCAGGTTGCTGGCTGCCGCAGTGTTGTCGATGCACGCCACGGCAAAGTTGCCGTCGATGAACCGAGGCACGATCGTGACATCATCCGCGCCGCCCATCGTGATCCACGCATCCGCGCCCGCATCGGTCGTACCACGGTGGACATGGTCATAGATGCCAGCGCGGTCAGCGTTGGCGTCCAAAACAATCCAATCCACCGTTTGAAAGGAGCCGGTCGTGTCGCGCGTCTCGCACCCGACCATCATGAAGTCTGCCGCGTTGACATCGATCGGGCCCGTGAGCGCATCGAGGGCAGCGACGAACAGGCAGTTGGCGATGGTGATGTTCGCCGCATCGACATCGATGTCAGCACCAACCACGCCGCCGATGGAGAACGTCGGACGGTTGGAGCCGTTGCCCAAGCCGATGATGGTGACGCCGATTTTGTTGAGCACCAGAGCCGCGGCGACAGAGAGCGTTTCGGCATGCCCGGCTTTACAGACGATGACGTCGCCGCGATTGTCGACGCATCGAGCCATGGCTTGGGCTACCGTCGAGAACGGGCTTTGGAAGGTGCCCGCGCCGGTCGATGCGCCTGCGGAGTGCACCCAGAATACGTTGTTGGGGTAAGTGTTGAGGATCGGCATGCCGCGAATAGCGACGCCGTCGGCGAATCCCTGGGGGTAGTTGCTGATAGTCATGAAAGACTCCTGATGGAACTGTGCGGACTCGGTCAGAGCCGCAACCCTTCGAAATGGAAAGCGGCAGGCCCCGTGAAGGAACCCGCCGCTCGGTTACGCTGCTACCTCAAAGAGGCTTACGATCCGCCCGTCGAGCCGTACACACCACGCCAGTCGGTCCAGCCGAAGCTGTAACGCTCGCGGGCTTTGTAGCGCATGTTGCCGGTTTCGAAGTCACCCTCGACGCCACGCTGGATGCTGACGCGCTTCAGATGCTTCAGCCCGTCCGGAATGTCGGTCTTGATGAACCAGGCACTCGGATCGGTCATGCGTTGGTTGACGCAGAAGCCACCCGGGAGCATCCCCATGTTCTTCAGCGCGTTGATGTCGTTGTTGGCCGAATCCGGACGGAAATCGGAGAACAACAGACGCTGGGCCACGAACTTCAGGGCCGGGGGAACGATCAGCTTGGTGGCCGTGGAAGCGATGGGGATGCCGCGATCGTCGGTGAAGTTGCTGATGGCGATCAGTGCATCCTCGAGCGTGGCCTCGGACAGATCAGCCATGACGGTGGGGCGATTGGATGTCGAGCTGCCGTTGTAGAGCGGGTGGTCGGTGGCCAGAAGCACCTTGCCGTCGCCGCCCGTGTAGCCAGCGGTGGCCGCGTAGTTCAGGATGTTGGCGCCCTTCACTTCCTTGGTGTGCTGCATGGAGCGCGCGAGGGCTTTGCTGTACTTGTTGCCCAAGTGACCGTACAGGCCATCCTCGACCGCCTCTTCGGTGATCGCGAAAGCCAGAGCGATTGTCTCGTGGACGTACCGCGAAACCCACGATTCGCCGCCTGCGTCGTACGCAACCGGGGCGCCTTCGGCTTTCACCGCGGCGGCACCCAGGCCTGCCTGCAACACATCCTCTTCGTACGCTTTATCCGAGCTGTCGACGTCGAACACGTCGCGCCATTGTTCGGGATAGCGCCGGTATTCCAGTCCGAAGACCGTGTTCAGGCCGCGCTGAAGCTGCTTCCTGAATGCTGCACGATTCATAACCGTCATGATGAATGACTCCTAAATGGGGTGTGGCAACGCGAGGGCTAGGCGCCCTCTTCGTTACGGTTAGACGCCAGGCGTGGCAGCCTCGTCGACGCTGAACTCGTGCTCGAAGATCATGACTTCGAGTTCGGCGAACTGAGAGATTTCGTTGTCCGCCGCGGGGTGGATGTCGACGATGCGGAAGCCCGCCGCGCCGGTGCCCATGGTGCCGCTCAGATGCGCGCCGGAGTTGCCGGTGAGATCCGAAGGGGTGCCGGCGACGTGGTCGGCCAGTGCGCCGATGCTGTTCACGGCAGGCGTGCCACCACTGCGCACCCGATAAACGATGTTGGGATCGTCGTAAACGCGCGCCCTGCCGAACGAGTTGCCGAGGGTGCCACCAGGCGCAGGCCAGTAGGGCGAGAAGCGCGGCGTGCCGTCGGTGTCGGTCCACTCGCAGCCGTCGAAGATGCCGACGATACGCGCGCCCGCGGCGGCCAGATTGATTACGCCATCGGCCGTAAGCGCCACCGGGTCTCCCCGGTGAATCTTGGTGCCGTACGAATGAAGGATGCGGTATTCCGAGGGGCGGATAACGCCTCCCGTTTTGTGCCGCGACGGCCGGAAGCCGTAGTAGTTTGCCGAGTTAGGCATGTGAATCTCCTATGAGGAAGAGAGGTTTGGGTGCTGCTATTCGTCATCGCCGGCAACAGGCGGAACGCGGGGCTTGCCTGTGCCGATCGCCACTTGGGACCGACGACCGTTGAGGGAAAGAACACTGTTGGGGATGTGCTTATGAATGTCCTTGTTGACCGCATCATTCATGCGGTCGGTTCGGGCCTTCATGAACCGTTCCCTCGCTGCCGCTCGTTCGGCTGGCATCTCGCACAGGATGCGATCACGGTCGATGATGCAGCCGGCATGCGGCTTGCCCTTCGCTCCGATGAGGTATCCCATGTTCCCGACGTCAGGAACGGATTCGGCGGGCCTGGGCCTCCAGCCTTCGGCGAACATCTTGGTGACGTTCGTGTTATCTGCGGTGTTCATCAGATCGATGCGTACCCACCGCTGCACCATGCCGGGTTGGGGCTCCGGCTCGATGCGGCCCTGCATCCACTCTTCTTCCTCCACGCGGCTCGCTGGATGCACGCCCTCTTGGGCACGGGTTGCGTGTGATTTTTCAGATGCGCGTTCGCGCAGCAATTCGGCTGGACTGGTCATGCGGCTTCACTCCGTTCGCTGCGCATCTCCCGGAGGTACTGCTGCACATGCGCTTTGTTGGTAGGGTCGAGTTTGAAAGTGCGCATCGACTGCAGATCGGACGCGGATAGCCGCATGGTCCGAGTGCCGCCTGCGCCCCGGGAAGGGGAAGGAGCGCCGCCCGCTCCAGCATTGGCCGGGGCGACGTTTGACCCGGTGCCAGCGGCGCCAGGCTTCTGCACGCCGGCCTTCTTCAAGCGGCGGTCGAGTTCTGCGAAATAGTCCGGGTCGCTGGGCCGGTAGCCCTTCGCCCACAGTTCCTTGTCAATCTCCCGAGCCTTGGCGGTAGCCGTCTCGAATCCTGGCTTGTTGTACCAAGTGGCGTTGCGATCGACCCACGCCATGGCTTCGGGGGGCGCGGGTGGCGCGGCCGGCGGGCTGGCGGGGGCGGTAGCGCCCGGCTGTGCGGCTGCGGCTTGGCGACGCTGCGCCATCTGCGCCTCCATGCCCCACACTTGAAGCTCGGCGCGCCGGACTTCGGACTCGGCCTCTATCTCGGCATCGACATCGCCATCCACCTTGGCCTGGCGCAACTTCGCGCGCGAGTCCTTCAGTGCGGTGCGCGCCTGTGCCAGTTCGGGCGGATCCTGCCCGGGCTGTGCCGCTGCGGTCGTGCGTTGTTTCAGTTGCTCGTTCTCGGCGCGCAGGCGCTCGTTTTCCTGGCGAGTCTCAAGTACCTCGGCTTCCTTCGCGGACTCGGCAACACGGCGCTCACGCAGCAAGCGGCGCTTCATGTTCTCCGAGAGCTTGGAGTCGTCGTCCGGGTCTTCCTCGGCCTCCTCCGTGGCAGCCGGCTGCTTCTTGGCGGCGTCATCCTCGAGTTCGAACCCGGGGAGAGGATCTACTTCGATCTCCGGGTAGGCCGAGGCCAGGTCGCCAAACTCTTCTACCTCGTCGGCAGGTTGCTTTTCCTGCGCGCCTGCGTCGCTCTCGACTTCGAACGGATCGGGGTTGCCGTCCAAGTCGCTGAATCCATCGTCATCGACTGCCATAACTGGGTCTCCAAAAGAAAACGGCCCCGGGATTTCTCCAGGGGCCGCTGTCTTGAATGAATGCGGGTGAGTGGGTGTTCGGCTACACGTAGACGCGCAGTGCGCCCGGGTTCTCGACCTTGCCCATGATCTGGTCATCGTCGACCATGAGCAGACGCAGGCCTTTGTGCGTCAGCCGCTGCCCCGAGTACCGGGCATAGACCACGACATCACCGACCTTCACGTCATAGGTGCCTTGGAACTTCTCGGAGGTGCCAGCGAGCGGCCCCATCGAGATCACCGTGCCGATGTACTGCAGGTGCGTCTCCGCTTCCCGACTCTGTCCCGGCAGTACGATCCCGCCTCGACTCATGCGCCGCGCCTTGCGCGGGCGGATCACCACACGCCAGAGCGTGGGCTTAGGTGCGTCTGTGAGCAGAGAGGTCTCCTGCTCGTCGGTCAGGTCTTCGGTGCCTTCGGCTTCCGCCCAACCATTGCTTTCGTGGAACTCGCTATCACTCATCGTCTTCGTATTCGCCTTTGAGGATTTCCTTCACCAGCTCCTGCAGATCGGCGACTGCAGATCGACGCCCGGCGTTGTTGCCCGTGCGCTTGATGTAGTCCTCCCAACTGCTGGCGCCACCACGGCCGAGCAATGCATCTTGCTCGGCCACCTTCCCGGCTTGAATCGCTTCAAACCGTCGAAGCACATCCCGGATATCGAGCACTTACACCTCTCGATCGGCCACGGGCGTCTGCGGAGCGCCCTGCGTCTGGCCGCCAGAGCGCAACCGCATCAGAAGCTCCAGGGCGTCCTGCATGTTCATCTTCATTTCGCGCGCGGCGTCGGCCAGCATGCGGGGCTCGATGCCCTGGACGCCCGACTGTTTCAGCACGGCCTGCGCCTCGGCTTCCGCGTCTGCCTGTCCCTCGCGCGCCTGGTCCGATTGGAACTGCGCGTCTTTGCGGCGCTGCTCGGCCGCTGCGATCGCGTCTTTGCGCTTCTGCTCGCGATCGGCGATGACATCCTTGCGGTCGATGTCGCGCTTGGCCAGTTCGTCCTTGCGCCTTGAGTCCGCTTCGGCCTGCGCCGCCGCGGGGTCTTGCTGCTGTTGCTGCGCTGCCATCTGCGCCTGCAGCTGCTGGATCGCCTGCGCTGCCTTCATGGCGATCGCGTTCTCGATCTCCGGGGGCAGAGGTTGCGCATCCTTGGCCATCGGGTCGGGCAACTGCATGCCCAGCATCATGCTCATGTCGATGCGGTACTTGAGCGCGATGTGCTCGGCCATGTGCGCCATGATGACCGGCATCAACTGCTGGCCCATCGGCGTACCCTGGAACTGCTGCGCCTGCGCCATGTGCACGACCAAGTGCGCCTCGTGCGCCTGCTGCAGGAACGCACGGAACGGCTTGCCGACCAGGAGCAACTGCCCCTCGGTGATCGGATCCACCGGGGCGATGCTGTCCGGGTCGATCAGCACGCGGTCGATGTCCGGGCTCTTGAGCGCGGTCAGCATCCGCTTGTGCATCTCGTGCATGTTGTAGAGGTTCGGGTTCGACTGCGCCAGTTGAAGCTCTGCCTGCGCGATCGCAATGCGCTGGGTGGCACTGAAGATGTTCGGGTCCGACACCGGGGAGACGTCGACGCGGTCGTCGAAGTCCTGCCGGAACACCTGCGACGAGTTCTTCCCGCTCACATACGGGAAGCCATCCATCGGGATGTGCTCGGCGTTCAGTTCCGCCCGCAGCTTGAATTCCTCGCCGGCCGCCCGGTGCAAGCGCCGATGGATCGCGGTGTAGACCTTGGAGCCCTGCTCGATACGCGCGACGGTGGTGCCTACCGGGACGTTGTTCGTTCCCTCGCCCACCATCGCCTCGGTCGTGCTGGCGAAGCGTTGCCCGCCCTCGACAATGATGCCCAGGATCTGGGCCATCGCCGGGGACGGCTGCTTGAAGTCGGGCGAGTAAAACGCCTTGCTGAGTTCCTCGGAGGTGCACTCCACATCCTTGTACTTGCCCGGCTCGAGGATCAGTTCGCCGCCCTTGACGCTGACATCCTTGCTCTTGAAGCCGCCCTGGAAGTTGGCGAATGCCGCCGCATCCAGGAATGCGCGCAGGGTGCCGGTCGCCGCATCGGACAATCCGCCGATCGCGTGCAGGAGGCCAAAGCCGTAGTAGCCCAGCCCGGGCAGGTAGCGGTAGTGCGTGAACCAGCGCCGACGGTTGCGGTCGGGGTCTTGCTCGCGCCAGTTGCGGTAGATCGCGACGACTTGCTCGCTGTCCTTGTCGACCGTGACGATGTAGGGCCAAGCGATGCCCTCCTGGTCGCCGTCCTGGTCAAAGCCGGGGATCACGATGTCGCAGTGGCACTCCAGCATCGTATGGTCGCCGTCGTCGCTTGCCAGACTGCTCGGCGTGGCGTTGTCCGCCCGATCGCCCAGCGTGACATCTTCCGACATGGCCGGGGCCTGGATCGCGGTGTCGCGGTAGAGCTTCGCGCGCTGGAACTTCAGCAGTTCGTTGTGCGCCAAGGGGAAGCGATGCGTCATCCGCGACTCTTCGCCCGACTGAGCGCCGTAGGGCACGATGATGTTGTCCGCCTTGCAGAAGCGCGAGATCAACTTCTTACGCAGCCGATCGAAATAGGTCTTCTTGAAGGCCGACCCGCCGAACGGCAGGTAGAACAGCATCTGGTCGACGTCCCAGAAGTAGCTGTCATCCTGCATGACGACTTGCCAGTTCATGAACTCTTCGACGCGATTGGCCTGCTCTTCCAGTTCCTTGGTCACGCGCCCAAGCGGCACGGCCTTCACCGGCCCGGCACTCGGGAATAGCTCCTCAAGCGCGCGGGCCTGGAACTGCACGGCTGCCTCGACCAGCATCGGGTGAATGACCTTCGATGCACCCTCGATCGACGCATCGGCATCGGCTGCGCCTTCCGGCATATCGATCAGGCCGATTTTGATGAGGCCTTTTTCAAACCGCTCACGCCATTCTTTGCGCGAGGTGTCATCGGCCTCGACCCACTCGATAATTTGCGATCCGATGCGCGCCAATGCGCTCGCCTCCAAGCGCATCGCCAGGTTCTCGTCGAATGCTCCCGTGCCTTGTAGCTGGCTTTCGTCCTCCGTTCCCATGACGACATCCATACCGCCGTCGTCAGTCGGGATCAGGCGCATGTCGTCGTCGATCTGCTGCTCTGCAGGACCGAGAACGCCGGAATACAGGTCATCCATGGTTTAGTCGATGCTCCGGGACGTGGCGCCGTTGTGCTTGATCGGCAGGTCCGTTACGTCAATCTGGCCGTGCTCGTCGATGAGTGCGGCGCGCATACGCAAGACGACCGCGCCGTCGTCCTCGGTCACAAGGAACGGCGTGCGCCGCCAGATGATCCCGTGGCCAGGGCCCAGGGTGCGGTGCGCCCGCGCGAACTCGTCGCGCATGGCGGTGAGCAGACGGGTCTCGACGTCCTTGCCGCGGCCGCGCAGCGCATAGGTCTCCGGGGAGATGCTGTCCTCCGCCCACACAGGCGCAACGACAGCGCGGTCCAGGTCGCCGCTGTAGGTGAACATGGCTTCGATCTCGTCTTGCAACTGGCGCGGGGTGACTACGGGGTCATCCATCATCAAAGCCTCGGTGATAACCGCATGCGAATGTCGGAGACGATCTGCCGCTGCGCCTCGGGGTCGCCCGCGGCCGCGTTATGCTCGCGCCACTCCGGCCCAAGGCCGATGGCGTCCAGGAACTGCAGCATCTGGCCGGCGTGCTCGAGCAGGTCTTCGTTCAGCATCGACTCTGCCGTCTCATGCTCAGGTGCCGTATCCAAGTCGGATCTCTCTTCGCGGTTCTTCGGGTTCGTCGTCCTCGTCGGCCAGTTGCAGCCAGAAGAGGTTGCGTAGATGGAGCCATGCGTAAACGCACGTATCCGGAATGTCGTTGCCGGGGTCGCCCTTCACGAACGTCGCCTTCGAGCAGTCGTTGATGACCTCATGCGCCCAGGGCTTGTCCATGTAGTAGACGGCGCCTTGCTCCAGCACCACGCTGGCCGCATGCGCCCGGGCCATCTTCGACTTGTCGGCGGCCAGGGCACGCACCGGGACACCCTTGCGGCGAAGCTCCTGAATCAGGCTGTGCCCGCTCGACTTCTTCTCGATGAGCACCCGGTCCGGCTTGTACTTGTCGTAGTGCTCTTTCGCGATGCTGCGAAGCTCCGGGAACTCCAGCTTCTTCTTCATGCGCTCGAGCAGGATCGCGCACCACTGCCCTGACGGCACCGTCGGGATCGGCCGCTTGGTCTTGACCGAGATCACCGGCGGCGGCTGCTGGGGCGGCGGTCGTTCCAGCCAGAAGATTCCCCAGGTCGTGCGCGCCGAGTAGTCGTCTTCTTCGCCCTCTTCGAAGGCGGTGTCGTACACCGAGATGATGTAGTCACACTTCGGCGGCTTCGGCTCATGCCACAGGCGCCAGTACATCCGCTTGAGGATGGCGCCCTCGTCGGCCTTCGGCTTCTGCTGGTAGAGCGCGTTCCAGTTGCGCGAGCCCTGGGTGATCTTTTCCTGCGCGAAGTGCGCGGGGGGGAACCACTCAGGCCATATCGTCTCGCCGAGCTTGCGGCCCAGCGGGTCGAAGTCTTCCTCTTCCTGCGTCTCGATGACGGCGCACAACGAGAGCACATACCACTTCTCGCCGTCGCGAGCGATCACCCAGCCCGATTTGCCGTTCCAGTTCTCAGGCAGGATTCGCCCGGCCGGGTCGTCCTCGTGCCAGCGCGTGGCCACGTAGACGATCGCCATGCCCGGCTTGGCCCGCGTGCGCACGTCGCCGCGGTAGGTCTCCCAGACGTTGTTGCGCTCCGTCTTGGAGTCCGCTTCCTTGCGGCCCTTGATCGCATCGTCGATCACGCACAGGTCCGCGCGTCGGCCGGTCACGCCGGTCTTCATGCCGAAGGCGAAATACTCGCCGCCCTCGGTGGTCTCCCACTCCCCTTCGGCCGTCTTGCCCAGCGCGGTATCGAAGACGGCCTTGTGCACGTTCGACGCGAAGGCGTTACGCGCCCTTCGCCCGAACCGTTGCGCCAGGTCGGCGTTGTAGCTGCCCTGGATCACGCACCGGTTCGGATGCCGCCCCAGGTAATACGCCGGGAACAGCACCGAGCAGTATGTCGACTTCGCGCACCCGGGAGGCATGAACACCATCAGGCGCTTGAGCGTCCCGTCGGCCACGTCCTGGAGCTTCTCGCACAGGATCTGGTGATGCTCTGCCGGCAGATACCGAGCCGGCAGCGACAGCTTGTGCATCGCCGGCAGGTCGTCGGACTCGATCTCTGCCGGGATGTGCAGCCCGGCGTAGACTGCGAAGTTCTCGCGCGCGTTGCGGCGCTCTAGCTCATCAACGTGCTCTTGGATGGCCTCGAGTTCTTCGCGCGAGTATTCCATGCATCATGCTGACTTTTTGACTGGGAGCACCAAGCGCAGGCCGAGCTTCGCGCCGCGCCGCTGGATGTCCTCCAGTAGTTCCTGATCGGTCATGTTCTTCGCCGAGAACGATCCGGGCTTGCCCGTCTCTCTGCGTTCGACGCCCATGCCCAACTCCTTGCCGATGAAGGTCAGCGCCGTATTGGCCGCAGGCAAGTTCTGCTGATACACGCCGATGGGATTGCCCGCCTTGTCGAGCACGGGCACCGCCGCCTTAGCCATCGCCACCACCTCGACAAACTGGTCCATGACCCACTGCTTGTCGATAACGAGCTTCTTCACGAGCTTCTGTTCGACCTTGGCAGATATCCGCTCGATGTACGCCTGCACGTTCGTGTCCGCGAGGATCTTATGCGCCTGCTTGCGGCAGGTATTCGCATTGGCGGCCGGGTGCTTCGCCTTGTAGATCGCGCTTGCGTCGGTGCGGTCGCTGGCGAGCCAGGCGGTAACGAATTCCATCTGCGACTGGGTGAGTCCGGTTTTGGGGTCGCGTCGTTGTGCGGTCATGCTATGGCCATCGGTTGTTGAAGAGATTCGCGCCAGTATTCAAAGCCTGCATGGCCGAACACTCGCTTGCTGATGTTTTTGACCGCGTTGGTCGGCCGCTCCGGCGCAATGCCCGAGGTGTAGGTCATGGGTGCCGTGCCGCCGAAGCTGATCCCGCCGCTGACCGAGAGGGTCCGCGTCGAGTTGTGCGTCTCGTAGGGCGCGGTGCCGCCGAATGTCACGCCGCCGCTTACGCCGATCGTGCGGTTACGCGAGATCGGGGCCGCGCCACCGAACACGATGCCACCGCTGGGCAAGAGCACGTAGTCGTTCGTCGCGCCGAACGTCATTGCAGCCGTGCCGTCGAACACAACGCCCCCAGACACCGGGATAACGCGATTTGTTGCGCGTGCTTCGTAGGGGGCCGTGCCTCCAAAGACGATGCCCCCGGATGGCGTGATTTCGTACTCGTTGACGCCCGTGAACGTGATCGCGGCGCTGCCGCTGAACGTCACGCCTCCGGCTGTTGCGACTATGCGGTCGCGGGTGATTGGTGACGCGCCGCTGAAGACGATGCCGCCGCTGGTGGTGATGATGAACTCGGACGGGACGCCACCCGCCGCAACAATCGGCATCGGTATATCGCTATCAGACCCCGCGACAAGCGAGCCATCCCAGCCCGTGGTCGTGCCCTTGTAGGCCAGCCACGCGCGGAATTGAGCATTAGAGGAGAATGGCCCGTTCATCCCCAAACGTACTCATAGTAGCCAGCGATCCCCATGCCGGGAGCGTGCCATCTAATTGCAGTAATGCACGGCATCGATCCACCAGCCGTATCAGTCAAGCGTCGAATGCCCCCCGCTTGCCCTGGCGTGGTCTGTTCCGTTGGCAGTCCTGCAAATATCGTAGAAACACGAATCGGCTTGTAAATAATCGCCGCCATGACGCCCGCCAACATGGATGCACTCAGAATGCACGCCTCGACGTTGCGCACTCCAGAGTCGCCATCAGCCAGCCGGATCATCGGGCCATCTTGCGCAGGAACTAGACGCTGCGCCACAGCGCCAGTAGTCAAAGCAATCGCACCGGTACTGTTCGCTGCATTGCCCGCTTGATCGGTGTACGTCAGGGTGATGTTCGATGCAGTCGCCCCGAGCGCCGTCGTAACCTCCAGGCTCATGCAGAGCCCTTCTCCGGTCGTCCAGCGCGGTAACGCCGTCGTAGATATGGCCTGCGACGTTATGGACGTGGCGCTTATATCTCCCGCGCCGACCAATAAATCCACCGTAATGTAAATGCCCGACGAAGCGAGCGTGGAAATTTCTCCACCAACACCAATGTTGGACAGATACAAATGATCTGACGCGCCAAGCGATACGCCACGAGTCCCGTAGCTGCCTTCGCTTAGGCCATTAAACGCAGTGCCCCCAGGAATGTTCGTATAGGCTCCAGCGCCCGGCCAGCCAACGCTGCGAAAATCGAAGTGCCAAACCGAGGCAGTTCCGGAGGCTTTACGAAACCCGTACTCCAAATGCTTTCCGCCAGATATGGCGGATACGATCTGGTCCCAGCTCGTCAGCGATGCTCTCATTCCTTTGATCGACCGCACGACATCGCTTTGATCGCTCATCCTTCGCGCAATCGGCAGCAATTCATCCGCCCCGAATCGGCCATTACTGACCTCACGCGCCGCGCGTTCGTAACGCGCACTGTCACGCATCACTGCCCGCAACGGACGACGAAATGCGCTGTTGACGTACATCCCATGCTCACGCGTCAGGTGACCGACCTCACCCATGCCCGCAATATCCAGCGGTACAGGTGCGCACCGCCCTTGCAGGCCAGAAGCCACTTTGCGGAGTTCGTCGAGGATTTTCACGAGTAGACGAACTCCAGCCATTCGAGAATGGTGCCCGTACTCGTCGTGCTCGTCAGCACAAAGCGCCCGATGAATGGCCGCTCCCCGCCTGCGGTCGATGTCAGCACTTTAATGCCGCTCAACTGCGCTGGCGTAGATCGGTCCGGGAATACGTTGACTGTTAGCGTCGGGATCACAATGATCGGCTTGTATAGCAGAGCCGCGAGCACGCCCGCAGTAGAAGCTGCGCTGAAGATGCAGCCCTCCATCGACCGGACGCCATAATCCCCCGCTGCAAGTCTAATCATCGGCCCGTCTTGCACCGGAAGTAGACGTCCAGCAATCGCGCTCGTTGTGATGGCAATGGCGCCGGTACTGTTGCCAGTGTTGCCAGCCTGATCCGTGTAACTGATGGTGATCGTCGGAGAGGTCGCCGTGCCTCCTGCCGTCGTGACTTCCAGCGTCATGTTCACGCCCTCGCCGGTCGTCCAGCGTGAAAGTGACGTGGTGCTGATGTTTTGCGAGGTCGTCGCCGTCGTGCCGGTGCCCATCTGGATATTGCCCGCAGCTACGAGCAAATCCACGAACATGGCGATGTTGTTGCCGGTCACATGGTTCGCGGCTGGGTTCGTTAGGTACAGATCATCACTAACGCCAATCGTAGGCAACGGGATCGCGCCCGCAGAGGCCGATGTCATCCGAGCGCCTCCCGGGATGTTGGTGTAGCTGGCGGCACCCGGATTTCCAGCCACGCGCATGAAGCTCGACCAGTTATTCGCCACGGTCGTTTGGCTTGCTTTGTGCCCGAAGTGGTCGTAATACTGCGCATTTCCGCGTGCATCGATGGTGTCGTTAAACGACGTGATCGCCGCCCGCATTGACTTAATCGCTTGCACAGCGTCTTGCCGGTCAGACTCGCGACGAGACGCCTCAAGGATCTCAGGAGCACCCAACCGCCCGCCGCTCACCTCGCGGGCTATTCGCTCGATTTCATAGTGATCCTTGAGCGAGGCGCGAACGTGGTTCCGATAAGCGCTGTTGACGTACACACCCTGCCGCTCTGACAGGTGCCCTACCTGACCCATACCAGGCCATACCAGCGGAATCGGCGCCGTCTTTGGCTGCAAGCCGGAGGCCAACCTGCGAAGCTCGTGCATGATCCTCATTGCTTCGCCCCCGATGCGCTCTCACGCATGTTTCGCAGCACCTCAAGCGCACGAGTCACCGACTCGACCGCCGTCGCATCGTCCTTTTGCGCCCAGGCACCCAGGGCAAGCGTCAGCAATTCGTCAAGCGACACGTAAAACTTTTCGCTCGGCCCCGCATCCACTCGCGGCGGCTTCGGGTCTGCCGGGACAACGCTCCCGCTGCGCCCGTTGTCCTCGCTCGGCCCAACGCCGAAGAATTTCTCAAGCCACGCGCCTTCCGGACACGTGGGATGGTCGATGCGCACGTAATCCTGACCGTTCTCCGAAAACGCCTCGGTGACGGTAAATTCGCGTGGCTCAGACTTTTCGAGCCCTTGCCGAAAGTACACGCGATCACCTCTGGCAAACTGACTCATTAGGCGGCTCTCACGAATTGAAATCGCTGGCAGTCAAACGCACCGACAGTCCGCACATTCGGCAATCGGATCTGCGTCGAACACAGGTATTGGAGCAACCCGTCACCATGCAGCCGGTAGGCGCAATCGCCCGCCGTCTGCTGTGCCTGCCGAATCATGTCCTGCACCTGGAGTACGAGATTGGTCGTTGTGGCGAACTTGCGCCCGCTGCCCTTGGGCTCGACCTCGATAACATGCTCATTCGGATTCGGATGCGCGCCTGCGTGTTGTTCCACGCGGAACGAGCAGTCCATGCCGAACACGTCGAAAGACCGATACCCAAGCGCCGTACCGACCGACATGGCCCGCGTTCCAACCGTCGAGCCGCCGAGCACCATCGGCGCACGAGGCTGGACGCTCCACACGGCTGTAGACTCCTCGTCGGACTGGTCGGAATGCCACAGAACGACTTCGTGACCTTCCGCCGCGTCGAACATTTCAGGCGCGCAGCACGAGGCCAGAAAATAGGTCACCGCTGCATGCGGATGAGCCAGGAATCGCGCCTTGTGCGGTCGCGGATCGCACTCGATATGTCCGCGAGGCACAATGCCCGCCTGGATCAACACGTCATGCGCGCCGCTCACCGTGTAGATGTCACCGTCCATCTGGCGCAATGCGTCCAAGCTCGACAACAGGCTAGGCCCGTAGCACGCAAGCACCATCGCGCGGTCATGTTTAGGCAGCACTGGGAGCGTGTTCAGACCACGCAGCAACGCTGACCGGATGTTGATGACCCGAGATGCAGCGTCGATACAGGGCTTGAAGTGGATTGCCATGCCTACTACTTAGCTCGCCGTAATCGTCGGCGTGACCCTGACGGTATCGCCGGATGCGGAGATCGTGAACGGAGCACCGGAATCGCGCTCGACCCAGATGAGCCTGGCACTCGTCGCCTGCTTGAGCATGTAGCCGTAAACGGTGCCAGATGGCGTGCCGCTGGCGGTGAACACTTGCTGTGCGGACGTAGCGATTGAGCCGCTAGCTGCTGTCGCCCAGCTTGCGCCGGTAAGCGCGATCTCGGCATAGCCGGTGAAGCTCGACTCGGTGTACGTCGACTCCGTGTCAGTCTCGGAGGGCGTCGTGTTGCTGCTAAACAGTTGTAGATCGAGGTTCTGAGGCGCCGTCTTGTTGACGATCATCTCCAGAATCATGTTCTCGCCTTGGTCGACGACGACAAGGGGCATGGGGGCTTACTCCTGATATCCGAGACCGCGCAACGCGCCGACGTTACGCCGGGGCTCGGGGATCTCGTTGATGGTTGCTTGCCGAAGCGACGACCACGGCTGATGCGTGGTCAGCATCGTCTCGCCCGAATCGGCCAGGAGATCGACGGCGATCAGGCCGTCAGTCGTGAGCCCAGTCGCAATGCCGGTGCGTCCTTCCCACCGAACGAACATGCCGACGCGACAGCCGGGCACAATCTGCTTGCGGTTGAGCGCCACGCCACGACGATCGAAGCCCAGGCCGTTGCCGGCCTGCAGGACATGCGTGCGCCCCTGCGGTTGAACGGGGAACGGAATGCCCCCAAGCTTTCGAATTGCCCAGTCGCGTAGGCCCATGGTCATCGCCCTATAAATGTTCGCAGCTCATCGTGTTTCGTTCGGCACTCGGCCAGCGATTCCGCCGTCTCGAGCAGTTTGGTCGTCACTTCCGCCAGCGTTCCCGTGCGCAGGTCCGACGGCGCCGAGCACGGCACCATCGCTGCGGCTGGCGGCACCCGCTTGACCGCCACGGGCGGCAGCGAGTGCGTCGTTGATGCGCAGCCGGTCAGGAGCAGGAAGCACGCAGGCCAGATCGCGGTAAACGACTTCGGTGCGGATGGACTCTTGGAGGCCGCCGTCTCGCTTGGCTGCCTGGATGCGGGCGTCTGCGCGCTTGCGCTCGGCGCTGACTGCTCGCTCGAGGTCTGCTGCAGCCAGATCGTTCGCCGCCTCGATGCCAGCAACGACTGCGTCTGCTTGTGCTGCCTTGGCGTCACGTTGGCAATCCTCCAAACCGTTGCGGTGACCTCCCCAGTAGGACCCGGCGATGCCGAGGCCAGCAGCCAGGACGGCAATCGGCACGATCTTCAGCATCAGCGCCCCATCCACCAATCGACGCGGGTGTAAATCGCCGCCAGCGGAATCCACAAGAGTGCGTCCATCACAAATCCCACCCCGGCACATCCCACTGCCCCCGCTTGTGGTGCGCGCGATGCCGCCAAATACGATGCGGGGAATACGTCAGTCGCTGAGGGATGGATGCCACGTACTCATGTGTCAGACCATCTCCAGCGTCCACATGCTCCGACCAAATACGCAGCCTCATCCACATCCACCCGGTCGTGAGTGCGCAAACCTGGTAGAGCAGCACCTGCCACCACCAACCCGCCAGCGCGAGGGCGGCAATCAGCGCGTAGTAGGCGGCGCGCCCAGCAGACCAATGCCAGCCAGCAAGATGTATAACCTCTATCGGCTCCCGCCAATGAAGGCCGCATAGATCGCGCAGCAGTATGCTGCGTCGCCTGGCCGGCGTCAGATCCGTGTACTGCCCGGGATACCTGCGGTGTAGCTGCCACTCCGTGTCCAGTGGTGTGCCCAGATAGACGTGGTGTGGAAGGTGCCAGTCTCGATAGCTGGCCAGATCCAGCCCTAGAGGCCATGCCGTCAGCAGGTTGCCGACCACATCATTTACCCGGCGAGAGCCGACGCCGTTGTAATGCACCGCTTCATGCATCAACACCGCCAGAGCGCCCTGCCGCGACCCAATAATCAGCATCCACACCGGCAGCAGCCACGGCCAACGGCCAGCGGCCCACAGGCACGCGATGATGACCGCCCACTCGACGAGTGCCCACCACAGCCAGCGGGCGCTGATGACGAGACGAGATCTCACCGCACAGATCGCGCCGCCAGCAGCATCAACAGCAATAATGCCCCCGCGGGAACGAGCGACCAGGTTACCCACGACTGACCGACGAGCATCGAGCGCAGGCACGACGGCGGGCCGTAATCTGGCGCGCTAGGTCGGCACAACGAATCTCGCAGCAACACCGCGAGGATCGCTGCAACTGCGACCGCTTGGACAACTATACCCGCCATGGCATGCCCCTTATGTAAATTGGCTTAACCAGGCGACCTAGAACAGCCAGCGCCCGATCATTCCGGCATCGCGTGCCGATGCCGCCGATTGATGAGCAGGTATGCGGCAATCGACGCGAGCACGCATGCATCGGCCGTCGACGGCGACCCCTTGCCGTACAGTGGCTCGAGCGCCGAGGCCAGCGCCGAGAGCGAAACGAATCCGTAGAGCGCCCGGATCGCGTGACTTGTGCGCGGCCCCATTACGTCACAGACGAATATCGCGTGGACCAGGATCACGAGGGCCGCAAGAACGGCTACAACCATCTGCCACGTAACAACGCTCACGAGCGCCCCCGGATTCGCTCGATCAGCGCTGCGAGCATGCCCTTAATCGCTTCGGGCACCGCCCCGAAGAGTGCGGTGCCGACGATGTGTGCGAGCAGCGCAGTTGCGAATGCGCTTGCCGGCCATACGCCTTTGTCGATGCCAAACATTGATCCGATCAGCGGCTGCAGGTAGAAGCCGATCACCGTGCAGCACGCCACGACCAGTATTGCCCGCGCTCGGCCCAACGAGCCGAGGAACGACAACGCGCAGGCAGAGCCCGCGAATGCGGCGAGCACCACAGGCATCGGCACGCCCAGCCAGTACATCGGCGTGTCGATCGCGATCGCTGCCGCGCCGGTGGCGACCGAAGCCAGCGCGGCCTGCGCCTGCAGCGCCCCGTCAGCTATGGGCTGATGGCTCATGGGCCTGCCCTTTCCGGATCTCGTGCATGATCGCCCGATGCTGCTCGGCCTGCGCATGCATAGCCTGCTTCGTCAGCTTGGCGTTCGCGGTATCCGCCTGACGGATCGCCCAGACGAATGCGGCGGCGGCCAGGATCGCGAAGAACACCACGGTGCAGACGAAGAAAGCGATCGCCGCGCCGGCACCGAACATTGATCCGCTCAGTAGTTGCTCCATCAGAATTCCAGCGCCTGACGCGCCCGCTCGTAATACTTGACCCGGTCAGCCCAGCCGATCGAATCTCCGTGGCGCTCGGTCTTGCGGCCGAAGTTGATCTTGTCGCAAGCACCGTCAAAGTCGAGCCGGTCCGCGAAGTGGTGGATCCCGTTGACGTGGAAAAACCATGCGCACACGCGCGCCATGCCGGGGATGTCCTGCAGGAGCGCGTCCGGAATCGATGTGTCTGGCACGCCGAGGGCGTCGTACGCCGCCTCGTAGTTGTTCTTGCCCGTGAGCATGATCGGGAAGCGCCCGCGGTACAACCAGCCGTGCCCGGTCGACGGTGCGCCGTTGCCCATGCGCAGCGAGTACACATCGTTGGCGACGCGATCGGGCCAGCCGCCAATCGCTTGCGCGAGCTGGTTGGGCTGCTTGTCGATCGCTCGCGGGTCGGTCGCGTACCGGTGCGGCCAGACTTGCGCGAGGCGCTTGGCCGAGTAGTTCGTGTTCTCGACCAGGCGGACGAATCCCATCGACTCGTGCGCGAGGTTCGCCAGCCACATCGCTTGCCGGGCCGGCGTGTTGATCTCCCACTCGTCGGCGGCGGCCATGAGCGCATCGCCCCAGGCCAGCGCCACGTCGGTCGAAAGTCCCGGGCAGACGCGCAGGAGGATGAATCGATCCATGTCGGCTATACCCTTGCGCCTGCGCAGCGATCGAGCGCGCGCTTGATGACATCCCAATCGGGCAACGGCACCATGATGCAGCCGCTCGAGCACTGCCGGTCGAACTCCTGCTGCGGCGTGAGCGAGGGGCCGATCGGCATCGCGGCCTTGGCGCTGTAGGTTATGAGGCCTAGCCCGAGGACGATCGCAAACAACACCAAAGCGAGCACCAGACGCCTGTGCGCCACGCGAATCGGCACATACGGAATGTCTTCGTACGGATTGCGGCCGTGCATTGTCGGGCTCCGAAAATGGGAAGGCCCAGCCACTCGTGAGAATGGCCGGGCCTTGGGGTGCCGATCTGGGAGACCAGCGGTGGCTACGGCGCAGTGCTTGCCGGACGCACTGGCCCGGGAGAATTACACTGGAATTTCGCGTTTCGGTCAAACCGACTGAGGCTACTCCATGCCCTTGCGCCGCATCCCATCACTCAGGCTCCACCGCGCCCGCCCGTAGACGTCCTCGATCCGCTGCCGACGCATGCGCCACACCGCGCCGAGGTGGACGTGGTGCACGGCAATCCGCTCATCGATCGGCAATCCCACCACCAGCGAGTCGAACGTCTCCGCCTGCTGCGCCTCGGCGTTGTCGGCCATCGAGTCGAAGTCGCTCGACCCAGAACACCAGAACGAGGGCATCTTGGTGTCGAGTTCGTCCAGCCCTCCCATGCGCATGAACCGCGCCCAGTTGTCGAGATGCCAATCCAAGCGGGGGTGATCTAGCCCGCTCATGCGCTCACCGTCCAGGCTGTCGCTCGTCATAGTCTCTGCACCTCCGGCCGTACCGCTTGTTCTTGCCGCAGGCGAGCTTCGGTTCGCCCACGACGAATATCGTGATGATGTGCGCGCATCCAGCACAGGTTCTAGCCTCCTGGCGTTCGTAGATATCTGCCGGATCGCGCGCCATGCCGCGAGAGCCTGCGTTGAGGGGGGATTGCTTGCGGCTGTCGGTCAACTGGTCGCTCCTATTCGGGGCCGGACTCTCGCCCGGCCCCGTTCGCTGCTAGTACGGCTTCTTTCCGCCCTTGCCAGGCATCGGCATCTTCTGCTTCTTGGCTCTTCCCATCGTCGTGCTCCTGTGAACTCCGCGCCTCTTGGCCCCGGCTCGGTTAGGGCTTGAACAACCACCTTCGCCACCACGGCCGGTGCTCGCCGCCAGTGCGGATGACTGCACCGGTCTGCGCGGTCACGACCTTCACGATCTTCCCCTCGACGTCGTAGTGCACCGCCTCGCTCATGCCGATGCCGGTGTGCTCGTCTACCCAGAGGGTCCAGCCGCGGATCTCGACGCGGCCGAAGACTGGCCTGCACTTGATGCCGGGGGCGCTCATTGGCCTGTCCACCACTCGATCAAAACAAATATTGCCCAGGCGATCACGGTCGACGTCATCACTAGCCCCGCCAGAATCAGGAAGTAGTCTTCCCATCCGAGCGGGACTGCCGGCGCCATGATCGCCGCCACGATGATCAGCACTGCCGCCGCGCGCTTGAAGAGAGTCATTCTTCCCCCCGAACAAAGTGGATGAACCCGCGCCCGTCGGGCAGTTGCTGCATGCACATGCGAATACCGGCCGCGTGCAGCACGCTCAGGTCCAGAATGAAGTTCGCGATGACCGGGCAGTCATGGTTGAGCATGTCGACGTGGTAGTCGACGCCCATCACCTCGCACACCTTCGCCGTGGTGTACCCGTCGTCGACGATCTTCTGCAGGGCGGCGATCATGACGCGGCTTTCAGGCCATACGAGTACCGGGTCGACAGCCCGCTGCGGCCACGCTGCCCAAAGCGCAGAACCGATCCATCGCGCACCAAAGCTCCGATCGTCTGCCGCACCTCCTGCGGCGTGCAGTCGACGGACTCTGCGATCTCGTTGGCCGTCAGCGGTCGACCTGCGGCAAAAATCGCGTTGACGACCCTGGCCGTCCGCCCTTTGCGCGCGATGAACACCCCTTCTGGTGCCCGGACGATCGGCGAATGCGCCGGCATGAGCTTGCCGATCCACTGCCGGGCCGCTTCGCACGCTGCGCACGGCTCTGGCGGCTGCGGCACTTGGACCGTCTGGTAGACGACCTTCTCCACGACCGTCTCGACCGGCTCGGGGCCGCGCGCCTCGAGCCTCGCGATCATGCGCTTGGCGTTCGCCAGTTCGTTCGTCAGCGCAGCGATGCGCAGGAGTGCCTTGGTCTCGCTGGTCTGACTGACCTTGAGTTCTTCTTGCAGCGCCTGCGCTCGCTCTGCTGCTGCGATGGCTCTGCGCTCCGCCATGTCTGATCCCGGGCGCTCCGCGACGGCCGCGCCTTTCTCGGCCAGGGCTTCCTCGAGTTCAAAGACGCGCAGCTGCAGTTCGCCGAACAGGCGACCGGCGTTCACAGCTGCGGGCTCCAGCGGAAGAGCGGCCTGGGCTTCGCGACCGGCTCCGCGTTGATCTCGCGCGAGCGCAGTTGCCGGGAGAGGGCTTCGTTCTCGGCCTCCAGGCGGCTGACATGGCGCTGAAGCATGCGTATGGTTTCGTCGCGCGCCCTGATGTCTTGCACCAAATCGTTCTGGTCAGACGCGCGCTTGTGGACCTCCCTGCGCAGCACCAGTAACTCGTCATGCTCGGCCACGGTGAGAATCACTAGGCCATCGCGCCCCCACAAGTTTTCCACCTCTGACCGAGAGGCTGGCGCCTCTCCTCGCTTGCGTTGCCGGGCCACATACTCGGCATAGGCCTGATCGCTGACATGCTGCCGCCGTCCCAGTGCCCCGACGTGCTTATCCTCCCTGACTGCCGGGTCCATCGCCACGGTGTACGTCGGCGCCTTCACCACCCTCGCTGTGACCACCTTCGCTGTGCAGCCGAGCACCGTGTCGTTCTTCAATTCGAGCATGCCCGTGCCGTGCAGCAGGCTGTCGCGGTACGCCTGCTCCCACGCTTTCGTGTAGCCGTCGCAGCCATCGATCGCCTTTCCCCGCATCACCTCTTCCCTCTCCATCGCCATTGCCTTCAAGATCTCACTTGCCCCGTCCATCAACATGCCGCCTTCAGGTCTCATTGCCATCTCCACGCCTCCCTTTTGATATGGCCCCGCTGCATTGGGCTTGAATTGGGCCATCACGCAGCCTCTCTCGCGTTCACCCCGGCCGGCTTCCTGCCCGTGCCGGGGAATACCCCGAAAAATTCGATAAGTGCGGCTGCCGTCGGCACAGGAGTAACGGGCGCGAGTGCTGGATCCACTTTGGCCAGCACTTCGTCCAGCGGCGCAGTCAGCGCGTAACGGACCTTGCCGCCAGGGGTTCGTTTGTTGACAGATGTGACGTGCCCGATTTCGCGCATGCGCTGGATCGACGCGACGACTGCGCGCGGCTCCAGTTTCGTAATGGCCGCGATCTCTTCGACGAGCGTATGCCCATCGTCGATGGCCTTGATGACTGCAATGTGCCGGTTCGGTACTCGCTTGCCCATGCTCACCCCCCCCCAAGTTAGATTGACCTACCCCAACAGCCGATGCACGGTGACGCCTGGCGCCGGCGAATACGTTGCCGACTCCTTGCTTCTCTTGCTAGAGCCGAGCGCAATTCGATTGACGCGCGGCATGCCAGACATGGCCGCCTTGTTCACATTCATGGATCCGGCCTTCACCACCAAGGCCTTCGGTGTCACGCCCAGTTCTTCCGCCAGCACCTTCGTGTTCTCGGTCGGGTATCGCTCTCTCAGCTTCGCGCACATCTCTTCGGTCCACACTGCGCAAACTCTCATAGCGCCTCCAGTGCTTGGGTGACGACATGCAGCGCCTCTTTGGTCTCGACCATCCTCGGGGTCACCCGGATCAGCCGCCAGCCAAGAAGCGTCAGCGCATTCGACTTCTCGATGTCGGCCAGGAATCGGCCTTTGATCCGGTGGACTCCGCCGTCGACCTCGATGGCCAGCTTGATCGCGGGCAATGCCAGATCGAGGCGCCAGTTCCGGTTCGGATGAAAGACGTGCTCCCTGTACGGCTCCGGCAGTCCGGCCGCGAGCATCTGGTCGCGCAGCATCAACGGATGCCGGTCGACCTTCTCGCCCGTCGGCGGCGCCTTCTTCGGCTTGCGCAGGGCGGCGAACTGCTCGGGACTCATCCGAAGAACGCGGCTCACTTTACAATCCCTTCTTCGAACCAGATGGCCACCGTGCGCGCGAATGCTCTGTTCCACATCTCGCGCTTTTCGTCCCTGGACAGCCCGCCGCGCCGGCCGTCGATCGTGTCGTGGCACGTCTGGCAGACATAGCAGACGTAGAAGTCGGGCGACTTGTGCCCGTATCCCCTGCCGTGCTCGAGCGCGTTACTGTGCGCCGCTACAGTCGTCCCCTCCGATGCACAGAGCACGCATGCTCTATCTTTGGCCGCGCGAAGCAGTTTTGCGTTTCGGTAGGTCACGCGAATTCCAATACGCGGGATGCCCAATCCCGCAGGCCCTGCTCGGTCAGGCCGCGGTTCGGCAAAATCTTTTGAAGGATGACGTTGATCGTCGCCGAGTACAGCTTCTCGAATCGTTCCTCGGTCATG
>LNFM01004636.1_pt1 | contig 25028 bp, 13 predicted proteins | sample 596031 | NCBI WGS metagenome assembly LNFM01 (sample SAMN04254537, study PRJNA301005) | activated carbon metagenome | isolation source: dual media filters at the Ann Arbor, Michigan drinking water treatment plant | place: USA: Ann Arbor | reverse complement strand
AGGGCCGGCACGAGGCGCTCGCCGACATCCATGAATCGATCGCCGAGTTGCGCCATTACCGCGAACACTTCCTGAAGGTCTGACCTGCGCATGTCGATCAGCCCGTCCTCCGGCAAGCCGCCGCCGGTGCCCGCCGTCACTGCGCGCGGCAGCGGCCTGTGGCTGATGTTCGTCGCCTGGCTCGCCCTGTTCGCCGGCGCCTATGCCTGGTTCCACGACTGGGATGCGGCGCAGGTCAACCCGAACACCGCCGCGTCGATGCCGGTCGCCGGCGACGAGGTGACGCTGCTGCGCAATCGCAGTGGCCACTACGTCGCCGACGGCATGATCAACGGCGACGCGGTGACCTTCATGCTCGACACCGGCGCCACCCAGGTCGCGCTGCCGATGCGAACGGCGCGCGCGCTGGGGCTGCCGCTGGGCGAGGCCATCCAGCTGCGCACCGCGAACGGCGACACGGTGGGTTACCGGACCCGGCTCGATCGCGTCCGGCTCGGTCCGATCGAACTGCGCGGCGTGGCCGCTGTCGCCACCGAGGGCATGGACGGCGACGTCGTGCTGCTCGGCATGAGCTTCCTCAAGCGGGTCGAGTTCGCGCAGCGCGGCGATCGCCTGACGCTGCGGGCCGCCGCTGCGACCGATACCCGAACACCGTGATCATCCGCCTCAATCTCATACGGAGCAGCAACCGATGGACAGCCGACCGGCAACGTCGTTCACGATCGAGGTAGAGCCCAACATCCCGCGCCGCCTCGCCCGCCTCGACGAGCTCGCGAACAACCTCTGGTACAGCTGGGACCGCCAGACGCGGCGGCTGTTCTCGCTGCTGCACAAGGGCCTGTGGGACGCGACCGGGCACAATCCGAAGGCGTTCCTCAAGCGCGTGGACGAGGCGCGGCTGCTCGAGGCGGCCGACGATCCGGTGTTCCTGTCCAACCTGAACCGGGCACTGTCGGCCTACGATACCTACCACGACGAGCCGATGCGCCGGAACGGGTCGGAGTGGCTGCGCAGCACCGACAAGGTGGCCTACTTCTGCGCGGAGTACGGCTTCCATGAGAGCTTCCCGATCTACTCGGGCGGACTCGGCATCCTCGCGGGCGACCACTGCAAGGCGGCCAGCGACGCGCGGCTGCCGTTCATCGCGGTCGGGCTGCTGTACCGGCAGGGCTACTTCTCGCAGACCATCGATGGCGAGGGCAACCAGCACGCGACCTACGGCGATTCCGACTACGACGACCTGCCGATCCATCGCCTCGAGGGCGACGATGGCAGTGCCGTGATGGTCACGGTGGACCTGCCGGGCCGCACCGTGCACCTCCACGTGTGGAGCGCACGGTGCGGCCACGTCACGCTGTACCTGCTGGACAGCGACGTCGAGGCCAACGCGCCGGCGGACCGCGAGATCTGCCGCAGGCTCTACGGCGGCGACCGGACCACGCGCATCGAACAGGAGATCGTGCTGGGCATCGGCGGCGTGCGGGCCCTGCGTGCGCTGGGCATCGCGCCCACGGTCTGGCACATCAACGAAGGCCACGCCGCGTTCCTCGTGCTCGAACGCATCCGCGAGCTGACCACCGGTGGCCTGAGCTTCGACACCGCCCTCGAGGCCGTCGCGGTGAACACGGTGTTCACCACGCACACGCCCGTGCCTGCAGGCCATGACCATTTCGCCGAATCGATGATCGCCTCCTACTTCGAGCGCTTCGCGCCGCAACTGGGGCTGGACCATGGGCAGCTGATGGCGCTCGGCCGCGGCATGGGCAACGGCGACTTCAACATGACCGCGCTGGCGATCCGCGCGTCGCGCTTCCAGAACGGCGTGTCGCAGATCCACGGTGGCGTGTCGGCGGAGATCTGCCGCGAGCTCTGGCCGCAGGTCACGCCGGAAGAGAACCCGATCGACTACGTGACCAACGGCGTGCACGTGCCGACGTTCCTGGCCGAGCAGTGGATGGAGATCTTCGAGCGCTACCTCGGCCCGGACTGGCTCGCACGCCAGCGCGACCCCGAGTTCTGGAAGCGCATCGACGACATCCCGGACCACCTGTTCTGGAGCGTGCGGCAGACGCTGAAGTCGCGCATGCTGCACCTGGTCAACCACACCACGCGCGTGCAGCACCTGCGCAACAACGGGTCCGAGGCGCACCTCGACCGGTTGCTCAAGTACGCGGATCCGGACAACCCGAACGTGCTGACCATCGGCTTCGCGCGCCGCTTCGCGACCTACAAGCGTGCGACGATGATGTTCGAAGACCTCGACTTCCTGCGCGACCTGATCTCGGATGCGAAGCGTCCCGTGCTGTTCGTGTATGCCGGCAAGGCGCATCCCGCCGACCTGCCGGGGCAGGCGCTGATCCGCAGGCTGCACGAGATCTCGCGCCTGCCGGGTTTCGAGGGACGGCTGCTGCTGCTCGAGGGCTACGACCTGCGCATCGCGCGGCGCATCGTGTCCGGGGTCGATGTCTGGCTCAACAACCCGGTCTATCCGCTGGAAGCGAGCGGCACCTCGGGCATGAAGGCCGCGATGAACGGCGTGCTCAACCTGTCGGTGCTGGACGGCTGGTGGGGCGAGGGCTACGACGGGCAGAACGGCTGGGGCATCAAGCCCGCATCGCAGTACCTCGACGACGCGCGGCGCACGCGCGAGGAATGCCAGACCCTGTACGAACTGCTGCAGGACCAGGTGATCCCGATGTACTACGACCGTGGCCCGTCCGGTTTCTCGCCACGATGGGTGCGCATGGCCAAGCGGTCGATCGCCACGCTGCTGCCGCGCTTCAACACCGGGCGCATGGTCGGACAGTACCTGCAGAAGTTCTACCACCCTGCCAGCCTGCAGTGGCGGCGCTACAGCGACGGCGGTTTCGCGCGCGCACGCGAAGTCGCCGAATGGAAGGCGCGGGTGCGGGCGGCCTGGCACGGCGTGACTGCGCGCCGGCTCGACCAGCCTAAGAAGTCGCTGCGCTTCGGCGAAGGCGTGCGCATCGATGTCGCGGTGAACCTGAACGGCCTGGCACCCGAAGACGTGATCGTCGAATTGACGCTCGCCCGGCAGACGCCCTACGAGAACCTGCGCCAGCCGCAGCGCCTGTCGTTCGAGTCGACCGGCGAACGGACGGAGCAGGGCGAACACCGGTTCGCGCTGTCGCTCACGCCCGAGCTATGCGGCAGGCTCGAGTACCGCATCCGGGTCTATCCGTGCCATGAACTGCTCACCCATCCGTTCGAGCTGGGGATGATGACCTGGTTGTAGCGGCCGCCGAGATCGCCTGGCGGTACGCCTCGACATAGGCAGCGGCGCTCGCCTGCCATCCGAAGTCGCGCTGCATGCCCGACTGCTGGATCGCCTGCCAGCGCGGGCGGTCGCGCCAGGCGGCGATGGCGCGCTCGACGGTGGTGGCGAATTCGGCGGCGGTATCGCCGGCGAACACGAATCCGGTGCCGGGCCGGCCGGCGGCAGGATCGTCGTCGACCACCGAATCCGCGAGCCCGCCGGTGGCACGCACCAGCGGCGGGGCGCCGTAGCGCTGGCTGTACATCTGGTTCAGCCCGCAGGGCTCGAAGCGCGAGGGCATCAGGAAGGCATCGCAGCCGCCTTCGATCAGGTGTGACAGGGGCTCGTCGAAGCCGTCGATGAAGCCGACTCGGCCGGGATGGCGGCGTACGCAATCGGCCGCCCGTCGCGTGAGCAGGCGGTCGCCGGAACCGAGCATCGCGAGTTGCAGGGGATGCCCCTGCGCGACCAGCCCGGGCCACGCGTCCAGTATGAGGTCGATCCCCTTCTGTTCCGTGAATCGGCTCACCACGCCGAGCAGCATGGAATCTCCGTCCGGCGCGAGGCCGAGGCGTTGCTGCACGGCGAGGCGGTTGGCCGCGCGTGCCGGCAGGTTCGCCGCGTCGAAGCGCGCGGCGAGATGGGAGTCCGTGGCCGGATCCCAGGCGTCGAGGTCGATGCCGTTCAGGATGCCGCGCAGCCGCTCGCCGCGCGCGGCGAGCAGTCCCTGGTAGCCGAAGCCGAGCGGTTCCTGCTGGATCTCGCGGGCGTAGGTGGGGCTGACCGTCGTGATGAAGTCCGCGTAATAGAGGCCCGCCTTGAGGAACGACAGCTGGCCGTGGAACTCGAGCCCGTGGATGCTGAAGCTTTCGCGCGGCAGGCCCAGGCGTGGCAGCAGCGACGGGTCGAAGGCGCCGCTGAACGCGAGGTTGTGGACGGTGAACACGCTGGCGACCGCCGGCGGTGGCACCGTCCGCTGGCGCCGATCGAACGCGAGGTAGGCGGGCGCCAGCCCGGTCTGCCAGTCGTTGCAGTGGAGGATGTCCGGACGCCATGCCAGCGGGGAGGCCGGGCTGCAGAGCAGGGCGGCGACCCTGGACAGCAGCCCGAAGCGCAGCGGGTTGTCGGTCCAGTCGGCGCCGACGCTGTCGACATACGGATTGCCCGCCCGTCCATAGAGCTCCGGGCAGTCCACCACCAGGCAGCGCAGGCCGCCGTTGATCCGGCCCGCCAGCAGCGTGGCACCCGGCATGCCCGCGAGCGGATCGATGCGGGCGACGCGGCAACGTTCCCGCACGCCGGCGACGATGGCCGGATAGCCCGGCAGCAGGAGGCGCAGGTCGCATCCCAGCGCCACCAGGGCTGCGGGCAGGCTGGCGCTGACATCGGCGAGGCCCCCGGTCTTCACCAGGGGCGCGACCTCGGAGGTCGCGAACAGCACGCAGGGCGGGGCGCCGGCGGGCGAGGACGGCACCGGCGCAGGCAAGACGGACGATGGCGGAGGCGTGCTCTGCCCGGATGACGGCTCTGCCACTGCTCGACGACTCGGTTTGGCGGATGCCCGATTATAGGGGTGCCGTGCCGGCGCCCGGCGGGCCGCGAGCCTGCTGGCCGGACTCGCTGTCGAAGCCTGCCGCCGGGCTCAGGCCGCCAGGCCCATGGCCTCCCGCAGCGCGGCCGCCGCACGCTCGACCTCCGAGCAGGCATGTTCGAGTCCGGCCGGCAGCGCGTCGAGGTGGCCCTCTGCCGCCGTGCGTTCGAGCGTCGAGAGCGCCTCCACCGAAGGCCGAGCATGGAAGTTCGAAATCACGCCGCGCAGCGCATGCGCGGCGGCGACCACTTCCCCGGCATCGCCGGCTTCGATCGCCAGGCGCAGGCGCTGCTGCATGCCGGGAAGCGACTCCAGGAACATGGCGCACAGGTGCGACAGCAGGTCGTGGTCGCCGCCCACGGTGTCCAGCAACGCCTCGGTATCGACGGCCGCTGCCAGCGTGCCGGTGCGTGCCGTGCGCACGCGCGGCGACGGCTCGCGACCAGCCGGTGCAGCGGTCACCTGTTCGAGCACGGCCGCCAGCCGCTCGCGCCGGAGCGGCTTCGACAGGTAGGCGTCCATGCCGGCATCGAGGCACCGTTGCTCGTCGCCGATCATCGCGTGCGCGGTGAGGGCGACGATCGGCGTATGGGGTGCGTGCCTGTCTCCGGCCGAGGCCCGGCGCTCGAGCTCGAGGGATCGGATCCGGGCCGTTGCCTCGAAGCCCCCCAGGCGTGGCATCTGCACGTCCATCAGCACCACGTCGAAGGATCCGTCGCGCCAGGCGTCCACGGCAGCCAGGCCGTCGTTCGCCAGCGTGACGCGATGTCCTGCGCGCTCCAGCAGCGTGCATGCGAGCTTCTGGTTCACCGGGTTGTCTTCCGCCAGCAGCACGTCCAGCGAGCGCGCGGCCAGCATGCCGGTGGCAGGCAAGGCCGCCGCCGGTGGCACCACGCGATCGCCGAGGGCGTGGATCGCCGGACCGGCCTCGTCCGCGGCGACCACGAAGCGCGCCAGCGTGTCATACAGGTCGGACGCGGTCACCGGCTGCGCCAGCACCGCGGTTGCGCCGACCGCGCGCCAGAGCGGATCGTTCGTGCGGGCGCTACCGGCCGTCGCGACGCTCACCAGCGGAACGTGGTCGCCGATCCAGCCGGAGACGCCTTCGGCCAGCAACCGGCCCGGCTCCGCATGCACCAGCACCAGGTCGAAGGCCGCTTCGACGGCTGCCCGGTGCGGCGCGACGTGGCGCGCTTCCTCGATCGACTCGCATTCGGTGAACTGCATTTCCCAGTGCGAGAACAGGTGCGCGAGCGAACGCCGGCTGCTGATCGAATCGTCTATCAGCAGCACGCGCAGCGGACGCAGCGCGGTCGAACGCGCCAGACCTTCCGGATCGGCCGCCAGGGACAGGTCGAACCAGAACGTGCTGCCTGCACCGGGGACGCTGTCGACGCGCAACTGCCCACCCATCAGGGTGACCAGCTGCTGGCTGATGGAAAGGCCCAGCCCGGTCCCGCCATACCGGCGGGTGGTCGAGCTGTCGGCCTGGGTGAACGCGTCGAAGATTTCCTGCTGCTTCTGCGCCGCGATGCCGATCCCGGTGTCGCGCACGCGGAAGCGCACCTGCACCGGGTCGTCCACGCCGGCGCCGTCCGCAGCGGGTGCGCCCGTGCGCTCGACCGCCAGGACGATCTCGCCACGCTCGGTGAACTTGATCGCATTGCCGAGCAGGTTCAGCAGGACCTGCCCGATGCGCAGCGGATCGCCCACCAGTGCATCCGGTACCTCCGGCGCGACGTCGAGCACCAGTTGCAGCGACTGCTCCCGGGCCTTCGGCGCCAGCGCCTTCACGCTGTCCGACAGCACGGAGCGCAGCGAGAACGGGATCGATTCGAGTTCTATGCGGCCGGCCTCGATCTTCGAATAGTCGAGCACGTCGTTGATGACCTGCAGCAGGTTCTCTGCCGAGCGGCGCACCGAGGTGAGGTAGTCGCGCTGTTCCGCGTCGAGTTCGGTGTCGAGCGCGAGTTCGGTCATGCCGATGATGCCGTTCATCGGTGTGCGGATCTCGTGGCTCATGTTCGCCAGGAAGGCACCCTTGGCCTGGTTCGCGGCCTCGGCGGCATCCTTGGCGGCTTCCAGTTCCTGCTGGTAGCGCAGGCGTTCGGAGATGTCGCGTGCGACGCCGATCTCCCCGATGTGGCGGCCCTCCGGGTCGAACAGCGGCGACAGCGAGAGCTCGACGTCCACCGTGGTGCCGTCCTTGCGCACGCGGCGCGTGACCGACATCTGCTCGGCGCGCCCCGCGCGCAGGCGCTCGAAGGCGCGGGCCTCGCTGCCTCCGGTCTCCGCGATGCGCAGCACTTCGTAGGCGCTGCGCCCGAGCACCTCCTGCTCGGTGAAGCCGTACAGCCGCTCGGCGCCCCGGTTCCAGGCGATCAGGCGGTTGTCGAGGTCCTTCACCATGATCGCTTCCGAGGCCTGGTCGACCACCTGCGCCAGCTGGCGCGCCTTGGCCTCGCTCGCGCGCAGCGCCTCCTCGCGCATCTTGCGCTCCGTGATGTCGGCCTCGACGGCGATGAACTGCTGCACCTGCCCGCATTCATCGCGGATCGGCTGCACGTCGAGGGCGAGCCAGTAGCGTCGCCCGTCGCGCGCATAGTTGATCAGTTCGGCCTGGAAGCCTTCCCGGGCTGCAAGGCGCTCGCGGATCATCGCGATCGTTCCGGGATCGGTGTCCGGCCCCTGCAGCATCCGCCCCGGCACCTGGCCCACGGCTTCGGCCGCGGGTATTCCGGTGAGCCGCGTGAACGCGTCGTTCACCCACTCGATGTGTCCCGATGCGTCGGTGATCACGACCGCGTTGCTGGTGCGGCTCGCGACCAGCGACAGCTTGCGCAGTTCGACCTCGGTGTTGCGGCTTTCCGTGATGTCGGTCAGGACGCCGATCAGCCCGGTGCGTTCATTGGCGAACGACGTGAGCACTGCCCGGGAGAATCGCATCGACCGCGCCTCACCGGCGGCGTTCGACAGCACCACCTCGAATTCCTGGTGCGTGCCACTGCCTTCGAGCAGCTCACGGTCGTGCGCCTCGATGCGCTCGGCCAGCTCTGCCGGGCCGAGGTCGCGGCTGGTGAGGCCGATCACCGAGTCGCGGCCGCGGCCATGGAAGGTTTCCCAGGCGCGGTTGACGCCGCGGAAGCGTCCGTTCCGATCCTTGTAGTACACCGGATGCGGCATCGCCTCGAGCAGCTGGCGAGACAGCTCGAGGCTTTCGCGCAGCTGTTCCTCGCCCTCGCGCAGCCGGGCGTCCAGCAGCTTGCGCTCATGGATGTCGCTGAGCAGGCCGGCCACGCCGTTCGGCTTGCCGTCGGCGTCGAGCGTCAGCCGGGCCGTGAACTCGCCCCAGCGCAGGTCGCCGGAGGCCGTCGCGATGCGCGCCTGCCACTGCACGACCTCCTCGCTGCCGGAGAGCATCCGCGACCAGGCGTTGACCGAAGCCGCCTGGTCCTCTTCGGCGATCAGCTCGAACAGCCGGCGGCCGGTCAGCTCCGCAGGCGCCTGTCCGCTGACCTGGCGCCAAGCGCGGTTGACGAAGCTCACCCGGGCATCGACGTCCGATTGCCAGACGACCTCGGACAGGTTCTCCACCAGCTGGCGGTGGCGGGCTTCGCTGCGGGCCAGCGCCGTGATCGCCGAGTGGCGGGCCGTGTCGTTGATGATCACGCCGGTCAGGTGCATTAGGTCGCCGCGCTCGTTGAACACCCCCTGGCCCTTGTCCAGCACCCAGCGCGTGCTGCCGTCGGCCGCGCGCAGCCGGTACTCGGCGGCGAACGGTCGGCGCTGTTCGATCGCGGTGTCGATCAGCGCACGTACCTTCGGCACGTCGGCGGGATGGATGATGCCGACATAGCTGCGCACCCGGTTGCCGACGAGTTCCGATGCCGGATAGCCGGTCAGGCGCTCGAACTCCTGGCTCAGGTGCTCCATCGTGAGCGTCGCATCGGGACGGCACCGGTAGACCACGCCCGGGATGTTCCCCGTCAGCGCACGCAGGTCGCGCTCGTTCAGCCGCGCCAGCCGCTGCTGCTCCGCGAGCCGGACCGAAGCCTGGTTCAGCGCATCGATGAGGCCATGCAGTTCGGCCGTCTGGGGGTCGGGGAGCAGTTGTCGCCCGGATCCGTCCAGTTCGAGCGCGAACTGGTTGATGGTCTCGAGTGCGGTGGTCGTCCTGCGGGTGACGGCCACCACGCACAGCCAGACCAGCAACGCGATGGCTGCGCATACGGCGAACATCTGCAGCAGGTGCTCCCGGCGCAGCCCGACGGTCCACTGACGGTCGACCACGATCTGCAGCCAGCCTTCGAAGCCGTCGGCATCGACCGGCTGCCAGAGGTGTCCGGGGCTTCCCGGGTCGCCAGTGCCGCTGGTACGGCCGGTGGCGGAAGGCCCACGGCGGATGGAAGGCTCCCGTGCTGCCGGGGGCGTGAAGGCAATCGCCGGGCCCGGCGCTGCCGCTTCCCCGGCGGCCCGGGACAGGAGCGTGCCGTCGGAACGCCACAGCAGTGCGTCGAGCACATGCGGGAATTCGGTGGCCTGGCGCAACAGGTCGTTGGTCGTTCGCGGCGCATCCAGCGAGCGCGAGAGCGCCAGCGCGCGCTGCACGGCCAGGCGCTGCAGCGCCGCCATCTGCAGCGCATCGGCGCGGCTTTCCTCCAGGCCGGTGCGCACCACCAGGCCCACCAGCATGGCGATGGCCAGCAGGCCGGCCAGCACCGTGGGCAGAAGCCAGGACAACCGGCGGTTGCGCGCCATCATCGGATCAGGCGGCGCCCGCCGGCCTCGCGCGCAGGACGACGTCCTCGTCGCGGGCATGAGGCTCGTCCTGCCTCGGTTCCTCGTCGTCGCGGAAGTGCGACATCACTTCGACCACTTCCGGCAGGATCTCGAAGAATGCATCGAGCAGCACCGGGTCGAAATGCCTGCCCGCCTGTTCACGCATGAACGAAACGGCTTCGTCCACGCTCCATGGCCGCTTGTACGGCCGGATCGAGGTCAGCGCGTCGAACACGTCGGCGATCGCGACGATGCGCCCGAACAGCGGTATCGCCTCGCCGGAGAGCCCGCGCGGGTATCCCGATCCGTCGAACTTCTCGTGGTGCGACCAGGCGATCTCGGCACCAGCCTGGATCACGGGCGAGGCGCTTTCGCGCAGGATCTCGTAGCCGATCGCCGCGTGCTGCTTCATCACCTCCCATTCGTCCGGCGTGAGCTTCCCGGGCTTGAGCAGGATGCGGTCGGGCGTGCCCAGCTTGCCGACATCGTGCAGCGGCGCGGCGCGCAGCAGGATCTCCTGTTCGGATTCGCTCATTCCGATGCGGCGGGCGATGAGGCGGGAGCAATGCGCCATGCGCTGGATGTGCGCCCCCGTCTCGGGGTCCCGGAACTCGGCCGCGCGGGCGAGCCGCACGATCGTCTCCAGTTCGCGTGCGGCGATCTCCGCGGTGGCGATGCGTACTTCCGATTCCAGCCAGGCCGCGCGGCCCTCGAGCTGCTTCTGCGCCTCGCGCAGGCGCAGCATGTTGCGCGCCCGCGACAGCAGTTCGGTGCGGTCGATCGGCTTGGTCAGGAAGTCGTTGATGCCGGCTTCGAGCGCGCGGTACCGGATCTCGAGCTCGGTGTTCGCGGTCACCATCAGCATCGGCGTGTCGGCCTTGCCGGCCAGTTGCCGGAAGCGGGTCGCGAACTCCAGGCCGTCGGGCGCGGGCATCATGTAATCGACGATCACGAGGTCCGGGTCGTTGCCTTCGCACCACGCCAGCGCCTCGGCCGAGGATTCGAACAGCACCGGCGTGCAGTCGGGAAGGCGCCGGATGAGATGCTCCATCAGCTTGAGGTTGAGCGCCACATCGTCGATGACCAGGACCTGCATCTCAGGCGGTCGCCTGTGCCGGCACGCCTGCCACCGGTTCCGTGCGCGCCGCGAGCCGCGCGAGCACCTGGTTGCCCTTGCCAAGGTACTCCAGCGACTGGAAGCTCAGCTTGCGCGCGAGCGCGATGCCGCGCCCGTGGGCATGGAACGCGCGCGATGCATCGAGCTCGAGGTAGGGTCGCCAGTCGAAGCCGTCGCCCTGGTCGGTGATCAGGATGTCCACTGCGCCCGCATTGCGCCTGAACTCGAGCGCCACGGTGCGCTGGGCATACTCCGGCAGCGACAGCCGCCGGGCCACCTCGGTTTCCCAGCCGCCGCTTTCGCGCAGCCGGGACTTGTCGGCATAGGTCAGCCCGAGGTTGCCGTGCTCGATCGCGTTGAGCAGCAGTTCGGACAGGCCCAGCACGGCCTGGTCGGGCTCGGGCGCGGCGTTGGCGACCAGCACCGCCAGCCGGCGCGCCTCGTCCGGCGTGCGGATCGCGAACGACGCGCGGTTCATCATGCCGATGAGCACGCGGTGCTGCTCGACTTCGGCCTGCAGCCGGCGCTGGGTGCGCGACGCTTCGACGGCCGAACGCACCAGGGAGCGCAGCATCTCCATGTCGAACGGCTTGGTGAGGTAGTAGAACGCGCCAGCCTCGATGCCTTCGACGACCTGGTCCCTTGCCGCCGCCGCGGTCTGCATGATCACCGGCAGCCAGCGCCATTCGGGCGTCGACTTGATCCGGCGCAGGACTTCCATGCCGTCGATGCCCGGCATCATCCGGTCGAGCAGGACGGCGTCGAACACCTGGTCGCGCGATGCAAGCGCGGCGAGCGCCTCCTGGCCATCGGCGGCGGTCGTCAGTTCGTAGCCTTCGCCGTCCAGGAACTCGACCAGGATCTCGCGATTGAACCGGTCGTCATCGACGATCAGGACGCGGCTGGGCTGGTCTGGGAAGTCTGACATTTCGCTATTCTGCAGAGGGTCGTTGGGCGCAGGCAACTCTGGCGCGGTCCGGGGCTCCGGATCGACACCTCCTGTTACGGCCGTGCCGTCCTGATCTTGAGGTGACGCGCGCGGGCGGAGGGCCGCTCACGCCGCGCGACGATCGGGGTTCGGCGTGCCGGCGCCCGGGTCCGGATGCCCGATGCCGTCTCTGGTGCCGCCACCTGCCGACGTTCCTTCCTGCGGAAGCTTTCCCGCGCGGGGCGCCGTCGGATCTTCCTCGGGCAGGGTGAATACGAACCGCGTCCCGCCGCCGGGGTTCTCCTCGGCGCGGATCTCGCCACCGTGGGCATGCACGAGTTCGCGCGAGATCGCGAGCCCCAGGCCCGTGCCGCCTGCGCCGGTCCGCGTCTTGGAGCTCTGGACGAACTTGTCGAAGATGGTTTCGCGCTCATCTTCCGGGATGCCGATTCCCCGGTCGGCGACCGTGACCTCGGCCATGCCGGCGCCGTCCGGCCCCGAGCACTGGCCGATCGCTATCGTGATCGTTCCGCCCGGCGAACTGAACTTGACGGCGTTGCCGAGCACGTTGGCCAGCACCTGCGCGATGCGGGCGGGATCGAACCAGGCGGGCAGCGAGCGCAGGCCGGTGCGTTCCAGGTCGAGCTGCCGCGACTGGGCGAGGGCGGTGACTTCGAGGATCGCCGCATCGACTGCCTGCGCGAGCTCGTGCCGGCCAGGATCGATCGGCATGCGGCCGGCCTCGAGGCGGGACAGGTCGAGCAGGTCGTTGAGCAGCGTCAGCAGGCGCCCGCCGCTCTGCTCGATCCGGTCGAGGTACTGCAGCGTCTTCTCGGGCGTGCCCTTCGAGATGCGCTCCTGGCCGAGCCGGGCATACGACAGGATCGCGTGCATCGGCGTGCGCAGCTCGTGCGACATGTTGGACAGGAAGGTCGACATCGCCACCTGGGCCTTTTCCGCGGCTGCCCGCGCCGCTTCGATCGAACGCTGGGCACGCAGCTGCTCGGTGATGTCGCGGATGACGGTGATCCGGCCCATGAGGCGCCCGCCGTCGTCGAGCTGCGGCGCATGCGAGGATTCGATGTCGATCCGCGCGCCGTCGGCGCGCGTGTGCTGCAGGCGGTTGACGTCGGTGCTACCGCTGCGCACGCGCTGCAGCAGGCCCTCGAGGTGCCGTGGCGTGACGTCCGGGTTGAGGAGTTCGTGCGACAGGCGGCCGATTGCCTGCTCCGCGGTGTAGCCGTAGAGCCGCTCCGCGCCCCGGTTCCAGCTGGTGATCCGGTTGTCGAGGTCCTTGGTGATCACGGCTGCGGTCGTCTGCTGGACCACGTCGGCCAGCATGCGGTTCTTCACTTCGCTCGCACGCAGCGCGAGCTCGGCGCGCTTGCGCTCGCTGACGTCGAGCGACAGGCGGATCCAGCGCACGAGCCGTCCGTGTTCGTCACGGATCGGCTGGCGTTCGATGCTGGCCCAGTAGGGATCACCGTTCTTGCGGTAGTTGATCAGTTCGACCCGGTAGCCGACCCCCTGGTCGGTCATGCGCGTCATCTCGGCCACCAGGGCCGCATCGGTCAGCGGGCCGGTCAGCAGTTCACGCGGCGTCTGTCCGAGCGCTTCGTCCATCGTATAGCCGGTCTGCCGTTCGAAGCTCTCGTTGACCCACTCGATGCGGTTGTCGCCGTCGGTGATCATCACGGAGTTGGCCGTCCGGCTGGCGACCAGCGAAAGCTTTTCGAGCTGGGCCTCGCGTTCCCGGGCCGACGTGATGTCGGCACGGGTGGCGACGACGTCGCCCATCGGCGTGCGGCGCAGGGTGATGCGGTACCAGCCGTCGCCGATCCGGCGCTCGACCTGCACGTTGCCGGCCCGGTGCTCGGCGAGCCGCAGCTGCACGTAGGCCTCGCGCGCCGCCTCGCCTTCGGACTCCGGAACCTGTGCCCGGGCGATCACCTCGAGCACCTCGCGTTTGGTCATGCCCGCACGGATCCGCCCTTCGGTGTCGCCGGCAAGCTGGCGGTTCCTTTCGTTGAAGATCACCAGCCGCTCGTTGGCGTCGTACAGCGCGAAGGCCTCGTCGAGCGACTCGATCGCCTGCAGCAGCCGGGTCTCGGCCAGGCGCTGCTCCGCCAGGGCATTGCTCGCCGCGGCCTCCGCTGCCTTGCGCGCGGTGATGTCGAAGCGGGTCTGGAAGAATCCGATGTGGACGCCGTCTTCGTCGAACAGCGGCTGGCCGCGCACATCCCACCACCCGGGCATGCCGGCGCGGGTATACGTGAGGATCTCGACATGGTAGGGGAGCAGGGCAGCCCTGCGCTCCCGCATGCGGGCGAGCGTCGCCGGATCGGTGCCCGCGCCGACGAGGAACTCGCTTCCCCTGCGGCCGCGCATCTGCTCGAGCGCATACCCCGTCATGCGCTCGAACGCGGCGTTGACCCACAAGGTACTGCCTTCGGCATCCAGGATCTGCACGCCGTCGTTGGTCTCGCGCGCGACCATGGCCAGTCGACGGTACTCTTCTTCGCGCCGCTTCGCGTCGGTGATGTCGATGCGCAGCGCAACGGTGTCGCCGGCGAGCGTGCGCCGGTGGCTGGTGCTGTACCAGCGCTCGCCGATCCGGTACTCGCTCGACACGTTGGCAGCCCGGAACTCCGCAAGCCTTTCGGCGACCCAGGCGTCGGCGGCCGGCGTCCGGCCGGAGGCGACTGCGGGCGAGGACTGCTGCCAGAGCAACTCGAGCAGGCCGGCCTTGAGCATGCCCGGCTGTACCCGCGCCGCATCGTCGCCGAACATGTTCAGGTACAGGTGGTTGCAGACCACCAGCCGCTCCGCGGTGTCGAACAGCGAGAACCCAGCGTCGAGCGAGTCGATCGATTCGCGCAGCCGGGCTTCGGCGCGGCGCTGCTCGGACAAGGCAGCCCTGACTGCGGCCTCGGCGGCCTTGCGCTTGCCGATGTCGAAGCGGGTCTGCACCAGGCCGATCGCCGAGCCCGCAGCGTCGAACAACGGCTGGCAGCGAACCTCGAACCAGACCGGTTCGCGCTGCTTGGTGTAGTGGACGATCTCGACCTGGTAGGGCTGGAGCTGCTGGACACTGGCGGCGATCGTGCTGCTGGCGATCGGATCGGTCATCGGTCCGGCCAGGAATTCGCGGGCGCGCAAGCCGCGGACTTCGTCCAGGGTGAACCCGGTCAGCCGCTCATACGAAGGATTCACCCATTCGATGCGGCCCGTGCAATCCAGCAGTGCGACGCCGTCGGCCGTCTGGCTGGCGACGGCGGCGAGCTTCTGGATCTCCAGGTCACGCAGTTTTTCCCTGGTGATCTCCGAACGCAGCGTGATCATGTCGCCATTGGTCGTGCGCCGTCGGGAATTGCGGTACCACCGCCCTCCGATCTGCTCTTCGGCGGCACCCGACAAGGTGCCGTCGAGTGCGGCGCGCGCGCGCAGGAACCCTTCCTCGCCGTCGCGATCCGCGCTGCCGGACAGTCCCCGGTAGAGCAGCCGCAGCACCGCGTCGCGTTCCATGCCGTGATGGAGTTCGCCGCCATGCGGACCGAAGAACTCGCGCATGCGGGTGTTGCAGATGACCAGCCGCTGGTCCGGTCCGTAGAGTGCAAAGCCGGAATCCATCGCGTCGATCGCAGCCATCAGCCGCGCTTCGGCCGCGATCGCACGCTGCTGGACATGCAGCAGGTCGAGTTCGAACGCGCGTCGTGCACTGATGTCGACGCAGGTGCCGACATAGCCGAGGGGCAGGCCGTCGGCGCCGTTCCGCCGGACGATCTCGGTCAGTACCCAGCGCTCGCGTCCGTCGCCTGCGCGCACGCGGTGTTCCGCGCGGAAGTCGGCGCCGCTCGAGAACGCACGCCATTCGTCGAGCAGCCAGCGGCGGTCGGCTGCAGACAGGGCGCGCAGGTAGCCCCTGCCGGCCATCCGCGCTCGCGGTGCGGCGACCAGGGCGCAGGCGGCCGCGTTGGCATGGGTGAGAAGCCCGCGTGCGTCCGTCTCGAACACGCCGATCGGAAGCATCGCATCGAGCTGTTCGAATCTGGCCTCGCTGTTCGCGCGCTGCGCGCTGGCCATGCGCTGCGCGCGGCCCAGGCGCATGAAGGCCAGCAGCACGCCGATGCTGATCAGCAGTCCGGTCACGCCGATCGCCGTCGAGGCGAGGTCGCGGTGCGCTGCCTCGAAGGCCGGCGTGGTGGCATAGGTCACATGCCAGCTCCTGCCCATGGCCGACAGCATGCGGCTTTCGGTCAGGCGCGCACCGGCGCCGCCGCGATGGCCGGGTGACACGTACGCCACCTGGATTTCCGAATCCGGTGCGTCGACATCGACGACATGCACCGAGACGGCAGGGTCGTCGGCGGGGATCGGTGACTGGAACAGTTCCGCGGCGAGCAGCAGCACCGACACCCACTGGCGCGCGTCGTTCGCGTCGAGCCTGGGCGTCGACTGCGGCGGCCGCGGGCGCTGCGTGTCGAGGGACGCCGGCATGCCGAGCGGCGCCATGAAGACATAGCCCGCAGCCGGGCCGTCCAGGGTCTGTTCGATGATGATCTGGCTGAGCGTCGGCAGCGTCGATCCGTCGGCCTGCATCGCTGCAGCGACCCGCGGGCGCTGGTTCCCCTTGTCCCTGCCGATGGCGTCGATCGCCATCCAGATCGGCCAGCGGTTGCGTACCAGCAGGCGGTCCGACCCCTGCGTGTCGCGGGCCGGATCCGCCGATCGACCGGCCTCCGGCAGGTCGAGCTCCGGATAGGCGCTGCGCAGGCTGGCCAGCCACGGCCGCAGGCGACGATCGTCGACCCGTTCCAGCAGCGACACCGCACCGAGCGGGCCGAGGGCGTCCGGGCCTGCCAGCGCGGCCGCCATCTGCTCGAACCGCGACCTCGAAACGGGCGCTGCGCCGTTACCGAGGCCGGCTGCCATGCTCAGGGTCAGTGCCTGGTATCCCCGCAGCTTGCGCTCGACGTCGGCCTGGTATCGATCGATGGCGTGCCGGAACTCGACCAGCGCCCGTGCATCGTTCTGCTGCGAGGCGGCATAGGTGGCGAGCATGACGAAGAGCAGGATGCCTGCCAGCGATGCCCAAAGACCGGCAGGACCCGGAGCCCCGGCTGAACCGGGCGGCTGATGCGGAGAATCACTTGCCATCGGGGGCGGGATCGGTCCTGGGGGGGCGGGCGTGCGGGTTGAAGGCAGGCACTGGGTGCGTCGGGGCAGGCGAAAACGGTCGGACTTCTATAGCGGCAGCGGGCAGCCAGGGTTTAGCGGTTGCGGGCAGGGATGATGTATCGGTCCCGGCCACCGTCAGGTCCGAAGGCGGTCGATCAGGGCCCGGGTGGATCCGTCCATGCCGTCCACCGCTGCACCGCCGGGGGCGAGGCAGGCACCGATGCGCAGGGCGAGCTGCTTGCCCAGCTCGACGCCCCACTGGTCGAACGGATTGATGTTCCAGAGCGCCGACTGGACGAGCACCTTGTGTTCGTAGAGGGCGACCAGGGCCCCGACCGCACGCGGGTCGAGCTGTTCGACCACCAGCGTCGTCGTCGGCTGGTTGCCGGCAAAGGTCTGGTTTGCCGAGAGCAGGTCGAGCCGGTCGCCGGTCGTGCCGCGCAGGACGAGCGCCGCGCGCGCCTCGTCGGAGGTCTTCCCGAAGGCGAGGGCCTCGGTCTGCGCGAGGCAGTTGGCGACCAGCAGCCGGTGGTGCACCGGATGCGCATGGTGCGGTTGCCGCGCGACGATGAAATCCGACGGGATCAACTGGGTGCCCTGGTGCAGCAGCTGGTAGAAGGCGTGCTGGCCGTTGGTGCCCGGGGAGCCCCAGATGACCGGACAGGTGGCATGGTCGACCGGCCTGCCCTGGCGGTCGACCGACTTGCCGTTGCTTTCCATCTCGAGCTGCTGCAGGTGCGCCGGCAGGCGCTGCAGCCGCTGGTCGTACGGCAGGACGGCATGCGTGGCCGCGCCGAAGAAGTTGACGTACCAGGCACCGAGCAGTCCCATGCGCACCGGCAGATTGCGCTCGAGCGGCGCCTGCAGGAAGTGCTCGTCCATCGCGCGCGCGCCGGCCAGCAGTTCGTCGAATGCCTCCGGCCCGACCGCAAGCATCACGGCGAGCCCGACGGCCGACCAGAGCGAGAAGCGGCCACCGACCCAGTCCCAGAAGCCGAACACGTTCCCGCCATCGATGCCGAACTGCCGCGTCCCCTCGAGGTTCGTGCTGACCGCGACGAAATGCGCCGCGGTCGCGCGCGGATCGCCGAGCCCCGCCACCAGCCACTGGCGGGCGGTGTCCGCGTTGGTGATCGTCTCGATCGTGGTGAACGTCTTGGAACAGATGATGAACAGGGTGGTTGCAGGGTCCAGGCCGGCCAGCCGCGGCGCAAGGTCGGCTGCGTCGACGTTGGACACGTAGTGCACGCGCAGGGCATCCGACGTGTAGGGCTCCAGGGCTTCGGTGACCATCGCAGGGCCCAGGTCGGAGCCGCCGATGCCGAGGTTCACCACGTCGGTGAACCGTTGCCCGGTGTGGCCGCGCCGCTCGCCGCTGCGCACCGCGGCACAGAAGGCGCGCATCCGCATCAGCACCGCGGTGACGCCTGGCATCACGTCGACGCCGTCGACCGGCAGGGGCAGGGTGGACGGACGGCGCAGGGCGGTATGCAGGGCGGCGCGCGCCTCGGCCGTGTTGACGCCGTCGCCGGCGAACATGCGGTCCCGCCAGCCGGCGACATCCTGCTGCATGGCGAGTGCATGCAGCAGCGACAGCGCGCGGTCGTCCAGCCGGTGCTTCGAGAAGTCGGCGAAGACGCCGGCGCCTTCGAAGGAATGGCGCGCGGCCCGGTCGGGTTCGGCCGCGAACCATTCCCGGAGATGGCGTCCGGCGATCGAACGCTGGTGCTCGACGAGGGCGGTCCAGGCGGGGGATTCGGTCAGTGCAGGCATCGGCGTCCGGCCTCGAAGTCTGGTTGCGGGACTACATGTTGGGATAGTTGGGGCCACCCCCACCCTCGGGCGCCACCCAGACGATGTTCTGCGTCGGGTCCTTGATGTCGCAGGTCTTGCAATGCACGCAGTTCTGCGCGTTGATCTGCAGCCGGGGCGCCGCCTGTCCGTCGACCGTTTCGTGCACGATCTCGTACACGCCCGCGGGGCAGTAGCGCTGCTCGGGTGCGTCGTAGCGTTCCAGGTTGATGCGTATCGGAACCGTCGGATCCTTCAGCGTCAGGTGGGCCGGCTGGTCTTCCGAATGGTTCGTGTTGGAGATGAACACCGAGGACAGGCGATCGAACGAGATCACGCCGTCGGGCTTCGGATAGGTGATCGGCTTCGCATTGCGCTTGTCGACCAGGGTCTCGTGGTCTGCATGCGCATGGTGCATCGTCCATGGGGCCTTGCCGCGCAGCAGGACCTGGTCGATGCCGACCAGCAGCGCGCCGGTCAGGAGACCCTTGGACAGGGACGGCTTGAAGTTGCGCGCCCGGTGCAGTTCGTCGTGCAGCCAGCTCGCCTCGAATGCGGCCGGGTACGATGCAAGCTCGTCCGCGCTGCGGCCCTCGCCAAGCGCGGCGACGGCGGCCTCGGCGGCCAGCATGCCGGACTTGATCGCCGCATGGCTGCCCTTGATGCGCGATGCATTGAGGAAGCCCGCATCGCAGCCGACCAGTGCGCCGCCGGGGAACACGAGCTTCGGCAGCGACTGCAGGCCACCGGCGGCGATCGCGCGCGCGCCGTACGCGATGCGCTTGCCGCCCTCGAGGAAGGCGCGGATCGACGGATGCTGCTTGTAGCGCTGGAACTCTTCGAACGGGCTCAGGTACGGATTGCTGTAGCCGAGCCCGACCACGAACCCGATCGCGACCTGGTTGTCGTCGAGGTGGTACAGGAAGGAACCGCCGTAGGTGTCGCGGTCGAGCGGCCAGCCTGCGGTGTGCACCACCAGCCCCGGCTGGTGCTTCGACGGGTCGACCTGCCACAGCTCCTTCAGGCCGATGCCGTACACCTGCGGATCGCGGCCCGCGCGCAGGCCATAGCGCGCCTCGAGCTGGCGCCCGAGCTGGCCGCGGCAGCCTTCGGCGAACAGCGTGTAGGACGCATGCAGTTCCATGCCCGGCTGGAAGGCGCCGGTCCGCTCGCCGTTGCGGTCGATCCCGAGGTCCCCGGTGGCGACGCCGCGCACCGCGCCTGCGTCGTCGAACAGCACCTCGGTGGCGGCGAAGCCCGGGAAGATCTCGACGCCGAGCGCTTCGGCCTGGGTGGCCAGCCAGCGGCAGACGTTGGCCAGGCTGATCACGTAGTTGCCGTGGTTGCGGAAGCAGTCGGGCAGGAGCGCATTGGGAACCTGGTACTGCCCGCCTTCGGTCAGGAACAGGAAGCGGTCTTCGCTCACGGCCACGTCGAGCGGGGCGCCGCTCGCCTTCCAGTCGGGCAGCAGCTCGTCGATCGCCCGCGGGTCCATCACCGCGCCGGACAGGATGTGTGCCCCGACCTCCGACCCCTTCTCGATCACGCAGACGCTGACCTCGCGTCCGGCCCCGGCCGCGAGCTGCTTCGCGCGGATGGCTGCGGCGAGGCCGGCCGGGCCCGCGCCGACGATGACCAGGTCATAGGGCATCGACTCCCGGTCGGTACGGGCTTCGACGCCTTCCGCGGCCCCGGAAGTGCCTGCGGCCGTGCTGGAACCGGGGGATGAACCGTGTGGTGCGCTCAATGCAGACTCCGTCGTGTCGGATCGATACCGCCAATCGCCGCCTGTCACCGCCCGTGCGTGGCCCTGGCAAGGCGCACCGGGGCGGCGTCGGGTAACCTCGCATTCTATCGGAATCGTCCACGCCCCCCCCAACGCAGCCTACGCCACCGGAACCATGCCCGCCGACCCTTCGCAGCCCCTTTCGAAACCTGCCTTCACCGATGACCATGAGCTGATGCTGACCGTGACGCTGCCGGTCCGCTGGGGCGACATGGATGCACAGGGGCATGTCAACAACGTCCAGTACTTCCGCTTCACCGAACAGGCGAGGATCGAATGGTTCGAGCAGTTCGCGCCCGACCGGCATGGGGAGGGCAAGGGTCCGGTGGTCGCGCAGACGTCCTGCCGGTACATCCGTTCCGTCGTCTACCCGGCCACGCTCGAGATACTGGTGTACTGCGCGGTGCCGGGCCGCAGCAGCTTCCGGCACCGGTACGTGATGCGCGACGCGAAGGATGCCTCGCTGGTCTATGCGGAAGGCGAGGCGGTGATGGTATGGATCGACCACGAGACGCAGAAATCGACGCCGATGCCAGAGCGCGTGCGCGACAGGCTGCCGAAGGCGCGGGGATGACCGCCGGCACGGCGCATCGGATCGTCGCTCAGGCGCCGGACGCAGGTGCCGTGCCTGTCGCGTCCGGCCGTTGCGTCATGTCCAGCAGCCGTCCGGACGCCTGCATGCCCGACGGATCCAGCAGGTACACGTAACCGGCTGCGATCGCGGCCGGCTGCGGCAGCCGCGACGCGTCCTCCGCGGGATGGGTGCGGGTGCGCTGCGGGCTGGCCACCGGCCCGGGCAGCAGCGCGTTGATCCGCAGGGTGTCCAGCAGGCGCCATTCCTGGGCCTGCACCGTGACCAGCGACAGCAGTGCCTGTTTCGACAGCGCGAAGCCGCCCCAGAACATCGAGGGTGCCAGTGCATGCGTCTCGACCGTCACCACCACCGAGGCCGAGGGCGACATCTGCAGCAGCGGGCGGCACGCGCGGTTCAGCGCGGCGGCGGCGATCACGTTGACCCGCAGCATGGCAAGCCAGCGGTCGGTCGTCTCGTCGTCGAGCGGCCGCAGCTGGTCCATGTGGACCGCGCAGTGGACCAGCCCGTCGAGCCGCCCGAGCTGCCCGGCGATCGCCGCGGCCATCGACCCGAAATCGGCATCCGTGGCTTTCGCCAGGTCGAGCGGGAAGATGACGGGTTCAGGCGCGCCGGCGGCGACGATCTCGTCGTATACCGCGTCGAGCTTCTTCTGCCGCCTGCCGTGCAGCACGACCTGCGCGCCGTGCGCCGCGCAGGCCAGCGCAGCGGCGCGGCCGAGCCCCTGTCCCGCCCCGGTGATCATCACCACCCGGTCCTGCAGGCAACGTTCGGCAGGCAGGTAGGTATCGGGCAGGCGCAGCGTGTCTGTCATCGTTCGGTTCCGTTCTGTTCTACCGCCCGGCGATGTCCGGCGGGCGGGGCGCGATTATGGTCTGAAGCGTTCCATCCGTGGCCCAGGCCGGCGACGACCGCGCCGGCAGCGTCAAGCCCGCTGCGCACCGCACCTTCGAGCGTGGCCGGATAGTCGCTCGCCACATGGTCGCCGGCCAGGACGATGCCGGGCGCCGGCGTGAGGGTGCCGGGTCGTTCGAGCCCGGGCGTGCAGGCGAAGGTTGCCTGCCTTTCGGTGATGACCTTGCTCCACGCAGGGGCAGGCAGTCCTGGCACGAGGTCGCAGAGCTGCCGATGCACCGCGTGTTCGAGCGGAGCGGTGCCGGGCGCGCGGTGCGCGCTCGACGCGCTGATCACGACGCCGAGAAGCCCCGACTGGCCGGTGAGCGCACCGCGGTCGAACACCCATTGTCCCGGGCCGTCGGTGAAGCCGGTCATCGGGTGCGGCAGGCGGACGGTGGCGGGATACTGCAGGTAGACGGACGTGATCGGTTCGTACGCATAGGTCCTGACCAGGTCGTGCACCGCCCGTAGCGCGGGCCAGCCCTCGGTCAGGTCGGCCAGCGCCCGCGGGGCCAGCGCCAGCACGACGCTGGCGAACGGCCCCGCGGGCGCGGCCCGTCCCTGCCCGAACAGCAGCGTCCAGCCACTGCCGCCCGCGGCGGGTTCGACCCGGGCGACGCGATGGCCTCGGTGCACGCTGCCGCCCTTCGACTCGACATGGCGCGCCGCCGGGTCGGGGAACAGCGCACTGAGGTCGACCGCCGGCAGCAGCAGGTCGCTTGCCGGCCTGTCCGCACCGAGGCTGTCGCGCAGCACGTTCGCGAACACCTGTGCCGACGCGCGCTGCACGGGCGTGTTGAGCGCGGCGACACAGAGGGGCGCCCACAGCGCCTCGACGATCGGCTGGCGCTGCCCGTGCGCGGCGAGCATCACCTCGACGGAGGAATCCGCGCCGAGTCGGTAGCCGTCGCGGCGCAGCGCCGCGACCAGTCGGATCGCGTCCCAGCGCGCGCCGGGCGGCAAACCGCGCGCGGTGGCGAGCGCGACGGCCAGGTGCAGCGGCGCGGGCAGCCGCGGCGCGCGCAACTGCAGCCCGCGGTGGATGCGCCATTCGAGTGGGCGGCGATGCCAGCCGTCGCCCGTCTCGCCGCCGGCGGCGCGCACCTTCCGTGCCAGGGCGAGCAGGGTGGTGTAGGCCCCGATGCCGATGTGAAGGCCATTGTCGAGGACGGCTCCGCGGTGCAGCACGCGGCGCGCCCGACCGCCGAGTTCCGGCGCGGCTTCGTACACCGACACCGGGATCCCGGCATCGGCCAGCGCGACCGCTGCGGCCATGCCCGCGTACCCGCCGCCCAGCACCGCGACCCGGGGAGGGCTCACCGCGCGCGCGCCGTCTTCCACGCGATCCAGAGCTTGCGCAGCGGGGTCAGCGAGGTGCGTTCGGACAGCACCCGGGCGCCGCCGGCGCGGATCTCGCCGAGCAGCGTGCGGTAGATCGCCGCCATGATCAGGCCGGTGCGCTGTGCCCGCCGGTCCTCGGGAGGCAGGGCCGCCAGCGCATCCGCGTAGTGCTGTTCGGCGCGGTCGATCTCGAAGGTGACCAGCGCACGCACCGCCTCGCCATCGCGGCGGCCGATCAGGTCGTCCTCGGCGACGCCGAAACGGGCGAGGTCCTCCAGCGGCAGGTAGATGCGATTGCGGCGCGCGTCCTCGGCCACGTCGCGAACGATGTTGGTCAGCTGCAACGCGATGCCCAGGCCGTCTGCGTAGACGAGCGTCGCGGGATTGGTGTAGCCGAAGATGCGCGCCGAGAGCAGGCCGACGGCACCGGCCACCCGGTGGCAGTACAGCCGCAGGTCGGCGAAGGTGTCGTACCGGTTGTAGTCGAGGTCCATCTGCATGCCGTCGATGATCTCGTCGAACGGTTCGCGCGGCAGCGAGAACGCAGCGATCGCAGGGGCGAGCGCACGCGTGACCGGATGCGGCGATTCGCCCGCCGGGGAGGGCGCGGCCGCCCCGTGTGCCATCGCCACCTGGTGCCGCCACCAGTCGAGCTTGAGCCGGGCGACGCGGTCCTCGCTGACTTCGTCGACGATGTCGTCGACCTCGCGGCAGAACGCGTAGAGCGCGGTGATCGCCCGTCGCTGGTCCGGGGGCAGGAACATGAAGCTGTAGTAGAAGCTCGATCCGCTGGCCGCGGTGCGCTGCTGGCAGTACTGGTCGGGCGTCAACGCGTCGCTCCCGGGGCCGTGGCGGGCGCCTCTGGCGGCCGTGCCGCGCGGAACCACAGCGTGCGGCCGACGATGGCAAGCCAGTCGGCCGTGCCCAGCACCGGCCGCTGCCGGAACACGTCGCCGCGCACCCGCTGCAGGCGCTCCACGATGCGCAGCCCGCCGCTCACGATCATCCGCAACTCGAGCCCGACCCGTCCGGGCAGCGCACGGGCGAGCGGTGCGCCCGATTCGAGCATCGCGCCGGCCCGCCCGACCTGGGACGCCATGAACGCGCGCCAGCGGTCGTCCACCCGGCCTTCGGCGATCCAGGATTCGTCCAGGCCGGCAGCGGCCAGTTCGTCCTGCGCCAGGTAGACGCGGCCCTTCTGCCAGTCGATGGCGACATCCTGCAGGAAGTTGATCAACTGCAGCGCGCTGCAGATCGAATCCGACCAGGCGGGCATCGGTGGTTCGGTACGCTGGAACAGGTGCAGCAGCAGGCGCCCCACCGGATCCGCGGAGCGGCGCGAATAGTCGAGCACCTCGTCGAACGTGGCGTAGCGGGTCTTCACGACGTCCTGTGCGAAGGCATCGAGCAGGTCCCGGAACAGGCCGACCGGCAACCGGTGCTGGGCGATCATCGGCGCGAGGTCGCGGAACAGCGGCGTCAGCGGCGCCTGCCCGGCTTCGATCCGGTCGAGTTCGGCGCGGTAGGCGTCCAGCGCCTGCAGGCGCTCCTGCGCAGGTGCATCGCCTTCGTCGGCCAGGTCGTCGGCCGAGCGGGCGAATGCGTAGACGAGTTCGACCGGGCGGCGCAGCCGGGCCGGCATCACCCAGGAAGCGACCGGGAAGTTTTCGTAGTGATCGACGGGCATCGGGCGGGGCGTGGCGGGGCGGGGGCGAGGGGGCGAGGCAGTGTCGCCGGGTCGGAAGGCGGGG
>LNFM01000380.1_pt1 | contig 25038 bp, 20 predicted proteins | sample 596031 | NCBI WGS metagenome assembly LNFM01 (sample SAMN04254537, study PRJNA301005) | activated carbon metagenome | isolation source: dual media filters at the Ann Arbor, Michigan drinking water treatment plant | place: USA: Ann Arbor | reverse complement strand
TTTTCCAAGATTAAAAAGTCAATTAAAACAACGACTTATAGAGTCAACCCTGCTGACGCCACACCCTGCCGAGGCGGGACGCCTGCTCGGCATCGGCACAGCCGAAGTCCAGGCCGACCGCGTTGCAGCCGCGCTGCGGCTGGCCAAAGAATTGAACAGCGCCGTGGTGCTCAAGGGCTGCGGCAGCATCTGCGCCTGGCCCGATGGTCATTGGGCGATCAATTATTCGGGAAATCCCGGCATGGCCAGCGCCGGCATGGGTGATGTATTGAGCGGCCTGATTGTTGCGCTGCTCGCGCAGGGGGTGCCGGAGCGCCATGCACTGACAGCCGCGGTGTATCTGCACGGCGCAGCTGCGGATCATCTGCTTGCACAGGGTATCGGTCCGGTCGGACTCACCGCCGGTGAAGTTGCCGATGCCGCTCGGCAAGTACTCAACGCCGCGGTTTCATGCGTTTAACTTAACTCAGGCGCTTAAGATTCGTACCGTGGCAAACCCGGCCACGGTCATCAGCAACGAACCGAAGAGATGGCTGGCGATCAGTGCCAGCGCCCAGCCGTACCGGCCGCTCTGCAGCAGGTTCACCGCCTCCAGCGAAAACGCCGAAAAGGTGGTCAGGCTGCCGAGAAAGCCGGTGATGAAAAACAGCTTCCATTCCAGCGGCAGCGTCGCCTGCTGCGTAAACAGCTCGAAGGCCGCGCCGATCAGGAAACCGCCGATCAGGTTCACCGCCAGTGTGCCCGGCGGCAGCGCCGGCCACAGGTGATTCAGCGCGGCTGACAATCCCCACCGTGACCAGGCGCCGAGCAGCGCGCCGAGGCCGACGGCCACGAAACCGGCCGCATTCACTTTCGATCAGCACTCAACTGGTCACACCGATATTCCACGGCACAAACTCGTGGTCACCCAGGCCGAGCAGCTCGCTCTTGGTCTTTTCACCGGAAGCGATGCGCAGCGTCAGCTCGAAAATCTCCTGCGCCTTCTGCGACAGCGTTTTCGTGCCATCGAGAATCTCGCCGCAGTTGATGTCCATGTCCTCTTCGAGTTTGGTGAACATCGGCGTGTTGGTGGCCAGCTTGATCGACGGCACCGGCTTGGCGCCGAACATCGAGCCGCGGCCGGTGGTGAACATGATCATGTTCGCGCCGCCGGCGATCTGGCCGGTGGCTGACACCGGGTCGAAGCCCGGCGTATCCATGAACACAAATCCGCGTGCGGTGACCGGCTGTGCATAGTGATACACCGCATTCAGCGGACCAGTGCCGCCCTTCATCGATGAACCCAGCGACTTCTCGAAAATATTGGCGAGGCCGCCATGCTGGTTGCCGGGGCTGACCACGCCGTTGATCTGGGTGTCCTTGCCCGCGTTGTAGACATCCTTCCACCAGCGGATGCGCTCGATCAGCTTCTCGCCGACCTCGACCGACTTCGCGCGCCGCGTCAGCGTGTGCTCGACGCCGTATATTTCCGGCGTTTCCGACAGGATGTGCGTGCCGCCGTGGCGGGCGAGGATGTCCATCGCCGCACCCAGCGCAGGATTCGCGGTGATCGACGAAAAACCGTCAGAGCCGCCGCACTGCAGGCCGATCATCAGGTGGCTTGCGGATACCTTCTGCCGCACCACCTTGTTTGCCGCAGGCAGCATTTCCTTCACCGCGGCAATGCCCGCCTCGATGGTCTTGCGGGTGCCGCCGGATTCCTGCATCACAAAAGTCTGCAGACGGTCGCTGACATCGAGGCCTTCGTCCTTCATCAGCCCCTTCAACTGGTTGCGCTCGCAGCCGAGGCCGACAATCAGCGCGCCGGCGAGGTTGGCGTGGCGGGCGTAGCCGGCCATGGTCCGGCGCAGCAGGTCCATCGGCTCGCCGGTCATTTCCATGCCGCAGCCGGTGCCGTGGGCAAAGGCGCAGACGCCGTCGATGTTCGGATATTCGGCCAGCCGCTCCGGGGTAAAGTATTCGGCGATCTTGTGCGCCACCGTCGCCGAGCAGTTCACCGTCGACAGCACGCCGATGTAATTGCGCGTGGCCACCTGGCCGTTGGCGCGGACGATACCCATGAAACTCGCGCGCTCGGCCTCGGGCACCATCTGCTCCGGCTTGTAATCACGGGCGTAGGCGTAGTCGCGGTTGAACTCGCGGAATTCGAGGTTATGCGAATGCACATAGCTGCCCGCCGGAATGTCGGCCGAGGCAAAACCGATGGTCACCGCGTATTTGAGGATGGGCTCGTCCTTCTTGATGTCGCGCGAAGCGATCTTGTGGCCGGCCGGCACCTGGCTTTTTGAAGTCAGGCCGCCCTCGAGTTTGGTGCCGATGCCGATATCACTGCGCGCAATCAGCACATTGTCGTTTTCGTGCAGCCGGATCACCGGTCCCGATGCCGGTTTGTCCTTGATCTTAATGATGCCGTCGTCCATGGCCATGCTCCTGTCTGCGCGTGATGGGTTGCCGGGCCGTGCCACAGCACGACCGGGGGTATTGCCTGCCGCGATTTTATCAGCGACACCCCGGCCAGACCCTGCAAAACCGCCGCGGCAGTCCTGCCGCCAGCGGATTGACTTTGATAATCCGGCGGGTTATCGTTTTATTGTATTTTATAAATATTTAAAACAATTTAAAAGCGCTGCATTAAGAAGGACAACATGCGCCATTCACACCCTGTGACCTCAAAATCCGTCATTGCCGGCTGCTTTTCCCTGCTCTTCGCCGTCACAGCGCAGGCCTATCCGACCAAACCCGTGCGCCTGGTCACGCCCTTCCCGCCCGGCGGCGGCGTTGATGCCACCGCGCGCGTGCTTGCCAAAAAGCTGGGGGACAGCTGGCAGCAGCAAATCATCGTCGACAACCGCTCGGGCGCGGGCACCACCATCGGCAATGAAATCGTCGCGCTGGCCGCACCAGACGGCTACACCCTGCTGCTCACCAACAACGCGCTGGCAATCAGCGCCGGGCTCTACCAGAAGCTGCGCTACGACACCGGCAAGGACCTGCTGCCGATCATGGAAGTACTGCGCTCGCCGTTTGTGATGGTGATCCCCGCAAGCTCTTCAATGAAAGGTGTCGCCGATCTGGTCGCTGCCGCCAAGGCCAAACCCGGTGAAATCACGCTGGCCAACACTGGCGTTGGCTCCGGCCCCCATCTCGCCGGCGTGCTCTTTGCCAACATGGCCGGGATCAAATTGAATGAGATCCCGTACAAGGGCGGCGGCCCGGCAATCGTTGACCTCGCCGCAGGACGGGTCAACGTGCTGATCACCACGCCGCTCGCAGCATTGCCCCATGTCCAGTCCGGTCGCCTGCGCGCCATCGGCGTGACCTCGGCCAAACGCGCATCCGACCTGCCCGCCGTGCCGGCCATCGCCGAAAGCGGCCTGCCTGGCTACGACGTATCCACCTGGTACATGCTGCTCGCGCCCAAGGGCACGCCCAGGGCACTGGTCAGCAAGATCCATGCGGATTCGAAGGCCGGGCTGAGCCAGCCCGATGCGGTGAAAATCCTCAGCGGCGGCGGCACCGAACTGGTCTATTCCTCGCCCGAGGACACCGCGAAGTTGCTTAATGTCGAACTCGCGCGCTGGAGCAAGGTGATCAAGGCCGCGAACGTCAAACCGGAAAACTGACCCGGAGCCGTTCGCGCTGACTGCAGGCATGAAAACAATCCCTTCCGCCACACTCTCCGCAGCCGGCACGGACTACCGCATCATCGACCTGCCGGCACTGGCCGGCCCCGTGTTGCCGCAATTGCCGTGGGTGCTGCGCCTGCTGCTGGAAAACGTCGCCCGCAACATGCAAGGCAGCGAACGTGACAGCGCGGTTGCCAGCATCCTTGGCTGGGTGAAACAAGACCACGCCGACGCTGAAATCGAATTCCAGCCGGGCCGGCTGCTGATGCACGACACCACCAGCACGCCGGCGCTGGTCGATGTTGCCGGCATGCGTGATGCACTGGCCGAGGCCGGTGTCGATCCACAGGTGCTGAATCCGCTGATTCCGGTCGATGTCTCGATCGACCATTCGCTGGCGGTCGAAGCTTATGCACGCCGCGATGCAGTCGAATTCAACGAAGCACTCGAAATCCGCCGCAACCGCGAGCGTTATCGCTTCCTGCGCTGGGCCTCTCTGGCGATGGACAATGTGCGCCTGCATCCGCCCGGCACCGGCATCATGCATACGATCAACCTCGAGCAACTGGCGACGGTGGTCACCACCGAGATCCGTGACGGCGTGCTGTGGGCGGTGCCGGACATGATGCTCGGCACCGACAGCCACACGCCGATGATCAACGGTATCGGCGTACTCGGCTGGGGCATCGGTGGCCTCGAGGCGCAGACGGTGATGTTCGGCATCGCCACGCCGCTGCGTATTCCCGATGTGGTGGGCGTGCGCCTCACCGGCCGCCTTGGCGACGGCGTGCAGGCCAGCGACCTCGCACTGGTGGTCACCCATCAACTGCGCGAACTCGATGTCACCGGCGATTTTGTCGAATTCTTCGGACCCGGCGTATCCACGCTGTCCGCCGAAGACCGCGCAGTGGTCGCCAACATGGCGCCGGAGTACGGCGCCACCACCGGCTATTTCCCGCCCGATGCGCGCGTGCCCGAATACCTGCGCAAGACCGGCTGGTCGAGGCTTATCTGCAGCGCAACGGCCTCAATTTCGATGCCGATGCCACGCCACGCTACACACGGAGCATCGAAATTGACCTTTCCACCATCACCCTGCATGCCGCCGGACCGCGCCGGCCGCAGGACCTGCTCGACAGCGCCGGGGTACGACCGGCGCTGCAGAAACTTAATTTCCAACCGAAAAATCCCGCCCCGGGCCTGCCGCGGCATCCGGTCGCACTCGCAGCGATCACCAGTTGCACCAATACCTCGAATACACGGTTGCTGGTTGCCGCCGGTCTGGTCGCACGCAAGGCACGCGCGCTGGGCTTGAAGCCGGCACCCTGGGTAAAAACCTCGCTGGCACCGGGCTCCCCGGCGGCAACGCGTTACCTCGCGCGCACCGGACTGCTCGATGATCTTGCCGCGGTTGGCTTCGACATCGTCGGCTTCGGCTGCACCACCTGCATCGGCAACTCGGGCCCGCTGCCTGATGCGCTGCGAGACGCGCAGCGCAGCGGCGCGATCAAGGCGGTGGCGATGCTCTCCGGCAACCGCAACTTCCCCGGCCGCGTACACGCCGAGCTCGACCTCGCCTTCATCATGTCGCCGGCACAGGTGGTCGCCTGGGCTTTTGCCGGTGATGCCGAGAAGGATCTCACGCGTGAGGCCATCACCTCCACGCCCTCAGGCCAGCCGGTGTATCTGCGTGATCTCTGGCCCGGTGATGCCGAAATTGATGCGCTGAATGACATGTCAACACAAGCCATTGATTTTAAAGAATGTTTTTCTGAGGCTACGGCAAACAAACGCTGGGCTGCAATCGATGCCCCGGACAGCCCGCGCTTCCCATGGGATGCCGCCTCGAATGCACTGCGCCGCCCGGCCTTCTGCGCGCTGACTGAAACCACCCAGCTCGGCCGCTACAGCGCACATCCGCTGCTGGTGGTCGGCGACGACATCACCACCGACCACATCTCCCCGGCCAGCGCGATTCCCGCCGACAGCCTGGTTGCGGACTACCTCGTCGCGCGCGGCGACGACCGCAATGACCTCAACGTGTTTGCGTCACGGCGCGGCAACTGGGAAGTGATGCTGCGCGGCGCCTTCCACACACCGTCGCTGCGCAACCTGCTAAAGCCCGATGCGCCGGTGGCCCATACCCTGCATGTGCCCAGCGGCGCAGTGCTTCCGATCCATGAAGCCGCGCAGCGTTACCGCGATGCCGGTGAATCGGTGGTACTGGTCGCGGGACAGCGCTACGGCATGGGTTCCTCGCGCGACTGGGCGGCCAAAGCCCAGCGCCTGCTCGGCATCCGCGCCGTGCTCGCCGTTGATTTCGAGCGCATCCACCGCTCCAACCTGATCGGCATGGGTGTGCTGCCGCTGCTGTTGCCCGCAGGCGCCAATCCCGACAGCCTGCAGATCAAACCCGGTGACCGTTTTGAAATCGATGCGCCTTCAGCCAGCCTCGCGCCGCGGAAGGACATCACCGTGCGGCTGCATCGCGCAGACGGCCGCATCGAAACGCTGCTGACTGCTGCAGCAGTGGATACCGCGCTGGAAGTCGAACTGCTGCGTGCCGGCGGGGTGATTCCCTACATCCTGCACCGATCGCTGGGCGACCTTGCGGTGCCAACAACCACCGCCCGCTGATCAGCTGGCAGCACGCATCCTGAATTCATCGACGGTCTCGTCAACGCGCTGGAACACGCCGCCTTCATCGATGATGCGGCGGATCAGGCGCTCCAGCATCAGCATGCGGTGACCGCGGCCGATGATGAACGGATGGCAGGTATAGGTCAGCACACCCCAGTCAACCGTGCGCTTCATGTAGAGAAAGTCGCCGATCCAGTTGTCGAGCACGTCACCGGCATTCTGCAGGCCCTGGCGCAGACTGGTTTCGGTGCGCACAAACTCGAAATGCGGTGAATCATCGGTAGACCAGTGGATCGGCATTTCCACCAACCTGCTGGGCGGACCAAAACGGGCCTTCACCTCGAGCGCAATATGATCATCCTGGCGCGCATAGTACGGCGTGTAATCGTCGCCCATCATGCTGCTGTCGTAGTCAAAGCCGTGCTTCAGCATCAGCTCTACCGAATGCGGTGACAAATCCCATGACGGCGAACGGTAGCCGCGAGCCGTACGGCCAGAAATGCGCCGTATCGCCTCATTGCCGCGTACCAGCTCCGCCTCTTCCTGTTCGCGCGTCAGGCTGGCCGGCGGGCGGTGTGTCCAGCCGTGATGGCCGATTTCATGGCCGGCCTCGACCACAGCCTCAACCGCTGCGGGAAAAGTCTCGATGGTATGGCCCGGCACATACCAGGAAGTCCGGATGCCGTACTTGCGGAACAGTGCGAGCAGGCGTGGCGCACCCACCCGCGGACCGAATTCACCGCGCGACCGCCAGCTTGCGGTGGTCTGACCCCGGGCAATAAAACCGGAGATGGCATCAAAATCAAAGGTCAGACAGACAATATGCTTGCTCATGATCGGCTTCAAACGGGAGTTCGACGTCTGGAATCCGGTCTGGCCGGCATCCGCGCTTTTGGATTAGCATCAATCGGATCATAGCCCAAGCTGCTCACTCGCCACACCAACCGGAATCCAGTATCGCACCATGAATCCCCACTACGTACAGAACTGGAATGTCGGCAAACCGCTGGCCACCTCGCGCGGCGGCGTGGTCGCCTCGCAGAACCGCATCGCCAGCGAAGCCGGTGCGCGCATCCTCGCCGCCGGGGGCAACGCCGTCGATGCCGCGGTTGCAACCGGCCTCGCACTCGCCGCTGTGGAACCCTGGAACAGCGGCCTCGGCGGCGTCGGCTTCATGATGGTCTACCTCGCCCGAGAGAACCGGGTGCAGGTGGTCGATTTCGGACCGATCTCGCCGTACGGCCTCAACCCCGCCGACTATCCATTGACCGGCGGTTACACCAGCGACCTGTTCACCTGGCCCAGCGTCAAGGATGATCGCAATGTACACGGCCCGATGTCGATCGCCATTCCCGGCCATGTCGATGGTCTGGCTACTGCGCTGAACACCTTCGGCACCCTGCCGTTCCGCGAAGTCGTACAGCCAGCCATAGCGCTCGCCGACGAAGGCATCGCCATCGACTGGTATCTGACGCTGAAAATCGCGACGATGGCCAGGGAACTCTCGCGTTACCCGGTGACCCGCGACATCTGGCTGCCCGGCGGATTTCCTGCCGTCACCGCTGCCGGCGCCCCGCTCGGCCGGCTGAAACTGAAAGGACTGGCCGATACCCTGCGCCGGCTGGCCGAAGCCGGACCGCGTGATTTCTACGAAGGCGAGATTGCCGCCGGCATTGCCCGCGACATCAAGGCCATGGGCGGCAACCTCAGCGCCGGTGATCTGGCGAATTTCCATGCGCGCATCGTGGCTCCGATTGAAACCGAGTACCACGGCGCCAAACTGGCGCTGCCGCCACAGCTGACTGCCGGCCCGACGATGCTGCGTGCGCTGGAACCCTTGCGATCGATGAAATTCACCCAGGGCAAGCCCGGCAGCGAAGCCTTTGTCGCCTACGCCGCCGCGTTGCGCGACGCCTACACCGAGCGTCTCGCCAGCATGGGCGACAACAGCGACCGCAAGGACCCGTCGACCACGACCCACCTGAATGTGATCGACCGCGACGGGAACATGGTGGCGCTGACCCAGACCCTGCTTTCGGTATTCGGCTCCAAGGTGGTGCTGCCCTCCAGCGGCGTGCTGATGAACAACGGCATGATGTGGTTCGATCCGCGCCCAGAATCACCGAACTGTCTGGCGCCCGGCAAACGCGCGCTGTCGAACATGTGTCCGGTCATCGCCTCCCGTGACGGCAAACCCTGGTTTGCGATCGGGGCATCCGGCGGCCGCAAGATACTGCCCGCCGTGTACCAGATCAGTTCCTTCCTGATCGACCACGGCATGAGTCTGCAGGACGCCTTTCACCAGCCACGCATCGACGCCAGCGGCGGCGATACGGTGGGGGTCGATCCCCGCCACAGCGAGGCCACCCAACAGACGCTCGCCGCGCATTTCCCGCTGAGCATGACCGAGCTGGTGGTGTACCCCACCAACTTTGCCTGCCCCAGCGCGGTGCTGCATGACCCGAAATCGGGCGAGCATCAGGGCATCTCGGACGTCATGTCGCCGTGGTCGGGCGCCGTGGCTGAGCCTTGAGATCAAGTTCCGCCACGGCATGGATTTTGCAGCGCACGGAGTGAGTCATGTATAAACGCCCGGATCCACCAACGGGAGGTCGCATGCGGGCATTTAAACGGGTCACCGGATTGATGATGCTGCCGGCAATGGCCATCATTGTGGCAACACCGGTAGCCGCGCAATCTGGTAATTACCCGGTCAAACCGATCCGCCTGATCGTGCCGTTTGCGGCCGGCGGCCCGATGGACATCATCTCGCGCGCCATTGGTGAAAAAATGACCGCAAGCTGGGGGCAGCAAGTCGTCGTCGACAACCGCAGCGGCGCCGGCGGGCGCATCGGTGTCGAGGTCGCGGCAAGGTCGGCGCCCGATGGCCACACACTGCTCACCGGACACATCGGCACGCATGCGGTGAATCCGAGCCTTTATCCCAAGCTGGAATACGATCCGGTGCGGGATTTCGCGCCGATCAGCCTGATTGCCACCCTGCCCCTGGGCTTGTTTGTGCATCAATCCGTCAATGCGCGGACCGTGGGTGAATTGCTGGCGGTGGCGAGGCAGCAACCTGGACGCCTCAACTTTGCTACGGCCAGCAGCGGCGGCCCCACCCACATGGCCGCCGAAATGCTGAAATCAATGGCGTCCATACAGATCACCCACATCCCCTACAAGGGCAATGCGGCAGCACTCAACGCCCTCGTTGCCGGCGAATCACAATTGATGTTCAGCAATCTGCTCACCGGCACGCCCCACGTCCGCAGCGGTCACCTGCGGCTGCTCGCGATTTCGAGCGGCAAGCGCTCGCCGCAGGCACCGGATTTGCCGACGGTCGCCGAAAGCGGATTGGCCGGCTACGATTTCACTCCCTGGTACGGCCTGCTGTCCCCGGCGGCCACCCCCGGCCCCATCATCACCAAGCTGCACCGCGAAGTCGTGCGCATTATTGAATCTGCAGAGATGAAAACGCGCTTCATCAGCCAGGGTGTGGATCTGACCACAAGCTCTCCGGAGGATTTTGCTGCGCTGATACGCAGCGAAATCCCGAAATGGCGAAAAATCGTCAAGGACACCGGAGCCAGCGTCGGATGAGGCACTTCGCTGCATCGTTGCCAGTTCCGGCGGGCAGCATCGCCGTCATCGGTTTTTTGTTGCTGGTTTCGGCAGGCTCTCATGCGCAGGGCCTGCAATCCCAGAGTTTTCCCAACCGCCCGATGCGCATCATCACCGGCTTCCTGCCCGGCGGGGTCAGCGACGTTGTGGCGCGCACCATGGCCACACAGCTCGGCGAGCAGCTCGGCCAGCGCATCATCATCGACGGCCGCCCCGGCGCCGGCGGCACCTTGGCCATGGAAATCGCCGCCAAGGCCAACCCCGACGGCCACACCCTGTTCATGGGCCAGCCGGTGATCACCATCAGCCCGAATTTCAGGAACAAGCCCGCCTACGATCCGATCAAGGCCTTCGCGCCGCTGTCGGTGATCGGCTTCGGCGCCACGATGATGATGAGCAATCCGTCGGTGCCCGCGACCAGCGTCAAGGAGCTGATCGCCTACGGCAAGAGCCAGCCGCCTGGGCGCCTGCATTTCGGCCATTCCGGACAGGGCACCACCAACCATCTCTCCGGAGAGCTGTTCTCGGTGATGAGCGGCGTGCAACTGACGCCCGTGACCTACAAAGGTGCTGCGCTCAACATCCTGGCCACCATCCAGGGCGAAGTGCAGCTCAGTTTCCTGCCGGTGCTGGCTGCACTGCCGCAGGTCAAGATCGGCAAACTGCGCGCCCTCGGCGTCACCGGCGCCAAACGCTCCAAGGCGGCGCCGCAGGTGCCCACGATCGACGAAACCCTGCCCGGCTATGAAGTGCCGGTCTGGTACGGCCTGATGGCACCGGCCGCGACGCCCAAGGCCATCACCGGCCAGCTCAACCTCGAGATCAGGAAGGCGCTGGAGGTGGCGGCGGTGGTCGAGCGTCTGGAAAACCAGGGCATCGAAGTTGAATACACCACCATCGCCCAGTTCGAGAAACTGATCCAGGAAGACGCCCGGCGCTGGGCCCGCCTGGTCAAGCAATCGGGCATCGTGCTCGACTGAACATCCCCATTACAGCCCAACCAGGAGAAAGCCATGCACATGTTTCCGAAAACGATCAGCGGCCTGCTCGCAGCGGCTGCTGCAGTGTCCGGTGTCCTGATCCCCCTCCAGGCTCAGGCCCAGGCCTACCCGACGCGCCCCGTGCGGTTTGTCGTGGGCTTTTTGCCCGGCGGACCCAGCGACACCATCGCCCGCGTGGTCGGCAACAAGCTTTCCGAATCGATGGGTCAGCAGGTGGTGGTGGACAACCGCGCCGGTGCCGGGGGCAACGTCAGCGCGGAGATCGTGGCTGCGGCACAGCCCGACGGCCACTCGATCCTGCTGGGCACCGGCGGACCGCTGGTGATCGCGCCGGTGATCGGCCAGAAGCTCAGTTTCGATCCGGACAAGGACCTGGCCGCCGTATCCAAACTCGGCGACTCGATGAGCATCCTGTCGGCAAACCCGACACTCGCCGCCAACAATCTGCGCGAGCTGATCGCGCTGGCCAGGGCGAAGCCGGGCGAGATCAACTATGCCTCCTCCGGCATCGGCACCGCCAACCACCTCGCCGCCGAGCTGCTCGGTTCGATGGCCGCCATCCGCATGACCCATGTGCCCTTCCGCGGCAGCGGCGCAGCGCTGCCGGCCCTGATCAGCGGTGAAGTCAAACTCGGCTTCGGCCCGCTGCTGCCGGCGATTCCCCATGTCAAGGCCGGCCGCCTGAAGGCGCTGGGCGTGAGCGGCCTCAAGCGCTCCCCGGGGGCACCCGACATTCCGACCATCGCCGAGCAGGGCCTGCCGGGCTTCGAGGTGAATTCCTGGTACGGCGTGTTTGTGCCCGCGGCCACGCCCGCGCCCATCGTCGCCCGCCTCAACAAGGAACTGGTGCGGGCGGTGTCGCTGCCCGATGTCCGGGAACGCCTGGGCCGCGACGGCGTCGAGGCCGCGAGCAGCACCCCGGCGCAACTGCTCGCCGTGGTGCAGGCCGAGAAAAAACTCTGGTCAAAGGTGATCAAGGACGCCGGCATCAAGGTGCAGTAAGGCGGGTGATGGCCGGCAGCCGCCTGCGGCTGCGCCGGTATACTCGTTGCATCCCTGAAGATTAATCCCCGACCATGGCCCGGTCCTTTGCCGGATGCAGGCCGTCACCCTCGATCAATTTCCCGACAGCGAGAACAACATGATCAACGCCGGAATCATCGGACTGGGCCGCTGGGGCCAGAACCTCGTCAACAGCGTGCAAGGCAAGAGCAAGCACATCCGCTTTGTCGCAGGCGCGGTACGCACGCCGGAACGCGTGCGGGAATACGCCGACCGCAACGGCCTGCGCCTCTATGACGACTACCGCAAGATGCTGGCCGACACCGGCATCGAAGCGATTGTGCTGGCCACACCGCACAGCATCCACGCCGAGCTGATCATTGCCGCAGCCAAGGCCGGCAAACATGTATTCACAGAAAAGCCGTTCACGCTGACCACCGAGTCGGCGAAGGAAGCGGTGCGTGCCTGCGCCAAGGCTGGCGTCACGCTGGCCGTGGGCTACAACTGGCGCTTCCAGCCCGCACTGCAGGAAATCCGCCGCATGCTCGACGACGGGCGGCTGGGCAAGCTGCTGCACATCGAGGGCAACTTCTGCGGCCCCAGCGTTTACTGGTATCCGAAGGACCACTGGCGCCAGAAACGGGACGAAGGCCCCGGCGGCGGCATGACCGGCCGCGGCGTACACGTGGTTGACGCCATGCTCTATCTCGCCGGCCCTGTTGATACCGTGTATTCACAGAGTTTCCGCCGCGCGCTCGACTACGGCATCGACGACACCACCTCGATGCTGTTCCATTTCAAGGGCGGCGCCAGCGGCTACCTCGGCACCTTCATCGCCACCGCAGAAACCTGGCGCATGCAGGTCTTCGGTTCAAAAGGCTGGGTGCAGGTCGGTGATGTCGAGCACCTCAGCACCTGGAACATGCAGGTCTGCCTGCTCAATCCGGACAATCTGCGCGAGAAAAAACGTCCGGAACTGATGACCTTCCCCGAAACCAGCACCGAGCGCGCCGAACTGGAGCATTTCGCCAGGGCCGTTGCCGCGCGTCAGCCGCTGGCAGTGGCCGGCGGCGATGAAATCCACGGCGTCACCGTGCTCGAATCCATCATCGAATCCGCGCGCAGCGGCAAGCCGCTGAAAATCGGTGCACGCAAGGCGGCTTCTGTGGCTGCGAAAAAAATGCGCAAGCCAGTGGCCAAGACCAAAAGCAAGGCCGCACCGGCCAAGCGCGCCACGGCGAAGAAGAAAAAGTAAATTAAAACAATGGCTTACAGAGTCATTATCCGCTAAGCACCGCGCTGAGTTGCTCAGCGCGGCTTGAAGGGCGCTCGCTTTGCGTATTCGGCAGCGGCATCCTCGAGCTTCATGAACACCGCACCACCATCCTTCAGTGTCTGGATCAGTTTCTCCAGCACCATCATGCGATGCCCGCGGCCGATGACAAAGGGGTGGAAGGTGTAGGTGATCACGCCCCAGTCGAGGTGGTCGCGCAGGTAGACGAAGTCGTTTACCCAGTTGTCCAGCACCTTGTTCGCGTTCATGTTGCCCGGCAGGATCCAGGTCGGCGTGCGGATGAATTCAAAGTGCGGGTAATCGTCGAGCGTCCAGCTCACCGGCATTTCGATCAGTGAAGTCTCCGGGCCGAACACCGCCGGCTTCTCCAGCTCGATCACATCACCACGGCGCACACGATAAGGCGTGTAGTCATCACCCATCATGCTGCTGTCGTACACAAAGCCGTGCTTCAGCAGCAGGTCGGCAGAATGTTCGGACAGATCCCAGGCAGGCGAACGGTAGCCGCGCGCGCCCTGCCCGGTCAGTTCGCGGATACGGTCATTGGCGCGCACCAGCTCCGCTTCCTCCTGCTCCGGGGTCATCGCCGCCGGTGAACGGTGGGTCCAGCCGTGGTGGCCGATCTCGTGGCCGGCCTTGAACACCTGCCGGCATTGCTCGGGATAAGTCTCCAGCGTGTGCCCCGGCACATACCAGGACGTCGGTATGCCCTGCTGGTCGAGCAGCTCGAGGATGCGCGGCAGGGCCACGTTGGGACCGAATTCACCGCGGGAGATCGGCGACGGCGAAGTCATGCCGCGGGCGATCCAGCCCGAGATCGCATCGAAGTCGAAGGTGATGCAGGCGATGTGTCGTTTCATGTCGGAAAAATCTTAACACGCGGTATCCGCCGCACCGCTGCCGCCTTCAGTCGATCTGCAAACCGGTTTTGCGGATCAGGGTACCCCATTTGTCATGTTCCGCACGAAGGTGCCGCGCAAACTCTGCCGGCGTGCTGCCCAGGGCCTCGGAGCCGAGCACCGACAGCTTTTCGCGGATGTCCCCGAGCTGCAAGGTCCTTGCAAAATCACGATGTAGCCGTGCCACCGTCTCCTGCGCTGTCGAGGCGGGAACCATCGCACCAAACCACGACGTGATGTCATAGCCACGCAGGCCGGATTCATCAACTGTGGGAATTTCCGGCGCGACCAAGGCCCGTTTGGGACCGGTCACCGCGAGCGCACGCAAGCGCCGCTCCCTGACATCACCCAGCACCGCAGTAACGTTGTGGAACATGAAATCAACCTGTCCGCCCAGCAGTTCGGTGCGCGCATGTCCACCGCCCTTGTACGGCACATGCACTGTTTTGACACCGGCCATCAGATTGAACAGCTCTCCAGCCAGATGGGTCGCGTTGCCGTTTCCTGCCGAGGCATAGTTGAGTTTTCCCGGCCGCGACTTGGCCAGGGCCACCAGATCCTTCACCGCATTCGCCGGCACCGAAGGATGCACTACCAGCATGTAGTGCCCCGTGGTCAGCAGGCTGACCGGTGAAAAATCACGTGAAAAATCGTAGCCGGTTTTATTGCCGGGAGCACTGCCGCTGATGGCATGAGCGGGTGTCGCCATGAACACGGTGTATCCATCAGGCGCGGACCTTGCGGCAAACGCCGCGCCCAGATTACCGCCGGCGCCGGCGCGATTGTCGACCAGCACCTGCTGCCCCAGTGCCTCGGCCATTTTCGGCGCTACCAGCCTGGCCAGGATATCGACACCGCTGCCGGGGGAAGAAGCAACAATCAGACGCACCGGCTTAACCGGAAACACCTGCGCCATCGCCGTACCCGCGCTTGTCGCGATCAACGCAAAACAGATTGCAAAATGTCGAACCATGCCTCCTCCGGATGCGATGTCTGGATTTATTTTATTGGCACTGACTGCAAGCTGAGCCCTGCACGCCGACTATACCGCAGCATTTTGGGCATCAAACTTGCGGCGATGTCCATCGACTGGACGGCAAGTCAGCATTGCAGACCCTGCAGGCGATTTTTTGCCGCATCACCGCTGCGGGACTACACTCGATTGTGCAACTCCGCCCACGCCCGCGAGCACACCTTCCATGAAAACCATCACCACCTTCCCCCATCGCTGGACCGAAACCGACGACTGCTGGATTCCGATGCCCGACGGCGTGAAGCTCGCCGCCAAGCTGTGGCTGCCGGAAAGTGCTTCCAGCAAGCCGGTGCCGACCATCATCGAGGTGCTGCCTTACCGCAAGCGCGACATCTACGCGCCGCGCGACGCAATGCACCACCGCTATTTCGCCGGCCACGGTTATGCCTGCATGCGTGTCGACATCCGCGGTTCGGGCGACTCCGACGGCGTGCAGGGCGTGTTCGCGATGAAGCAGGAGCAGGACGACACTCTTGAAGTGCTGAAGTGGATTGCCGCCCAGCCCTGGAGCGACGGCCAGGTGGGCATGTTCGGCATTTCATGGGGCGGCTTCCAGGCGATCCAGACCGCCTATCGCGCGCCGAAGGAACTGAAGGCCATCGTACCCTGCTCCTACGCGCCTGACCGCTACACCTACAGCCAGGTCTTCCGCGGCGGCTCGGTGCTGCTGCGCTCGATCCGCTGGTCGACGCAGATGTTCGGCTACAAGTCGCGCCCGCCCGATCCGCTGCAGGTTGGCGACAAATGGCGTGCGATGTGGCTGGCACGCCTCGAAAGCAATGTGCCGCAGATCATCTCGGCGCTGCAGCACCAGAACTACGGCGAGTACTGGAAAAGCCGCGCCATCGACTTCGATCGCATCAAATGCCCGTTCTACGCCGTCAGCGGCTGGGCCGACAGCTCCTATGTTGGTGCGGTCGGTGAAACCCTGAAAAAACTCAAGGTGCCACGCAAGGGCCTGATCGGGCCCTGGGGCCACCGCTTCGGTCACCTCGGCGTGCCGGGGCCGGCGATCGGCTTCCTGCAGGAAACGCTGCGCTGGTTCGACCATTGGATGCGCGGCAAGGACAAAGGCATCATGAAGGAGCCGATGCTCACCGCATGGATGCCGCAGGCCGTGCCGGCGAAAAACTATTACGCCGAATCCCCCGGCCGCTGGGTGGCCGAACCGCAGTGGCCTTCGTCACGCATCAAGACCAGGCGCTTGTCACTCAACAGCGGCGGGCAACTCGGCGAACATACAGACAAAAATAAGGGCAAAGCCGCCAAGATCGTCGCCTGCACCCCGCAGACCCTGGGCCTCGACTGCGGCGAGCTGATGCCCTGGTTCCAGCACGGCGCCAGCCCCGAGATGCCCGGTGACCAGCGTGCCGATGACGGCAAGTCGATCTGCTTCGACGGTGCACCGCTGACCAAGACCACCGAAATCCTCGGCACGCCGGTGGCGACACTGACGCTGTCGGTGGACCGGCCCACCGCCTTCATCTGCGTGCGGCTTTGTGATGTCGCGCCCGATGGCGCCTCGACCCGCGTCACCTACGGCGTGTTCAACCTGACCCACCTCAACGGCGCCGACAAGCCGGTCAAGCTCAAGCCGGGACAGCGCTACACCGTGCGCGTGCCGCTGGCCGACGCCGGTTACTCCTTCGTCAAGGGCCATCGCCTGCGTGTCGCCGTGTCCACCACCTACTGGCCGCTGATCTGGCCCTCGCCGGAGCCGGTGACACTGACGCTGCATGCCGGCAAGAGCTTCATCGAACTGCCGGTGCGTCCGCCGCGCAAGGAAGATGCAAAAGTGAAATTCAAACCGGTCCAGGCCGCGCCCGCCTTCAAGCGCACGCCGCTTGCCGCCGGCGGCCGCAACCGCATCGTGCGCACCGACATGGGCAAGAACGAAACCATTGTTGAAGTCACGGATTCCAGCGGACGCGGCCGTTACGACGAGATAGAGAACCTGATTGCCGAAGCGCGCTCCACCGAGCGTTACCGCATCGTCGAAGGCGACCCGCTGGCCTGTGAGGCGGAAGTCACCTGGACCTGGCTGTTCGAACGTGGTGGCTGGGGCACCCGCACGGAAATGCGCACGAAAGTTGCCTGTGACAAGAAAGACTTCATCGTTACGGCGCGGCTCGAAGCCTATGAACGCGACGGACAAGGAGAAAATCAGGTCTTCGCCCGCGATTTTTCGGAAAGGATTCGCCGCCATGGCAACTAGCTGCAGAAATAAAAATATGTCAATTAAAACAATTACTTACTATAATTCCCGGCTGCTGAAGTTGGTGTTGATGTCGTTGCCGCTGCTCGCCGCGCTGCTCTACAGCTGGCACGCACAGGCGCAGGGCTATCCGCGGCGGCCGGTCACCATCGTGGTGCCGTTCCCGCCGGGTGCCGCCACCGACTCCTTCGCCCGCGCCGCGGGCCAGCGCATGGGCCAGTTGCTCGGCCAGCAGTTCATCATCGACAACCGCTCCGGTGCATCGGGCCGTATCGGCACCGACCATGTCGCGCGCGCCGCGCCCGACGGCTACACCCTGCTCTGGGGCAGCTCGGGCCCGCTGGTGATCAGCCCGGTGTGGGGCGAAGGCAAACCGCCATACGACACGCTGCGCGACTTCGCACCGGTCAGCGTGTTCGCGAAGATTCCCTTCATCCTCGTCGTCCATCCCTCGGTGCCGGCGACCAACCTCAAACAACTGCTCGCCGTGGTGAAATCGCGCCCCGGCAAACTGACCTATGCCTCATCGGGCATCGGCGGCACCTCGCACCTCGCGGGTGAGCTGTTCAAGTCGATGGCCAAAGTCGACCTGCTGCATGTGCCATACAAAGGCACGTCGATCTTCGCCACCGAACTCATCGCCGGCCAGGTCGATATCGCCTTCGCCGGCCCGACCACCACGCTGCCCCACCTCGAATCCGGCCGCATGCGCGGCATCGCGATCACCAGCAAGGTGCGCTCGCCGCTGGTGCCGAACATCCCGACCCTGCACGAAGCCGGCGTGCCGAATTACGAATTCACCCAGTGGTATGCGCTGCTGACCCCGGCCAAGGTGCCCGCCGACATCATCAGCACGCTGCACGGCGCGCTGCTGAAATCCATGGACGATGCCGAAGTCAAAAAACGCGTCACCCTCGAAGGTGGTAGCTTCGCCCCCGGCACCCCCGAGCAGTTCACCGCCTTCCTGCGCGAAGACCTCGACAAGAACGCCAGGATGATCAAGAGCGCGGGGTTGAAGAGGGACTGAATCCGGTCAGCCCGCAGGCTTCATGGACTGTATATAATTACAGTCCATGAAACCTGATGGCTCCATACCCGCTGCACACCCGCCGTCGCCTCTCTGCGCCAGCCGCGTATCCGCCGGCTTCCCCTCGCCCGCCACCGACCATCTCGACCGCCGGCTCGACCTGAACGAGCACCTGCTGTTGCATCCGCAGGCGACGTTTTTCATGCGCGTCAAAGGCGATTCGATGACCGGGGCCGGCATCCATGATGGTGATCTGCTGATCGTTGACCGTTCGCTCGAAGCGACATCCGGCCGGGTGGTGGTGGCCGCGATTGACGGCGAGCTGACGGTGAAGCGCCTGCGCCGTCGCGGCGGTCGCGTTGTGCTGCAGCCGGAAAACCCCGACTACGCCGAGATCGTTGTCGGCGAAGACCGCGCGCTGGATATCTGGGGTGTGGTTGCCTACGTCATCCACGCGCCTTGATCTAAGAGCGAGTAACAAAACGACTCTTGCGAAGCCCCTCACCCCAACCCTGCTTCGCTTCAAGTGTGCCCTTGTCTCCCCGTAAACGGGGAGAGGGAGAGTTTCATTTTGATACGTAATCTAATGTCATCGCGCATCGCGCTGGTCGATGCCAACAATTTCTACGTGTCCTGCGAGCGCGCCTTCGATCCACGCCTCAAAGGCCGGCCGGTGGTGGTGCTGTCCAACAACGACGGCTGCGTGGTCTCGCGCAGCAACGAGGCCAAGGCGCTGGGTGTACGCATGGGTGTGCCGTTTTTTGAGGTGCGCGCGCTGGTCGGCTCCCGCGGCCTGGTCTGGCTCAGTTCCAACTACGCGCTGTACGGCGATATCAGCGCGCGGATGATGGGCCTGCTCGGCGAGTTCGCGCCGCAGCGCGAAGTGTATTCCATCGACGAGTGTTTTCTCGATTTCAGCGGGGTTGCCTTCGACAGCGCAAAACTGGGATACGACATCCGCAGGCGCATCCAGCGCTGCCTGGGACTGCCGACCTGTGTCGGCTTCGGTGCTTCAAAAACCCTGGCCAAACTCGCCAACCATGTCGCCAAGATCGGCCGCGAACACAAGGGCAGCTTCGACTGGGATGTATTACCAGCGGCGCAATGCGACGCCATCATGGCCGGCATCGACATCGGTGAAGTCTGGGGCGTCGGCCGCCGCCTCGCGCCGGAACTCAATGCGATGGGCCTGCGCAGCGCGCTCGACCTGAAACGCGCGCCGCCCAGGCTGCTGCGCAAGCGCCACAGCGTGATCCTCGAGCGCACTGTCGCCGAACTGAATGGCCTGCCCTGCATCGGCGTCGAGGAAAGCACCACGCGCGAAGGCCAGGTCATCGCCACCCGCAGCTTCGGCCGCCCGGTGACCACGCTGGCGGAACTGCGCGAAGCCGTTTCCAGCTATGTCATCCGTGCCGCAGAGCGGCTGCGCGCCCAGGGTTGCCACTGCAACCGGGTCGGCGTGTTTGTTGATACCGGCAAATACCGGCAGGACGGCGGCGAGCGTTACAACCACGCCATCGAGGTGCCGTTGACAGTGGCCAGCGACGACACCCGCCGCCTGATCGCCGCTGCGCTGCACGGCCTCGCCCGCCTTTACAAACCGGGCCTACGCTACAAGAAGGCCGGTGTCAGCCTCAGTGGATTGCGTCCGGCAGGTTCGCCGCAAGGCGACTTGTTCTCCGGCTATGAACGGCAGCGCTCGGCGAGGCTGATGGCGACACTTGACGCCATCAACAAGACCTGGGGCATGAACACCGCCAGCTTCGCCGGCGCCGGCATCGCGCAACCCTGGCGCATGCAGTCGGCGCGGCGCTCGCCGCGCTACACCACGCGCTGGGATGAACTGCCGGTGGTGTGCTGAAGGCTATTTTTTTGCAGCGAACGCCGTGCGTAATTCCTCGGACATCGGCAGGCCCAGTTTCACCGATGCCTTGCCGACGGTGATCGCGCCGACAAACCAGCGGTCATGCCATTCGCGCGCCTTGCCGGAGGCAATGGTCTCGGAAATGGTCTCGTCCACCAGCTTCTGCATCTGCGCATCACCCAGCCGGTAGGCGATCGCAATCGATTCACGGGACAGGCGCTCGGGCAGGATCACAAAATCATCCGGCGAAGGCAGCAGCGCACGCTGCAAGGCCAGCGGCACGCTGTCGCGGACATAGGCCGAGGACAGACCCAGCTGGATCTGGCTGATGGCGCTGTCGGAGTTGAGCACTTCGTCGATTTTCCAGCCGGCAGATGATTTTTTAAGATGGTCAGCGACGATGCCCGAAGCCGTGGTTGCCCGGATCAGGCTCACCTTTTTGCCCTTGAGTTCATCCAGGCGCTTGACGCCATCCTTGCGCCTCACCATGACGGCCACGCCATCGATGTAGATCGGCCGCGAGAACCCGACCTGCGCGCGCCGTGCCGGCGTGTCTGAAGTGGCGGTGCACAGCAGATCACCCGAGCCTTCGTTGATATAGGTCAGCATGCGGTCCACCGGCACCGCGATATAGGCGACCTTGAGCTTGCCCATGCCGGGCTGGGCGAGGATTTTGTCGGCGACGGCCCTGCAAAAATCAATGCTGTAGCCGACCGCCTGTTTTTTGTCGTCGTGATACGAAAACGGGGCTGCATCCTCGCGGTAATTGATCACCAGCTGGCCGCGGCCCTTGATGCGGTCAAAGCTTGATTGCGATTGTGCGTAGCTCCAGCCTGACAGGGCTGCCAGAAAAAGTGCCGATGCCCAGCGTTTCATGTTCTCCCCTTCCCCGGTTATGTGGCGAGGCCATTCTAGCGCGTCCACGGAATGCGTCCGATCAACAAAAAACGGCGCCGCAGCGCCGTTTTTTTGTTCCGCCCACCCCGCCCTCGTGAGGCCCGGCACCGGCACTGCCGCCATCTTTTTGGGACGGCGGCAATCCTGTCCGTCACTGCAGATCAAACCGGTCCAGCTCCATCACCTTGTTCCATGCAGCAACGAAGTCATCCACAAACTTCTTCTGTGAATCGCCGCAGGCATAGACCTCGGCCAGGGCGCGCAGCTGCGAGTTCGAGCCGAACACCAGGTCCACCACGGTAGCCGTCCATTTCACCGTGCCGGTCTTGCGGTCGAGGCCCTCGAGCACACCTTCGGTTGCCGATTTCTGCCACTGCGTGCCCATGTCGAGCAGGTTGACGAAGAAATCGTTGGAGAGTGTTCCCGGGCGCCGGGTGAACACGCCGTGTTTGGCCTGACCGGTGTTCGCGTTCAGCGAGCGCAGACCGCCGACCAGCACGGTCATCTCCGGCGCGGTGAGGGTCAGCAGTTGCGCCTTGTCCACCAGCAGCTCGGCTGCGGCAGCTTCCAGACCTTTGCGCGCGTAGTTGCGGAAACCGTCGGCCAGCGGCTCGAGCACCTTGAAGGACTCGATATCGGTGTGTTCGGCCGAGGCATCCATGCGGCCCGGGGTGAACGGCACCTTGACGTCGTGGCCGGCTTTTTTGGCGGCGGCTTCCACCGCGGCGCAGCCAGCGAGCACGATCAGGTCGGCCAGTGAAATCTTCTTGCCGCCACTCTGTGCCGCATTGAACTCCTTCTGCACCGCTTCGAGCTTCTGCAGCACCTGGGCCAGTTCAGCCGGCTGGTTGACTTCCCAGTCCTTCTGCGGCGCGAGGCGGATGCGCGCGCCGTTGGCACCACCACGCTTGTCGCTGCCGCGGAAGGTGGCGGCCGAAGCCCAGGCGGTGTTGACCAGTTGCGAAATCGACAGGCCGGAAGCGAACACTTTCGCCTGCAGCGCCGCGATGTCCTTGTCATCGACCAGCTTGTGGTCGACGGCCGGGATCGGGTCCTGCCAGATCAGCGTTTCCTTGGGCACCAGCGGGCCGAGATAACGCGCGATCGGGCCCATGTCACGGTGCGTCAGCTTGAACCAGGCGCGGGCAAACGCGTCGGCGAAAGCCTTGGGGTCCTGGTGGAAACGGCGCGAGATTTTCTCGTAGGCCGGATCCATGCGCAGCGACATATCGGCCGTGGTCATCATCGGCGGATGTTTTTTCGACGGATCGTGGGCATCCGGAATCATGTGCTCCGGCTTCACGTTTTTCGCCACCCACTGCTGGGCGCCGGCCGGGCTCCTGGTGAGTTCCCAATCGTAGCCGAACAGCATGTCGAAGTAGCCGTTGTCCCATGTCGTCGGGTTGGGTTTCCACGCACCTTCGATGCCGCTGGTCGTGGTGTGTACACCCTTGCCGCTGCCGAGCTTGTTGATCCAGCCGAAGCCCTGCGCCTCAATCGGCGCCGCTTCCGGTTCCGGACCGACCAGCTTGGGATCACCCGCGCCGTGTGCCTTGCCGAAGGTGTGTCCGCCGGCGACCAGCGCCACGGTTTCCTCGTCGTTCATCGCCATGCGGGCAAAAGTTACTCTTACATCGCGGCCCGAGGCCACCGGATCGGGATTGCCGTCCGGACCTTCCGGATTGACGTAGATCAGGCCCATCTGCACCGCGGCCAGCGGGTTTTCGAGCTGGTGGTCGCCGGAATAGCGCTTGTTTCCAAGCCAGGTGGTTTCCGAACCCCAGTAGATGTCCTTTTCCGGCGCCCAGATGTCGGGGCGGCCTCCGGCAAAACCGAAGGTCTTGAAGCCCATCGACTCCAGCGCGACATTGCCGGCGAGGATGAACAGGTCGGCCCACGAAATCTTCCTGCCATATTTCTGTTTGATCGGCCACAGAAGGCGGCGCGCCTTGTCGAGATTGCCGTTGTCGGGCCAGCTGTTCAGCGGCGCGAAGCGCTGGTTGCCGGTGCCCGCACCGCCGCGGCCGTCGGCGACACGGTAGGTCCCAGCCGCGTGCCATGCCATGCGGATCATCAGGCCGCCGTAGTGGCCCCAGTCGGCGGGCCACCAGTCCTGCGAATCGGTCATCAGCGCGTGCAGGTCCTTGACCACGGCATTGAGATCGAGGCTCTGGAATTCTTTCGCGTAATCAAAATCCCCGCCCATCGGATTCGACTGGGCGGAATGCTGGTCGAGAATGTCGAGCTTCAGCTGGTTCGGCCACCAGTCCTGGTTCTGGGTACCGCCACCGGCTTTCTGGTGGAACGGGCATTGGGCTTCGTTTGGCATGTCATTTCTCCTTCGGTCGTTGATTCATCACAACTCGTGCCCCGCAACATCAGCGCTTCGGAGCGCCTGCTGCAGTGGAGCACCGAGGGTAGGCATCGCCGATAAATAGTGCCAATTGATTGTTAACATCCAATTAATAGCCAATGACTATTCATTGGGGGCACCCCGGAAGACTCTATAACTGATTGTTTTTATTGATTATTTTATCTACGATTGGCAGCGGCATCGTGCTGCCAGAGCTGCCGGCGCCACCACAGCGCGATTGCCACGGTGACCAGCACGCCGAACACGCAGTAGACCGTTGCCATCACTGCATAACCATAATTGGCGATCAGCGGCGCCGCGATCAGCAGGCCCGGCAGGTTGCCGTAGATCGCCATCATGCGGATGCCCATGATCCGCCCGCGGTAACGCTCGTCCGAACTGCGCAGCAGCAGCGCGTTGATCGGAATCAGACCCATGGTCTGGGCGATGCCGGCCAAAAACAGCAGCGGCAAACCCTCGGCCGGGCTTCGGGTCTGCGCAAAAAACAGCAGCACGATCAACCACAGCGCGCCACACACCAGCATGGCCCGCGCCGGCGCGAAGATGTTGCCGAAGCGGCTCATGAAAATAGAACCGAGCAGCGAGCCGGTGGCCGCCGAAGCCACCATTGTGCCCAGCGTCGCCTGCGTCGCGCCGTACACCTCCTTCGCCACGTATGGCATCAGGCCGGTGAACAGCGGAAACGCGGTCAGGTTGAGCAGGAAGGCAAACAGCATCGTCGCCTTCAGGTGTGGCGTGCGCCAGACATAACTCAGGCCTTCGCGCAGATCGCGCCAGGGTGTGGCCTGCTGCGCAGCCCTGGCCTGATTGCTGCTGCGCTCGCCGCCGGCCCTGAGCGTCAGCACCACGCTGACGATGTAAAACGACACCACCGCGACATAGGCGTAACCCATGCCGAGCAGTGCAACCAGTCCGGCTCCGCTCAGCGCGCCGGCAATCCGCGCCGAATCCTGGGTGGTACGCTGGATGCCCATCGCCGCCATCAGGTGCTGCGGCGGCATGGTTTCACCGACCAGCGCGGTGCGCATGCCAATGTCGGAAGGCTTGATCAGTCCCAGCAGTGCGGTGACCATCAGCACCAGCGTCGGTGTCACCTGGCCCAGCAGCGCGGCAATCATCAGAACCGACGCCAGCGCCGCATACATCATCCGCATCCCGCACAGCACCTTGCGGTGGCCGATGCGGTCGCCCATCACGCCGAACATCGGCGACAGCAGAGTGCCGACATAGAGCAGCGACGCGAAGATGGTCAGCATCAGCACCGAGCGCGTCTCGGTCAGCACATACCAGCCGAGGATCAGCGTCTCCATCTCGAAAGCCCAGGAGGTCGCCAGGTCAGCCGGCCACTGGTAACGGAAGGCGCGGACGCGGAACGGGGCCAGCGCGGAAGGGGATGCGGACATCGGCTCGGGTTTCAGTTAAGGGCCCTCAATCCAGCCCGCTTATTCCAGCACCATCAGCCAGTCCACCGCCGTCGCGCCCTGCGGACCGGCGAGCACCGGATTGAGGTCCAGTTCGCGCAGCCGTGGTCCTGCCGCCGCG
>LNFM01004634.1_pt1 | contig 25040 bp, 16 predicted proteins | sample 596031 | NCBI WGS metagenome assembly LNFM01 (sample SAMN04254537, study PRJNA301005) | activated carbon metagenome | isolation source: dual media filters at the Ann Arbor, Michigan drinking water treatment plant | place: USA: Ann Arbor | reverse complement strand
GCCGAGGCCGAGCGGGCCCGGCTCGCCGCAGCCGCCAGCGTCGCGAAGGCCGACGCCGCCAGGCGGGCCCTGCCCCCGGCGCTCGCAGCAGATCTGGTGACCGCGCGCGCGGAGGCAGAGGACGAGCTGGTCGAGCTCGGGCAGAAGCTCGCCGAGCTCGCGATCGCGATCGACGAGGCCGCGTCCCGCGGGCAACAGGCGACCGCGGGTGCCCGCGCGCGGCTCGAGGCCGCCACCGCCGCGGTCACCTCCGCGAAGGCCGAAGCGCTGGAGCACGAGGTGCGCGTCGCCGCGGCCCGCGAGCGCGCGGCGGCCACCGGTGCTCGCGCGGACGAGGCCGCCGCGGCCGCGTCGGCGCTGTCGCGGGAGGCGACCGCGGCCCTGGTCGCGAAGCTCGAGGCCGAGTGCGCCGCGCTGCCGAAGCCCAGCGCCACCGTCGACGCCGACGCGCTCGCGGCCGCCACCGCGCGCATCGGCCAGCTCGAGCAGCAGCTGCGCGACACCGACGCCGAGATCCAGAAGGCCGAGGGCAGCCTCGAACAGATCGGCGGCCCGACCATGCGCCGGCGCGCCGACGAGACCGCGGGCGAGCTCGCCGAGGCCAAACAGATCGAGGCCGATCTGCAGCGCGAGTTCGAGGGCTGGCAGCTGCTGCGCGACACCCTGCGCGCCGTCGAGACCGAGCAGGGCGCCCACCTCGGCAACGCGCTCGGCGGCGCGGTCGAGGCCCGGCTGCGACGGCTCACCGCGGGCCGCTACGGCCGCCTCGATCTCGATCGCGACCTGCGGGCCCAGGGTCTGCGCATCGCCGGCTCGCCGCGCGCCCTCGACGTGCTGTCGGCGGGACTCAAGGAGCAGCTCGCGACGCTCATCCGCCTGGCGATCGCCGAGCACCTCGACGCCTCGGTGATCCTCGACGATCACCTCGCCCAGACGGATCCCGATCGCGTCGAGTTCTTCCGCGCGCTGCTGCGGGAGATCGCCGCCGAGGTGCAGATCGTCGTCCTCACCTGCCGTCCCCTCGACTACCTCGAGGCCGCGGAGCTGCCGATCGCGGTCGCGGCCCAGGATCGCGGGGACACCGTGCGCGCCGTCGACCTCGCCCGCGTGATCGCCCGCGGCGGCGCCACCGGTCCCTGAGGATCGAGTCACCGGGCACGTGCCGGGCACGTGCCGCGATCGGACGCCGCGCAGCGGACCCCAAGCGCGCGTGATCGCGAGCGCGCGCGCTGGCCCGCGGGTTGCGAGGGCGGGGAGAGAACGCGCCGGGCACGACCCGGCGACCCGGAAGGAACTCCCCATGACACACCATCGCATCACCACCCTGACCATGCTCCCCCTGCTCGCGCTCACCGGCTGCCTCGGGCTGCCGGACGAGGGCGTCGAGTCCGACGAGACCACCGACGACACCACCGCGATCGAGCGCAAGGGCGAGGTCGATCCCGACGAGATCGATCCCGAGGCGCTCGTCGTGCACGGCGACGACCTGCCCACACTACGGGCGCTCAGCGCCGAGGAGGTCACCGAGATCCGGCGCGTGGCGCAGGAGACCGACGCCGAGGGCCTCGCCGAGGAGGACTCGCGGGGGCTCCCCGCGCTGCACTACATGATGATCGAGGTCCGCGACCCCGAGGATCTCGCGCGGCTCGGCGAGCTGCGGATCCACTGGGACGTGATGCCGCTGTTCGAGGCCGAACACACCGCGTTCGAAAAGGCGGAGGGGGCGGCCTACGTCGAGCCGCCGGCGGACGACGCGGGCGCCTACGTGTTCGCGCTGGCACCCGCCGCGCTGTACAACGCGCTGCTCGAGGCCCAGCGACAGGGCGAGCCGCTGTTCCCGACGATGCTGCTGCGCACGGTGCCCGACGCCGATGCGCGCGACGCCGACGCCGAGTCGGGCGTGTCGTATGCGTGGCTCGAGGAGCAGGGCTTCGTCTGGGAGTCCGCGGGTGGGCTCGAGCCGCTGCCCAAGGGCGCGGCGGGCCCGGTCGCGCTGGCGCGCGAGCGCCTGGCCCCGCGGCTCGACACCGTCCGGGCGTACTCCGCCGAGGCGATCGAACGCGTCGTGGGGATGTTCGGCAGCCCGACGCCGGTCGTGCTGTTCAACAGCGTCGACGTGAACGTCCAGCTCACGCTGCGCAGCGCCGACCCCACGTTCGAGAACCCGAGCACCGGCATCGGACGGGTGATCCGTCGCGGCTGGGGCAACGTCAGCGGACGGGCAGCCGACATCCGCGGGGCCAAGGTGGTGGCGCGCCAGGGCGGCAATAGCATCCGCCGCGCGGTGAACGAGGCCAACCGCGCGACCGTGCCGGTGCGCAAGGGCAAGTCGACCACGTGGTGCCTCGAACTGCAGAGCGAAGGCGCCAAGGTGACCACGAACTTCTACTCGGCCACGAACGTGTGCACCTTCGGGTCGCCGACGGGCAGCGTGGTGTACCAGAGCTCTCGCACCCAGAACATCGATGTTCGCAACGCCCGCGTGGCGGCGCTGGCCTACGCCACCGATGCGTGGTCGTGGCTGCGCGAGATCGCCGATCACGAGCCGGTACGATCCGACATCCTCGTCGGACCGCTGGCGAACGTCCTCAGCGCCGACGACACTCCCTATGCCACCTGCGGCAGCCACTACGGCGCCCTGGCGACCGTCACGCTCGGCACCGTGCTCGGCAAGCTCGCGTTCATGGGGCCACTTCTCGAGCTCACGCTCGGGCACGTGGACCTGGTGATCCCCGACGCCGGGATCCGTTCGCGGGGCGTCATGGCGCACGAGTACGGGCACTTCGCCCTGTGCAGCGTCATGGCCGAGACCGCGCCGACCCGCTTCGAGTTCGCGTGGAGCGACGTGATCCTCGAGACGATCCTGCCGCAGGCCCTGGGCAGGGACCGGGGTCTCGAGCACGAGGCGAGCTGGCTCAACGAGGGCTTCGCCGACTTCTTCGCGTCGCAGGTGGTCGGCGGCACGAACTACTTCGGGTCGCCCGGCTCGTTCTCGCGTGGCGGGATCCAGTACTGCCCGGTCGCCGAGGACCGCTGCCTCGAGGAGAACCGGTCGTTCCCCGACTTCACGGCGTCGTTCTCCGAGAACGACGGCGCGCTCCACGACGCCGCGGTCGCTGCGTTCGCCACGATGCTGCTCGACGTGGTCGACGGCCACGCGTACCCGGTGTTCGACACGGCGCGCGACGTCCCCGGCAACGGCGGGATCTGGGAGGTGCAGGGCGACGGCGACGGCCTCGCGGTGGTGACCTCCGAGGCCGTCGGCGTGTCGCCCCGCCAGAACGACGAGGTGATCCACGCGCCCGGATCGGTGCTCGTACAGTGGATGCAAGCGTGGGCCGAGCGCACGCCCGTGGTGACCGGCCTCGCCAAGGAGGACGTGTTCCAGGCGCTGTCGGCCGCGATGCGGTCGCAGGGGGCGAACGACTCGCAGATCTGCCGCGTGTTCGCCGAACACGCGACGGATCCCGGCCAACAGAGCGCGTGCCTGGACCTCCTGCCGGACGCGGACATCGAGATCGATCCCTCGCTGATCGCCCTCGAGAACGGGGACCTGCTCGCGCCGACGAGCCTGCACTGCGCCACCCCGGGGCTTCCCGGCGACAACGATCTCGAGTGCCACTGGGAGGACTTCTCGATCGGGGCGACCGGCTACGCGTACCGCATCCTCACGCAGGGCGACGGGCAGCTGGTCGACGAGGGGGTGGTGAGCTACGAGATCGCGAAGACCGCGGCGCTGCCGCTGCCGCCCACGCTCACCGGTGGCGTGCGCGTGGAGGTGCAGACCCGAAAGGGCGACCGCACGTCGGCGGCCGCGATCACCACACTGACGGTGAATCCGGTGCAGTGCGGCGACGGGGTGATCCAGCCCGGCGAGGTGTGCGACGGCGAAGCGCTCGGCGCCGCGGGGGCGGCCTGCGAGACGAGCGACGAGTGCCCGGCGTGCGCCTGCCATGGCTGCGTGGTGGTGCTGCCCCTGTGCGTGTGACACCGGCGCCGTGACGGCACGGCGCTGGCGACCGCCCCCCCGCCCTCGCGGATGGGGGGGCGATCGCGCCGCGCGGACCGGCGGGCCCGCTGCTATGCTCGGCCGCGGTGCGTACATTCCCCGCGGCGATCGTCCTCTGCCTCGGCTCCGCTGGTTGCTGGAACGGCGAGCTCGCGCTGCACAAGCCCTGCGAGAACGACGACCAGTGCGGACGCGGGCAGACGTGCGAAGTCGGGTACTGCGACGGGCCGCCGGCGGGGGCCACCGACACCGCGAGCTCGACCACCGAGACCGGGGGCAGCTGTGAGCCACCGCCGCCGACCACCTGCGATCCGTCGCAGCGGCCGAGCACCCGCACGCTCGAGGCCACCGAGATCGTGGACGAGCTGTTCTCCGCCCCGATCGCCGTCGTCGCCGGTGACTTCGTGGGCGACGGGCGGACCGACCTCGCCGCGCTGAGCTTCGGCAGCTACGGGATCATCCTCGTCGAGGGCACCGGCGGCTTCCCGGTCGTCAGCACCTACCAGCAGACGCAGGTGACCGAGCTCGTCGATCTCGCCGTCACCGATCTCGAGGGCGACGGCTCCCCGGAGTTCCTGATGCTCTCGGAGCTCGGCAGCATCGAGGTGGTCCCGTGGACCCGCGGAGCCGACGCGTTCTCCGTCGGCACGGTGCTCGATCTGCCGGTGACGCAGGACGCATTCACGCTGACGGTGGCGGACCTCGTCGGCGCCGACGATCTCCCCGAGCTGCTCGTGTCGACCTCCACCGCGATCGAGCTGGTGCCCAACGTCGGCGGCGCGCCGTCGCTGCTCGAAGTGTTCCAGATCGAGGGTGATTTCGACGAGCCGTGGGACACCATCGTCGTGGGCGCGGGCGCCGACCGGCGCATCCTCGTCCCCGAATCCGACGACGCCTCCGTGATGGACGTCGCCAACCAGGTGGTCAGCTCGTTCCGCATCGAGGGATCCACGCTCGCCGTGGCGCCCCCGCTGGGCACGACGTTCCAGAACCCCTGGGCCCTCGCCGAGGGCGACTTCCTGGGGGATGACGAGCTCGAGATCGTCGTCGCCGAGCGGCGCCTCAACCTCCCCTCCGACGACGACCTCGAGCCGACCACGCGACCGGGCCGACTGCGGTTCTTCCGGCTGGTCGACGACGTGGTGACCGAGGTCGGCGAGCCGCTCGAGGTCGGCGTCGGGCCCCGCGCGCTGGCGGCCGCCGATCTCGACTGCGACGGCAAGACCGACCTCGTCCTCGGCAACTCGGGTCGCCCGGCCATGGACGATGGTCAGGCGCAGGTCCTGTTCGGCAGCTGCGACGCGACCGCGAGCGAAGCGAACCTCGTGGACGTCCCCGGCGTCGGCGGCTCGGGGCTCCGCGCGGCCTCGCGGCTGGCCGTCGGTGATTTCGACGGCGATGGATTGCTCGAGGTCGCGATCCCCGACTTGGGTGACATCGCGAGCCCCGGGGAACGGATCGTGCTCGTCGGCGTGGAGGCCCCATGAACCGCATCGTCCCCACCCTCGCCACGGCGATCGCCCTCGCGCTCGCGCCTGCACCGACGTTCGCGGCGGCGCGCACCGAGCCCGCCGCCGCGCCCGTCGACGCGCCCGTCGATGCGCCCGTCGACGCGATCGCCCAGGCCAAGGCGTGGCATCTCGAGGCCGACGCGAAGTACAACAGCGCCGACTACGACGGCGCGATCACGGCGTGGCAGAAGGCCTTCGCGACCCTGCCGCGCACGGCCGAGGCCAACGTCTACCGGTCGGCCATCCTCTACAACATCGCCGCGGCACGCGAGAAGCTGTTCGCGCTGCGCGGCGACGTCGAGCAGCTCAAGCAGGCCAAGATCCTCCTCGAACAGTTCGAGGCGTCGATCGACGACACCTACGCCCCGGCCACGGAGGAGGCCGCACAGGAGCGCGCGCGGGTCCAGGAGAAGCTCGCGGCGATCAACGCCCAGATCGCAGCGTCGGAAGCGGAGCGCGAGCCCGACCCCGCGCCGACGACGGGGCCGACGACGGGGCCGGTGACCGACGCTCCGACGACCGACGCGCCAGCGGCCCGTTCGAAGACCCCGGCGAGGACCTACTTCATCGTCGGCGGCGTGCTCTCGGGGCTCGGCGTGGCGGCGGGCGCGGGCATGGTCGCGGCGCTCGTCGTCGGTCGACGCGCCAACGACCTCGACGGCCTCGACGACCGCGACTTCGCGGGCCGCGAGACGCAGTTCGATCGCGGGCGGCGGGCGAACGCCGCCGCCTTCGCCACGGGCTCGCTCGGCGCGGTGCTGCTCGCGGCGGGCGTCGCGATGATCGTGATCGGGGCGAAGCGCCGCGACACGCGGACCGCGGTCACGCCGGTCGTCGGCCGCGGCCTCGCGGGCGTCGGCGTCGGCGGCCGGTTCTGATCGGTTCCTTGGTCGTTTCCCACCGCACGCTCACGGCGTCGGCCAGTCGAAGAGCTCGCCCTTGCGCTTGGGCGCCGGCGACGGCTCGGCCTTGGCGGGCGTGGGCGCGACCGGCTCGGGCGTGGGCTCGACGTTGGGTCCGGGCTTCGGCGCGGCCTTCCGCGGCTTGCCGTCGCCGGACCTCGGCTTGGGCCGCACGCGCGCCGCGGGGCGCGGCGTCGAGGTGTCGCCGGCCACCGGGATCACCGTGGGCGGCGTCGCGTCCTTCGGCGCGGCGGAGGGCGACGCCACCGTCGCGTCGATCGTCGGCACCGCGGGCGACGCGGGGATCGACGCGGGGATCGACGCGGGCGTCGCAGGCTCCGCGGGGATCGGCGTCGCTTCGCGGATCGGCGCCGCCTCGCGGATCGGATCGGCGACGGCCTCGCCACGCGGCCACAGACGCACGCCGAGCACGACCGCGATCGTCACGGTCACGCCGAGCACGACGGGCACCAGCCACAGGCGCGACGCGGCCGCCGACCGAGCCGCCGGCTCCACGTCCGCGCCCCCCGTCGCATAGCGGGCGCGCAGCTCGGGATCGGGCGCCGGGATCACCTCGTGCGGCGCGAGCGTCCGGCCCCTCCCGGTGCCGGCCGCGAGCAGCTCCCGCCGCACCGCCTCGGTGTCGTCGGGTCGCATCGCGCGGTCCTTGCAGAGGCAGCGCGCGACCAGGGCGTCGAGCTCCGGGGGCACCTCGGGCACACGCGCGCGGATCGTCGGCGCGGGCTCGAACAGGTGGCAGTACAACAGCTGCGCGACGGTGCTGCGGCGCCACAGCGGCTCGCCGACGATCATCTCGTAGAGCATCGCGCCCAGCGCATACAGATCGACGCGGCCGTCGAGCGGCTCGCCGCGCGCCTGCTCCGGGGCCATGTACGCCGGGGTGCCGAAGACCGCGCCGCTCCGCGTGAGCGCCCGATCGCCGGGGGCGAGCTCGGTCAGCTTCGCGAGGCCGAAATCGATGAGCTTGATCGCGAGCCGCCCGCTCGCGTCGTCCTGAACGAACACGTTCGACGGCTTGAGGTCGCGGTGCACGACGCCGACCTCGTGCGCGCACGCCAACCCGGCGGCGACCTGCGCCGCGATGTCCCGCGCCTGCGCCCACGGCAGGGCGCCGTGCTCCTTCAGGACGCTCGACAGCGGGCGACCGGACAGCCGCTCCATCACGACGAACGGCTGACCGGGAGCGGCGTGGCCGAAGTCGATCACGCCGACGATGTTGGGGTGCTCGAGCCGCGCGATGATCTCGGCCTCGCGTTGCAGCCGCATCGCCGCCTCGTCGCCAGGACCGCCGGCCCCGGCGCCCTGGCGCAGCAGCATCTTGATCGCGACCATGCGGCCGATGACCATGTGCTGCGCCTCCCAGACCTCGCCCATCCCGCCCTTGCCCAGGGGCGCGACCAGGCGGTAGCGGCCGGCGATCTCGAGGCCAGCGCGGAGCACCGTCGCGTGCTCGCTCGGCGGATCGCCGAACACGGTGGCGTCCGACCCGTGCACCGGCGCGGACGTGGGGTCGGGCAACGCCACGGCGACGACGAGCATAGCACCGCCGCCGCGCCGACCCACCGGCTGCGGTACGCTGCCCACGTGCATCCGTTCGCCACCCCGGCCGCACAGGCGCGGCTGCAGGCCGCCGCCGACCGGGTCGAGGCCGAGAGTTCGGTCGAGGTGGTGATCGCCGTGCGTCCGGCCTCCGTCGATCTGCGCAGCGTCGATCTGCTCGGCGGCGCGGGCTGTGCCTTCGCGGTGCTGCTGTTCACCCTCTTCGCGCCGCCGACGTTCTCGCTCCTGGCGATCGCGATCGCCACGGTGGTCTCGTTCGCCGCCGGCACCGCGGGGATGACCGCCGCGCCGGGCCTGCGCCGCAGCTTCGCGAGTTCCGCCCGCCTGCGCGACGGCGTGCGCCAGGCCGCGCGCGCGTGCTTCGTGGAGCTCGGCGTCCACGGCACCCGAGGTCGCACCGGCGTGCTCGTCTATGTCTCGCTCGCCGAGGAGCGCGTGGCGTTGGTCGCCGATCTCGGGGTCCACGGCGCGATGGCCCAGGGACTGGCGATCCTCGCCGAGCCGATCGAGTCGGTCGGCCGCACCGACGGCTTCGACGCTGCGGCGGTCGAGCAGCTCGCCGCGGCGATCGAGGGCTTCGGCGCCGGCGTGCGCCACAACCTGCCGCGCGCCGACGACGACCGCGACGAGCTGGGAGAGTGGCGATGACGCGTCGCCGCGCGGTGCTCCTCGGCCTCGGGGCCCTGCTCGGCCTCCTCCTCGGCAGCGGCCTCGCGGCGGCGCGCCCCGGCGGGGGTCACTCGTTCGGCGGCGGTGGTGGCGGTGGCGGTGGTGGCGGTGGTGGTGGTGGTGGCGGCTTCGGTGGCGGCGGCGGGAGCTACGGCGGCAGCCGCTCGTTCGGCGGCTCGGGCTCGAGTGCCGCGGCCGATCTCATCATCATCTTGGTGTGCGTCGGCGGATGGTTGGCGTTCAAGCTCGTGCAGCGCGCCCTCGCCACCGACGAGGACTGGACCTCGACCTCCACGGCGATGCCGAGTTCACCGATCGACGGCATCACCGCGCCGGACTCGGTGCGATTCGACGCGCTCGTCCGGGCCGACCCCGCGTTCTCGCGGGTGCTGCTCGAGGATTTCCTGCACGAGCTCTACGTCCGCGCCCACCAGGCGCGCGGCGACGTCCCGGCGATGTCCCGCCTCGCGCCCTACCTCGCGCCGTCGGTGCGCGCCGAGCTGCTCTCGCGCGGTCGCGGGGCCGTCGTCGGCGTCGGGCAGGTCGTCGTCGGCAGCGCCACGGTCACCTCCCTCGCGCTCGGCCGCGAGAACGCGCGGCTCGGCGTCGCTTTCGAGACCAACTACACCGAGGTCTACGCCGGCGACGATCGCCCGACCGCGCGGATCTACGCCCGCGAGCAGTGGACGCTGGTGCGCAGCATCCTCGCGCACAGCCGCGCCCCGGACGAGCTGCGCGCGTTCAACTGCCCGAGCTGCGGCGCGCCGATCGACCCCGATCACACCGACGCCTGCCGCCAGTGCGGTGCGTCCTTCGAGCGCGGTGACCACGAGTGGCGCGTGACGAAGTGCCGCATCGTCGCGGAGGTCACCGTGCCCCCGACGCTCGGCGGCTACGCCCCCGAGCGCGGCACCGACCGCGCGACGGTGTTCGACGCGGGCCTGACCCTCGCGATGCTCGATCTGCGCGGGGACGATCCGAGCTTCGACGCCGAGCAGTTCCGCGATCGCGTGCGGATGATCTACCACCGGCTCAACGCGGCGTGGAGCAGCCTGCGCTGGGAAGACGTGCGCCCGTACTGCACCGATCGGTTCTGGCGGGCGCAGACCTACTGGATCGACGCCTACCGCGATCAGCAGCTGCGCAACCGCATGGACGACGCCCAGGTCGACCGCATCGAGCTGACGAAGGTCACCCTCGATCCGTACTACCGTGCGATCACCGTGCGGATCTTCGCGACGGCGATCGACACCACCGTGCACGCTCGCACCGGTCGCCTCGTGGGCGGCGCCCGCGAGCCGCGGGCCTACAGCGAGTACTGGACGCTCGTGCGCTCGGCCGAGCGCGTGGGCCCGGCGTCGACGGCGGCGACGTGCCCGAGCTGCTCGGCGCCGCTCGCCGTCGGCATGGCGGGCACCTGCGATCACTGCGGGGTGAAGCTCACCGGCGGCGCGTTCGACTGGGTGCTCAGCACCATCGAGCAGGACGACGTCTACCGCGGGTGACGCGGCCGCGCGGCGGCGCATTTGTTTCCGACACGGGTCCGGGGGCCCGCGCACTAGACTCCGATCATGCGCTTACCCGTCCTTGCCCTGCTCCTGCTGCCGCTCGCCTGTGGCGACGACGCCGCCGAGTCCGACGACACCGCCACCGCGTCCACGGCCACGGCCACCTCGACGGCCACCGACGCGACCGGATCGAGCTCCGGCGACGACTCGACCACCGCGGGCGCCGACACGACGACGGGTGGCGCGGTCGATCCGACGCCGATCCTCGAGCGTCCGCCCGCGCCGAGCCACACCTGCACCGAGACCCGCACCATGACCCGGGCCGACGGCGTCATCTTCGGCCGCACCGAGGGGCTGATCGCGATCGACGATCAGGCCTTCGCGCTGCGCTCGACCGAGACCTTGGCGCTCGCCGAGATCGATCTCGACGGCACGATCGGCGCCGAGGTCGTGCTCGAGGCCGAGGAGTTCGCCTTCCGCAGCCCGAGCGCCGTCGCGGTCGACGGCGGCATCGCGACGATCTGGACCTACGGCGCCGGCGCCGAGGCGCAGCTCCGCTACGCGGTGCACGACGCCGCCCTCGCGCCCGTGGTCGCGCCCCGCGATCTCGAGGGGCTCACCGCCGCGTACATCACCACGGCCGCGGCGGTGCCGACCGCCACGGGCGGCCTCGCGATCTTCTTCGGCGAGGCGAACGCTGGCGGTGACACGCGGCTGCGCCTCGCGCACGTCGACGCCGAGGGGGCGGTCGTCGGCGCCCCGGTCGATCTCGCCGAGCTCGGCCCGAACTTCGGCGCCCTGGCGGCCAGCGCCGCGCCGGCGCCGGACGGCGGCTACGCGGTCGCGTACGTCGCCGGCCAGCTCGGCCAGGGCGAGGTGTCATTCGTGGTGATCGACGCCGACGGCACGCCACGCGCGGCCCCGCAGCGCCTGTCGCGGCCCGCGGGCGACGGCTGGAGCGCGGACTTCGGCTTCGTCCCCCGCACCAACGTGCTGCCCGTCGGCGACGCCTGGTGGGTCGCGTTCACCGAGACGTGGGCCGATCAGGAGGCGATGCAGGGCCACGTCGTCGTGCGCCTCGCGGTGGTCGACGCCGACGGCCACGCCGAGGCCCACCTGCTGCAGGCGCCGGTCGAGGGCCGGAACAACCTGTGGCCGAGCCTCTTCGCCCTCGACGATCGCGTCGGCGTGATGTGGACGACGGGCAGCATCATCTGGATCTGCGGCGGCTGCATCGCCGACAACGACCTGAACCTCGTGCTGCTCGATCCCGACGCCATCGTGCCGGCCAGCGAGGTCGTCACGCAGCTGCACGACACCAACGGCATCGTCGCGCCGCTCTTGGCCCCGCTGCCCGCGGCGACGGGGACCGATCTGCTCACGGCGTCGTCGCTCGATCTGCACGCGGTCAGCCTCCCCGCCAGCGGATCGCTGCACTGCGAGCCCAACGGCTGAGCTGCGCGCGCCCTTGCGCGGTATTGAGACCGAGTGTGCACAACGGATCGTCTGCCGTTCGTGTGCGCCCGGGGACGAGCCGCGCAGATCTCGACGCCGTTGGTACGCAGGGTACTGCATGCCACGAAAACACCAATTGCGCGGGCCCGCGCGCTCCTGCATGGTCGTCGATGGGGGTGGCCTTGACGACGACGACGCTTCGCCGGAAGCACGCAGGCGCGTGCGCACTGCTCCTCTTCACGGGGTGCTACACGGGGGTCGGTGCGGGCGGCCGCGACGACGCCGCGGGTGAGGGCACGGGCGTCGCCACCGAGGGCGCCGACGATGCCGGCACCGGCGGCAGCGAGTCCGGCGGCGTGGAGGTCGAGGACCCCGGCCGCGTCACGCTGCACCGACTCAACCGCGCCGAGTACGGCAACACCATCCGCGATCTGTTCTGGGGCCTCGAGGTCTCGACGACCGAGAACTTCCCCGCCGACGATCACAGCTTCGGCTTCGACAACATCGCGGATGTCCTCAGCGTGACGCCGCTGCTGTTCGAGCTCTACGAGCGCGCCGTCGACGGTGTGCTCGACGCGGCGCTCACCGGTGGTGGCGGCGGCGGAGGCGAGACCGTGCGCGGCGAGGCCGAGACCGGCACGGCCGACGCCGGCCAGGCGGTCGACAACGCGTGGCTGCTCAGCAGCGCCGGCGCGGTGTCGCTGCCCTTCGAGGTCGCCGAGCCCGGCGACTACACGATCCGCGTCCGCGCGTGGCAGCAGGCCGCGGGCCCCGACGCCGCCGAGCTCGAGCTGCAGGTCGACGGCGTCGCCCACGGCACCGCGTCGGTCACCGCCCTCGAGGGCGCCCCGGAGATCTACGAGTTCACCGTGCCGCTCGTGGCCGGCTCGCGCAGCATCGCGGCGGCGTTCACCAACGACTTCTACGACGAGGCCGCCGGCGACGATCGCAACCTCGCCGTCGACTGGATCGAGCTCGAGAGCGAGGGCGGTGTCGTCCCGGGCGCCGACGACATCCGCGCCAACCTCCTCGTCTGCGATCCGGTCGCCGGCGACGAGGCGGCGTGCACCCGCACGGTGCTCGAGACCTTCGTGCCGCGGGCGTGGCGACGGCCACTCACCCCCGGCGAGCTCGACGGTCTCGTCGCCCTCGCCGAGTCGGCGCGCACCGAGGACGGGGACTGGGAGGGCTCGATCCGCCACGCGCTGAAGGCCGTGCTGCTCTCGCCGCACTTCATCTTCCGCGTCGAGATCGATCCCGAGCCCGAGTCCCCCGACGCCCATCCGCTGAGTGACTACGAGCTGGCCTCGCGGCTGTCGTACTTCCTGTGGAGCAGCATGCCCGACGACGCGCTCTTCGCCGCGGCGAAGGCCGGCGAGCTCCACGACCCCGCGACGCTCGAGGCCCAGGTCGTGCGCATGCTGGCGGACCCGCGCGCCGAGGCCCTGATGGCCAACTTCGCCGGGCAGTGGCTGTACATCCGCGCGGTCGTCCCGGACATCGTCAAGAACGCCGAGCTCTACCCGGGCTACGACGCCGAGCTCAACGCGGCGATGCGCACCGAGATGGAGCTGTTCTTCCAGTCGTTCGTCACCGAGCGCCGCAGCCTCCGCGAGCTGCTCACCGCGGACGAGAGCTACGTCGACGCGCGTCTGGCCGCCCACTACGGCGTGCCTGCCCCGGCCGGCGACGGCTTCGCCCCGGTCAGCCTCGCGGGCGCCAACCGCCGCGGCATCATGACGATGGCGGGCCTGATGACGGTGCTCAGCCACCCCGACACCTCGTCCCCGGTCAAGCGCGGCAAGTGGGTGCTCGAGCAGCTGCTGTGCACGCCGCCCGCCCCGCCGCCGCCCAACGTCGACGTCGATCCGCCGGTGCCGATGCCCGACGCCAGCGTGCGCGAGCAGCTCGAGCAGCACCGCCTCAACCCGTCGTGCGCGGGCTGCCACAACCTCATCGATCCGCTCGGCCTCGGGCTCGAGCACTACGACGCGGTCGGGGCCTACCGCGCCAACGACGGCGGCAAGCCGGTCGACGCCAGCGGCAACATGCCCGACGGCACGACCTTCACCGACGCCCTCGACATGGTCGCGCTGCTCGCCGAGCGCGAGGACTTCACCCGCTGCACCGTGCGGCACGCGACCACGTACGCCCTCGGCCGCGGCCCCCTCGACGAGGACGAGCCGTACCTCGACGAGATCCTCGCCCGCGCCGAGGCCGGGGGCTTCACGCTCGAGGACCTCGCGGTCGCCATCACCACCAGCGATCTGTTCCGCATGCGTCGCCCGGAGGAGACCTCGCCATGATCCTGCTGCCGCGCCGTACTCCCCTGTCCCGCCGCGCCTTCCTCGGCGGCAGCCTCGGTGGCGGTGCCGCCATCATGCTCGGGCTGCCGTGGCTCGAGGCGATGATGCCGACCCGCACCGCCCACGCCGGCGTCGACACGCCGCTCCGCTTCGTCGGGATCTACGTGCCGTGCGGGATCCACATGCAGGCGTGGACGCCCGCGACCACGGGCGCCGACTACGTCATGCCCGAGATCCTCACGCCGCTCGAGGCCCTGCGCGACGACATCCTCGTCGTCTCGGGCGTCGACAACCGCGCCGGGGAGTTCGACGCCGCCGGCGACCACGCCCGCGGCACCGGCTGCTTCCTCAGCTGCACGCGCGTGAATCTGTCGGAGACCGACATCACCAACGGCACGACGATCGACCAGCTGTACGCGCAGCACGTGGGCACGGCGACGCCGATGTCGTCGCTGCAGCTCGGCACCGAGGCCGGCGGCAACGTCGGCAACTGCGACAGCGGCTACAGCTGCGCCTACTCCCGCAACATCTCGTGGGTCGGCAACACCCCGATCCCGAAGCTCACCGACCCCGCGACCGCGTTCGACCTGCTGTTCGCGGGCTTCGACCCCGGCGCGAGCGCGGCCGAGCTGGCGCGGATCAAGGGCCGCCGGCTCAGCGTGCTCGACTACGCCAAGGCCGACGCGACGGCGCTGCAGGCCAAGCTCGGCCAGACCGACCGAATCAAGGTGCAGGAGTACCTCGACTCCGTCCGCGACCTCGAGCTGCGCGTGCAGGCGGATCCGGCCCAGCCGCAGTGCGAGCTCGGCGAGTTCGACCTCGGCTTCGCCAACTTCCAGGAGCACGTCACCCTGATGAGCGACATCATGGTCAAGGCGATGCAGTGCGATCGCACGCGCGCGCTGACGTTCATGATGGACAACGGCGGGAGCAACCGCGACTTCGGCGACATCGGAGCCGGCGGCGGCCACCACAACATCTCGCACCACGGCAACATCCAGGAGAACTACGACAAGCTGAAGATCATCGACCGCTGGGAGGTCGAGCGGCTCGCGTACCTGCTGCAGGCGATGAAGGACTCGCCCGACGGCGAGGGCTCGATCCTCGACAACTCGGTGGTCTTCTTCGGCAGCGAGATCGAGGACGGCAACTCCCACGCGCACCGCAACATGCCGATCCTCCTCGCGGGTGGGCTGGGCGGCGCGCTGAACCCGGGCCGGCACGTGCCGTTCCAGGGGGCGCCGCTGGCGAACCTGTTCCTGACGCTGATGCAGGGGCTGGGGATGGACGTCGGGACGTACGGCGACGAGGGCACGGGGCCGCTGGACGGGCTCGGGTAGCCCGGCGAGCCCCTCACCGCGTCGGTGGTTCGCCCGCGCGATCGATCGCCCGGGCCGCCGCCAGCGCCGCGGTCGCCCCCCCGAGTAGCGCGAGCGTGATCCACTGGAACGCGCGCTCGGTGCCGATCTCGTCCGCGATCGCGCCGAACAAGGGCGGCGTGATCATGTCGCCCAGCAGGTGGGTCACGAACACCGTGAGCGCGAACGCCATCGCCCGCTGCTGCGCGGGCACCAGGTTGGCGATGCTGGTGTTGTTGGCCGGCACGCTGGCGAACATCGCGGTGGCGCCGATGCCGAGCGCGATGAAGATGACCGGCCGCGACTGGCTCGAGAAGCCGATCCAGATCGCCGGGATCGCGACCGTGTAGGCGACCGCGGCCAGCCGGGCGTACGCGCCGCGCGATCGCCTCGCCAGCCGGTCGCCGAGCCAACCCGCGATCGCGCTGCCGAGGGCGCCGGCGACGAGCGCCGTGGCGCCGAACGAGGTGGTCGCCTCGAGCTTGGTCATCCCGCGCTCGCGCTGGAAGAACTCGACGCAGAAGTGCAGCATCGGCACGAGCATGATCACCGCGAAGGTCTGGGCCGCGATGAGCAGCACCATCGGCCGGCTGCGCAGCAGCATCCCGTAGCCGCCAAAGCCCAGGCGCGCCGCGGTGGCGGTCGACATCGACATCGACGCCGGCGGCACCCTGGGCTCGCGCAGCCCCACGAGCAGCACCGCGAGCACGATGCCGGGCGCGCCCGCGATGAGGAACGCGTCGCGCCAGTCGGCGATCACGGGGCCGACCAGGCCGCCGACCGCGTAGCCGAGCGTGCCGCCCAGCGGCATGCCCATGGCGTAGATCGCCAGCATGCGGCCGCGGGCGCGATCCGAGACGTACTCGGCGACCAGCGCCGGGCCCATCACCACGCAGCCGGCCTCGCCGACGCCGATGAAGAACCGCGACGCGAACAGCATGTGCTTGTCGGGGGCCATGCCCGAGCCGATCGTGGCGAGCGACCACACCGCGACGCAGGTGGCGAACAGCCGGGTCCGCGACCACCGCGACGCCGCCCACCCGAGCACGGGCGCGAACGCCATGTACCCGAGCGTGAACGCCGACCACAGCCCGCCGAACTCGGCCTTGGTGAGATCGAACGCCGCGACGATCTCGCGCTCGAGGGCGCTGACGACCTGGCGATCGAGGTAGTTGACGACGTTCGCGAACACCAGCACCGCCAGCGCGAAGACCAGGTACGCGCGCGAGAAGGTGCGGGGCTCGGACACGGGAGCGGCGGAGACTATCAGGGTGGACGTGCGCCAGGCTGCTCGGTTGCGGGAGGGCGGGCCTACCGCCAGCTCACGTCGAATGCGGCGAAACGCCGGCGCATCACCTCGATCGCCTCGGGGTTCTGCTCGACGAGCACGACGTCGCGCCCGAGGCTGGCCGCGGCCTCGCCGAAGCTCCCGCTGCCAGCGAAGAAGTCGAGCACGCGGTCCCCCGGCCGCGAGTGGACGCGAACGATCCGCCGCAGCAGGCCCAGGGGTTTCTGCGTGGGGTAGCCGGTCTTCTCGTGGCTGTTCGGGCTGACGATCGTGTGCCACCACGTGTCGGTCGGGGTCTTGCCGCGCGCCGCCTTCTCGGGGCCCACGAGGCCCGGGGCCATGTATGGCACGCGATCGATCGCGTCGTACTCGAAGCAGTAGCGCTCGGCGTCACGCGCGTACCACAGCAGGTTGTCGTGCTTGGGTGACCAGCGCTTGGTCGCCCGCCCGCCGTAGTCGTAGGCCCAGATGATCTCGTTGATGAAGTTGTCGCGGCCGAAGATCCCGTCGAGCGCGACCTTGGCGTAGTGGACCTCGCGGTAGTCGAGGTGCAAGAAGAAGCTCCCGGTCGGGCGCAACAGGCGATGGGCATGGCGCAGCCGCGGCAGCAGGAACGCGAGGTAGTCGTCGTGCTGGTCGGCGTAGGCGTGGGTGCCGACGACTTCGGTGCGGTAGCGGTGGCCGCCGAAGCCGGTGCGGTCGCCGTCGTCGTCGCGGGTGCTGCGGATCTGCGTGCGCCGCTGGACCTTCCCGGTGTTGAAGGGCGGATCGACGTAGATGAGATCGAACGACGCGTCGGGCAGCGTCTCGAGGATCGGCAGGTTGTCGCCGGCGTGGACCTCGATCGCGCCGGGCTGATCGGGACTCGCTGGGTGCACGGGCGGCGGCAGTGTCGCCCGCGCGGCGACCGGGCACAAGCGCGCGGCCGAGACCGCTCGCGGGCACGCGGCATCGCGCCCCCTCGTGGATCCCCTGGGCAACGCCGGGGCGATTGGCGATGATCGTCGCCATGCATGCCTCGCGATCGATGCTCCTGGGTGCGCTCGTCCTCGCGACCGCGTGCGGCGGCGATGACGGCGACACCAACGCCAGCACCTCACCGACGACCACCACGACGGATCCCAGCACGACGACGACGGACGCCGGCACGTCGACCGCACCCGCCGAGAGCAGCGGCCCTGCGGAGAGCTCGGGCCCTGCGGAGAGCTCGGGCACCGCGGACAGCTCGACCGGCGAGGCGTGCCCGGCCGACGCCGAGTGCGTCGACGACAGCATGTGCCCGGGCGGTGGCATGTGTGTCGGCTGCCTGTGCCTCGGCGGCAACCAGTGCGATCCGATCGTCCAGGGCGAGTGGAACGCGTGTGTCGACGCCGAGGGCAACACCGACAACACGCTGTGCAACTGGGTCGGGACCGGGGACGCGACCGGCTTCATCGGCTGCCTCAACTCGTCGGCGCAGGACGGCTCGAACGTGTGCTTCATCCGCGGCTGCGTCGATGCCTGCGATTGCTTCGCGCCGCCGACGACCGGGACGGCCACCGTCGCGTGCGCGCCGATCCTCGCCGACGACGAGCTCGGCTGCGCCCTCGACTGCAGCGACGGCAAGCTCTGTCCGGACGGCATGGCCTGCACCGACAACATCTGCTTCTGGCCCCCGGCCTAGATCGGGCCCCCTCGGGGAAGTCCTGGCTTTCCGATCGTTTCGCTGCGGCGGCTGGCACAAGCATCGGTAAAAACTATGGCCTGACTTGCAGGCGTCGAATTTTCGCGCAAGCTCCGTCGTTGACCGCCCCAGAGGGGTGCGCGATCCGTCGCGCGATGCTATGGGGGCTTGGATTCACGGCGGTTCGAGGACTCGAACACCGCGCGGACTCGGGGCATGGACTGGCTCAACTACCACCACCTCCTCTACTTCTGGACCACCGCGACCGAGGGTGGGGTCGGGGCGGCAGCGCGCAAGCTGAAGCTGGCGCAGCCGACGATCAGCGGCCAGCTCCGCGAGCTCGAGCGAACGCTGGGGGTCGAGCTGTTCCGACGCACCGGTCGCCGCCTCGAGCTGACGCCGATGGGGCGACGGGTGTTCGAGCGGGCCGACGCGATCTTCTCGATCGGCCGCGAGATCCTCGACCTCGTCGGCGGGCACTCGCCCGTCGAGGCACTCCGACTCGTCGTCGGCTTCGCCGACGTGCTGCCCAACCTGGTGCGCTGCCGCCTGCTGCAGCCCGCGCTGCAGGTGCCGGAGCCCGTGTACATCGTCAGCAAGCAGGACACCACCGAGCGCCTGCTCGCCGACCTCGCGACCCAGGCGATCGACCTGATGCTCACCGACGCGCCCATCCGACACGGCGGTCACGTCCGCGCGTACAGCCACCTGCTCGCCGAGTCGGACGTCGCCATCTTCGCCAGCCCGGCGCTGGCGCTGGAGTTGCGGCCCGAGTTCCCCCGATCCCTCAACCGCGCGCCGCTGCTCTTGCCCACCGAAACGGCCATGCTGCGCCGCTCGCTCGAGTCGTGGTGGCAGGGCGAGGGCATCGAGCCCCGGCCCGTCGGCGAGTTCGACGACGGTACCGTGCTCGGCGGCCTCGCGCAGGCGGGCGTGGCGTGCTTCGCCGCGCCCACCTCGATCGCGACGACGCTGCAATCCTGTTTCGGACTCGAGCAGGTCGGCGTGTGCGCCGGGATCCAGGAGCGCTACTACGCGGTCACGCTCGAGCGCAAGGTGCAGCACCCGGCGATCGCCGCGATCTCGGCGGTGACCGACGCCGAGCACCTGGCCTGACGCCCGCGCCTCACGTCCGCAGGTGGTGCTTGGGATCGACCGGGCGCACCAGGGCGTTGGCGAGCAGGGCGACCGCGAGCAGCCCGGCCATCACGAACATCGTGCTGTTGTAGAGCGTCGCCGTGGGATCGGTCGTGCCCGACGGCGCGATCGCCAGGAGCTTCGCCAACGTGACCGTGTGCGCGGCGACCAGAGCGTCGAGCTGCTCGACCCCCGCGCCGAAGCTCGCGACGAAGGTGGCGGGATCGACCTGCGCGGCGAGCTCGGCGATCGCCCGCTGCTCCGAGGCGCCGCGCAGCGTCGTGAGCACGACGGGGCCGAGCACGCCCGCCACGCTCCACGCCGTGAGCGTGCGCCCGTGGATGCCACCGACGAACTTGGTCCCGAACACATCGGCGAGGTAGGCGGGGATCGTCGCGAAGCCACCGCCGTACATCGTGAAGATGACCATCGTCGTCCCGTAGAACGCCACCAGGGCCGCGAGCGCATGGTCGCCGGTGGCCGCGGCCGCGCACCACGGCACCACCAGGTACAGCGCGATGCCCAGGGCGAAGAACACCGTGTACACGCGCTTGCGGCCGATCGCGTCCGACAGGCTCGCCCAGCCGAAGCGACCGACCATGTTGAACGCGCTGATCATGAGCACGTAGGTCGCGGCGAATCCCCCGTCCACCAGATCGGGCAGCGCACGGCCGAAGATGTCGGACATCATCGTCTTCGCAACGCCGAGCACGCCGATGCCGGCGGTGACGTTGAAGCACAGCACGATCCAGATCAGATAGAACTGCGGGGTCTTCAGCGCCTCGTCGATGTCGACGTGGTGGCGCGTGATCATCTTGCGATGCGCCGCGGCGTCGTCCGGTGGCGTCCACCCCGGCGGCGTCCAGCCCTCGGCCGGCACGCGGTACGAGAACGCGGCGACGAGCATGATCACGAAGTACGCCGCGCCCAGCACGAAGAAGGTCGCTGCGACGCCGGCGTCCCCGGTGCCGACGGCGTAGACGCCCTCGGGCCCGGGTCGGGTGAGGCTCGCCAGATCGCCTGGACCGACGACGACGACCGGGCGCAGCACGCCGGCGATCTCGGCGAGCCTGCCGCCGCCGTCGGTGACGAGGGACACCGCGTCGACGGGGCCGAGGAACTCGGGCGCGCGGTAGAACTCGCCGACGAGCCACTGCTGCAGCGGCGCGGCGATCATCGCCCCGCCGCCGAAGCCCATGATCGCCATGCCGGTGGCCATGCCGCGGCGATCGGGGAACCAGCGCAGCAGCGTGCTGACCGGGGAGACGTAGCCGAGCCCGAGGCCCACGCCGCCCAGCGCGCCGTAGCCGACGTAGAGGAGCCACAGCTGGTGCGTCACGATGCCGAGGCCGCCCAGCGCGAAACCACCGCCCCAGCAGCACGCCGCCGTGACGCCGACCATCCGCGGCCCGACGCGCTCGAGCCAGCGACCCGCGACCGCCGCCGACAGGCCGAGGAACACGATCGCCACCGAGAACACCCACACCACGCGGTCCAGCGGCCAGTCGCCGGGCGCGCTCCCGACGACGCCCTGCAGGCGCGTGAGCGGCTGATTGAAGATGCTCCACGCGTAGACCGAGCCGATGCAGAGATGGATCGAGATCGACGCCGGCGGCACGCGCCAGCGGTTGAACCCCGGCGTCGCCACGATGTGCGACTTGTGCAGGCGTTCGAACATGGCGGCCCTCGATCGATAGCACGGCGCTGCGAGGCGAACCCTAGGGCCGCGTCCGGGTCGGCGCCGAACGCGGTCCACCGGGCACCGCGGCCACGTCGGCGGCGGAACCGCCGGGTGGCGGATTCGAACGCGGCGCGGGGCGACCTGCTAGATTCCGCCGAACCAGCATGCGTCGGGTCCTCAGGGCGATCGCGGGCTTGCCGCATGACACGGCGGTCCTCGTCGAGCGCCGCGTCGCCATCGGCCGCGCGGCCGATTGCGATCTGCAGCTCGGCGATCCCGAGGTCTCGAGGCGCCACGCGAAGATCGAGATCGACGCCGACGATCAGGCGGTCCTCGTCGATCTATCGAGCAAGACCGGCACGTTCGTCGGCGGCACACGGATCGATCGCCACGTGTTGACCTCGGGCGACGAGATCGCGATCGGTCGATTCCGCCTGCGCTACGACGAGGTCGCGGAGCCCGTCGCAGAGCGACGGCCCCCGGCGAAGCGAGGCATGGAGGTCCTGCGGCAGACCATCCGCTTCGAGGTCGGCAGCCACCCCGCTGCGACGGCGGCAGCCACCGCGTCGCCGCCACCACCTCCACCACCGCCACCGCGGACGACCAGCGACGACCCGCGGACGACCGCCCGGACGACCGGCAACGCCCCGCGGGTGACCAGCAGCGCCCCGCGGGTGACCGGCAACGCCCCGCGGGCGAGCCGCACCGCTCCGCGGGTGACGGGCACCGCCCCGGTGGCGGAGCGGCCGGCAACGCCCGCCCGTCCCCGCACGCTCACCGGCACGCCGGCGATGATGCACCGCGACGAGACCGCGCGGATCGTCGTGCCCTCGGTGCCGCGGCTCGCCTCGTCGGTGATGCCCCGGGCGCCGCGACAGGCGATCGCGCAGGACGAGGCCGAGCCCGAGGCGGACGCGGCGACCGCCGGCGTTCCCCGCCCGATCACCGATCGCGCGCCGGAACCGGTGGCCCGCGAGGTGCTGCTGCTCGACGTCGATCCCATGGTCGTGCGCGCCGAGGCGATGGGCCTGGTCCGCGCGGTCTTCGACTATCGCCTCCTGCGATTGCAACAGCTCCGCCACGAGATCCTCGACCACGACGAGCTGTCGCGGCTCGACGAGCTCGAGAACCAGCTCGAGCACCGCACCGGCCGCGGCCACGCCGATCTGTCGCGCCGGTACAAGCGCTTCGGTTGCGCGGTGCCGGCGTGGATTGCCGTGTACGACGGGCGACGGATCAGCACCGCCTCGATCGCGCTCGAGGACATCAGCGCCGGCGGTGCCCAGCTGAGCGCCACCGATCTGCTCGCCCCCGGCGACGCGTGTTGGCTGGTGGTCGACCTCGAGAACGAAGATCCCGATCCGGTCGTCGTCTTCGGCGCCCGCGTGGTGTGGTCGACGCCCGCGGATCACCGCATGGGCCTCGTGTTCTCCGGCAACGTGCAGTCCGGCATCGACGGCGTCGGTCTCGTCCGCAGCGAAGTCGGGCTCTGATCCGCGCGCCGCGGGGTCGGTCGGGCACCTCGCCGACGCGTTGGCGGCAGACAACGACCGAGGGCGTGCCTCATTCTGCGACAGCCATTGTGTCGTCGCGATACACATCAGTTGCCCGCGATCCGGGGTGAGTCGGGCGCCGGCCAAAACCTGCCGCAACGTCAGCGTGCACGACGTAGCGCGCTTGCAACGGCGTTCCGCGAGCCTTTATCGTGATGTCGTCGCCGTGGTGCGCGACCTTCCTCGGAGGAACGAAACGGTCATGACCAATCTGCTGTGGCTGCAAGGCGGAGCGTGCTCCGGAAACACGATGTCGTTCCTCAACGCGGAGGAACCGTCCGCGGTCGACCTCGTGACGGACTTCGGCGTCAACGTGCTGTGGCACCCGTCGCTGGGCATGGAGCTCGGCAATGACGTGCGCAAGCTGCTCGACGATCTCGTCGCCGGACGCAAGACGCTGGACGTCTTCGTGTTCGAAGGATCGGTGATCCGTGCGCCGGGCGGCACCGGCAACTGGAACCGCTTCTGCGGTCGACCGATGGCCGAGTGGGTGAAGGAGCTCAGCGCCGTCGCGGGCTTCGTCGTCGCGATCGGAGACTGTGCGACCTGGGGCGGCATCCCGGCCACCGCGCCCAACCCCTCGGACTCGACGGGGCTGCAGTTCCTGAAGAAGCAGCACGGCGGCTTCCTCGGCGCCGGCTTCCGCAGCAAGGCGGGGCTGCCGGTCATCAACATCCCCGGTTGCCCCGCGCACCCCGACTGGATCACGCAGATCGTGGTCGCGCTCGCGACGGGTCGCGGCGGCGATCTGGCCCTCGACGGCTACCAGCGCCCGACGACGTTCTTCACCAGCTTCACGCAGACCGGCTGCACGCGGAACATGCACTTCGCGTACAAGGTCTCGACCAAGGAGTTCGGGCAGCGCAACGGCTGTCTGTTCTACGACCTCGGCTGTCGCGGACCGTTCACGCGCTCGCCGTGCAACCGCATCCTGTGGAACCGGCAGTCGTCGAAGACGCGCGCCGGTCACCCGTGCTTGGGCTGCACCGAGCCCGAGTTCCCGCACCACGACCTCGCCCCCGGCACCGTGTTCGCCACGCCCATGACGTTGGGCCTGCCCAACGAGGTGCCGGTCGGCATGAACAAGCGCAGCTACCTCACCGTGGTCGCCGCGGGCAAGGCCGCCGCGCCCGACTGGTCGAAGGACGACATGTTCGTCGTCTGACCCCGACCGCGACGCGAACCGCCACACCCTCCACGAACCACTCCGACGCAAGTCACACCCGAGCGAGAGCCGCCATGCAGATCGATCGCGAGATCCTCAACATCTCCCCCGTCGGCCGCGTCGAGGGTGACCTCGACGTGCGCGTCGAGATCACCGACGGCGTGGTCACCAACGCCTGGACCCAAGCCGAGATGTTCCGCGGCTTCGAGGTCATCCTCCGCGGCAAGGACCCGCAGGCCGGGCTGGTCGTCACGCCGCGCGCCTGTGGCATCTGCGGGGCCTCGCACCTGACGTGCGCTGCCTGGGCGCTCGACGTCGCCTACGGCGCCCACGTGCCGCGCAACGCCATCATCGCGCGCAACCTCGGCCAGATCGTCGAGTCGATCCAGAGCGTGCCGCGCTACTTCTATGGGCTGTACGCGACCGACATGGTCCACAAGCGCTACGCCAAGTCGAAGTACTACCCCGAGGTCGTCAAGCGCTTCTCGCCGTTCACCGGCACCAGCTTCGAGATCGGCGTGACCATCTCCGGGCGTCCGGTCGAGATCTACGCGCTCCTCGGCGGCCAGTGGCCGCACTCGAGCTACATGGTGCCGGGCGGCGTGATGTGTGCGCCGACGCTGACCGACGTCACGCGCGCGTGGTCGATCCTCGAGTACTTCCGCCGCAACTGGCTCGAGCCGGTCTGGCTCGGCGGCTCGATCGAGCGCTACGAGCAGATCAAGACCTACGCCGACTTCCTGGCCTACCTCGACGAGAGCGCGGGGACTCGCAACAGCGATCTGGCGCTGTGGTGGAAGGCCGGCCTCGACTACGGCTTCGACAAGTACGGCAAGGGCGTGGGCCGCTACGCCGCGTGGGGCTACCTGCCGCACGAGGATCGCTACCAGAATCCGACGATGGAGGGCCGCGCCGACGCGCTCGTCGTCAAGTGCGGTCTGTACGACGGGCACACCGACAAGTTCCACCGTCTCGGACAGGATCGCGTGCGCGAGTCGACGTCGAGCTCGTGGTACCAGGAGGACGCGCAGCACGTGCACCCGTTCGATCGGTACACCGTGCCCACCGAGCGCAACACCCACGACTTCGACGGCAAGTACTCGTGGGCGACCGCGGTCAACGACGTCGAGCTGGGGCGCTGCGAGGTCGGGCCGCTCGCGCGGCAGCTGGTCACCGCGGGCCCCTCCGCGGGTCCGTGGCAGCGCACCGATCCGTTCATCCTCGATTGCTACAAGGCGCTGGGCGGCGCCAGCG
>LNFM01004633.1_pt1 | contig 25042 bp, 20 predicted proteins | sample 596031 | NCBI WGS metagenome assembly LNFM01 (sample SAMN04254537, study PRJNA301005) | activated carbon metagenome | isolation source: dual media filters at the Ann Arbor, Michigan drinking water treatment plant | place: USA: Ann Arbor | reverse complement strand
TGACGCACTACCGCTACGACCGGCCCATCAACCTGGGCCCACAGGTCGTGCGTTTGCGTCCGGCGCCTCATTCGCGCACCCGCATCCTGAGCTACTCGATGCGGGTCGAGCCGGCCACCCACTTCATCAACTGGCAGCAGGACCCGCAGTCGAACTACCTGGCGCGTCTGGTGTTTCCGGACAAGACCACCTCGTTCCGCATCGAGATCGATCTGGTGGCCGAGATGTCGGTGCTCAATCCGTTCGACTTTTTTCTGGAGCCGTCGGCCGAGCACTATCCGTTCAAGTACGCCCCCGAGGTGGAGGCCGAACTGGCGCCGTACATGGCGAAGGCCGAGGCCACGCCACATTTCCAGGCCTACCTCGACGCGTGCCGCGAGCGTTTTGCCGGCAAGAAGACGCCGATGAACAACTTTCTGGTCGACGTGAACCAGCAGTTGCAAAAGGACATCGGCTACACGATCCGCATGGAACCGGGCGTGCAGACGCCCGAGGAAACGCTGGTCAACAAGCTGGGCTCCTGCCGCGACACCGGCTGGCTGCTGGTGCAACTGATGCGACACCTGGGCGTGGCAGCGCGCTTCGTCTCCGGCTATCTGATCCAGCTCAAGAGCGATGTGAAATCGCTCGACGGTCCGAGCGGCACCGAGATCGATTTCACCGATCTCCACGCCTGGTGCGAAGTGTTCCTGCCGGGCGCTGGCTGGATCGGCCTCGACCCGACCTCGGGTCTGCTGGCGGGCGAAGGCCACATCCCACTGGCCTGCTCGCCCGACCCGTCGTCGGCCGCGCCGGTCAGCGGCGCCATCGACGAGTGCGAGACCGAGTTCGAGCACAGCATGAGCGTCACCCGGGTCTGGGAGGCCCCGCGCGTCACCTTGCCCTACACCGATGCGCAATGGGAAGGCATCGAGGCGCTGGGGCACCGGGTCGATCTGGACCTGCGCCGCAACGACGTGCGGCTCACGCAAGGCGGCGAGCCGACCTTCGTGTCAGTAGACGACCGCGACGGCGCCGAATGGAACACCGAGGCGATGGGCCCGACCAAGCGGCTGCTGAGCGCCGACCTGATGGACAAGCTGCGCCTGAAGTACGGGCAGGGTGGCCTGCTGCACTACGGCCAAGGCAAGTGGTACCCCGGCGAGCAACTGCCGCGCTGGTCGCTGAACCTGTACTGGCGCAAGGATCGCGAGCCGATCTGGACGCACCCCGAACTGTTTGCCAACGAGCGCAAGGATTACGAGGTCACCGATGCGCAGGCTCACAAGTTTCTGAGCAGCGTGGCGCGCCGCCTGGCGCTCGATGCGAAGTACGTGTTCCCGGCCTACGAGGACACCTGGTACTACCTGTGGCGCGAGCGCAAGCTCCCCACCAATGTCGATCCGCTCGACGCGCGCCTGTCCGATCCGATGGAGCGTGATCGTCTGCGCAAGGTGTTCAGCCAGGGGCTTGAGAAAGTCGTGGGCCACGTGCTGCCGATCGCTCGAGGCACGCTGGGCCAGCCGCGCTGGACCACCGGGCCATGGTTCCTGCGCTCCGAGCGCTGCTACCTGGTGCCGGGTGACTCACCGCTGGGCTTCCGGCTGCCGCTGGACTCGCAGCCCTGGGCCAAGGAAGGCGACATGCCCTGGGTGCTGCCTGTCGATCAGACCCAGACTTTCGTGCCGCTGCCACCGTATCGGCGGCTGCGCTTTGCGGCCACAACTCCGAATGGCTCCACCGACGGACAAGGCGCATCGTCTGCAGCCGTGCCAGCCAATGGTTCATCAGCCGGTTTCGCCGAGCGTTCGCGCGCCGCGCAAGGCCCCGACAAATCGGTGGCCAGTGCGCCGGCCAGCAGCCTGCGCGTGCCCGACAAATTCGAGTCGGCTGCCTGGATCAGCCGCACGGCGCTGTGCGCTGAGCCCCGCGGCGGCCGGCTGTATGTCTTCATGCCGCCGATGACGGCGCTGGAGGACTACCTGGAGATCATCGCTGCGGTCGAAGACACCGCCGCCGAGATGAAGCTGCCCGTCATCCTCGAAGGCTACGAGCCGCCGAAGGACCCGCGCCTGTCCACGCTGCGCGTCACGCCAGACCCTGGCGTGATCGAGGTCAATGTGCACCCGGCGCACAGCTGGGAAGAACTGGTCGACCAGACCACGCACCTGTACCAGAGCGCGCATGAAACCAGGCTCTCGACCGAGAAGTTCATGGTCGATGGCCGCCATACCGGTACGGGCGGCGGCAACCACTTCGTGCTGGGGGGCGCCACGGTGGCCGACTCTCCGTTCCTGCGCCGGCCCGATTTGCTCGCCAGCATGGTCGCCTACTGGCATAACCATCCGGCGCTCAGTTATTTGTTCTCGGGCCTGTTCGTCGGCCCGACCAGCCAGGCGCCGCGCGTCGATGAGGCGCGTAACGATTCGGTCTACGAGATCGAGGTGGCATTCGCCGAACTGCAACGCGTCACCCGAGAGCAGGGCGACTACTGCCCACCGTGGCTGATCGACCGCCTGCTGCGCAACCTGCTGATCGACGTGTCGGGCAATACCCACCGTGCCGAGTTCTGCATCGACAAGCTCTATTCGCCCGATGGCCCGACCGGCAGGCTCGGCCTGCTGGAAATGCGTGCGTTCGAGATGCCGCCGCATGCCCGCATGAGCCTGACGCAGCAGTTGCTGATGCGCGCGCTGGTCTCGCGCTTCTGGAAGGAGCCGTACCGCCCGGCGCGTCTCAAGCGCTGGGGCACCGAGCTGCACGACCGCTTCATGTTGCCGCACTTCATCTGGCAGGACCTGACCGACGTGATCGAGGAGCTGAACAATTTCGGCTACGCGATGAAGACCGACTGGTTTGCGCCGCACCTCAATTTCCGCTTCCCGCGCCTTGGCGACTTTGCGGTGCTGGGCGTCGAGGTCGAGATGCGTTTGGCCCTCGAGCCCTGGCATGTGATGGGCGAGGAGGGTGCTTCTGGCGGCACGGCACGCTACGTCGACTCGTCGGTCGAGCGGGTGCAATTGAAGGCGACCGGTCTGGTCGGCGACCGCCATGTGCTGACCTGCAACGGCCGGGTGGTGCCGATGCAGCCGACCGGCCAGGTGGGCGAGTTCGTCGGCGGCGTGCGCTACAAGGCGTGGAACCCGCCTTCAGCGCTGCATCCGACGATCGGGGTGCATGCGCCGCTGACGTTCGACCTGCTAGACACCTGGATGGGCCGCTCGATGGGCGGTTGTCAGTACCACGTGGCGCACCCTGGCGGGCGCAGCTACGACAGCTTCCCGGTCAACGCCTTCGAGGCCGAGGCCCGCCGCTTGGCGCGTTTCTTCCGCACTGGCCACACGCCGGGCAAGATGGAGGTGCCCAAGGACGAGCGCAACCCGAACTACCCGTTCACCCTCGACATGCGCCGAACCCCCAGCGCCTTCTGACCGATCCGGGGCCGCGTGGGATCACGTATGACAATCGATCACATGAACCCGGTTGTCTGACATGTTGACCCGCCTGTTGTCCGGCTACACCTCGGTCGAAGGTCGCTACGACGAGCTGTTGTCAGCCCCTGGATCGCCGCGCCCGCATTGGGAAGCCTTTCTGCGCTCGCTGGCCGCGCGGGAAGGTGCCGAGGTCAGCGAAACCCTGTCGCTGATGGAGCGCGAGATCCGCGAGAACGGCATCACCTACAACGTGTATGCCGATCCGAAGGGCGCCGACCGGCCCTGGGAAGTTGATCCGCTGCCGCTGCTGCTGTCGGCAGCCGAATGGGACGAGATCTCCGCCGGCATCGCACAGCGCGCCGATCTGCTGAACCGGGTGCTGGGCGACATTTATGGCCCGCAGGAACTGCTGCGCTCGGGCGCGATCCCACCGTCGATCATCTATGGCCACAGCGGCTACCTGCATCAGGTGCAGGGCATCCGTCCGGCCGGTGGCGTGCACCTGTTCAACTACGCCGCTGACCTGGCGCGCTCGCCCGATGGCCACTGGTGGGTGGTGAACGACCGCACCCAGGCGCCTTCGGGTGCCGGCTATGCGCTCGAGAACCGGTTGGTGGTGTCGCGCGTGTTCCCGCAGATGTTCAAGGAGCTGCATGTGCAGCACCTGGCAGCCTTCTTCGAGGCCTTGCGCCAGTCGATGATGCGCTGGGCGCCGAAGGATCACACCGATCGGGTGTTCGAGCGCGCCAATCCGCTGGTGGTGCTGCTGACACCGGGGCCCTACAACGAAACCTATTTCGAGCACGCGCTGCTGGCCCGTTACCTGGGCTTCCCGCTGGTCGAAGGCAGCGACCTCACGGTGCGCGACGGCTGTGTCTGGATGAAGACCGTCGAGGGTTTGAAGCGCGTCAGCGGCATCCTTCGCCGTCAGGACGACGATTACTGCGACCCACTCGAGCTGCGCTCCGATTCGGCACTGGGCATCCCCGGCCTGACGGACTGCGCGCGCCGCGGCACGGTGCTGCTGGCCAACGCGCTGGGGTCGGGCGTGCTCGAATCCGGCGCGCTGCTGGGCTACCTGCCCAAGCTCAGTGAGCAACTGCTCGGCGAGCCCCTGCGATTGCCTTCGGTGGCGACCTGGTGGCTGGGCGAACCGGCGGCCCTCGACGATGCTTGGCGTCGGCTCGACAAGCTGATCATCAAGCCACTGGAACGCTCGGTGCGAGAGCCGGCGCTGTTCGGCGCCGACCTGTCGGCAACAGAGCGTGCGGCCTTGCGAGCGCGTGTGGCGGCACGCCCTCAGCGCTATGTGGCACAGGAGTGGGTGCATGTGTCGCAAGCCCCGGTGCTCGAGGTGCGCAACGAGCCAGGTCGTGGCGAGCAGATGAGTTCGCGCACCGTCGGGCTGCGGGTGTTTGCGGTGGCCACGCCCAACGGCTACCACGTGCTGCCAGGTGGGCTGACCCGGGTGGCCGGCGACGACCATTCGCGCGTGATCGCGATGCAGCGCGGGGGTCGCTCGAAAGACACCTGGGTGCTGTCCGACGCGCCGGTCAATGCCTCGTTCTCGTTGCTGAGCCGCACCGTCAAGCCGGAAGACCTGGTCGCATCGCGCGCCAATGTGCCTTCGCGTGCGGCCGAGAACCTCTTCTGGTTCGGCCGCTACGGTGAGCGCTGCGATGCGGCCGCGCGGCTGCTGCGGGTTGCCATCTCCGATGTGCTCGACGAATCGCGCGAGCTCAGCGACGGCGTGCCGCCCACGCTGATCCTGGCGCAGCGATTCGGGCTGATCGACTCGGTCGAGCAGCCCGCGACCGACCTGCTGCGCGCTGCGACGCACCCCGACGAGGGCTTGAGTGAGCGGCTCAAGCAACTGTCACGCGTGGCCTTCAACCTGCGCGATCGGATGTCGGCCGACCACTGGCGCTCGTTGAACCAGCTGATTGCCGACCCGGTGTTTCAGCGCGGCCTCTCTTCGACCAGCCTCGGGCTGCCGCTGGCGATGTCGTGGCTGGACCGTGCGGTGACCTCGATGACCACGCTGTCGGGCTTCGTGCTCGATGGCATGACACGCGGCGTGGGCTGGCGGTTCCTGTCGATCGGTCGGCGGCTGGAGCGCTTGTCGACACTGTGCAATGTGCTGCAGGTCGCGACCCACGAAGGGCGCACGCACGGCCTCGACTGGCTACTCGAATACGCCGACTCCACCGTCACCTACCGTTCGCGCTACCTGGTCGCGCCCGAATGGCTGCCAGTGCTGGACCTGCTGCTGCGCGACGAGGTGAACCCGCGCTCGCTGGCCTTCCAGGTCAAGGGCCTGGCCGAGTACATCGCCAAGCTGGAGCTGAGCCATGGACGCTTCGCCAGCGACGTGCTGGCGCCCGCACACCATGGGCTGCGCAACCTGTCCAGCGTTGACCTGCACCCGGAGAGCGAAGCGCTGGCCGACGTCATTGCGCAGTTGCAGCGCGCAGCGCATGCGGTGTCCGATGAGCTGACACTGAAGTTCTTCTCGCATGCGGCGTCGCGCAGCGTGTTGTCGCTGGTGGCCTGATGTCGCAACAACAAGGTCAGTCAGGCCAGCAACAGGGGCAGCAGCAGAGTGCTCAGCCGAGCCCGCCGCAGGGTCGCTTCGACCGCTACACCGTCGAGCACGAAACGCGTTACGCCTACACCGCGCCGGTGTCGCAGTCGTGGCAACTGGGCCGGCTGACACCGCGCGGCCTGCCCTGGCAACGGGTGCTGTCGCACAGCCTGCAAATCGACCCGCCCCCCGACGAGCGCCATGAGGCCTTCGACAGCTTCGGCAATTCGGTGTCGCACTTCGGGCTGCATGGCGCCCATCGTCAGCTGCGCGTGCGCATGCAGTGTCAGGTCGAGGTGGGTGAGCGGCCGGCGGCGGACGTGGCCTCCACGCTGACCGTCGACGAAGTGCGCGAAGCGCTGCGCCGACCGTACGGTGAAGCCTGCGACCTCGACGCGGCGCGCATGGCCGAACCCACACGCCTGGTGCCGCTGTCCGAGGCGGCGCGGTTGTATGCGGAGCCCTCGCTGCGGGCCGATCGGCCCTGGTTCGAGGCGCTGAGCGAGCTGAACCACCGCATCCACACCGATTTCGAATTCGATTCAGGTGCCACCACCGTCAGCACCTCGGTCGACGAAGTGATGCAGCACCGCCGCGGCGTGTGCCAGGACTTCGCCCACCTGATGCTGGCCTGCCTGCGTGGTCACGGCTTGTCGGCCCGCTACATGTCGGGCTATCTGCTCACCGACCCGCCACCCGGGATGCCGCGGCTGATGGGCGTCGATGCGTCGCACGCCTGGGTCGCCGCGTACTTGCCCGACCACGGCTGGGTCGAGTTCGATCCCACGAACGACCAACTCGCCGACCGCCGCTACATCACGCTGGCCTGGGGCGCCGATTTCGCCGATGTCGTGCCCCTGCGCGGCGTGATCCTCGGCGGCGGCATGATGCAGCGCATGGATGTGTCGGTGAGTGTGATTCCGCAGGGGTGAGGACGGGACAAAGTCGGTGCCCTGATATGGTATGGGCAATGTAAAATAATAATATATTTATTTTATAAATCATTTAACAAAATTAAATGGCGTCGCGACTCTCGTTTCCAGAGGTTGGGGAATGAAAAGTAAAAGTATTTTGACGGCGATTTTCGGATTCTTGCTTGGGTGCGAAGCTTTTGCACAGAGCGCCATGAGAATCGCAGCACAGGAAGGCGATGATCGCTTCTTCCCTCTTTTGACTGCGGTATATGGTCAAATGAAAATCAGTGTTTCTTATGAAATACTGCCTTCGCTGCGAGCCCTCTCAGCAGTGAACGAAGGGGCTTACCATGCTGAAGTGGGTCGAATTCGAGAAATCTCAGAAAAATACCCAAATATCAGATATTCAAAAGAGCCTTTGTTGAATGTCGAATTGATGGCGCTGATCGCCAATAATTCAAAGAATAAATTATTTAAAATTGAGGATTTGAAAGGTAAGCGAGTTGGCTATGTGATCGGCATGAGCGTGGCCGAATATTTTGTTAAAAACAGCTCGCTGGATGTCTTTCCCGTTGCCACCCATCAGCAACTGGCTCAAATGCTTGAAAGCGGGAGGGTGGATGTCGCGCTGATGGGCACCGCATTTCGAGATTCCCCCGTATTCAAAATTGGCCATGCTGGCCTCAAGATTGCCTCATTCGATGTATTCCACATCGTCAACAAAAAGCACGAGAACCTGATTCCGAGTTTCGACGCAGTGTTGAGGCAGTTGAAGACAAATGGACAGTACGAAAAACTGTTACCAGCCACAGCGAATTAGGGTGATGTCAAGTCCGCGAGGCGCTCCGCTTCCGTCGCATGGCCATGGGTGATCTCCCCGCACTTCCTCACATCGAGTTGGGTCGCTATCGGTACTACAAAGGCGGCGAGTACGAGGTTGTCGGCGTGGTTCGACACTCCGAATCATTGGAGCCGCTGGTTCTGTACAGGCCGCTGCACGGCAACTCAGGCATGTGGGTGCGCCCGTTTTCAATGTTCACTGAACATGTCGAGCACGAGGGCCAACGCGAGCCTCGTTTCAGCCTGGCCTCCGGCAACAAATAGCGCCGCCGCCCGAGCATCCACCCCAGCCGTCCCCCCGGCCGGGGGCCGCTTCAAGGGGACCGCGTTGACCCTGTCTGCAACCCCTCGGCGGGATGGCCGCACAGGGCTCGCGCAGAAACACTGAGCTCGTCGATCGCTGTGATCGGTGCCGCTCAGGAGACCCCCATGTTCAGCCTCGCTTCGTTGCCTCGTGCGTGCCGTGAAGGCATGAGATCGATCGTGTGTCTGTCGCTGTGTGCGGCGCTGCCGATGCCGCCGCAGCCGAACTCGCCAGCTGCGGCGATCGACCGACCAGCCGATGGCGGTCCAGGTTGGTACGACAGCAGCTGGGACTTGGGGCGAGGGCTCGAGATCGCCGAGGTGCCCGACCTCGAAGCCGAACTGTCGCTGTGGATCGAGGCGTGTCTGAATCAGGCGCCGTCTATCGAGCCTGCCTGACCGCATGCCCGAGTTCGATCACCGCCATCGCGTAATAGCTGGACCAGTTGTAGCGGGTGACGGCGTAGAAGTTGGTGGTGCCGGCCACGTAGCTCGGCGCGTCGGGGCCGTTCTGCAGTTCGACCAGCGCCAGCTTCGCGTCGGCAGCGCTGCCGCTGCTGTCGGTGAGGGGCGGCGCCGGCGTGCCGAATGCCGCGCCATGATCGATGAACTGCTGTGCGGTGAAGGTGGGCAGGATGTCTGGGCCGAGCAGCAGCGCTCGCTCGCTGGTGTCGCTCGGCACGGCCACCTCGTAGTGCGTGGGCAGGCCGCGCTGCCAGCCGAACTCGGCCAGGTAGTGCGCCACGCTGCCGATCACATCGGCAGCACTCGTGTGCAGATCGATGTGCCCATCACCATCGAAATCGATGGCGTACTTGTTGACGCTGCTGGGCATGAACTGCGGCATGCCGAGCGCCCCCGCATAGCTGCCCTTCAAGGCCAACGGGTCGCTGCCTTCTCGGTGGCTGAGCACCAGCAGCTGCTCCAGCTCGTCTCGAAAGAACGCGCTGCGGTCTTTGCGTCCGGTCGGGAAGTCGAAGCCCAGCGTGGTCAGCGCGTCGATCACACGATGGTTGCCCATGTGCTGGCCATAAAGCGTTTCGACGCCGATGATGCCGATGACGATTTCCGGCGGCACACCATAGCGATCCTCCGCCAGCGTCAGCCAGGCTGCATGGGCCTGCCAGAACGCTGCGCCGGCGGCGATGCGCCTGGGTTCGACGAAGCGCGCTCGGTAGGCCACCCAGTTCTTGGCGGTGCCGGCTGGCGGCGGCATCACCGCCTTCACGATGCTGGGCACAAAGCGCGCCTGCGCCAGCACGGCCTGTACGGCCTCCACGTCGAGTCCCTGCCTAGCGGCAAGCTCAGCGCCGAACGTCATCAGGTCTTCGCGTCGGCCGTAGGTCACGATGTCGGGGTCGTTGTCAGAGCGCACGGGCGCCTTGCGGGCGCGGTGCTTGCGCGGTTGGGCGCGCTGGCTGGGGGCGGCAGACGGGGACGTCGTAGCGACACGGGTCGGCGTTGCCGCACGGGTGGCGTCAGCCGCGTAGGCGTCATCGGAGGACGCGGCGGCCACGAACACCATCGCGCACAGGGCCTGAGTCAGCCGTGTGAGGCGTTGTGCGTGAGCCTTGAATCGACGGGTGAGGGCAGGATCAGGCCGCGTGGTTGCACGGGCGCTGTAGCGTTGCTCATCCAGCCGCTCGAGCAACTCAGCCAGCGGGGCGCCCTGCTCGCCAAAGCGCACACGCACCCGCTGCGCCAGCGTGCGAGGGGCTTCATGCTCGCCGGCACGGATGCCCAGCCGCTGCAGCATGGCGCGCAGCCGCTGCATCTGACGAACCCAAGGGTCGACATGATGGCGGTCCCACCACGCCCAAGCGGCTGCTGCCAGCGACAGCACGCCGAAGGTGCCGGCCAGCAGCACGCCCAGATCCTCCCAGCTCGGTGCGTCGAAGCCCAGTTGCCGCAGCAGGTCGAACTGAGAGCCGCGCGAATAGCTGAGCACCCATTGGTTCCAGCGGTTGTTCAGGGCCTCCCAGCCGTTGCGCAGACTCACCAGCAACTGCGGATTGAAGTTGTTCAAGGCCCCCGCGACCAGCCCGGGTTGCGTGACCAGGGGACGACTGCGCAACACCCGGTCTGGCGCGACGGCCGCGGTCGGATCGGCGCGCACCCAGCCCACGCCGGCTTGCCAGTACTCGGCCCAGGCATGGGCATAGCTTTGGCGCACGATGCGGTAGCCGTCCACCGGCGTCGGGTCCAGCCCCTGGTAGCCGGTGACCACCCGCGCCGGCACGTCGAGTGCGCGCATCACCACCACGAACGCGGCCGCGTAGTGCTCGCAAAAACCCAATTTGCGATCGAGCCAGAACTCGTCGATCGCCGTGCGCGGGTCGTTCTCGCCGTACAAGCCCGGCGTCAAGGTGTAGCCATACCCACCCGTGCGGATGTGATCCATCAAGGCTGCGGCCAGGGTCGCCGCATCGGCCTCGGCATAGCGCGGGTCACGGCGCATGTCGGATGCCCAGGCCAATGTGCGGGGGTTGTAGCCAGGGGGCAGGTCGATGTAGTCCTGCAGACCGATCATCGGCTGGCTCGGTCCGTGCTGGAACCTCGGATAGGCTGCGCCCTGGAAGCGCAGTCGTTCGTACAGCGAGCGGTTGGAGACCCACTGCAGATCGTCGGTCTGTGTGAAGCTGAACCCCTCGATCTGAGGCGCCTCGGGGCTGGCCTCCAGCATGGGCAGCACCGTCAGCCGGGTGGGCTCCAGGGTCACCTCATAGCGGATGGGCGAACCCTGCACCTGCAACTCGGCGCGCGGCGTCATCGAGGGCGGAAAGCCCGGCTTCTGCGGCGTCCAGTCACGCCCATCGAAGTTGCCCAGGACCGGGCCACGGAAGTAAATGTCCTGCGGTGGTGGTGGCGCACCTTCGAAGCGGATGCGCAGTGCCACGCTGTCGTCCTGCGCCAGCGCGGCGACCGTGCCCATGCTCATCACGTTCGACAGCCCGGTGCTGGAGAAACCATCTTGCGGCACGCCCCAGAGCGGCCCGATGCGTGGGAACAGCACGAACAGCAGCACCATCAGCGGTGCGCCCAGCGCTGCCGTCTTGCCCGCCAGAGCCGCAGCCGTGCGCAGGCTGGGTGCCCCGGCGGGCATGTGAGCCAGCACCAGCGCGGTCAACAGGCCCCAGATCGACAGCAGCATCATGGCCGCCACGCCCAGGCTCTGCGAGTACAGAAAATGCGTCAGGATCAGGAAGAAGCCCAGGAAGAACACCACGAAGGCATCTCGCCGAGCACGCAGCTCCAGTGTCTTCAAGGCCATCAGGGCGACCGCCATCGTCACACCGGGCTCCTTGCCCAGCAGCGAACCGAACGACCAGTAGGTGAGGCTGGCGGCGATCACCAGCACGAGCACCAGCACCGCGCGTCCCGGGAGTGCCGAGCCAGCCAGCGCCAGCCGTGCACGCCAGAGCAGCACGCCCGCGGTGAGGACGGCGCACCAGACGGGCAGATGCGTCAGATGCGGAAGCGACGTCCAGCCAATCACGATCAGCAGGAACAACGTGTCACGCGCTTCACGTGGCAGATGCGACCAGCCGGGCCAGCCGAGTCGCCGGGCCAGTGGCAGCGCGCCGTTCGACGCGAGGCGGTTCATGAGGATGCCCGCGCCTGCCAGAGCGCCAGCGCCTGCAGGCCTTGCTGTCGATGCACATCGCCCTGGCCGATGTCGAGTTCGCGCCCCGGCAAGCTCAGGCCCCAGGCCGCGTCGCGCCGATCGGCTTCGAGGACCCAGGCCGTGAGGCGAGACAGCTTCGTCTCGGCATCACCGCTGCCGCCCAGTTGCCAGTCCAGCCAGAGCTGCTGCTGGCTGTGCGTGCTGCTGTCGCGACTGACCAGTTCGCCGCTGCTGGCCATCGACTGCGCGGATCGCTTCCACGCGACGCTCTTGAGCGGGTCGCCTCGACGGTACAAGCGGATGCCCTCGAAATCGCCGCCGCTGCTGGCATGTGAACGCGCCCCAGCGCCCGATACGATGCGTGCTGGCGGCAAGGGGCTGACGGGTCGTTCCGGCCGCGGGTAGACCAGCAAGGTGCTCGCGGGGCGCCACACGGCCCAGGCGCGAAACAGCCCGAGCGGAAATCGCGTTTCGGCGGTCACGGTGGGCAGGCTGTGCTGCCCACGCGTGGCCGGCACGAAGCCCAGGTGCAGCACCGCCTGGCCGCCGGCCGGCACATCGGTGTAGCTGAGCGTTTTGGCCTCGCGTTCGTTCAGACGCAGCCCCATGCCCACGCCGTAGCGCGTGCCCTTGGGATTGGAGAGCACCACTTCGAGCAGCGCGGTGTCACCGGCGAAGGCTGGCGCCAGCGGACGCAGGTGCAAGGTCAGGCCGCGCAGGGTGTTGTGGGTCATGTGCATCGACACGACCCCGCTGCCGGTCAGCAAGAAGGTGAGCACATAGCCCAAGTTGAGCTGGTAGTTGATCGAGGCGATCAGCAGCACGCCGAGCGTGAAGCAGAACAGCATGCCACCGCGCGTGGGCAGGATGTAGACATTGCGCTGCGTGAGCAGCAGGCTGTCGGTGAGCGGCGAGCGGGCCTGCCACCAGGCATCGATCCGACGACGCCACGGGCCGCGGGTAGTGGCCACCGAAATCACGGCAGCGCGGTGGCTTCGATCATTGCGCGCACCTGTTCAGCGCGGCCGCGACCGGCGCTGGCCACGGGCACGAGCCGGTGTGCGATGGTCTGCACCAGGATCGCCTGGATGTCGTCGGGCGCGACATGGGTGCGGCGATCGAGCAACGCGTACGCCTTGGCGGCACGCAACACCGCGATGCCAGCGCGTGGACTCAAACCTTCGACAAACCAGGTGCCGGAGCGCGTCGCGGCGATCAGTGCCTGCAAATAGTCGAGCAGCGCCGGTGATGCATGCACTGCCAGCACGGCGCGCTGCGCAGCGATCAGCTGCTCGGGGGTCATCACCGCGCGCAACTGCTGCACGGCATCGCGCCGGTCCATGCCTGCGAGCAACTCGCGTTCGCTGGCGCGGTCGGGATAACCCAGCGTGATGCACATCAGGAAGCGGTCGAGCTGCGACTCGGGCAGCGCATAAGTACCGAGCTGGTCGCTCGGGTTCTGCGTGGCGATGACGAAAAACGGACGGGGCAGGGCGCGTGCTTCGCCCTCGATGGTGACTTGCTGCTCCTCCATCGCCTCGAGCAGCGCACTTTGCGTGCGGGGCCCGGCACGGTTGATCTCGTCGGCCAGCAGCACCTGGGCGAACACCGGGCCGGGGTGAAACACGAACGCCTCCTTCGAGCGCTCGTACACGCTGACACCGATCAGGTCGGTGGGCATCAGGTCGGCGGTGAACTGCACGCGCGAAAAACGCAGTCCGAGCGACACGGACAGCGCATGTGCCAGGGTGGTCTTGCCGACGCCGGGCACGTCTTCGATCAACAGGTGACCACCGGCCAGCAGGCAGGCCACGCAGTCACGGATCTGCGGTCGTTTGCCCACGATGATCGTGCTAATCTGATCAATCAGCCGCGTGAGGTCTTCGGACAGGTTGGGGTTCGGTACGGCGCTCATGAGCGAGACGTTAACCGATGCGTCCACGGCTTTATCCCTCGAACTAGCATGTCCACCGCCTTCTTCAGTCATCCGGACTGCCTCGCCCATGTCATGGCACGCAGTCACCCCGAATCTCCGCAGCGGCTGCAAGCCATTGACGAGCAAATCCGGGCCAGCGGGCTGGGGCCCGTGCTGCAGCGGCGCGAGGCGCCCCTGGTCGACCTGGGCCGTGTACGGCTGGCGCACGACGCGGCACATGTCGATCGGCTGCAAAGCGCGCTGGAGCCGCTGGCTGCGAGCGGCCGTTCCCAGGTGCTCGACGCCGACACCATGGCCGGGCCGGGAACCTGGGCTGCGATGTGCCGCGCCGCCGGTGCGGCCGTTGCTGCCACCGACGCGGTGATGGCGGGCGAGGTACGCAATGCCTTCTGCGCGGTGCGACCGCCGGGGCACCACGCCACGCACAGCACCGCGATGGGTTTTTGCTTCTTCAACAACGTCGCCATCGCGGCACGCCATGCACTGACGGCGCACGGTCTGCAGCGCGTGGCGATCATCGATTTCGATGTGCACCACGGCAATGGCACTGAGGACATCATCGCAGGCGATGAGCGCGTGTTGATGGTCAGCTATTTCCAGCACCCGCATTACCCGCACAGCGGCGACATGCCCACCGCCGACAACCTGCTGAATCTGCCCGTGGCCGCAGGCACCGGTGGAGCCCAGGTGCGCGCACTGATCGATCAGCACTGGCTGCCGCGTCTGGATGCTTTTGCCCCGCAGATGCTGTTCATTTCGGCTGGCTTCGACGCGCATCGCGAAGATCCGTTGGGTCAACTGGGCCTGGTCGAGGCCGACTACGCTTGGATCACCCGCCGCCTGATGGACGTGGCCGACCGTCACGCACAAGGTCGCATCGTCTCGTGCCTGGAAGGCGGCTACCACCTCGGTGCGCTGGGTCGCAGCGTGGCGGCGCACCTGCGGGTGTTGGCCAGTTTCCCCGACACATCGAACTAGAACCGCTGGAGCCCTGAGCCTTGCCACGCACCTTTGACAACACCGAAATGCAGGAGCTGATTGCAGGTCTTCTGCGACCCGGCGCCCTGATGGAGCTGGGCGTGCTGGCGCTGTGCCTGGGGCTCGCCTGGCTGATCGTGCGCCTGCTGCGTGGCACGCCGCCGATCGATGCGCCGATCTGGTTCGGACGGCGCATTGTCGATGGCGTCTTGTTTCCTCTGCTCGCACTGCTGCTGGCCTTTGCAGCCAAGCTGTTGCTGGCCGGGGGCGTCCAGGCGGCAGTGTTCAAGCTGGCGGTGCCCATCCTGCTGTCGCTGCTGCTGATACGCATCACCGTGCGGGTGCTGTCGGTGACCTACCCTCATTCGCGCTGGATGCGCATCATCGAGCGCAGCATCTCCTGGGTCGCCTGGCTGGCCGTGGTGCTGTGGGTGACCGGTGTGCTGCCGCTGCTGTTCGAGGCGATGGACGAGGTGCAGTGGAAGATCGGTGGCGGCGAGGTCTCGCTGCGCAATATCGTCGAAGGCGTGCTCACTGCCGGGCTGGTGATGGTGCTCGCGCTGTGGGTGGCCGCCGCCATCGAGAAAAGGCTCTTGTCGAGTACCGGCAGCGATTTGTCGTTGCGCAAGATCGCAGCCAACGCGGTGCGGGTGTTGCTGCTGTTCATTGGATTGATGCTTGCGCTCAGTGCGGCCGGCATCGATCTCACCGCATTGAGCGTGTTCGGTGGCGCGATCGGCGTGGGCGTGGGTTTTGGCTTGCAGAAGATCGCTGCCAATTACGTCAGTGGTTTCGTGATCCTCGCCGAGCGCTCACTGCGCATCGGCGACATGGTGAAGGTGGACAACTTCGAGGGCCGCATCACCGACATCCGCACCCGCTACACCGTGATCCGCGCCTTGAATGGCCGCGAAGCCATCGTGCCCAACGAGATGCTCATCACGCAGCGTGTCGAAAACTCTTCCTTGGCTGACCCACGGGTGCTGGTCACCACGCAGGTGCAGGTCGCTTACGACACCGACGTTCCGGCGTTGCAACCGTTGATCGAAGCCGCGGTGGCGCGGGTGGACCGCGTCTTGGCGGATCCGGCGCCCAAGGTTCAATTGGTGGCGTTTGCCGCTGATGGCATGGAGTTGCTCGTCAATTTCTGGATCCTCGATCCCGAGAATGGCCAGGGCAATGTGCGCTCCGAAGTCAACCTGGCGTTGCTGGCGGTGCTGGGCGCCCACGGCATCGAGATCCCCTATCCGCAACGGGTGCTGCACCGCACACCGCCAGCGGCCACGCGGACATGAAAAAGCGGCCGGTCTTGCGACCGGCCGCTGTTCATGAGGAACAAAGATCAGAAAGTGTGGCGAAGGCCGATCGCAAACGATGAGAAGTCATCGCCAGGACCGCCTGCGGTGGTGTTGTTGAACGCCGGGCCGTAGAAGACGTTGTCGTCGTTCTCGATCCGGGTGTAGTACGCATAGAAGCTGGTGCGCTTGCTCAGGTTGTAGTTGTAGGCTGCGGTGTACTGCTCGGCGGAGGTTTGTGAAAACCCGCTGAAGCTGTTCGCCTTGCCGACGTTCAAGTGCAGGTCACTGGCACCGAAGCTGTACTTGGTGGAGATGCGGAAGCTGGTGCGCTTGGTGGACGTGGTGCCGTCATCCAGCTTGTCGCGGTTGACATAGCCGCCGATGTTGAAGCTGGGCGTGAACTCGTACAAGACCCGGGCGCCGTAGGTTTCCGAATCGTTGAGCGGGTTCAGGTTGGTGTCATCGGGATCAGCAGCCAGATCGGTGAAACCAAAGAACGGCGTGCCGACATTGACCAGTCGGCCTTGACCGGTCAGCGAACCTTTCACGTAACCCAGACCGGCGTGGAACGGGCCGTTGTCGTAGCTGAAAGCGAGCGTGCGGCTGTTCTTGGTGGTCTCGTTGAGGCCATTGCTGGCTTTTTCACCCAGACCGAACTGCGCTTCCATGGTCAGGCCGGCCAATGATGGGCTGGTGTAGGCGATGGTGTTCTTGGTGGTGCCGACATACAGGAAGAAGGCATCGGCCGAGGTGCCGAAGTCACCGTTGTGCTGGCTGACGTAGTCGGCCGTCGCGTAGTACAGGCCCGAGAACTGGACGTTGCCAAAGCGGATGCGACCCAGTGACTCGCTGCCAATGGCAACCCAGCTTTCACGTCCGAAGAACGTGCCGCCTTGATTGGCAGCCGTGCCTGCACGGCCGTCATCGGGGTTGAACTGGGCTTCGAGCAAGAAGCTGGCGCGCAGGCCGCTGCCCAGATCTTCAACGCCCTTGAAGCCAAGGAACGAGCCGTTGTCGCGCAACTCGGTGATCTTCTCGCTGCCAATCTTGACGCGCTCAACCGTCGGGTTGATGCGACCGTACAAGTTGACCGAGCTTTGCGCCATCGCGGTGCCGGCAGCCATCGTGGCCACTGCGGCCAGGAAGATACTTCTGTTCATGGTGATACGTCCTTCGTGTGTGGTTCGGAGAGCTTGAGCGGGCTGGAAGCCACGCCTCAGGTTTGGAACCTGCTCGGCGGCGAGTCTATGTGACGAGGGTGTGACTGCTGACTGCAGCGTTGTTCGTGCGCGACATTTCCTAGCGCAAGACACAACGTCCGCCCCTCAGTGCTTACCCGAAATTTCACGCCAACAATGTCAGTTCGTCGTTGGTGAAGCCCGCTGCGCGCCGGGCTTCGAGGTTGAACGGAGGGCGCAGGCGCGGGGCCCCGTAGCGCTCGGCCAGCACCGCGTAGTGGCTCACGGCATCCAGCCCCTGTTGCTCGCACAGCCAACGATACCAACGGTTTCCGATGGCAACGTGGCCGATCTCGTCGCGCAGGATGACGCTCAGGATCTCGACCGCGCGCAGGTCTCCCGCCCGCTCGAACTTCGCCTGCAGTGGCGGCGTGGCATCCAATCCGCGTGCCTCGAGCGTGCGCGGCACCAGCGCCATCCGTGCGACCGCGTCGGCTGAAGTGCGCTGGGTCATCAGCCACAAGCCATCGTGCGCATCGAAGTCACCGTAGTCGTGGCCGAGACTTTGCAGGTGCTCGCGCAACAGGCTGAAGTGATGCGCCTCTTCGCTGGCCACACGCAGCCAGTCCAGATAGAACGCATCGGGCAGGCCATCGAAGCGCCAGACGGCATCCAGCGCCAGGTTGATCGCATTGAATTCGATGTGCGCAATCGCATGCAGCAGTGCGGCACGCCCTTCGGGAGTGAAAGGCGTGCGCGAGGGCACACCTTTCGGTGGCACCAGTGCTGGCTTGGCGGGCCGGCCGGGCGCAAGCGCCTCTGCTGGATGGGTCTGACAGGGCTGCGCGGGGTGCAGCGGATGCATGTCGCGCGCTACCCAAAGTGCTTGCGTGCCTGGCACCTTGATGGCTGGATCGCACTCGGCCCACAGTGCGCGCGCTCTGGATCGCAAGGACAGCGGCGGGATGGAATCTTCGGTCATGGGTCGCATCCTTAGAATTGTGGGCTTCACCGCAGGGGAGTGCATCCGTGGCCGTATACCGTTTGGGCGATGCGCATCCATCAATGGCAGAGAGCGCGTGGGTGGCCGACAGTGCGCAGGTCATCGGCGATGTGGTGCTGGCCGAAGATGCCAGCGTCTGGTTTGGCGCAGTGCTGCGGGGCGACAACACCCGCCTGCAGATCGGCGCGCGCACCAACATCCAGGACGGCGCCGTGTTGCATTCCGACGCCGGCAAGCCGCTGATCCTGGGCGAGGACGTGACCATCGGTCATCAAGCGATGCTGCATGGCTGCACGGTAGGCGATGGCTCGTTGATCGGCATTCAGGCCGTGGTGCTCAATGGCGCGCGCATTGGCAAGTCGTGTCTGGTGGGCGCGGGTGCCGTGGTCACTGAAGGCAAGCAGTTCGAAGACGGCTGGCTGATCCTGGGGGCGCCGGCCAAGGCGGTGCGTCCGCTGACGCCCGAGCAACTCGAAGGCCTGGCGCACAGTGCCGCTGGCTACGTGGCAAAGGCACGGCGGTTCAAGACCGAACTCGTCCGCGTCGGTTGAGACTCAATCCATGAGCGAACTCCATAAATTCATTTTCGAAGGGCTGCCGGTGCGCGGCATGCTGGTGCGCCTGACCGACAGCTGGCGTGAGGTGCTGCAGCGCCGTGCCGCGTCGAACGACGCCTTTCCCGAGCCAGTGCGGGTGCTGCTGGGCGAGATGGCCGCCGCTGGCGCGTTGATGCAGGCCAGCATCAAGTTCGATGGCGCATTGGTGCTGCAGGTCTATGGCGACGGGCCGGTCAAGCTGGCGGTGGTCGAGGTGCAGAGCGATCTGGCTTTCCGCGTCACCGCCAAGGTGGTGGGCGAGGTGGTGCCGCATGCGCAGGTCGAGGCCATGCTGAACGTGCACGGCCAGGGCCGCTGCGCGATCACGCTCGACCCGAAGACCAAGTTCCCCGGCCAGACGCCATACCAAGGCGTGGTCTCTCTGCACGGTGACCAGCGCGAACCCTTGCAGAAGATCAGCGAGGTGCTGGAGCACTACATGCTGCAGTCCGAACAGCTCGACACCTGCCTGATCCTCGCCGCCAACGACGACACTGCCGCGGGCTTGCTGATCCAGCGCGTGCCGGTTGAAGGCGCAGGCAATCTCGGCCAGCGCAACGAGGACGAGATCGGCCTCAACGAGGACTACAAGCGCCTGGCGATGCTGGCCTCGACGCTGACGCGCGAAGAACTGCTGACACTCGACGCCGACACCTTGCTGCGACGGCTGTTCTGGGAAGAGCCCTTGCACCGATTTCCGCCGCAGACGGGCGAAGACGGCCCGCACTTTGCCTGCAGCTGCTCGCGTGACCGCGTCGGCCGGATGCTGATTGGACTGGGCCGCCCTGAGGTCGACGGCATCATCGTCGAGCAAGGCCGCGCCGAAATCGGCTGCGACTTTTGCGGCACCAAGTACCACTTCGACGCGGTCGATGTCGGCGAGCTGTTCACACCGACACCGCAGCAGGCGCCAGGGTCGGCCGCGATCAATTGAATTATTGACATTGGCTCTACAGAGCGGAGCGTGGGAGAGTCAACATCGGCTGTACATGCAGCGCCGCGTGCGGGGCGCGATCAGATGTCTTTTGCAGCGCTTGCCACGCAACAGGATTGCATATGACAACCCATAGGCCCCAATGACACTAGACGAGCTCGCCTCCGCGGTAGCCAATATCTCGCCCGACCCCGTAGTTCAGCGCCTGGCTTCTTTCCTTGTTGTGTGGAAGGACGACGACACGTCGGTACAGGCCTTGCGCGTCAACATCGAACGCTATATCGGTAATTCATGGATCGAAAGCGCTGCGGTTCATGATGCTGTCTACGCGCTGTGGTCAAAATTTGTTGAATCAGAAATCGGTCCCATTGCCGGAATGACGATTAACGAAAAGCTGTTTGCCTTCGGCTTGACATCCCAGTTTGACGCCGCATCAACTGATCAGCAAAGAGCGCGCATATACGCAAAGCTCCTCGCGAAGTCGTAGCTGATTGGGCCCGTCATCGAAGACAGCGACCCAGTTCTGGCCCTTCCGCGTTGCGTCAATCTGATTTGCCGTCCCCGAGCGCGGCTGTAAGGTCTTCATCAGACGCTCGCTTGGAAATTTGTAGCTTACGAGCTACATTTCACCGATGCGTGTCGAGAAGACCGACGACTACAGCGCCTGGATCAATGGCTTGACGGACCTTGCAGGCCGAGCGCGTGTGTTGATGCGCGTGGACCGGCTGATTCACGGCAATCCGGGGGTCCATCGCCATCTGGCAGAGGGCGTGACTGAGCTCAAGGTAGATGTCGGGCCCGGCTACAGGGTGTACTTCGTACAACGTGGAGATCGACTGTTGCTTTTGCTGGGCGGTGGCGACAAATCGTCCCAGGGCAAAGACATCCCGAAAGCGCTTGAGCTCAATCGGAATTTTGTGGAGCCAAAGTCATGACCAAGGTGGTTGCAAAGAAAGCTCGGGCGACGAAGACGACGCCGTATGACGTTTCTGAACACCTGCGTACGCCCGAGGAGATGGCGGCGTATCTCGATGCGTGGCTGGACGAAGCACCTGACGATGCCGCGGGCATTGCGCGAGCACTGGGAGACATCGCTCGCGCCAAGGGCATGTCTCAGGTTGCCAAGGATGCCGGTCTGAGCCGGGAGAGCCTGTACCGGGCCTTGAGCGCAGAAGGCAACCCCAGCTTTGCGACGGTCCTCAAGGTTGCCAAGGCGCTGGGTGTGCGGTTACACGCTCACGCGGTAAGCGGCGGCGCGTAGCAGCAATTCGTTGCGGCGACAGGCTACTTCGCCGACACGCTCCACTGCACCAGGATCTCGTCGGGCTTGACCATGCCGAGGTCGTAGCGGGCCTTTTCCTCGACCATCTCCAGGCCTTCCTTCAGGTCGACGACCTCGGCTGCCAGCTGCTCGTTGCGCTGCCGGGCGACTTCATTGGTGGCCAGTTGTGCATCGAGCTGCGCCTGCAGGTCGAGCACCCGCGGCAACCCCGAGTCGCCCAGCCACAGCTGCCCATGCACCAGCACCAGCAGCGTGACCAGGGCGATTCGGATAAAGCGCACGGTGGGCCGTTCGATGCAATGCCGTGAGAAGACCGCAGCGGCGCGTCAACGCAGGTTGTAGAAGGCGCCGCGCCCAGGGTAGGTGGCGACGTCGCCCAGGTCTTCTTCGATGCGCAGCAGCTGGTTGTATTTGGCGATGCGGTCGCTGCGGCTCATCGAGCCGGTCTTGATTTGGCCGGCATTGGTACCCACCGCAATGTCGGCGATCGTTGAATCTTCGGTCTCGCCCGAGCGGTGGCTGATCACGGCGGTGTAGTTGGCGCGCTTGGCCATCTCGATGGCGGCGAAGGTTTCAGTCAGCGTGCCGATCTGGTTGATCTTGATGAGGATCGAGTTGGCAATGCGCTTCTCGATGCCTTCCTTGAGGATGCTGGTGTTGGTGACGAACAGGTCGTCTCCGACCAGTTGCACCTTGCTGCCGAGGCGATCGGTCAGGTGCTTCCAGCCGTCCCAGTCGCCCTCGTGCATGCCGTCTTCGATGCTGATGATCGGGTACTTGTCGACCCAGTTCGCGAGCATGTCAGTCCAGCCTTCGGCCGACAGCTTCAGGCCACCTTCGCCTTCCAGCACGTACTGGCCGTCTTTGTAGAACTCGCTGGCGGCGCAGTCCAGGCCGATGGCGATCTGCTCACCCGCGGTGTAGCCGGCCTTGTCGATCGCGGCCAGGATCATCTGGATGGCCGCTTCATGGCTGGCCACACTGGGTGCAAAACCGCCTTCATCGCCGACGGCAGTGCTGATGCCCTGGTCGTGCAGGATTTTCTTCAGTGCGTGGAAGGTTTCGGCACCCCAGCGCACCGCTTCGCGGAAGCTCGGTGCGCCCACCGGGATGATCATGAACTCCTGCAGGTCCAGCGAGTTGTTGGCGTGGGCGCCACCGTTGATCACGTTCATCATCGGCACCGGCAGTTGCATTCCGCCCGAGCCGCCGAAATAGCGGTACAGCGGCAAGCCGCTTTCTTCGGCAGCCGCACGCGCGACGGCCATGCTGACGGCGAGCATCGCATTCGCGCCCAGGCGGCACTTGTTGTCGGTGCCGTCGAGGTCGATCAGCGTGCGATCGAGAAAGGCCTGTTCGCTCGCGTCGAGCCCCAGCACCGCTTCGCTGATCTCGGTGTTGACGTGTTGCACCGCGCGCATCACGCCTTTGCCCAGGTAGCGCTTGGCATCGCCGTCCCGCAATTCGATGGCTTCGCGCGAGCCGGTCGATGCGCCCGATGGCACGGCCGCGCGGCCCATCACGCCCGATTCGAGCAGCACATCGCATTCGACGGTGGGGTTGCCCCGGCTGTCCAGGATCTCGCGGCCAACGATGTCAACGATCGCACTCATGTAGCGTCCTCAGAAATGGAAATTGGGAAATTTGTAGAGCGGTGGAGCAGGGCGTGTTCAGCAACCGAAATCGTTCTCGAGCAGTGGCTGCTGCTTGACCACGCGGTCCAGCGCCACCAGCTGTTCGAGCAAGGCGCGCATGCGCTTGAGTGGCACGGCGTTCGGCCCGTCGCTCATCGCGTTGGTCGGGTCGGGGTGCGTCTCCATGAACAGGCCCGCAACGCCCACGGCAATCGCCGCACGCGCCAGCACGGGGACGAACTCGCGCTGACCGCCTGAGCTGGTGCCCTGGCCGCCGGGCAACTGCACCGAATGCGTGGCATCGAAGACGACAGGCGCGCCGGTCTCGCGCATGATGGCGAGCGAGCGCATGTCGCTCACCAGGTTGTTGTAGCCGAAGCTCACGCCGCGTTCACAGGCCATGAAGCGGTCTTCCGGCAGGCCCTTGTCGCGCGCGGCGGCGCGGGCCTTGTCGATGACGTTCTTCATGTCGTGGGGCGCCAAAAACTGCCCCTTCTTGATATTCACCGGCTTGCCCGACTGCGCCACCGCACGGATGAAATCGGTCTGTCGGCACAGGAAGGCCGGGGTCTGCAGCACGTCAACCACCGCAGACACTGACGCGATCTGATCGATGTCGTGCACATCGGTCAGCAGCGGCACGCCGAGTTCGCGCTTGACCTTGGCCAGGATCTCCAGGCCACGATCCAGGCCCGGGCCGCGGAAGGTGCTGCCGCTGGAGCGATTGGCCTTGTCGTAGCTGCTCTTGAAGATGAAGGGGATGCCGAGCGCGGCGGTCATTTCCTTCAGCGCACCCGCCACATCGATCTGCAACTGCTCCGACTCGACGACACAGGGGCCGGCAATCAGGAAAAAAGGCTGCGTCAGGCCGACCTCATGCCCGCACAGCTTCATGCAGCGGCCTTCGCGGAGCCCACCACCTGCAACCGATCTCGCTGATGGGCCAGCGCGGCCGAGATGAAGGAGTTGAACAGCGGGTGCCCACCCCATGGGGTGGACTTGAACTCGGGGTGGAACTGCACACCCATGTACCAGGGGTGGGCGCTGCGCGGCAATTCGACGATCTCGGTCAGCTTTTCACGTTGTGTGATTGCAGAGATCACCAGACCGGCTGCGCTCAGCTGATCGAGGTAATTGACGTTGGCCTCGTAACGGTGTCGATGCCGCTCGGTCACCACGTCGCCATAGATCTCGTGCGCCAGGGTGCCCGGCTTCACGTCGGAGCTTTGGGCGCCCAGTCGCATCGTGCCACCCAGGTCGGAGCTGCTGCTGCGTTTCTGGATCGAGCCGTCGGCGTCTTGCCACTCCTCGATCAGTGCGATCACCGGGTGCGGTGTGTCGGGCTCGAACTCGGTGCTGTTGGCCTTGTCGAGGCCAGCCTGGTGGCGTGCGAACTCGATGGTGGCGACCTGCATCCCGAGGCAGATGCCGAGATACGGCAGCTTGGACTCGCGGGCGAACTTCGCAGCCAGCACCTTGCCCTCGACCCCGCGCTTGCCGAAGCCGCCCGGCACCAGCACCGCATCGAAGGCGGCGAGCTGCTGCACGTTGTCAGCCGTCAGCGTTTCGGAGTCGACGTACTCGATCAGCACCTTCGCGTGGCTGTGCATGCCGGCGTGGCGCAGCGCTTCGTTCAACGATTTGTACGAATCGGACAAGTCGGTGTACTTGCCGCACATGGCGATCGTGATCTCGCGCTCCGGGTGCTCGAATTCGCGCACCAGTTCGTCCCACCGATTCAGGTTGGCCGGCGGCGTGTGGATGCGCAGCTTGTCGCAGATCAGCCCGTCGAGGCCCTGCTCGTGCAGGATGCGCGGCACCTTGTAGATGGTGTCCACGTCCCACATCGAGATCACGCCCCAGGTCGGCACATTGGTGAACAGCGAGATCTTCTCGCGTTCTTCATCCGGGATGCGGCGGTCGGCTCGGCACAGCAGCACGTCGGCCTGGATGCCGATCTCACGCAGCTTCTGCGCGGTGTGCTGCGTCGGCTTGGTCTTCAATTCGCCTGCCGCGGCGATCCACGGCACATAGGTCAGGTGCACAAAGGCAGTCTGGTTGGGACCGAGCTTCAGGCTCATCTGGCGCACGGCTTCGAGGAAGGGCAGTGACTCGATGTCGCCCACCGTGCCGCCGATCTCGACGATCGCGACATCGACCTCATGCTCGGTGCCGACGCCTGCGCCACGCTTGACGAATTCCTGGATCTCGTTAGTGACGTGCGGAATCACCTGCACCGTCTTGCCGAGGTAATCGCCGCGCCGCTCGCGTTCGAGCACGCTCTTGTAGATCTGGCCGGTGGTGAAGTTGTTGGCCTTCTTCATCCGGGTGGTGATGAAGCGCTCGTAGTGGCCCAGATCGAGGTCGGTTTCAGCACCGTCGTCGGTCACATAGACCTCGCCGTGCTGGAACGGCGACATCGTGCCGGGGTCGACATTGAGGTAGGGGTCGAGCTTGATCAGGGTGACCTTGATGCCGCGCGATTCGAGGATCGCTGCGAGCGACGCCGCCGCAATGCCCTTGC
>LNFM01004631.1_pt1 | contig 25043 bp, 17 predicted proteins | sample 596031 | NCBI WGS metagenome assembly LNFM01 (sample SAMN04254537, study PRJNA301005) | activated carbon metagenome | isolation source: dual media filters at the Ann Arbor, Michigan drinking water treatment plant | place: USA: Ann Arbor | reverse complement strand
GAAGACGACGACAGCTGATGCAACTTTCGGCGGTGGTGTGAAGGCCTCCGGGCCGAGTGTGAGCGCCACGCGTACCTCGGCGCGCCACTGCGAGATCACGGCGAGGCGGCCGTAGGCCTTGCTGCCTGGAGCCGCAGCGATCCGCTCGGCGACTTCCTTTTGAAACATCAGGGCCATGCGGCACCACCAGGGAGGCCACGGCTCGGTCTCGAGCCAAGTAACGAGCAGGCGTGTCGCGACGTAATAGGGGAGGTTCGCCGCGATCACCGCCATGCCCGCGTCGGCGCCGGTGATTGCAGCCCAGTCGACGTCTAGGGCGTCGGCAAACACAGTGTGGAGGCGGCCCGGGTAATGCTCTGCGATGGCGGCAAGGGCGGGCTCGCAGCGCCGATCCGCCTCGATGGCGACGACGCGCCGGGCGCCCTCCAGGAGCAGGCCGCGTGTCAGTCCTCCCGGACCTGGACCAACCTCGACAACCAGAGAATCAGCTAACGGTCCCGCCGCGCGGGCAATGCGGCGGGTCAGGTTGAGATCCAGGATGAAGTTCTGGCCGAGGCTCTTCTTGGCGCCAAGATCGAAGCTCTGAATAACCTCACGGAGTGGGGGAAGCCCGTCAGGGCTGGCACCCGGTCGCTGACCTTCCGGCGGCTCGGATCTCGTCATGCTGGGCTAGCGCTCGGGACCGAGGCCATCCGAGCGGCGAACCGAAGAGCCGCGACCAGACTGGTCGGAGAGGCGCGTCCCGTACCTGCGATATCGAAGGCGGTGCCGTGATCAGGGGAGGTGCGCACGAAGGGCAGCCCGAGCGTCACGTTGACGCCAGTGTCAAAGGCAAGGGTCTTGATCGGGATCAGGGCCTGATCGTGATACATGCACACGGCGACGTCGTAGCGCTGCCGAGCGGCGGCATGAAAGAGCGTATCGGCTGAGTGGGGGCCGCTGACATCGAGGCCCTCATCGCGCAGTCTAGCGATGGCCGGAGCGATGATGTCGAGTTCCTCCCGGCCTAGACTACCGCCTTCGCCAGCGTGCGGATTGAGGCCGGCCACGGCAATCCGCGCGCGTGGCAGTGCGAACCGCTGCGCCAGATCCCGCGCGGTGACGCGGCAGACATCGAGGATGCGCTCGCTTGTGATCTGCGAAGGAACGCGTGCCAGCGGAATGTGAACCGTGAGCGGCACCACGCGCAGCTCTTCTGAGGCGAGCATCATGACGGGCGTCCAACGGTCGCCGGGGAAATGCTGCGCGGCAAGCTCTCCGAGAAACTCGGTGTGACCCGGATGGGGGAACCCGGACGCATAGAGTGTGGCCTTCGAGATCGGGTTCGTGACGACGGCCGCCGCGCGCCCGGCCACCGTCGCGGTGACAGCCTGCTCGATTGCGGCGATGACTGCGGCGGCGTTGGCCGGGTCGGCGCGGCCTGGTTTAACAGGTGCGGCAAGGGAAACTGGAAATACGGGGAGCCGCGCATCGACCACTCGCCCGCTCCAGTCCTCGTTGCCATTCAGTACCAACAGCTCGATCGTAAGCCCGAGTTGGCGGGAGCGCGCGAGGACGGCTTCCGGGTCGGCATACAGGACGAACGAAGGTAGGCGCTGGCGTTGGCGCGCGGCCCAAGCCGCCAGCGTGATGTCGAGGCCAATACCAGCCGGATCGCCCATCGTGAGAGCCAAGGGTGTCGACGGGCCGGCCGTGGCTCGCTGCACCCCGCCCGCAGATGGTCGCGTTCGCATCATCGCATCTCGATCAGGGCATCCTTGCGCAGATCGTGAAGGTAGCGCTGCGCCAACTTCTCGAACTCCTGCATGGTGAGTTGGCTCTCGGCGGCTTGCCTTTTTTCCTCGTCCAGCTTCACACTACGCCGGCCACAGACGGCATACAACTCGACTGCACCGGCGGAGAGGTTCGGGGGCAGCATCTCGTTGTCCTTGGCGCTGAGCAGGAGGCTGCGTGTCGGCTCGGCGATGGTCGATGCCTTCTTGAACCCCAGGTCCTGATAACGGGCATTGGCGCGATCCTTGGCGAGCGTCGGCATCGACGCGCAACCACGGAAACTCCCTCGCAGCGCGTTGGCCTCAGACAGGCGAGCCGCCATGGCGCGCTGATCGACCGTGCCCGGTGTGGCGATCGTGATCAGCGCCAGCTTGAGGTCTTGCGATTCCTCGCCGCCTGCCTGCATCGCCAGGCTCTCAATATCGCGCTGGCTGACGCTGATCTGATGCCCGTAGCGTTTGCGCACGACCTCCCGCCAAGCAAGGGACGCCTTCACGCGGGTCTTGATGACGGACGCATCCGCGCCTTGACGAGACACGTGCTCCGCGAATTGCTCCGGCGTCATCTTGTTGCGCTGAGCCATGTCCTTGAAGAGCTTTTCGACATCGGCGTCGGCAATAGTGATCGTCAGCTTCTTGGCTTCCTGCAGCTTGAGGCGCTCCTCGACAAGCTCGTCGAGGGCCTTCTTGCGCATAGTGGGAATGATGCCAGCGCGCGCCGATTCGACGGCCTGCTGCTGGAGCCCTGTGACGAACGCCTTCTTGCGCACCTCGAATGCGGCAATGATCTGCTCGCGCGTTTTGCCTTTGTTGGCGGCGATCGTCTCTTGCAGGATGGCTTTCAAACGCTCGTTGGTCTTCGGGTCCTGCGCGAAAGCCTTCATCCGCTCGCGCGCTCGATCGGAGATGTTGCTCGAGAGGGCCAGGAAGCGGGCGCGCTGTTCTACGGCGAAACCGGTGATCGGCTCGTCGTTGACCAGGGCGACAATGCTGGTGCTGCCGCGCTGGACCGGAGTGGCATCGGCTGATTGCGCGGGCTTCGGTTGACGACTCGGGGCGACCGCCCTTTTCGGCGGTGCCTTCGAGGGCTCCGCGTTGGCGGCGGGTCCGGACGGGGGCGTAACGAACAGACCAGGCGGGGCGCTGACGGGCCCGGGTGCGGGTCCCGACGGGGGGGCCACCACAAGACCGGGAATGCTCGGGGCGACAGTGCCGGTGCTCTGTCCGTACGACGGCTCGATCATGGCCGGAAGAGCCAGAGCCCCGCAGCAGAGAACCGTGAGTAGCTTCGCGGTCCCCTTGCCGATCGCGGCGAGGCGGTGCGTGAAAAGCGTGTTGAGCATCGCTGGCATGTCTCGGGCCATCGCATCAGAGGGAGCATCGCCGCCGGTCGCGCGGCGCCGAATCGCGATCCGATCCTAGCCGCTTAACTCGTGTTGGCGCCGACATTATCCACATCAACGATGGCGCTGAAGCGGCAACACGTGCTGTTCGCGCAATGTTGCTCGATTTCGGGTCGCGGGGCCCTCCCGTATTGGCCGGCCCCAGGCGTCTACTTGGCCGGCTGGTTCTCGGAGAACACGTGATCTACGGCATCCGTCTTGTAACTGAACTGGCCGAGATGCTTCAACTCGAAGCGCAACATGATGGTCCGATCGGGCCGTATGTCGAGGGTCGGATTGTCGATATGCGTCTCGATGTAGGAGGCGGTCAGGACGAAGCACTCGTCCGAATATTTGACCTGCAACTGCTCCTGTAGCCAGGCATTGTCGTCGATATCGAAGCGGGCCAGGGCATGTACCGACCAGCGGTCGGTCAATTTCAGACCGACGCCGCCAAGCACTTCCTGTTCGGATTTGAAGTTGCCGATCGCCGGCTCGTCGCGGACGTAATTGTATTGAGCCTGCAGTGACAACGGCCCGAGCGTCGCGTGCGAATAGAGGCTCTGGCGCTTCAGAGCCAGATCCTCCTCGTCGAACCGGCCTTGTGCCACGAGGCGGAAGTTCTGGATCGGCGCGAGATAGGCCCCGAGCACATAATCCGAGCGATCCGTATCGAGACCACTGCTCGGCGAGAAGTAGGTGGCATCGGGAAAGAAGAAGCGATTGCCATAGGCGTCGACCGTCTCGTAAGGCGACTTGCCGGGGTCGGTGTAGGGATTTGTTCCGGCGAGGTGGAAACTCTGGCCCGCAACGATGCGCGCATAGCCGCCGTTGGAAGCTTGATAGGTGTACTGCAGGCCGATATTGGCGCGGGTACCGGTCTCGACCCTATCCCAGCCGGAGAATTTATCGACGTCGAACAGGAGCGTGTCGTCCCAGACGAGGCTCTTGGCGTCCTCGTCGGGCAGTCGCCGCTGCGACACATGGCCCGGACGGGCGATGATCTGGCCGGTCGGTTCGACGATATGAGAGCCGGAGGGGCCGTGCGCGACGAACGGATAGGCGTAGGTGACGCCAGCGGCACCGATGGCGCGGGTGATCGTATCCTCGCCGACCGGCTGCGAGGTGTCCGGATCGTAGCCGTTCGTGAATTGGGTGACATCGGCGCGCGCGTAGGCAAACGGGGTCCACACCTGGCCCAGTCCGTCGATCAGCTTCCGACGCCAGTGCATGTCTAAGGCGATGCGATTCGAGTCCGTGCCGTCGCTGCGAGAGATGCTCTGCGCGTTGGCATTGAAGCTCAACTCGCCACCGAGGACAGGCTGCCCGTAGATGTAGTTCCAATCGATGACGGGATGAACGCGCGACTCAGAAGCGGCCGAATCCTCGATCAGCAAACCGCCGAACTGGTAGAACTGCATGGCGAAGTGATTGCGCCCGCTCAGGCCTTGCAGCCAAGTCGTGTTGATGCGGTCGGTCTGCAGGATGCTGTCGAGCTTGTAGAAGCGACGGAAAGTGTCGTCGGATTCGAGTGTGACGTCCCAGCCGAACTTCCACCAGGAGGCGAGCGAGAAGATGCCCTTGGTCTGAACGCTGCCGCGCCATCCGTCGAGGCGATCACGCTTATCTTGTGCGATGTCGTCGGGCAGGTTGCTGCCAACTTGATCGATGCCCGCCAGCTTGACGTTATAGGTGCCGGTAACAGCGCCCATGGCGATCCGCTGGCGCCATTCGCCCTGATACAGCACGCCCTGCTTGGACAGATACTGCGGTGCGAACGTGAAGTCGTAGCTCGGCGATAGCGCGAAATAATAGGGAAGTGTCGCGCCAAAGCCGAGTTGCGTCGATGAGCTGTAGTCAGGAAGCAGGAAACCCGAGCGCCGTTTCACGCTCGGATCGGCATGCTGGAAATAAGGCAGATAGGCGATCGGCACGCCGAACAACTCGAACTGGGCGTCCTGGTATGTGATAGTCGCGGCCTGCTGATCGTGCACGATGCGCTGGGCACTGATGCACCAGAGCGGCGGCTTGCCGGGATCGCTCTTGCAGGGGGTGAACTTGCCCTGCTCGAACTCGGACACGTTGCCATCTTTGCGAACAGCACGCCGGGCTGCGATGCGGGTATCGTCCTTGCCGATGAGGCTGAGGCTCTGGATGAAGGCGTCGCGGAAGTCGGCGGTCGTGTCGATGCTGTCGCCGCGAACGATGTTGCCGTTTGGCTCCTTGAGCTGCGCGTTCCCGCGCGCGGTCAGCGTGTTGGCACCCTGATCGTAGATGACCTCGTCGGCGGTCAGTATGTAGTTGTTGAAGTAGATCTCCACGCTGCCACGGGCGATCACCCGATTGTTGCGCGTGTCGTAGATCATCTCGTCGCCTTGCAGGTAGAGCGGCTGCGACTTGTCGATCTTTTGCAACGGCCCACCGAGCGGCCCGCCGGGTTGGGCTGGAAAGCTGGACGGAGCACGCTGCTGGGTGGGCGAGAGGCCGCCTTGAGCGCTCAGGGATCCTGGAAGTGAGACCAGCGTCAGGACCGCAACAGCAAGCGCTGCTGCGGCGAGCCCGCAAGCACGCCGAAGGCCGTATCGATTGCTCAGTGGCACGGGCCACGAGGGTCCGCCAAGGGCGCGAACCGCATCAGTTAGCGCCAATGTCCCCCTACGCGCCACTCAGCCATCCTCCAAGTGCAGCAGCACGAGCAGTGCTCCGCACAGTCCCAACACCACAGGCGCACCGACCGCCAGCAGCGGTGGCGCGAGGCCTGCTATTCCCACCTGACGGGAGAGTTCCGAGAAGAGAAAGAAAGCGAACCCCCCAATTAACCCCGTCGCAACCATAGTCTGGATCCCGCCCGAGCGGAATGACCGCAAAGACACAGTCGCGGCCAAAAGGACCATGACCAAAAGGAGCACCGGCCGGCTCAGCAGCTGGGCATACTGGATGCGGAAGCGGTGGGCCGATAAGCCGGCTTTTTCCGTGACTTCGATGAGGCCTGGAAGCTCCCAGACAGAGACGGTGAGGGCACTTCCGAGAGCGTCTGCGACGCGTTCCGGAGAGAGCGCGGTCGACACCGTGTAGACGTCGTAGGCTTCGGGCTTCTGGCCGTTGCGAACGACGGTCGCCGCAGCGATCTCCCAATAGCCGTCCTTGAGGTCGGCTCGCTTGCCATCAACGCGTTCCGTGAAGCGGCCATCGGAGTCGAACTGAAGGAACATCACCTCTTGAAGTTGAAGCCCGCTGCGATGGGCGACGGCTGCGTGCAACACGGAGGCGCCGTCAGCGCCCTCCTGGCGCAACCAAGCCCCATTCCCATCGCTGCGCAACACAGCGGTATCCCGGCCAAAGGCTTCCGCGAAGAGGCGTTCGGACTCGCCGCGCGCCCATGCTGCCAGCGGGTTGTACACCGCTACCGAGAACACGCCGAAGACGAAGGCAACGATCAAGCCGGGGCGAATGAACTGCATCGCGGACATGCCCGCCGCGCGCATGATGGTGAGTTCCGACTTGCGGTTGAACATCAAAAGCGTGCCGATCGAGCCGCCGAGCACGCAGAATGGGAGCAGCAACTCGGTGAAGGACGGCAAGCGCAGGATGGCCATCCATGCGATTTGGCTGGTGGGGACGCGACCGAACTTGCCTGCTTGGCGAAGAAGCTCAACGATGTCGATCATGAAGATCAGCAGCGAACACAGCAGGAACATTCCAAGCACGGCAATCGTGAACCGGATAGCGAGATAGCGGCGGAGAATGCGCGGTCGGATCATTGGCGCTCCTCAGCCGGTGCCATGGAGACGGGCTGGTAGACGCCTTGCAGCGGCCTGGAGGACTGTCGCGCCGAGATCGGCTATTCGGATGGACAGCTGCGAGGTCGGGCGCAGACGCGAGCGCATCAGCATCAAGCCGACCGCGAGCCCCGCCGCGCCGATCGGGATGGCATAAACAATCCAGACCGCCGACTCCTTGAGGGCTACGACATTCGTGCCGGCGAGCCCAGCCAGCCTTGCGCCTGTCGCGATCACGAACGCGATGAGAATGGCTTGAACGCGATTCTGTCGCGTGGTGCGGGCATGACCGATGAAGGCAACCGCGATCAGGACGAACGCGAAGGGGTAGAACGGGCTCGAAAAGCGCTCATGCAACTCGGCGCGAAGCAAACCGGGTTGGCGCAGCGCGATGACATCGTCCGGAGCCGGTGAGACCAGCTCTTGATAGTAGCGCTCGCGGGGCTTGGCCTCATTGGTCTGCTCCTTCGCCTCGAAGCGGTCGAGGTCGACCGCGTAGCTCTCGAAGACGATGGTCTGCACCGGCTCGCCATTGCGGGGGCGCCGCAGGATGTGACCCTTCTCCATCAATAGGTAGCCGGCTCCATCCTGCTTCACGATATGACCGCGCTCGGCGAGGTAGGTGGAGGTCAGCTTCTCGTCGCGCGCATCGTGCATCACGAGGCCGAGGAGCGTGCCGGCGAGGTCACGGTCGCGGATATGGAAGGTGAGGTTGGTTTCGGGATTCGAAAAGCGGCCGGGTTGAATGACCTGTGAGATCAGATCCGTGCGCACCTGCACGATATAAGTGCGGAGCAACTTGAGGCTCCAAGGCATGGCGAAGTGATTGACCATGCTGACGGCGAGCGAGACCAACAGCGCCAGTGCCAGCAGCGGCTTGGCGATGGTCCAGATCGTGCCACCTCCAGCCGTGGTCACGATCAGTTCGCTGTCGCCGTTGAGGCGATTGAGCACATGAATTGTCGAAACCAGCAGGGCGATCGGCGCAATCAGCGCCATCAGGTTGGGCAGCGCCAACAGCGTCATCTTGATCAGCAGCCAGGTATCCTGGCCTTGCGAGGTGACGAGGTTGAGCTGCTTCAGGGCCAGCGCGATCCAGACGACGCCGGTCAGCGACATCATGATCATGGCCATGGCCCCGGCCGCCTGGCGGAAGATGTAGCGAAACAGGATGCCGGGTAGCAGCCTCATCGCGGGTCCCTCCCCGCAACGGGTGCCTGGACATCAAGAGCAACGCCATGCGGCACCGCTATCCCGAGCACAGCGCATGCACCGGCTCGAAGTGCGAGACTTGTCGGTGCTGAGCATCTGCTTGCCGGCAAACGATTTCCCCTCGTGTCCCGGTGACGGGCGTCGTCCCTTTGCCCGGGTCGCATGTCACGGTGGCCAAACTGCGACCCCGACCGTGGAGGACGAGCGCGGGGTACCGATGAGCAACGCGCGCAGCGTGCTCGCGGCTCACCGCCATCCCCAGTCTAGCGAGTGCCACGCTTGCGATTCCCCTGCAAGCCACTAAGGTTCTGGGCACATCGATCTCGCTCCTCGCGCGCTCGTCCCATCCGCGGTCATCGCAGTGGCGCGGGCCGCACGTCCTGCCGTCCCTGTCCGAGCCCCAAATGACCCATCGCCCTGATGTCCGTTTCGTGCCGTTGTCTGCACCTTTGAGCCCCAGCGTGATGCTCCTCGTCGGCCACGAACTGGCACTCGGCGAAATCGGCACGCGGCTGGACAAGCAGTCGACCGGCAGTCTCAAGCGACCGGCCGGAGCGGCTAACTTCAACGGCAAGGCGCGATCGACGGTCGAGATCCTGGCGCCCGCTGGGCTCGAGGTGAAGCGTGTCGTGCTCGTCGGTTGCGGACGGGCAGCTCAAAACGAGCCGCTCGACTGGATGCGGATCGGCGGCGCCGCGTGGGCGCAGGCCCTGCAGCGCGCATCGGATACCGTAAGCCTCGTCGCCGATGACGAGGCCATTACACCGGCTGCGGTGGCGCGCATGGCAGAGGGCGCCGTGCTGCGCGCCTACAACTTCCGTAAATACAAGTCGCGCAAGGCGACTGAGGAGAACGGCGACAACGGGCAGTCGAAGCCGCCGTCGGCGCTGGTGGTGCACTGCCCGGATCCGACGGCCGCCGAGGCGGCCTTCGCCCAGAGGAGCGCTGTCGCCGAGGGGGTCTATCTGGCGCGCGATCTCGTCAACGAGCCGGCGAATGCGCTTGGGCCGGTCGAATTTGCAGAGAGACTGGCGGGGCTGGGTGTGCAGGGCCTCGACGTGGAGGTGCTCGACCTCGAGCAGTTGAGCGCCTTGAAGATGGGAGCATTGCTCGCCGTTGGCCAAGGAAGTGCGCGAGAGGGCCGGGTCGTGGTGATGCAATGGAACGGCGCCAAGGGCCGGTCCAAGGCCAAGGCACCGTTATGTTTCATCGGCAAGGGCGTCGTCTTCGATACGGGCGGCATCTCAATGAAGCCTGCCGCTGGCATGGAAGACATGAAGGGCGACATGGGTGGCGCGGCATGCGTGTCGGGCCTGATGCTGGGGCTGGCGCGGCGCAAGGCCAACGTCAACGCGATCGGGTTGGTCGGACTTGTCGAGAACATGCCGTCTGGCACCGCGACACGACCGGGTGACATCGTGACGTCGATGTCGGGCCAGACGATCGAGATCCTGAACACCGATGCGGAAGGGCGCCTCGTCCTTGCCGACGTGCTCTGGTATGCGCAGGAGCGGTTCAAGCCACGGCTGATGGTCGACCTCGCGACGCTGACGGGCGCCATCATGGTCGCGCTCGGCAAAGAGCACGCTGGTCTCTTCGCGAACAACGACAAGCTGGCACGGGAACTGGAGGAGGCCGGCATCGCCACGGGCGAGCGCGTCTGGCGCATGCCGCTGCTGCCAGCCTATGACAAGCTGATCGACAGCAAGAACGCCGACATGAAGAACATCGGTGGTCGGTTCGGCGGCGCGATCACGGCGGCGCAGTTCCTGCAACGATTCGTGCGCGACAGCACGACGCCCTGGGCACATCTCGACGTCGCGGGCACTGCGATGGATTCGAACAGGGACGAGGTCAACCAGAGTTGGGCATCCGGTTGGGGCGTACGGCTGCTCGATGAGATGGTAGCGGCTCACTACGAGTAGCTCATCGTGGGCATCCAACGTCTTGCCGGGCTTGGCGTCGAAGCTCGGAAACGCATCAACCTATGGAAGTTGCATAGAGTTCAACAGTTATTTTCCATAATATATATTACGCGAACGAAGGACGGGGTATATTGAACCAGCATGGCGGTCGTCCGCTCTGCAAGAAGGCAGCGTTTCGGAAGACGTGCGCCTTACGAGTGCCTCGCGGCCGATCGTGATCTGGCCCGAGACGGCGCGTGATCGGCTGGCGGTATCGGGATCGATGTGGGCCTGAGGTGTTCCGGGCCTGGGGTCAGTCGCGGATCTTGCGGTTGCCGCGCACGCGCCAGTGGGCTTCCTCCATCGTCCTTACGACCTCGGACAGCAGCACGGCGTAAATGGCGATCACGAAGCCGACCAGAACGTTCGATCCGGCGACGATGCCGACGACCTTGGCCCATTCGGGGCCCGTATATGTGGCGACCAGCTTGACGATCAAGTCATCGATCCACAGCCGCAAGGAGAACAGCGCCTCCCCTGCTTGAGCGATGCTCGGACGCTGAGGCAGATCGAGCAGCACCTGTCGAACCACGTCGACCGAGGACGGAGGCGGAAAGAAACTCATCACCGCCGAGAAAAGCAGCCCGAGCGGTACCGCCATGCGAAAGAAGCCCCAATTGGCGGGCCGTGCCCCGAAGCTGATGGTCATGCGGCGCAGCAGCGTTGATCCGATCAGAACCACGACGACGAACAGCCCGGCGACGAACATCAGCCTGGAAGGCTCGGTACCGGTGAACGTCATCAGCGACACCAACCCGGCGACAACGCCCTTGAGGAGCGCCTGGCCTCCCCCGACGACTGCACGCAGGACGGCGCCGATCCCGCCGGTGCGCTCGAAATAGAACGGGGTCTCGAAGGCGAGGCGCTTGATCTCGAGGGCGAAGCCGAGCCCGACGGCGAGCAAGACTGTCGCGGCCGAGAACACGAGTGGCATCTGCCAGGCAAGCCAGCCGGCGGCCATGGCCAGGGCAAGCTCGCACGCGACGATGACGACATTGATCAGGAAGTGGATGAGAAACACCGGCCGTCCCCTGCCGTCGCGTTGCCCGCCGTCTTTCGACACGCGACGGGCGCTGGGCTAGACCTAGCGGGCGCGCGGGAAAACGGCAATGACGAGGTAGGACGCCATGAGCGACGATCGGCGGAGCATGACGGCCGGACGAGATATTGGGCGTCTGGTCGAGATCATGGCGGCGCTCCGGACGCCTGTGACAGGTTGCCCGTGGGACCTCGAGCAATCGTTCGCGACGATCGCGCCCTATACCATCGAGGAGGCCTACGAGGTCGCGGATGCGATCGACCGCGGCGATCTCGTCGACCTCAAGGAGGAACTCGGCGACCTCCTCCTACAGGTCGTCTACCACGCCCGGCTCGGCGAGGAGGCGGGTGCCTTCGACCTAGGCGACGTCGTGCTCGGCATCACGCGGAAGATGATACGGCGTCATCCGCACGTCTTCGGCGAGACGCACGGCGCGACGACAGCGGAGGCCAAGGCAAGCTGGGAGCTGATCAAAGCGGAGGAGAGAGTCGAGAAAGAGGCCGAGCGGGCCCGCCACCCTCGATCGCCAAGCGCAGCGCTCTCGCCGACCGCAATCGTGACGATCGGGCAAAAACCGGAGTCCGGCCCCGCATCCATCCTCGCCGGTGTGCCGACGGCACTGCCGGCTCTCACGCGCGCCGTCAAGTTGCAGGACAAAGCGGCGGCCGTCGGATTCGACTGGCCATCCCTCGCGCCCGTCTTCGACAAGATGCGTGAAGAGATCGGCGAGTTGGCGGAGGTGGCACTGGCGGCCGATCCGCGACGTCCGTCGAACGAGGTTGTAGCTCCAGACCACGCCCGGATCGAGGAAGAATACGGCGATCTTCTCTTTGTCATGGCCAACGTGGCGCGCCATCTCGCTATCGATCCAGAGCACGCCCTGCGGCGCGCCAACTCGAAGTTCATGGCGCGCTTCGGTCGGGTCGAGGCGAAGCTCTCCGGGCGTGGCAAGACGCCAGCCGACAGCGATCTTGCAGAAATGGACGCGCTTTGGAACGAGGCCAAGCGCGACGAACGCGGTTAGTCGCCATCGCGTCATCCGCGTCCAATCTGCGGGCTATGCGGGGCGTCGGGTATCCTTGCTCAGCCACAACCACGTCACGGCAAGCATCGGTCCGATCAGCAGGAACGAGGCATTGGTATTGAGCGGGGCCCACCCGATCCGCTCCTGCAGGAGGCCTGCGAGGAAGCTGGAAACTGCCGTGGTTCCGAAGACCAGGAAGTCATTCAGCGCCTGCGCCTTGCCTTTCTCGTTGGGCCGGTAGGTCGTCGTCACAAGGGTCGTGGCGGCAACGAAGAGGAAGTTCCAGCCGACGCCGTTGAGCGTCAGCGCGATGCGGAAGTGCCACGCGGACAGACCGTGCAGCGCGAAGAAGATGGCAGCGACCATGACGACGATGCCGAGCGTCATCACCTGGACGATGCCGAAGCGTGTGATCAGATGTCCGGTGAAGAACGACGGCACGAACATCCCCATCACATGCATGAAGATGACGAGATGGGTTTCGGTATGTGGCAGGCCACACGCCACCACGGCCAGCGGCGAGGCCCCCATCACGAGCGCCATGAGGCCGAACGAGGACATCCCACAGACGGCAGCGGCGATGAAGCGCGGCTGCACGGCGATCTGCCAGAGAGGCCGGGGCGGCGCCACGGGAATGGTCGGCGTCGTCGTGCTTGCGGCCGGAGGCTTGTGGGAGGGAAAGCGGATGAAGGACATGATCGTGAAGACGATCAAGTGGAACACAATCATGCCGCCGTAGGTTGCAAGGTACGGCGGATCGACTTGATCATGGGTCCAGCGAACCATGGCCGGACCGATGACGCCAGCCACGACGCCACCTGCCGTCACCCATGAGATGGCCTTGGCGGTAAACTCAGGCGGCGCCAGCTCGACCGCCGCGAACCGGTACATCTGGAGGCTGGCGACGGCGTAGCCGAGGATCAAGCCGGCAGAGCACATCACGAGGAAACTCTGATTGATCAAGCCGTAGCCCAGCAGCGCCGACCCGACCATGCCGAAGACCGATGCGAGCCTGAAACCGAATTTGCGTCCCCTGCGCTGCATCAGCAGAGCCGCCGGGAAAACGGACAGCATCACGCCAACGTGCTGCAGGGTCGTCGGAAGCGTTGCGTATTCGCGGTTGGGATAGAATTCGACAATCGACAGCGCCGTCGCGGCGAACATCGCTGTGTTGCAGGCCTGACCGAACGCCTGGCAGGCGGCGAGCAGAATAAGATTGCGCCGCATCCGCGCCAATTCGGTTGGAATTTGCTTCACTCCCGCGCATCGAGAAACATTGTGCAGGTGAGTGAAGATGACCGGAATCGTCCGATGTCAACAGCGAGATCGCCAGCCATGTCATAGCGGCATGGTGGGCATGCGCTCCAGAACGACGTTTAATAGACTCCTAGTGCGTTCCACCCGGACGGTGGTCGCGGGAGCGATCTTTGAGTTGCTGATCCAGCCGATGCCGCTTGTCGGCGGGCACGCGCACCGTGACGTGGGCTGAGCCAGCCTCGTCGGCCTCGCGCGAGACGACTTCGGCATTCTCATAGAGCCAGGCGAGCAACCTCCCCTCCTCGGGCCTCACGACCACATCGACGAGGACGTCGGAGATGGCGAGGCGTTGATCGATGGAGGCCAGGAGTTCAGAAACCCCTTCGCCGGTCACGGCCGAGACGAGAGCTGGCGTTGCGGCGTTGCGGCGTGCGGCGTGGCCGGACTCCTCGCGCGCCTCAGGCGAGAGCCGGTCGATCTTGTTCCAAACCTCGGAAATATGAGCCGATGGACCGTCGACAGCGACGCCGAGTTCAGCGAGCACGTGCATCACGTCGGCCGCCTGGGCGTCCGTTTCGGCGTGCGAGATGTCGCGGACATGCAGGATGAGATCGGCCTCGATCACCTCCTCGAGCGTGGCACGGAAGGCAGCGACCAGCATCGTCGGAAGATCCGAGATAAAGCCGACCGTGTCCGACAGAATGACCCGGCGCCCACTCGGCAGCCTGATCTCGCGCATGGTCGGGTCAAGCGTTGCGAAGACCTGGTCCTTGGCGAGCACACCAGCACCCGTGACGCGGTTGAACAGTGTCGATTTGCCGGCGTTCGTGTACCCGACGATGGCCGTTACCGGGTACGGCACACGCCGCCGCCCGGCGCGATGCAGCTCGCGCGTGCGCACGACTGTCTCGAGTTCGGCCTTGAGCGCGTCGATGCGATCCTGAATGAGCCGGCGGTCGAGTTCGAGCTGGGTCTCGCCAGGGCCACCCAGAAAGCCGGCGCCACCGCGCTGGCGCTCAAGATGGGTCCACGAGCGGACGAGCCGGCTCTTTTGATAGGTCAGGTGGGCGAGCTCGACCTGAAGGCGGCCTTCCCGCGTCCTGGCACGGCGTCCGAAGATCTCGAGAATCAAGCCGGTTCGATCAAGGACCTTGGCGTTCCACGCTTTCTCCAGGTTACGCTGCTGGATCGGCGTGACCGCATGGTCGACGACCACCAGACCGCACTCCTGGGTCTCGACCAGCCCCTTGACCTCGTCGACCTTGCCGCTGCCGAAGAGCGTGCCGGGGCGTGGGTTGGCGACGGGAACAATGAGGCCGTCGACGACATCGAGATCGATGGCTTGGGCTAGCCCGGTCGCCTCGGCAAGCCGATCCTCGGGGCTGTGCAGGGCCTTGGCCGCGGCCCGGGCAGGATCCGTTGCGCCGTCGCTGCCGCGCTGCGAGCGGCTACCGAGGATGGGGACAAGGACGAGCGTGCGCATCACTGGCGCTTGCCGCTCAACCATGTTGCGGCCGGACTTGCGCGGCGTCGCGTCGTCAGTCGTATCGTCGATGGCTTTGTCTCGGCTCAGGTTGGGGCGCCCTCGGCCGGGTCGGTATCCATCAGATGGACCGGTCCGCCGGGCATGATCGTGGATATGGCGTGCTTGTAGACAAGTTGCGAGTGCCCGTCCCGGCGAAGCAGCACACAAAAATTATCGAACCAAGTCACGATGCCTTGCAGCTTGACGCCGTTGATCAGGAAAATGGTCAGTGGCGTCTTGTTCTTGCGGACATGGTTCAGGAACGTGTCCTGGAGGCTTTGCGGACGTTCGGCGGCCATTTGCTTTCCGTTCTTGTTTTCTTTGGCGCTCTTGTTGTCGGCGGCCGGGCTCTGCTCGGTCGCGTTTTTCGGTTCTGCCGCCGCGGCTGTCGCCGAAGCTTGCACGCGGGCGTGTCTCGGGGCGTCCTGGCGTTCGCGTGGCGTCAATATGCTCGTTCTTGTCAAGACACCTTATGCGTAATGGCTCGAAGTCTGTTTCGCAAGTGCGTTGCATGCCGGAAAAAGACGTGTCCAGCCGGTCATGTGGAGCTCTCCGAGTTGCAGGCGCCACCGCTTACCCGGCCTTGGTCTCTCCCATGCGCTGCTCCGAACCGACGCCCAGCGCCCGGAGCTTACGATGCAATGCAGAGCGCTCCATGCCGACGAACTCGGCGGTTCGGGAAATGTTGCCGCCGAAGCGATTGATCTGGGACAGCAGATACTCGCGCTCGAAGATTTCTCGGGCCTCGCGCAACGGCATCGACATCAAGTGCTCGGCTCCTCCGTTGACGGGAAGGGGCACGTTGGAGCCGATCTCCTCGGGCAGCATGTCGGCCGTGATCACGGTGCCCGGCTCCCCCCCCGAGAGAATCATCAGGCGCTCGATGTTGTTCCTCAACTCGCGCACGTTGCCCGGCCAGTCGTGGGCCTGGAGCACGGCGATGGCGTCGTCTCCGATGCGGCGTGGCGACAGGCCGGAGGCATTGGCAAGCTGCCCGACGAAATACTCGATGAGGGCCGGAATATCGTCGCGGCGCTCGGCGAGGCTCGGCACGCGCAGCGGCACCACGGACAGCCGGTGGTAGAGATCCTGGCGGAACCGGCCTTCCTGCATCTCGCGCTCGAGATCGCGGCTGGTCGAGGTTATGATGCGGACATCGACCGACACCTTGTTGGCGCCGCCGATCCTGAGAAACTTCTGCTCGACGAGCACGCGGAGCACCTTGCCTTGCGTCTCGAGGGGCATGTCGGCGACCTCGTCGATGTAGAGAGTGCCACCATGTGCTTCCTCGAGCGCGCCGACCTTGCGCGGTCCGGCTCGATCCTCGGTGCCGAACATCTCGTCCTCGACGCGTTCGGGCGCCATCGCGGCCGCATTGAGCACGACGAACGGACCGTCGGCGCGTGCCGATTTGCCGTGAATGACGCGGGCGGCAAGCTCTTTGCCGGTGCCGGAAGCGCCACGGATGAGAATGCGGCTGTTGGTCGGGGCGACCCGCTCGATCTGGCCGCGCAGTGCGTTGATCGCGGTCGACTTGCCGACCATCTCCGCGCTCTGCGTCGAGCGCTCGCGCAACTCCCGCACTTCGCGGCGCAGTTGTGAGGCCTCGAGCGCCCTGAGCGTCACGAGCAGGAGACGATCGGCCTTGAACGGCTTTTCTATGTAGTCGTAGGCGCCTCGGCGGATCGCGGTCACGGCGGTCTCGATATTGCCGTGGCCGGAGATGATGACCACGGGAAGATCGGGGTGCGCGCGCTTGATATGACTGAGGACCTCGAGGCCGTCGAGGCGGCTCCCCTGCAACCAGATGTCGAGAATGACGAGGTGAGGGCGGCGATCCTCGATTGCACGCAGCGCCTCGTCCGCATCCCTGGCGGAGCGTGTGGCATGGCCTTCGTCCTCGAGGATGCCCCCGATCAGGTCGCGGATATCGGCCTCGTCATCGACAATCAGGACGTCGGCTGCCATGTGTCGCTCCTCGACTACGTTTCTTCAGTCACTGCGCAGCGAGCCCAGCCGCACGCGGCGGCTGGCTCGCCAAACTGGCGGATGATGCTTTCTCGTCCGGGCCACGGTTGACCTGGTGGACGGCCGGCAACGACAGGCGCACGAGCGCGCCGCGGGTGCGGCCGGGTGCGGGTGGAGCATCCTCGAGGGCGAGCACGCCCATATGTTGCTCGACGATCTTCTGGACGATGGCGAGGCCAAGGCCGGTGCCCTTGCTACCTTTTGTCGTCACGTAAGGCTCGAGCAGGCGCGCGCGGTTCTGGCGCGGCAGTCCAAGCCCGTTGTCGATCACCTCGATCTCGATGCGGTCGCCGACGCGCCGCAGGTTGGTCTCCACCGTCGGCTGCCAGTCCGGGCCGCAATCGCCGGCCTCTGCGGCGGCGACGACGCTCTCCGTCGCGTTCTTGACGAGGTTGGTCAGGGCCTGAGAGATCAGCCGGCGGTCGGCCGGCGCCAGCAGAGGAGCTTCGGGAAAATTCATGACGTAGCGGACGGCCGGATGGCTTTCGCGAAACAGGATGACGGGCTCCTGTACGGCATTGCGGATGTCGGTCAGCTCGATCTCGGGCTTGGGAACGCGGGCGAAGGAGGCGAACTCGTCGACCATCGTCTTGATGTCCCCGACCTGCCTCACGATGGTGTCGGTCAGCTTGTCGAACGTCTCGCGGTCCTTCTCGATCGAGGCGCCGTATTTGCGTTTCAGGCGCTCGGCCGAAAGTTGTATCGGCGTCAATGGGTTCTTGATCTCGTGCGCGATTCGCCGTGCGACATCGGCCCAGGCGGACGAGCGCTGGGCGACGACGAGTTCGGTGATGTCGTCGAACGTGACGACGCTCCCCTCGCTTCCAGTGCCGGATTGCTCTCCGGTGACCCGCACGGAAAAGCGCCTTTCCTCGCCGCCAATCGTCAGCGTGATATCGTGAGGGCCGCGGGGCTTCATGCCCGTTCCCTCCCCCGATAAAGCCGCGGCAAGCTCCGGAAGGGCTTCACCGAGCGGGCGACCGTTGACGCTGTCGGGCGTAACGCCGAGTAGCTTCTCGGCGGAAGGATTGACCAAGCGGATCGTGCCGTCGGGCGCGAGACCGATCACGCCGGCCGATACGCCGGACAGCACGGCCTCCATGAAGCGTCGGCGTTCGGTGAGTTGGGCGTTGGCGCTGACGAGGGCGTTGCGCTGGCTGGCGAGTTCGCTCGTCATGTGGTTGAAGTCGCGGGAGAGGCGTCTGAGATCGCCCTCTCCGCGTCGCAACGGCAGCACGACGTCGAGATCGCCCCGAGCAACGCGCTGGGCCGCGCCGATGAGCCGTCGGATCGGGGCCACGAGGTGCCGGGCGAACCAGAGGCCGACCCAGATCGCGGCCAGCATCCCGGTCAGCGCGATCATGAAGTACATGACGCCGTGGGCGAGCTTTGGCCCGCCGCGTGCGCGGCGCAGCCGCTCGTACTCGTCGACCGCGGCCTGGGTGCGCTGGAGATGGCCCACAACCTGCGGATTGACGCCGCGTGCAACGTAGAGGAAGTACCCGGGAAGCGAGGTCAGGCGGGAGATGGCCGCGACACGGAAGGTGCTCGTTGGCATCAGCAAAGGCACGTTGCCGGCCGCGGCCTGAGCGATGACGGCAGGTTCGGGGGGCGCATACTGCACCCGGTTGTCGGCTGCCTGGGCCACCACGGGCTTGCCTTGTGCGTCGATAACGGCGGCGATCGAGAGGTCGCGCAACCCCATCTGTGCCATGACGATGTTACGCAAACGCTGCACCTCCGCCGGTCCGATCCGCTCCTCCGATGCGAGATCGTCGAGATCCTTGGCCATGTTGACGACGTCGCTGCGGATCACCTGGCCGTGTTCGGCGAGATAGGCGTTCGCGACGTCGAGGGAGCTGGCAACGATGGTCCTCGTCCGGCTGGAGAACCAGGTATCGAGCGAGCGTGAGAAGGTGGTCGTTGCGGCTACGGCGAGCAGCAGGGCCGGCAGGGCGGCGATGATGGTGAACAAACCGACAATGCGCACGTGGATGCGGGCGCCTGCCACCTTGCGCTGCCACGCCCGCCACATGCCGACGGCTTGCACGCCCAAGACGGCGCACATGGCAATGATGAGCAGGATATTGAACGCAAGGACGACCAGAACGACCTCGTTCCGCGGCGCGATCGGGGTCAGCCCGGTCAGGATCAGGTAGGTCGCAAGCCCGGAAACGAGGGAAAGGACGACGACGACGAGACCGATCCAGAAGCCTCGGGGGCTCGCGCCCGGCATCTCGGGATCGAGGCCATCCTCCGGGCCGTCGTCGTCGGCCTGACGCAACCGGGCCGCTCGGGTCGAGACGGCCGCGCGCAAACGACCGGCGGCTGAGCCGAGGGCCCGCCACAGGTCGCCGATCCGTGCGCTCCAGGTCTCGTGCTGCAAAGGTCTCGGCTCGCGCTGGACCAGGGTGCCGCTCTCCCCTGGGTCGCTGTTGAAACGGCTGTGCGGCAAGCAAACGCCACACTGTGACTTTTTCGCGACAGAGACCACCGTTAACCGTGCGGCCCTTTGGCGTCAAGCCGCGCAAAACCAAAGAGTGGCTTGAACTTCGGCACTCCCGCCGGAATTTCATTATCGGCGCCGAGGCTTGGCAGGCGGGGTTCGACTCAAGCCGAGTTCGGGCCCTTGAAGACCTGAATGTTCAGTGTCTGGATCTTCTCACGGAGTGTATTGCGGTTGAGACCCAACAGCTCCGCTGCCTTGATCTGATTGCCGCGAGTCGCGGCCAACGCTGCCGTGATCAAGGGTAGCTCGACTTGCCGGATCAGGCGCCGATAGAGGCCAGGTGGCGGCAAATCCCGGCCGAACGTGGCGAAGTGTTGGCCCAGATAGCGCTCCACCATCTCGGAAAGTGCCGTGGGCTCGCCCGCCCCATCGTCGGAGCGGGGGGCAGCGGTGGCTTCAGCCAGTTCGCTTTCGACAAGCTCGGGCGTCAGCGTGTCCTGGGTGTAGAGCGCGACGAGGCGGCGGATCACATTCTCCAGCTCGCGGACGTTGCCGGGCCAGGCGTGGCGCTTGAGGCAATCGATGGCGGCCGGCGTGATCGTGCGCTCTCCAAGGCCATCTCGGGCTGCCTGCCGAAGGAAGTGGCGGGTAAGGTCGCCGATGTCCTCCAGTCGCTCCCTGAGGGGGGGCAGGCGAAGCGGCACCACATTCAACCGGTAGTAGAGATCCTCGCGGAAGAGACCCTGTTGAATCTGGTTGCGCAGATCGCGATGCGTGGCCGCGATGATGCGCACATTGGTTCGGATCGGGGTGCGCCCGCCGACGGTTGTATATTCGCCTTCTTGGAGAACACGGAGGAGCCGGGTCTGGGCCTCGAGCGGCATGTCGCCGATCTCATCGAGGAACAACGTGCCACCTTCGGCCTGCTCGAAGCGGCCTTCTTTGCGCATCTGGGCGCCGGTGAACGAGCCTTTCTCGTGGCCGAACAGCTCGCTCTCGATCAGCTCGCGGGGAATGGCCGCCATGTTGAGCGCGACAAACGGGCCATGCTTGCGCCGGCCATGGTCGTGGAGAACGCGGGCGACAAGCTCTTTGCCGGTGCCGGACTCGCCTGCGATCATCACCGTCAGGTCGGTCTGGGTCAGGCGCGCGAGGACGCGATAGATCTCCTGCATCGCCGGCGAGCGACCGATGATAGGCAGTTCGTCCCCTTCGGCCTCTGGCGAGCGCTCGCGGCGTCGGCCAGGCTCGGCAAGGGCCCGGCCGACGATCGAGACCACCTCGGCGATATCGAACGGCTTGGGTAGATACTCGAACGCGCCGCGCTCGGCCGCCGTAATAGCCGTCATGAGCGTGTTCTGGGCACTCATCACGATGATCGGCAGGTCGGGGCGGGCTTTCTTGATGCGTGGAATGAGGTCGAAGGCATTCTCGTCGGGCATGACCACGTCGGTGATTATGACGTCGCCCTGCCCTTCCGAGGCCCAGCGCCAGAGGGTCGCCGCGTTGCCCGTTGCGCGCGGCGAGTAGCCGGCGCGCGCGAGGGCCTGATTGAGAACCGTGCGGATCGCTGCGTCATCGTCCGCGATGAGAACCGTGCCACGCGCCATTTGAGTTTATCCTCGCTCGTGTCGGGGGCTCCTGCGGCCGGCTCGCTCCTCGAGCGGCAGCAGAACGCGGAAGATGGTCCGGGGCGGCTCTGACTCACACTCGATGATGCCGCCGTGGTCGCCGATGATCTTTGCGACCAGCGCGAGGCCCAGCCCCGTTCCGGTACGCTTCGAGGTGACGAACGGATCGAACAGGTGCGGCCGCATGGCCTCCGGCACGCCGGGGCCGTCGTCTTCGACCTCGATGCACAGTGGCAGGGAGACGCGATCGCGACTGCCCTTGACCGCCATTCGGACACCGGGCCGGAAAGCCGTGCGCAGCACGATGCGTCCTGCCTCTGCCTTCTCTCCGATCGACTCGGCAGCGTTCTTCACCAGATTGAGGAAGGCCTGGATCAGCTTGTCACGATTGACCGTTACGGGCGGTAGTGAAGGGTCGTACTCGGTGACGATCCGGATGTTTCGCGCAAAGCCGGTGGCGGCGAGGCGCGCAACGTGGTCCAGAATGGCGTGAATGTTGACCGCCTCGGTCACGAGAGGGCGCTCGTCGCCGAACACCTCCATGCGGTCGACCAGGTTCTTGATGCGATCGGTCTCGGTGCAAATCAGCTCGGCGAGCGGGCGATCCTCCTCGGAGAGGCCAGGCTCGAGCAGTTGGGCCGCGCCGCGAATGCCGGAGAGCGGGTTCTTGATCTCGTGGGCGAGGATGGCGGCGAGGCCCGAGACGGAGCGGGCGGCCGCCCTGTGGGTCAATTGGCGCTCGATCATCTGGGCCATCGAGCGCTGCTGCAGCATGACGAGCGTCAGCTCGGGGCTCTCGGGAAGGGGACCCGAATGAATGTCGACGATGCGCTGGGTTTGGCTCTTCGGCGTGGCGATGCCGACACCGTACTCGTTGATGGTGAAGCCCGTCCGGTGCACCTCGCGCACCAGTGCAACCAGGGGACAGCCGAATGCAACGATCTCTTCGAGGCGCTGGCGCTTGAGCAAGGCCTGGCTCGATTCGAAGAAGACCTCGGCAGCCGTGTTGGCGTAAATCACCCGCTGATCTTCGGCGAGGACCAGGATCGGGTGCGGAAGGGCCGCCAGCAGCAGGTCGTGCGCGACATGGCGGCGCGAGGTGGTGACGCCCGGCGGTAGGGCCGGCGGCGGGTCTGATGGGTTCATGCCGCCATCTCCATGGCTTCGGCGTAGTAGCGGGAGATACCGCCGACGAGGCGGCTGGGACTTTCCTCTGTGCACAAACGACGGCGCCATGACTTGACCGTCGCTGCGGGGCGCCCGCTCGATGCGAGGTACCAACCGACATGCTTGCGGGCATTCTTCAAGCCGAGCGTGCGCCCGTAGTGGAACAGCATCGATTCGATGTGTGCGACGGCGATGCGACCCTGCTCGGCGAGTGACGGCGGGCCGGGATCGGTGCCGGTCACCAGTGCGGTCGCGATGCGCCCCGGCTGCCACGGAGCACCGTATGCGCCGCGACCGATCATGACGCCATCGGCGCCGGAGCGGGCCAGTGCGGTGCGGGCTTCGTCGGGCGTTGCGATATCGCCGTTGACGATGATGGGAATGGACACGGCCGACTTCACAGCTGCAACCTTCGCCCAGTCGGCGGAGCCTTTGAAGAATTGGCACCGTGTGCGGCCGTGGACGGTTACGAGGCGGATTCCCGCGGCCTCGGCGCTTCGGGCGATATCGGCGGCATTCAAGGATTTATCATCCCAGCCAAGCCGCATCTTGAGCGTGACGGGCACTTTGACGGCGCCAACCACAGCCTCGATCAGCGACAGCGCCAACTCGGGGTCGCGCATCAGAGCGCTGCCGGAAAGCCGCCCGGTAACCTCTCGGGAGGGACAGCCCATGTTGATGTCGATGATGTGGGCGCCCTGGTCCTCGGCGATCCTGGCCCCCTCGGCCATCCACCGTGCCTCGCAGCCGACGAGTTGTATGACATTCGGTGCCAGTCCACGTCCCGCCGCGCGGCGGACGACGTCGGGGCGTGCGGAGACGAGCTCCCGGCTCGCCACCATTTCGGATACGACAAGGCCCGCTCCCAGACGGGCCACGGCATGCCGGAACGGAAGGTCCGACACCCCTGACATGGGGGCCAACAGCACGGGGTTTTCAAGCGTATGCGACCCGATAACGAGCGATCCCGTGCTCGGGCGACTGTCGGAGGTTGGATGGTCCCGCATCTCTCATGCCTGATTATTGGGCGCTGCGCGTGACTGCCCGATCTTGTGGCAATCTAGGTGCACACCAGTCGCTTCGCAAGTGCGAAGTTGATTGTGATCACCATGCGCGGCGCTGGGCGGTCGCCCCTTGCCGTTTGCGTGGGGCCGCGCGCGCGGCTATGGCACCGGACGGTATGGGTTGGAACATCTCGTCAGGAGAACGCAGTGCGGATCGCGGCGGTGGTGGTTGCGGCAGGGCGGGGAGTTCGGGCTCGCGGCGTGGGGTCGGGCCCAAAGCAGTACGTTGCGCTTGCCGGCGTGCCACTCCTGCGCAGGACGCTGGACGCCCTCAACAGTGCGGGGACGATCTCCCTTCTGCAGGTCGCAATTCATGCCAACGACAGTCCCGACTACGAACGTGCCGTCGCGGGTTTTACCGGTCCCCTCCTTGCTCCCGTCAGCGGAGGTGCCACGCGGCAGGCTTCAGTTCTTGCCGGCCTCGAAGCACTCGCCGCGCACCGGCCGGACGGGGTGCTGATCCACGATGCGGCTCGGCCATTTGTCGACAGCCTCTTGATCACTGACGTGATCGAGGCGTTGAGCCGGCACGACGGGGCGATCCCGGCGCTTGCCGTCGCCGACACTCTGAAGCGATGCGATGCTTCCGGCTGCATCAGCGAGACCGTGTCACGCACTGGCCTCTGGCGCGCACAGACGCCGCAGGGCTTCCGCTTCGACCAGATCCTCGCGGCCCATCGAGCTGCTGCGGCCGCTGGTCAGCACGACCTGACGGATGATGCGGCCGTCGCCGAGCGGGTGGGCCTAAGCGTGGCCCTGGTCGCCGGGCGCGAGCACAATCGCAAGCTGACGACCGTGGAGGACTTCATTGTGGCCGAACGCGAGCTGAGCGCCCCTTGCCTGCCGGATGTCCGCACGGGGACCGGCTTCGATGTCCATCGCTTCACCGAGGGCGACCATGTTTGGCTCGGAGGTGTGCGGATCGCGCACAGTCAAAGGCTGGAGGGTCATTCGGACGCGGATGTTGCGCTTCACGCCATTACCGACGCCCTTCTCGGCGCCATCGGCGATGGCGACATCGGCCAGCATTTCCCGCCCAGCGACGCCAAGTGGAGAGGCGCGGCGTCGCGGATTTTCCTCGAGGATGCGGCTCGCCGCGTGCGGGCTCTCGGCGGGCGCATCGGGAATATCGATCTGACCATCCTCTGCGAGGTGCCGAAGATCGGCCCACACCGCGAGGCGATGCGCGCGTCGATCGCCGACATGCTGGCGATCGAGGTGGGCCGCGTCGGCGTCAAGGCGACGACGACTGAGGGCCTCGGCTTCACGGGGCGCCGCGAAGGTATCGCCGCAATGGCCGCTGCTACCGTCGTGATGCCAGGCCCATTGTGAGGACTGGGCGCATTTGTGAAGACTGGGTGGTCCGACGGTCAGCCCAGCGCGCAGATACCTAACGGATAGCGATCAGCGACTTGGTCAGCCCCATCACCCGCTCGCGCTCGATGGTCGCGTCCGGAAATAGGTAGTGGAAGCGCCGGTGGTCGAGCAGCGTCGCGTCCTCGATGAAGGCCATCGCTTCATCGATGTTCTTGGACTTGGCATAAAAGCCCGCCCCACGCTTCAGCAGCAGGACGAGGCGCCATGGCTCGGGCAGGATGTTGAATAGGGGGAAGCGTGAGTGGGCCTCCACCGGAAACCAATAGTTCGGCGTCTGGATGAAATAGCGCGGCGCCAGTCTGCGGATCTCCGACGCCATCTGCGACATCTCTCGCCAGCGTCCAACGTGCTCGATCACCGAGTTCGAGTAGAT
>LNFM01007934.1_pt1 | contig 25050 bp, 26 predicted proteins | sample 596031 | NCBI WGS metagenome assembly LNFM01 (sample SAMN04254537, study PRJNA301005) | activated carbon metagenome | isolation source: dual media filters at the Ann Arbor, Michigan drinking water treatment plant | place: USA: Ann Arbor | reverse complement strand
CGGGCAAGCGCAAGGACGCGGTCGCCCGCGTCTGGATCAAGCCGGGTTCCGGCAAGGTCATCGTCAACGGCAAGGAAATGGCGGTGTATTTCGCGCGTCCGGTGCTGCAGATGATCCTGCGCCAGCCGTTCACCATTGCCAACGTGGAAGGCCAGTTCGACGTCATGGCCACCGTGGCTGGCGGCGGGCTTTCGGGTCAGGCCGGTGCGGTGAAGCACGGCATCTCCAAGGCGCTTCAGCTCTATGAGCCCGCCCTGCGCGGCGCTCTGAAAGCCGCAGGCTTCCTGACCCGCGACAGCCGCGTGGTGGAACGCAAGAAGTACGGCAAGGCCAAGGCCCGCCGGTCCTTCCAGTTCTCCAAGCGCTAATCGGCGCTGCATTCTTTCAAAAAGGCCCGCTTCGGCGGGCCTTTTTCGTTTTCGCGGCGCGCGCTGCGGTCAAAAAAAGAGGGCCGGTTGCCCGGCCCAGTCAGGGGTTTCGAAATCGGGGCTGCTCAGGCGCGCCAGCCGGGTTTGCGGCATTCCCTCGCGGCGGTCTCGGCATCGAGGCCGATGTCGCGCAGAAGATGGTCATCCAGCCGTGCCAGCATCGCGCGTTCGCGGCGACGGGTTGCCCAAGCTTTCACAGCATCACGCAAGGTGAGACCAAAACCGGAGAGCAGAGGCGTGGCGCGGGCGAGGTTGATGGCACGGGACATAATGACAGGCTTTCGTTTTCTGTATTGATACAATCGGTGGTGTCCGATAGGTAGTTTGTATCAAGTCTAACGCGGCGTGCACCAGAGGTTTATTGTGACTGATACAAATTGGACGCCGGAACTGAGTCAATTTCCTGGTCCGAAGTACTTGAGCCTGAGTCGTGCATTGCGCGAGGCGATCCGCAGTGGCGAGTTGCCGCCGAATGGTCAGCTTCCAACCGTGCGCGATCTGGCATGGCGGTTGCATCTGACGCCGGGCACGGTGGCGCGGGCCTATCAGATGGCGACGCAGGAAGGGCTGTTGGCGGCAACGGTCGGGCGCGGCACCTTTGTTGCGGCACAGGCACCCCGGTTGGGGCCGACGCAGGCCTTGTATACCGAGCGTGTTACCGGCGGCTCCACGGGGCTGGTTGATCTGCGCCCGCCACAGGTTGCCGAGGTTGGCCAGCGTGAAGCGTTCCGCGCGGCGCTTCTGGAGATGGCGGAAACCACCGGGCAGGGCTGGCTGGACTATACCAGCCAAAGCGGCGAGGCGGAGCTGCGCGCCGAGATCGTCGCCTGGATGGGGGATCGTCTGCTGGGGCCGATCGGAGCGCAGGACGTGGCGCTGACGCATGGCGGGCAAAATGCGATTCACCTGATCTTCGATTGCTGCCTGCGCGGCGAGCGGCCGGTGGTGCTGATCGAGGAGCTGGCCTACCCCGGTTTTCGCTATGCGGCACGGGCGGCGCGGGCCGAGGTGGTGCCGGTGGAGATCGACGACCATGGCGTGGTGCCCGAAGCGCTTGAGGCGGCGTGCCGCCGTCACGGGGCGCAGGTGCTGTGCCTGACCTCCGAGGCGCAGAACCCCACGACAGGACGGATGCCGGTGGAGCGGCGGCAACAGATCGCGGAAATCGCCCGGCGGTATGATTTGCAGGTTCTGGAGGATGATTGCTACTCGGTCGCCGAAAGCGAGATCCCGAGCCTGCGGGCCTTGGCCCCCGAACGGGTCTGGCTGGTAGGAAGCCTGTCCAAGACGATCTCAGCCGCATTGCGCTTTGGATATGTGATCTGCCCGGCGGGAATGGGCGAGGCGGGGCGGTTGACGGCGCAGCATGGGTTTTTCGCGCTGTCGCGCCCGGTTGCCGATCTGTGCCTGCATCTGTTCCGGTCTGGGGCTGCCGCAGCGATCAAGCGCAAGGTGCAGGCCGAATTTGCCGAGCGGCTGCAAATTCTGGTGAACGGCATCGGTGCCTTTGACCTTGATTGGCAGCCGGGTGTGCCGTTCGTCTGGTTGCGGCTGCCTATGGGGTGGCGGGCATCCACCTTTACCCGGATGGCAGAAGCGCGCGGCGTGCTGGTAAGGTCGGCCGACGAATACGCGCTGATCAACGGCCGGGCACCCAGCGCGGTGCGGATCGCGATTGCAGCCGGCCTGCCGCGCGATGTGTTCGAGCGTTCAGTGGCGACACTGGCCGATTTGCTGGCAAATCCGCCGTCGGACCTTTCGGTCTGACAGAGGTTGGCGCGGGCCGACCCGACTGTGGCATTTCGGACCCTGTTTTGGAAAATTCGCGTCAAGCCATGATTGACCGAGCCGCCCGCCATGGCTCAGGAGTTGTGGCAGAGCAGAAAAAAACAGAGAGCCCGAAAAATGGGACACCAATCTACCTTTCACGCGCCGCATGGCGGGGCGGATTTTCTTGGTTGGCGCAAGACGCGCGCAGGCGGAACCGAGATTGTCTATGATGATGGCGTGACGCGGCGGATGGTCTGGCGCGTGGCCAGCAATGCCCCGTCTGAAGCCCGTATTTCGGATGCGCTGCGGGTGGCAGTTGGCAGCTTGCGCGTGGTGCCGACGCTTTATGACGAGCTGAAAAAGCGGGCAATCGCCATCGAGCGCGTTGCTGGCTGAGGCTTTTGTCACGGTGTCGTGCAGGAAGCGCGGTGGCCTCGCCGGCCGCCGCTGATTTCGTTTGATTTCGTGCCCCGGCCTGCGCCCCCTTGCCTTGAAGCGAACAACCGGTCTAGATTTGATCAAACAACGCGCAAAAAGACGCGCTGGCGACAGGGGACCACATGGCACAGTCTCAGGGAAAAGAGGCCCGAACCGGCTGGTTGCTGATTTCGCCACCGGCGATCTATGCGCTTTTGCTGCTGGCGGCACCGCTGGCGACCGTGCTGATCTATTCTGTCCTGACCGGCGGGCGTGGCGAGATCGGCCTGCCGTTCACGCTTTCCAACTTTGCCGAACTGTTCGAAAAACCGATCTACCAGTCGGTCATGCTGCGGTCGCTGTTCGTTTCGCTGTCGGTCACGGTGGTGACGGTGGTGCTGGCCTACCCGATCGCCTATTTTGTCAGCTTCCACGTCTCGCCGTCGAAAAAGGCGCTTTGGCTGTTTCTGATCACCATCCCGTTCTGGACCAGCTATGTGATCCGCGTCGCGCTGTGGCGCACGATTCTGGGCTATGAGGGCATCGTCGACAGTGCGCTGATCGGAATCGGTCTGACCGACCAGCCGCTCAACATCCTGTCGAACGGCATCCTGTCGATGGTGATCACCCTGAGCCACGCCTACGCGCCCTTTGCGGTGCTGCCGATCTTTGTCAGCTTGGAAAAGGTCGACCGTTCGCTGCTTGAGGCGGGGCAGGATCTGGGCGAAAGCAAGCTTATGACGTTCATCCGGGTGACGCTGCCGCTGACCATGCCGGGAGTGATCGCCGCGGTGCTGATCGTGTTCATTCCGACGGTGGGCGACTATGTGACGCCGGAGCTTATCGGTGGCGGTAAGGTGCCGCTCATTGCGAACCTGATCGAAAGCCAGATGCTGAAGATCCGCGATCAGGCGCAGGGATCTGCGATTGCCGTAGGGGCGATGCTGGTCGTGGGGCTGGTGAGCCTTGCCTTCGTGTTGTTGAACCGGCGGTTCCTTGGGGGGCAGAAATGAAGAAGGCGCCCTTCCTTGGTGGTTATGCGATCCTGTATCTGCTGTTCCTTTACGGCCCGATCATCATCCTGCCGCTGTTTGCCTTCAATGACGGGCGGATCGTTGCCTTTCCCTTGAACGGCTTTACCACGCGCTGGTTCACCGAAATGTTCGCCGACGTCCAGTTGCAGCGCGCACTTGGCAACAGCCTGATCATCGCGCTGTCGAGCGCAACGCTGGCGACCGTATTCGGGATTTTCGCGGCGCGGTCGACGGTGCGCTATCGCTGGCCGGGCAAACCTCTGGCCCTTGGGCTGATCATGGTGCCGCTGGTGCTGCCCGAGATGATCGTGGCAATGGCGCTTTTGGTGGTGCTGCTGTCGATCGGGATACCCTTGTCAATCTTCACCATCATCCTGGGTCATGTGCTGATCTGCATGCCGTTTGCGGTTGCGATCCTGACCTCGGCGTTCCAGTCGCTGGACCGGTCCTTGGAAGAAGCATCGCTCGATCTTGGCGAGACGCAGTGGAGCACATTCCGCCTTATCGTGCTGCCGCTGGTCATGCCGGGCATCCTTTCGTCGTTCCTGATCACCTTCACCATCTCGATCGACGAGTTCATCATCGCGAACTTCCTTGGCTCGGGTGACCCGATCCTGTCCGTCTACATCTTCGGGCAGTTCCGTTTTCCGGCGAAGGTGCCGTCGATGCTGGCGCTTGGGACGCTTCTGGTGCTGTTCTCGATCTGCATGCTGGCCATTGCTGAATATTTCCGCCGTCGCGGCATCGCGAAAACCGGTGGCAAGGATACCGGAGGCTTCCTGTGACGATTACCGAAAAGACGATGATCGAGTTCCGCGACGTCCATAAGTATTATGGCGACTATCACGCGCTGAGGGGGATCAATGGCACGATCCGGGCGGGGGAATTCTTTTCGCTGCTGGGGCCGTCGGGCTGTGGCAAGACCACGCTTCTGCGCACCATCGCAGGGTTCGAGGACATCTCCTCCGGCGTGATCATGATCGACGGCAAGGACATGGCGGATGTCGCTCCGAACGTGCGTCCGACCAATATGGTGTTTCAATCCTACGCGATCTTCCCGCATATGTCGGTGGCCGAGAACGTCGGCTTTGGCTTGCGGCGCGATCCACGCTCCAAGGCTGAAAAGGCCCGCGCCGTGGAAGAGGCGCTGGAGATGGTCGGCCTGAAGGGCTATGGCGCGCGTGCGGCCCATGCGCTGTCCGGTGGCCAGCGGCAGCGGGTGGCGCTGGCGCGCGCGCTGATCCTGAAGCCGAAGGTGCTGCTTCTGGACGAGCCCTTGTCGGCGCTGGACAAGAAGATGCGCGAACATATGCAGGTGGAACTGATCAAGCTGCAACGGCAGGTCGGCATCACCTTCATCCTGGTCACTCACGATCAGGAAGAGGCGCTGGTCATGTCGGACCGGGTTGCAGTGATGTTTGAGGGCGAAATCGCACAGCTGGCCGACCCCGAAACACTGTATCGGAGGCCCAATTCGAAGAAGGTCGCGGATTTCATCGGCACGATGAATTTCATCCCCGTGACGGTGATCTCGGAAGTGGGCGACAAGGTCGAGATCGAGGCCAAGGGTCTTGGCCGCGTGGCGCTGGACGCGTCGCTGGCACCGCCAGCCAAGGGCGAAAGCCCGGTGGTAGGACTACGGCCAGAAACGCTGACACTGCTTTACGATGACCAGAAGGCATCGGAACGCGAGACAGACGGTGTGATCGACGAGGTCATCTACTTCGGCGACATGACCTATTACGACGTCTATCTGGGCGGCACGGATGTCGAGGTGCGTCTTTCGATGCGCAACGTGCCCGGGCGGCCCGTGCTAGAGGTTGGCACCAAGGTGCGGGTGGCCTGGAGCCCGTCGGCGCTGGTACTGTTCCGCTAACGGTCGGCGGGCAGAAGGCCCAAGCCGCGCAGGTAGATGCCGATCCCGGCTTCCAAAAGGTCTTCGGGGGGGAACGGCGCGTTTTGCCGATCACCCCGCATGAAGAGTTCGACAACGCCGTGGCTGAGCGCCCAGATATGCGACGAGAACATGATCGCGGGCGGGCGCTTGTCGGCGGGCATGTGCTCCGACAGGCTTTCGGCGGCGCGTTCAAGGACGTGGCGCGCCTTGGCCGAGACAAGCGCAAGATCGGGGTGGTTGCCGGGCATCAGGCCGCTTTCGAACATCGCCTGGTAGTGCCCGGGATATTTCCGCGCAAAGGCGAGGTAGGCGCGGCCCGTCGCCTCGAATGCGGCAAGTGCGGTGGGCTGCCCGTTATTGTAGGCAAATTCCATCAGGGCGGCAAAAATGTCGTAACCTTGGCGTGCAACCTCGGCCAGAAGGTCGTCGCGCCCGGCGAAGTGGCGGTAGACAGCGGCGGGGGTCACGTCGGCAGCCTTTGCGGCCTCGCTGAGGGTAAAGCCTTGCGGGCCTTTCTCGGCGATCAGATCAAGCGCCGCTTCGACCAGCGCCTGACGCAGGTTGCCGTGGTGATAGCCGCGCTTCATCAGTCGGTCGACCGCAGGTCGGGGCTGCCGCAAATGGCGGTGTCGATTTTGCCGATCACCTCGACGTCCTTGCCGACATAGTCGATCTGGTGAAGCAGCGTCTGGATCGCGGCGATGCGGGCGCGTTTCTTGTCGTCGGACAGGATCACGGTCCAGGGCGCGAACTTGAAATGGCTCTTCTTCATCGTCTCGTCAATGGCGGCGGAGTAATCGTCCCATTTCGGCAAGCCGTCGACATCGATCGAGGACAGCTTCCATTGCTTCAGTGGGTCACCCTCGCGGGCGAGAAAGCGGCGCAGCTGTTCGGCGCGACCGACCTCAAGCCAGAACTTGATCAGGACGATACCCTCATCCACCAACATCCCTTCGAATTCCGGCAGTTGGCGAAAGAACTTCGCGCGTTCCTCGTGCTGGCAGAAGCCGAACACATGCTCGATCATCGCGCGGTTGTACCAACTGCGGTCGAAGAGGGCCATTTCACCTTTGGCGGGCAGCCAGTCGACATAGCGCTGAAAATACCACTGCGCGGCTTCGCGGTCCGAGGGCTTGGACAGCGCGACGATGGCGGCGACGCGCGGGTTCATGTTGGCGCGCATCGCCTCGATTGTGCCACCCTTGCCGGCGGCGTCGCGGCCTTCGAACACCATGACGATGCGTTTGCCCGTGGCCCGCACGTCGGCTTGTAGGCGGGCGAGCTGGATCTGCAACGCCTCCATGTGGCGGTCGTAATCCTTGCGCTTCATCTCTTCGCGGTAGGGGTAGGATTTGGTCAGGATGTCATCCTTGCCCCCCTTCTCGATGGCCTTGCGGACCGCGGCGGGGGCGCCCTCGCGGAAGTAGCGGCTGATGGCGCCGTCGAAGGGCAGATCCATGGGTTCCTCCGGGTTTTGCGCCAGTATGGCGATTGGGCGCGTCAGCGCAATGCGGCCCGCGCGATGGCGGCGATGACCACGTCGGCATGCGCGTGGTGCGGCATGTGACCGGCGCCCGGTATGGCGGTGAAATGCGCATTGGAAAGGCGCTCTGACAGGGGGCCGGAATGGATGGCGAGCGGGACGATGGTATCGTCGGTGCCGTGGACCAGTTCGATCGGCAGCGTAAGCGATGGGTAGCGCGGCTCCATCGTCACGATCTCGGGGCGCAGCGCGTTCACCTGGGCCGCGTTGGTGGCAAGGCTGTCGCGGCGCAGCGTAAGTTCGGTGCCAAGCCAAGCGGCGTAACCTGGCGGCACCGGGTCCGGCGCGAAGACGGCGTCCACCGCCCCGGCGACATAGGATTGCGGCACGAAGGCTGCAGCAAGGGGAACGAGGATCATCTGGCCGGGCAGGCTGGCGGTGGCGCGGTACCACGGATCGAGGGTGCCGGGCCAAGGCAGGCTCGGGGCGCTGACGAGGACAAGCGCCTTCGGCCCGCCGGAAAGTGCCCAGGCAAGCGCGACGGAACCCCCGTAGGACTGGCCAAGGACAATGGGGTTGGCCGCGCCCAGTTCTGCGGCGGCGGCTTTCAGGATGCGGGCCTGTGCAGCAAGACTGGCGTCGGGCAGCGGATCGGAATGACCAAGACCGGGGCGATCAAAGGCGATGACGCGGTAGGATTGGGCAAGCCGGTCGATCAGCGCGAAACTGAAATCGCGCAGCGATCCGCTGGCCCCGTGGATCAGTACGAGGTCGGGACCAGTGCCGCGCATGACAAAGTGGACCCGCTTGCCTTCGACGGAGATGAACTGCCCTTCGGGCGGAAAGTCGGCAACCGCCTGTGCCTCGCGGGCATTGGCCCGCCAATGCGTCAGCACGGCAAGAAGAACAAGGAGGAGAAGCGCGCTAGCGGCCAATTTCGGCAGGGTCATAGGGCGTGGACTGGTAAATCTCGTTGATCCAGTTGCCATATAGCAGGTGGGCGTGGCTTCTCCACCGGTTGAGGGGCGGCATCGCGGGATCGTCATTTTCATAATAGTTCAGCGGCACGTTGATCGGGGTGCCGTTGGCGATGTCGCGGTCGTATTCCTGTTTCAGCGTGTCGCTGTCGTATTCGAAGTGATTGAAGATGTAGAGCGCGCGATGGGCGGGATCTTCGACCAGACAGGGGCCAACCTCATCCGAACCTAGAAGCGTCCTGAGGCCGGGGGCGGCGTCGATCTCGGCTTGGCGCATCTCGGTCCAGCGGGAAACAGGAATAACGAAATCGTCGGAGAATCCGCGCAGGTAGGGCGATGTCGGGCAGAGGTTGCGGTGGCGGAAGCAGCCGAATGCCTTGGCCGGCAGCATGTGCTTCTGCACGCCATGGAAATGATTGATCATCGCCATCCCGCCCCAGCACACGCCGAAGGTGGATTGGACGTTGGTCTGGGTCCAGTCCATCACCTCGATGAGTTCGTTCCAGTAGGTGACGTCCTCGAAGGGCAGATGCTCGATCGGTGCGCCGGTGATGATCAGGCCGTCGAACTTCTGGCCCTTCACCTCCTGAAACGGGCGGTAGAACGCCTCCATGTGTTCGGCGGCGGTGTTCTTCGTCTGGTGCTCGGACATGCGGATCAGATGCAGGTCGATCTGCAGAGGTGTTGCACCGATCAGCCGCGCGAACTGATTTTCCGTCTGGATCTTCTTTGGCATCAGCCTGCCGCGCCGCGCGCTCGGGCGACATGACCATGACGCCCTCGTTCCGCAGAACGTCATAGGCGGGCAGGGTCTCGGGCAGGGTGATCGGCATTTCTGGTGCTTCCTTTCCAGCGGCAGATTAGTGGACAGCGTCGATTGCGGTGGCGATCATCGCGTCAAAGCCCGCCGGATCACGCACTGCCGCCACAACCTCGGCACTGACGGTCACCCCCCAGCGGGCCATCGCCTCATAGCGGGGCTGGCGATGCGCCAGGGCGCGGGCGTAGGTCCAGCGGACGAAGGCGTCGGGATCGGAGCTTTCTTCCGTTACAGAATGGATTGCGCGGTACTCTTCCCACGCCGCATGAAGGAAGGCGGGCTGGTAATACATCGGCTTCGGCGCACGATCGAAGCGCCGGACAAGTTCAGCCGTGTGGTCTTCAGAGCCTTTGATCCACACGAGGAGCAAGGTTTCGGAGAGCTGACGCATCACCGGATCGGCAGCATCGGCAGGGTCCAGCACCTCGCAGATCGAGCCGGAGGTGTCGCAGACGAAGTTGCGGTAGCCGTAGATCTCGTCGGCGCGGTCGATGAAGCGGGCGGTGTCGAGCATGGCGGCGACCTCGGCCTGCCGATGCTGTTCCTGCCGCTTCATGTACTCGGCAAACGGCACGCCGCCCTTGGCAGGATCGCCGGGCTTGCCAAGATAGGTAGAGAGAGGCGCGAGGTTGTTGAAGGTGATGTTCGACGCGATGTAGACCGAGTCGGTCATCAACAACTCGCGCAGGAGAGGCACCTTCATCGCCTCACGTTTGAAGTTGTCGGCGATGTATTCGTTCATGTAGCGCGTGCCGATGCGGTAATCGACCGAGTAGTGGAACCAGCCTGCATCGGACGGCCCCTGATCGCGCAGCATGTTGGCAAGGTGCGTCTTGCCGAGCCCTGACATGCCGAAGAGCAGCACACGCTTGCGCGGTGCTGACAGATACTCTTGGCCCGTCCGGTAGATCATGGCGTCACCTCTTCGGCACCTCTGTTACCGCTGAGGTCAAGGAAGAACAACGAAAAACCCCGCCCGGGTCAGGGGCGGGGTCTGTGAGGAAGGCGCAGGTCAGAACGTGTAGCCGACCTTTATGCCGACACCGACGCCGCTGTTGTCGGTGAAGGGAGCACCCGGCCCAACGTTCGCTGTCGCATCGCCGATTTCGACGTAGCGGACACCGCCCGTTATCTTGACGTTGTCCATCGTGTAGGTCGCGGCAACAGCGACGCTCGCAAAGCCATCGGTCGGGCCAAGGTTACCGGTAAGTTCGCCATCAGATGGCTCATAGCCGAGGGTAACGGCGCCGGACCAGTTTTCGTTAAACCGTCGCCCGACACCGATGTTGTATGTCACCCGGTCGCTTGCATAGCTGACCAGCGGTGTCGGGGTTCCGGGCAATCCGTCAAACACGGGCGGGTTGATGACGAAGGCGGACCATTCCTGCCAGCGGATCGAGCCGAACAGCAGGGTGTCCTTGGCGATGCCGGTCTGGAATTCAAGGTTTACCGATTGCGGCACCTCGGTGTCGAAGCCAGCCGACGGCGCCCCAAGTTCGACCGACTCCAGGCTGTGGGTGATCGCCGAATTGTAGGTCAGCGCTACGCGTGCCGCGATTTCGGGCTTTTCCCACGACATGCCGACGACGTAGCCCAGTTCCGCGTCGTTGTTGGTTTCAAGCGTGTAGCCCGAGGCCAACGCCACGACACCCTTGACCGTCTGATGGCGCAGACCGCCGTAGAGCGAAACGTTGTTCTGGAACTTGTATCGCAGCAAGGCCGTCACGGCGCTTGAGGTCAGTTCCGCGGTCGACCCCGCGAACGGATAGCCAGTGCCTGTAGGATAGGCGACGTCGGCACCGATGGGCTGATCGATGATCAAGGCGAAGTTCATCCGTTCGCCGAGGTCCATCTTGTAGCCAAGGCTGAGCGTATTGTAGCTGGGCGCCATGTCACCAGACGACGCGCCAAGCGTTCCGCTGACGTCAGGCGAGAAGGTGCCGAAGCTGAGTTCGGCGTAGCGGCCTTGTTCGAACAGGATCGCGACGGACTGGGTCGAGCGTTCGACCCCGCCAGCCTGCGCCCCGCTGGCCGCCGCCGCGATGGCTGCTGCCGTTGTGAGTAAGCGTTTCATGTTTCCTCATCCCGTAATTGAGATTTTCCCTTGGATAAAACGCTAGGCTCAGCACGGAATCCGGTCAATCAATGACGCGACGTCACGATATCGTGACCTCACGTCTGTGGCGCGCTTGCCCGTCTGGCGGCGCGCAGGTTGATCCAGTTGCCAAGAAAGATCAGCGCCGCGCCAAGAAACAAGGTCGCTTCGACCGGTTCGGCGTAGAACGCCGCACCGATGGCTGCAATCACCGGCAACCGGGCAAAATCCAGCGGCACGACGAAACTGGCAGGGGCCAGCGACAGCGCGGAGGTCAGGCAGAGATGCGCTGTCACGCCGGCAATGGCGATCAGGACGATCCAGGGCAGCGTCTGCATCGTTGGCAGGGTGACGCTGCCGTCGGCCAGCATCGCCACCGTGCCAAAGCCGGTCTGCATCAGCGTCAGCCAGAACAGGATCGACACAATCGCCTCGCCGCGGGTCAGCGCCTTTGTCATCAGGGTGGTAGCGGCAAAAAAGAACGCGGCCCCGATCGCGGCCATGACGCCAAGATCCAGCTGGCCGAAATCGGGACGTGCCACGATCAGGATGCCGGCAAAACCTAGCCCCGCAGCAATCAGGCGTGGCGTGGTCAATCGCTCGCCAAGCACAAGGGGTGACAGCAGGATCACCCAGATCGGCGAGGTGAACTCCAGCGCGAAGACCTGTGCCAACGGGATCATCGTGATCGCCCAAAACCAGAGCGACTGGCCGGTGAAGTGGAACACGTTGCGCACCACATGGCTGGGCAGGCGGTCGCTGCGGACGCGCGACATCTGGCCAAGCGCCGACGCGACCGCGACGACGATTGCGAAACCGATGGCCGAGCGGAAGGCGAGTATCTCGAAGGTGTCATGCACATGCTTGATCTCTCGCGTGGCGACAGCCATCGCGGTGAAGGCGGCAATCGCCCCTGTCATCCAGAGCGCGGCTGCGAAGGGGCGAAATACGGCTGACATGGCAGCATGCTTGCCGGACGCGAGATGAATGTCCAGTGGCCGTCAGTCGGGGACAATCAGCACCTTCACCTCGGTGGCAGGCGCCGGGTTGGCGATGGCATGTGGGGCGTCGCTGAGGCCGATCACCCGCGAGATCAGCGGGGCCGGATCAACCGTTCCGTCCCGAAGCATCTGGATCGCGCGGGATTGGGTGAAGGGGTTGATGAAACTGTGGATCAGCGTGATTTCACGAAAGAGAAGGTCGAAAGGTTCGATCCGCACGAGATCGCCCTGCGGCAAGACGCCGAGCACCACGACGCGGCCGCCCGCACGGGCAAGGCGCGGAGCCATTTCCACGGTTTCGGCCACGCCCGCGCATTCGACGACAAGATCGGCACCGGGGCCAAGGAGGTCGCGGGCTTCGGCTTCGGTAGCGGCGGTCCGGCGGGCGCCGGTACGTTGCGCAAGAGCGCGCTTCGCAGGGTTGCGGGTAAGCAACGTGACATCTGCCCCGGCATTGGCTGCAAGCTGGACGGCCAGAAGGCCGATCACGCCACCGCCGATCACCAGTACCCTTTCGCCGGGGCGCGGTGCGCCGAGGTCGATGCCGTGCAACGTGCAGGCAAGCGGCTCGGAGAAGGCGGCATGCAAAGGGTCAAGGTCGCCGGTTAGCAGTGCACGGTGGGCAGGGATAACGGCATGATCGGCAAAACCGCCGTCGCGGTGGATGCCGATGGCGACATTGTCGGCGCAAAGGTTGACGCGGCCGCGACGGCAGGCATCGCAGGCTCCGCAGGCGATGTTCGGATCGCAGGCGACGCGGGTGCCCACGGGCAGCTTCACACCCTCGCCGATGGCAACTACCTCGCCGGAAAACTCATGCCCGAGGGTGACGGGCGGAGCGCAGGGAAACTCACCCTTGAAGAGATGGCGGTCGGTGCCGCAGATGCCCGCAGCAAGCACCCTCACCAGCACCTCGCCGGGGCCGGGGGCAGGGGTCGCAACCTCGACAAGGCCGATCTGGTTCACTGCGTTTAGTCTTACTGCGCGCATTGGAGGCCCCCTTTTTTTGCAACATTGCACGGGCGGTGGGGCCTGTCTTGCACAAAGCCGGGCCGGGTTCAGGCCTCGATCACCTGAAAGTTGCGCGTGAGGTGGGCGGTGGCCAGGAACCAGTCCGAACTTTGGGTCCGAGCTTGATGCGCTTCAAATGCCGCGTGATCGGCAAAGGTTTCGTCCAGCTGCCAGACAAGCGGCGAGGCTGTCGGAATGACCGAGAAGGTCTCGCAGCCCGGCTCGGCTCGACTGAGGCGGATGTGGTCTGGAAGACGGGCTTCCACCACGGCTGCATCATCGGCCGTGGCGCAGATCAACTGTCCAGTCACGCGGATCATTCTAATTCGATCGTTCCCGGTGGTTTCGACGTGCAGTCGTAAAACACGCGGTTGATCCCTTGGACTTCGTTGATGATGCGGGTGGCTGTTTCACCGAGAAAATCATGGGTGAAAGGATAGTAATCCGCGGTCATGCCGTCGACCGATGTCACCGCGCGCAAAGCGAGGGCGTAGTCGTAAGTGCGCCCGTCGCCCATCACGCCGACCGTTTTCATCGGCAGGATCGCGGCGAAGGCTTGCCAGATTTCGTCATAAAGCCCGTGCTTCCTGATCTGGTCGATGTAGACGGCATCTGCGCGACGCAGAATCTCCAGCTTTTCGGTGGTGATCTCGCCGGGACAGCGGATCGCAAGGCCGGGGCCGGGGAAGGGATGGCGTCTCACGAAAGGTTCAGGCAGGCCAAGCTCGCGGCCAAGGGCGCGGACCTCGTCCTTGAACAGTTCGCGCAGCGGTTCAACGAGCTTTAGGCCCATCTTTTCCGGCAACCCACCGACGTTGTGGTGCGATTTGATGGTGACCGAGGGGCCGCCCGAAAAGCTGACGCTTTCGATCACGTCGGGGTAGAGCGTGCCTTGGGCGAGGAAGGTGGCACCTCCGACGGCGGTCGCGTGTTTCTGAAACACGTCGATGAAGAGACGGCCGATGGTTTTGCGCTTCACTTCCGGGTCCGACACGCCTTCGAGCGCACCAAGGAACAGGGCAGATTCGTCGGCGTGGATCAGCGGGATGTTGTAGGTGTCGCGGAACATGGTGACGACCTGTTCGGCCTCGCCAAGCCGCAAAAGCCCGTGGTCGACGAAAACGCAAGTGAGCTGGTCGCCAATCGCCTCGTGGATCAGGACGGCCGCGACGGAACTGTCGACGCCGCCGGAAAGGCCGCAGATCACCTTTGCGTCGCCCACTTGGGCGCGGATCTTGGCGATGGCCTCCGCACGGTAGGCACCCATCGTCCAGTCGCCCTTGAAACCCGCCAGCTTGACGAAATTTTCGTAAAGCTGCGCGCCCTTCGGGGTGTGGTGCACCTCGGGGTGGAACTGCACGGCATAGAAGTGGCGCGAAGGGTCTGCGGTGATCGCGAAGGGTGCGTTCGGCGAGGTGCCGTAGACGGAAAAACCCGGAGCGATTTCAGAGACATGGTCGCCATGACTCATCCAGACCTGTTCGCGGGCGAGCGGGCCTTCCTCGGGCGGGAACCAGCCGGCGAGGATCGGGTGGGTGAGGGCGGTCGGGGTAACGTAGGCGCGGCCGAACTCGGCTGTGCCGTGACCGCGTTCCACCTTGCCGCCCAAGCAGTGCATCATCACCTGCTGGCCGTAGCAGATGCCGAGGATCGGCACGCCGGCGGTGAAGGCCGAGGCCGGCGGCATCGGCGCACCTTCGGCAAACACTGAAGCCGGGCCGCCCGAGAAGATGATCGCCTTTGGCGCGAAGGACGCCAAGAAGGCATCGTCCACCCGGTTGTAGGGATGGATTTCGCAGTAGACGTTCAATTCGCGCAGGCGCCGCGCGATGAGTTGCGTCACCTGGGAACCGAAGTCGATGATGAGGAGGCGGTCGTGATGTGTCATGGCCTCGCGTAGCCTTTGAGGCAGCGTTTCGCAAGAGGTGGCCCGGTAGCGCGCGGGTGTTTCACGCCCCTGCAGCCCCAAGGATAGTGGGGAAGCGGAAACCCGGTGTCGCTTAGAGCAACGTTCCGTGTCGGTTTTGGAGAGCAAGCGGCGGTTTCAAGTCTGGGACGCCGTGCGTTTGGCGGCATAAGGTTCGCAACAGTGTTGGAGGCGATGATGAACGAAGTGGCAGGGCGCAGAGCGCGCGGTGGTGGCGGATCGGCGCGGCGGGCGGAGCGGACAGCGGTGTCGCTGGAAACCGCGCGGTTCATCACGCGCAATATCCCGAACTTCGAAATCTTGAACGAAGAGGCGTTGCAGATCATCGAATGGAACGCGGAAACCGTTCTTGAAGAGATCGGCGTCAATTTCGTGGAAAACCCAGCAGCACTTGACCTGTGGCGTGCGGCGGGCGCGGATGTGAAGGGCGAGCGGGTACATATTCCGCGCGGGTTGGCCCGGAAACTTTGCGCGACTGCGCCGTCGTCGTTTACCCAGCACGCGCGGAACCCGGAGCGCATGGTCGAGGTCGGCGGGCGCAACCTCGTGCTTGCCCCGGTCTATGGCCCGCCCTTCGTGCGCGATGCCGAAGGCGGACGGCGCTATGCGACGATTGCCGATTTCCAGAACTTCGTGAAGCTGGGCTACATGTCGAAATGGCTGCACCATTCCGGCGGCACGGTTTGCGAACCGACCGATGTGCCGGTGAACAAGCGCCACCTCGACATGCTGTTGGCGCACATGGTGCTGTCCGACAAACCCTACATGGGGTCGGTCACCGAGCCTTCGCGTGCCGAGGATTCGGTGGCAATGTCAAAGATCCTGTTCGGCAATGATTTCGTTGACCAGAACACTGTGATGACGTCCCTCATCAACATCAACTCGCCGCTGACCTTCGACAGCATCATGATGGGCGCGCTTGAGGTTTACGCCAAGGCGAACCAGGCGGCGATCATCTCGCCCTTCATCGTGGGCGGTGCGATGGCTCCGGTCACGGTGGCGGGGACGCTGACGCAGGTGCTGGCAGAGGTGCTGGCTGGGGTTGCCTATTCCCAGCTGATCCGGCCCGGTGCGCCGGTGATCTTCGGGGCCTTCGTCACCTCGATCGACATGAACTCGGGCGCGCCGACCTTCGGTACGCCGGAGGCTGCACACATCACTTATGGTGCGGGGCAGTTGGCGCGGCGGTTGAACCTACCATATCGGTCGGGCGGCAGTTTCTGCGGGTCGAAACTGCCCGACGCGCAAGCGGCTTATGAGACGGCGAACAGCCTGAACATGGCGCTGTTGGCCGGGGTCAACTTCATGCTGCATGCCTGTGGCTGGCTGGAAGGCGGTCTGGTGTCGTCATACGAGAAGTTCGTGATGGATGCGGACCAGCTTGGCACGCTGCACCATCTTGCACAGGGCGTGATGATGGACACCAACGGGCAGGCGATGGACGCCCTGCGCGAGGTGGGGCCGGGCGGGCACTTCCTTGGGTGCGAGCACACGCAGGCGAACTTCAAGTCGGCCTTCTGGCGCAGCGATCTGTTCGACTACAAGCCGTTCGAGACCTGGGCCGAGGAAGGCGCGCGCGATACACAGGCACTTGCGGCCGAGCGAGTGAAAAAGCAGTTGGCCGATTACCAGCAGCCGAGTCTCGACCAAGGCATCCACGAAGCGCTGAACGCCTATGTCGCCAAGCGCAAGGAAGAGATGCCGGACGCTTTCGTCTAAGTTATCGCTTCCGGACAATGTAAAAGGGGCGGGCGACCGCCCTTTTTGGTTAGCCTCAGGCGAGACTCGACCGAGGCAAGAGCCGCGCTTCGGCAAGAAGCGCCACCAGCACGTCGACATGGCGCGCCACTGAATAACTCGCATCGCCTCGCAGCCGCGTCTGTTCAAGGCGCTCCTCCTCGTCAAGCAATGTCGGGACGGTCTGGTCCGGCGTATGCTGGCAGCGCACCAGCCGACGCAGATCGCGATCCCGGCTGTAGTCTTCCAACCCGAAACGGGCGGCCCGCATCAACAGGCGCGGGCGGCGCAGATTGGCGAGGATGGTGCGGAAGTCAGACATTGTGGAACACTCCGGTTGAGGAACGAAGTACAGCATGCACCAACTCAACCCAGCGTTGCGCAATGCGTGATTGGGGCGCGCGGAGGTTACTAAACTCTTTAGGAATTGTAGCGAATTCTTAATAGCGATCAGAAAGTTAACGATCAGGTAACCAATTCCCACCAAGTTGCGCCTGTCCTTGGCTGGACATGCGGCAAGGAGGTGGATTGAAGAACGGACCAACTGCAGTGCCTGACCTCACGCAACCGCGCCTACCAGACTGGCTTCCGCCATCGGTGCGGCTTTACCTCGACCATACCGACGACGGTTGTTCGTTCCGGTCCCTGGCCAAAAGGGAGGGGCGGCACGCCTCGACCATCATGCGTCAGGTACGCCGTTATGAGAACCGCCGGGACGACCCGCTGCTCGACGAGGCACTCGCCGCCTTTTCCCGGATGTTCGCCCCCGCCAAAGCCGATCCAGCCAAAAAGGAACCAAACCCTATGTCAGCCCCTCTGCGCCATGCCTCGACGCCCGTAGATGACCAGGCCCTTGACCGCGAGGGGCGCCGCATTCTCAGGCGCCTAGCCGAGCCGGGCGCGGTGATGGCGGTGGCGCCCGAAATGGAAAAAGCGGTGGTGTTGCGCGAATTCCCCGATGGTCGCAGTTTGCGAACCGGGGTGCTGGATCGGGCCGTGGCGCAGGCCTTCACCCTGAAGGACTGGATTACCTGCCGCAAGATGGGGCGGGTCTCGACATACGAGATCACGTCGGCAGGACGGGCTGCGCTGAAGCGGATGATCGACGATGAGGATCGGCGCCGTCAGGGCGTGGCTGAGGCTGCGACACCCTTCGGCGATCAGCACCGGGTCTGGAGCGAACGAACCGTGGTTGAAGACGGCAGCCGCCGCCGGATGCGTTACAACCTCGCGGAAAGTCCGATCGGGGTTCTGGGGCGGCGGCGTGACAAGGACGGCAAGCCATTTCTTGAGGCTGAGCTGGTCGAGGCGGGCGAACGGCTGCGTGAGGATTTCGAATTGGCGCAGATGGGCCCGAGGGTTGCGCAGAACTGGGACCGTTTTCTGACCGGTGCGGACCGGGGCGGGTTTCAGGCTGACAGCGGGTTGGCTGAAGGGCCGTCGCAAGCTCGGGCGCGGGTGGCCGCAGCGCTGCGCGATCTGGGTCCGGGGCTTGGCGATGTGGCGTTGCGCTGTTGCTGTTTTCTGGAAGGGCTGGAGATTGCGGAAAAGCGGCTTGGCTGGGCGGCGCGGTCGGGCAAGATTGTGCTACGGATCGCGTTGCAGCGGCTGCGACGGCACTATGACGAAACCTACGGTCGGTCCGGCCCGCTGATCGGCTGAGGCTCAGGCGGCAAACCCGCGCACCATCAGTGTCGCGGATACCGCCGCAAGCCACACGGCAGCGACCCGCCGCAGCAGGAGTGCCGATCCGGGTCGACGGCTGGAAAAGGCAGCCCCTGCGGCGGCCCAGCCGGAAGCCACCAGAACGACCTCGGCGGCGAAGATCGCAAGATTGGTCGCCGCCGCAGCGCCCGGTAGCAGCACCAGTCCGAAGATCAGTGCCTTGGGGTTCAGGAGCGTCGTCACGAAGACGAGCCGGGCCGTTACCTCTGCACCGGCAAGTGCGGTCTTGGAGGGGTGGAGCAGCCTGACCGCAAGCACCGCGACCCAGAGCGCGGCGATCACCGTGATGGCCGGTTCCACAGCCGGATATCGGGCGAGCAGGGCGGTGCCGATCAGCATCAGTGGGATCACCCCCGTCAGATAACCTGCAAGTTCTGCCGGGATCAGGTGCAGGCTTTGCCGCCAGCCACGGTCGGCGGCGGCCAGAAAGAGAAGCGTGTTGGTTGGCCCCGGAGTTACAAGGAGCACGAGGATGGCTATGGTAAGTTCAAAAGGGGTCATTGCGGGCCACCAGATGCAGGTTCCAGCCCGGATATCCGCTGCCATGCCGGCCTTGCCCTGATCTGCATCAAGCGGGATGTGCTGTAGCCCATCCCGCCCGAAATGCCGAACGTCAGTCGGCGCGGGTCAGGCCGGCGCGGTAGACCACGCCCGCCAAAACGCCACCCATTAGCGGTGCTGCGATGAACACCCACAATTGCGAGATCGCAGTGCCGCCAACAAACAGCGCCGGTCCGATTGAACGCGCAGGGTTCACCGAGACGCCGGTGACGTTGATCCCGACGAGGTGGATCGCTACGAGTGTCAGGCCGATCGCAAGGCCGGCAAACCCGGCAGCCGAGCCATTTCCAGTTGCACCCAGAATCACCGTGACGAAGAGGAAGGTCATCACAGCTTCGAAAACCAGCGCCGCGCCGAGGGAATACTCTCCAAGATAGCCGGGACCATAGCCATTCTGTCCCAGCCCGTTACTGGTGACGCTGTAATCCGCTTTGCCCGAGGCGATGAGGTAAAGGACACCAGCGCCAAGGATGGCCCCGACGATCTGTGCGCCGGCATAGGCTGCGAACTCGCCCATCGTCATCCGTCCCGCCGCGACCATGCCCAGCGACACCGCGGGGTTGAGATGTGCGCCGGATATCGCGCCAAGACCGTAGGCTGCGGCGACGATCGCCAAGCCAAAGGCCAGGCTGATCCCCAGCATGCCGACCTGTGCCCCCATCAGCACCGCCGTGCCGCATCCGAACAGCACGAGGATCGCTGTTCCCAGCGCCTCGGCCACCAATTTCTTCTGCATGTTCCCTCCTGCGCCTTGTCGGCGTGGTTCCCTTGTTCTGCGCCGTGCACCGGTCTCGCGCCGGTTGCCTTCGTCGCCGGGGGAACTTACATAGGGGCAGGGTTGCCGTTAGGGGGAATTTTCCGGTGCGTGATCTCAAATTGCCTGAAGGCCGCCATCCCGAAAAGGCACATCGCGCCGACAATGCGCAGCCGAAGAAGCCTGACTGGATCCGTGTTCGCGCCCCCACCTCGGAAGGCTACAAGAAGACCCGCGACATCCTGCGCGAGAAGAAACTCGTAACCGTCTGCGAGGAAGCCGGCTGCCCGAACGTCGGCGAATGCTGGAGCCAGGGTCACGCCACCATGATGATCATGGGCGAGATCTGTACCCGTGGCTGCACCTTCTGCAACGTGGCCACCGGCAAGCCACAGACGCTTGATGCCTTCGAGCCGGGCCGCGTTGCTCATGCTGTTTCCGAGCTTGGGCTGAACCATGTTGTCGTCACCTCGGTCGACCGCGATGACCTCGCAGACGGCGGTGCTGACCACTTCGCCCAGACGATCCGCGCTATCCGCCACCGCGCGCCCGGAACGACGATTGAAGTTCTGATCCCCGATTTCCTGAAATGCGGTCCCGACGCGCTGGAGGCTGTGGTCGCCGCGCGTCCCGATGTGCTGAACCACAACCTTGAAACCGTGCCGGGCCTTTACCCGGAAGTGCGCCCCGGAGCGCGGTATTTCCACAGCTTGCGGCTGTTGCAGCGGGTCAAGGAGCTGGACCCGGCCATGTTCACCAAATCCGGCATCATGGTTGGTCTTGGCGAGGACCGTCAGTCAGTTTTGCAGGTGATGGACGACATGCGCGCGGCCGACGTCGATTTCCTGACCATCGGTCAATATCTGCAACCGACCCCCAAGCACCACCGGGTTGACCGCTTTGTCACGCCCGAGGAATTCAAGGGCTATGAGACGGCAGCCTACGGCAAGGGGTTCCTGATGGTCTCGGCCACCCCGCTGACCCGGTCATCCTATCATGCCGGCGATGATTTCGCGCAGCTTCGTGCGGCCCGGCTGGAGCGTCTGGGGCGGACCTGAGCCGACGGCCGTCTCACAGACGTGGCCGCGCCTTTAGTGCGTCATTCTGCCGGCGGCACCGCCTTGAGATATTCCGCGACGGCCTTGCGGTCGCTTTCGGGCAGACGCGCCATGTTTTCAACGACATGCGCCATGTGGCCGCCGACCGAGTCGTAGTCGGGCGTGAAACCGGTAGTCAGGTATTGCACGATATCGGCTGCATCCCATGTCAGCTTGGCGGGCGTGATGTTCGGCACTCGGCCCTCGCCCGAGGGGTTCGGCGCGCCAGCAAGCCAGCGCGTCGTATCCATCCCGCCCAGAGCGTTTCGCGGCGTGTGACATTCGCCACAATGGGCCATCGCTTCCGAGATATAGCGACCGCGGTCGGCAGTAGGCGTCAGGTTGCCGGCCAGTGCCCAATCGTCGGTCAGGAACATCAGTTTCCAAACCCCGACCGCTGCTCGCTGCGAAAACGGAAAGCCGATCTCGTGCGGCTGGCTGGGGGTGGGGTCGGCAGGCAGCGTCTGCATGTAGGCGTGAAGGTCGACGACATCCTGCATCTGCATCTTGGCGTAGGATGCATAGGGCAGGGCAGGGTAGTAATGCTCACCCTCAGGGCTTACGCCGCGGGCTATCGCATTGGCCAGGTCCAAGACCGACCAGCCGCCAATACCATGATCCGGGTCGGAGCTGATGTTCGGCGCGATGAAAGTGCCGAAGTCGGAGGGAAAGCGTTGCCCGCCTGCCAGCACCAGTCGCGCATCCCCTTCCGCCTTTTCGGCGGCGTGACAACTGGCGCAGCCCGTCGCCCAGAACACCGCTTCGCCACGGGCCACGTCGCCAGTCAGGCCTTCCACCGCGCTGGCTGACAGCGGGGCGGGGCGTGCAAGAACCCAAAGGCCGCCGGCGCCGATCACGCCCAATGCAACAAGCCAACGCAAGATAGGCATCAAGAAAGCCCCCGCCGATATGCCATGCCTGCAACCATTGCGCGAGCCTAACCGGACAGCGCCGACTGTCCAGTCACGGTTTCGCGGTCATGCGGTTCACCGCCAGCCACTCTGGCCAGCCAAACAGCCATTCATATCCCGCGATCAGCAGACAGATGGCGATCACGCCGAACACCAGCTTCACCCGACCTTCCGAAGGCGGGTTTTGCGCCCAGCGCTTGGCGCGCACCAGCCACGGGACGATGTTCATTCAGCCGCCTCGTCAGCGTCCGTATCCGACTGTTCGCCGGTAAAGCGCACCTTTCCAATGAAGGGCAGGTTCCGGTTGCGTTGCGCAAAGTCGATGCCGTAGCCGACGACGAATTCGTCGGGAATCTCAAAGCCGGTCCAGGTCGCGCGGATCGGCACCTCGCGGCGTGACGGCTTGTCCAGAAGCGCGCAGACCTCCAGCCGCTTCGGTTCGCGCGACAGCAACAGGCGCTTGACGTGGTGCAGGGTAAACCCGGTGTCGACGATGTCTTCCACCACCAGCACGTCACGTCCAGCGATCTCGCCGCGCAAATCCTTTAGGATGCGGACCTCACGGCTCGAATGCATCGCATCGCCGTAACTGGATGCCTCGAGGAAATCGACCTCGACCGGCAGATCGATCTCGCGCACGAGATCCGCGATGAAGACGAATGACCCGCGCAACAAGCCAACCACGACCAGCTTGTCGGTGCCGGCAAAATGTTCGGTAATCTCGCGGGCCAGGGTTTCCACCCGAGCAGCGATCGACTTGGCACTGATCATCTGGTCGATCACATAGGGACGGTCGGGCATTGCGCGGCTTTCCTGCTTGGTCGCGTTCTTCGTAACGGCAAACGCACGGAATTTCGAGTGGGGTTGATGCTTGGCCATACTGGCGGCGCGTCATCACAAGTCACAACCGATGCTTGACCCCCGCCGCACGACGGGCGACATGAAGGAAAAACCAGCCAGACGCCAATGCCGACGCATCACGAAACCAAACGCCTGCCCTACACCGCCCAGCAGATGTACGATCTGGTGGCCGATGTCGGCAGCTATCCGAAGTTCTTGCCGTGGAACTCCGCCGCGCGCATCCGGTCGCGCACGCCCATTGAAGGTGGCGAAGTAATGGAAGCGGACCTCGTGATCAGCTTCAAGGTCTTTCGTGAACGGTTCGGCAGCCGGGTGACGCTTCGGCCTGAGATCAAAACAATCGACACGGAATACCTTGAAGGCCCGTTTCGCCACATGAAGTCGACCTGGGCTTTTCGCGACATCGAAGGCGGTTGCGTGGTAGAGTTTTTCGTCGACTTCGAATTTCGCAATGCGATCCTTCAGGGCATCATCGGCGTGGTGTTCAACGATGCGATGCAGCGCGTGGTGCGCGCTTTTGAGCGGCGGGCGGTAGAACTTTACGGCCCGAAGCCGATCTGACGCGACGGAAACTTCCGCGGTCGCCGTTTCAGACAGAACCCAGCGGAGGCGCCCTCATGTTGAAACTGATCCTGAGCTTTGTCCTTATGGCCGGCCCTGTGCTGGCACGCAGCGAGCAGGTCACGCTTGGCGGACGGTCTTATGTCATTCATCTGCCTGACGGGGTGGCGTCACCGCCGCTGATCGTGGCGCTGCATGGCGGAGGCGGCAGCCCCGAACAGTTCGCCTCGTCCTCGGGTCTGGCGACGGATGCGATGCGGGCTGGTTACGCTGTGGCCTTTCCCGCTGGCACCGGCCGTCGCACTGGCCGGCTTTTGACCTGGAATGGCGGCTATTGCTGTGGCCCTGCCGCCCGCAACGGCGTGGACGATCTTGGCTTCCTGTCCGATGTGATTGCAGACGCGGCGCGCCGCTTCGGAGTGGGCGGCGACCGCGTCTATCTCACCGGTATGTCGAACGGCTCGATCCTGGCCGAAACCTATGCGGCGACTTATCCCGAGCGCATCAAGGCGGTTGCGGGCGTCGCTGGCACGATGGATGTGGCGCGCACTAGGCCGAAGGGTGCCGTACCTTTGCTGATCACTCACGGCACCGACGACACGATGGTTCCCTACTCCGGAGGCAAGGGGGACACGAGCCTGACGCGCACCAACTTCGCTTCGGTCGATGCGGTTGCCCAAGCGTTCCTTGCCCGTTGGCCCGCTCCGTTGACCAAAACGACACGGCAGATTGACCGGGTTGATGACGGCACCTCGGTGATCGTAGCCGACCACGCTACACGGGGCCGTGTCGTCCTGCGCGTGCAGACAGTGGTCGGCGGGGCGCATCACTGGCCGGGTGGCAGGAAAGCGCGGCTGACCGATGGCAAGACCGCAGAAATCGACGCCAACACCGAAATCCTGCGCTTTTTCGCACTGCACCCTTGATTCAGCGGCCCTGCAACGGCAGCGGGTTCACCCCCGCTGCAATGCTGGCGCTGATATAGGCCCGACGCGCGGCTTCGGCAGCGGCTTCGGCCGAGCCCGGCGGAACGAGGCCAAGATGCAGCTCGGCGCCATCGGCCCTTTCCGGTTGGCGCAGGGCAAGGCGATGTTGTGGCACTGCCGTTGGATCAGGTGAGCGAAGCCCCGGGCCGCGAAAATCCGAAGCAGGCGGCGTCACAGAAAGCGCGCCCGAAGTCAGAAGGTGTGACCGAAGCGAAGTAAGTGGCGACATGATTTGCGTCCCCGATATCGACGACGCCCCCGATGCCCTCTTTAACCTGAACCGCCGGATGGCGCTGCCAAAAACTATCTAAAACTCAACCGGTCGGTGCCAGCAGCTTGCGAAACAGCGTGTCGAGATAGACCTGCGCCTCGGCATAGGGGTCATGCGGCGGGCCGAGCACGGCGCGAACCTGAACGTCGAAGTCGGCGTAGTGTTGCGTCAGCGCCCAGATCGAGAAGATCAGATGCACCGGGTTCACCCTTGCGATGCGGCCCTCGTCCATCCAGCGGGTGAGGATCACCGCCTTTTCGTCGACGAGGCGCTTCAGATCGCCCTCGATGGCCTCGCGCATCCGGGGCGCGCCTTGCAAGATCTCGCCGGCGAAAAGCCGGCTTTCGCGCGGGAAATCACGGGCGAGGTCAAGCTTGCGGCGGACGTAGGCAAGAATCTCAGCCACCGGATCGCCGTCGGGCTTCATCTTGCGCAACGGGTCCAGCCAAGTGTCCAAAAGTCCGGTCAACAGCGCCTGATGCACCGCCTCTTTCGAAGGAAAGTAGTAAAGCAGGTTCGGCTTCGACAGCCCGGCCACCTCGGCAATCTGGTCCAGCGTCGCGCCCCGAAACCCGTGGATCGAGAACACCTCGAGTGCAGCGTCCAGAATCATCTCGCGGTTCTTCTGCTGAATGCGCGTTCGGGGGCGGGCGTTCGGGGACATCGGGCTTGACGCACCTTTTGGATCGGAGGAAGGCTTGTCGCCAGGGACCTCATGGATAGCTT
>LNFM01004628.1_pt1 | contig 25060 bp, 21 predicted proteins | sample 596031 | NCBI WGS metagenome assembly LNFM01 (sample SAMN04254537, study PRJNA301005) | activated carbon metagenome | isolation source: dual media filters at the Ann Arbor, Michigan drinking water treatment plant | place: USA: Ann Arbor | reverse complement strand
CCTGCTCGATCAGCGGTTGCGCTCGCTGGCAGTGGCCGCACCATGGTGTGCCGAACTCGACCACCGTGGCGCCGGGCATCCGGTCCACGTCGTCGCGAGATGGAGGTTGGGCGAGGTGGCTGGCGGCGTAAGGCATGGTGGCGTGTCGGGTTGCAATGGAGCCAACATTGTGTGGCGTGTTGACACAGGTGTTTGCAACCGGTCGCAACGCGCGCAGGGCCGGCAGTGACGGTGAGCACGCGCCGCCCCGTAGCAAAGGCGCACTCCCTGGGGAGCGAAAGCGCAAGTCGGCTCCGGGGGGCGTCAGATCACGCCGTCAAACACCATCACGTCCACCGCATCGCCCACGGCCACGTTGCCCTGGTTGTGGTGCAGCACGATGAGGCCATTGGCCTGCACCATGGAGCTGAGCACGCCGGAGCCCTGGTTGCCGGTGGTGCGCACCTGCAGCGTACCGTCGGCTGCGGTAGTGACGGTGCCGCGCTGGTACTCGGTGCGGCCTGGCTTCTTGCGCATGGCCTCGGTGCTGATGGCGCGCAGCAGCGGCGGGGCAGGGCGGGTGCTGCCCATCATGCGCAGCAGTGCCGGGCGTACAAAGGCCAGAAACGTCACCATGACGGCCACAGGGTTCCCGGGCAAGCCGAACAGAACTGCCCCCTTGAGTGGCGATGTGCTATTATTTTGATAGCTATCAGGCATTATTTCGCCTTGACTGCAGCCCGTTTCGGCTTCAAAAGACGCTGCGCCGATGCGGCCCACGGCCATCGGACGGCCGGGGCGCATCGCGATGCGCCAGAAGGCCACATCACCCAGCTTTTTCATCATGGTGCGGGTGTGGTCTGCCTCGCCCACGCTCACGCCGCCGCTGGTGATGATCGCGTCGGCCCGGCCCGCCGCTTCGCGGAAGGCGGCTTCCAGCAGGGCTGGCTCGTCGCGCACCACGCCCATGTCGATCACCTCCACGCCCATGCGTGTGAGCAGGCCGAACACGGTGTAGCGGTTGCTGTCGTACACAGCCCCTTCACGCGGTGCTTCGCCCAGGCTCAGGATTTCATCGCCCGTGGAAAAGTACGCCACGCGCAGGCGGCGGTAGACGGTGACGCTCGCAAGGCCCAGGCTGGCCAGCAGGCCCAGCGCAGCGGGCGTGAGCTGCTCGCCGCGCGCCAGCGCCACGCCGCCTTCCATCAGGTCTTCGCCCTTGAAGCGCCGATTGTCACCGGTGCGCACCACATCGACCGCCAGCGTGACCTCGGTGCCGCCTGCGCCTGGGGTGGTGAACTCCTGCGGCACCACGGTGTCGAGCCCCGCGGGCATGATGGCCCCGGTCATGATCTTCACGCATTCACCGGGGCCGACCTGCCCGGCCCAGGCCTTGCCCGCCAGCGCCGTGCCCACCACGCGCAGCGTGAGCGGCTGGCCGGGCACCAGCTGTGCGCCCGCCAGCGCATAGCCGTCCATGGCCGAGTTGTCGTGCGGCGGCACGCTGATGGGGGAGATCACATCGCGCGCCACCACGCGTCCCAGGGCCTCGAAGATGCGCAGTTCTTCCGTCTCGGCCACCGGCTCCACCAGGCGGTCCAGGAATGCGTTGACATCGGCTGCCCGCAGGGCCTGCGGGTCGTAGCCCTGGAGTTCGGCGGCGATCTGGGCGATGGTTTTCATGGCGATGCGAAACGTGGGGTCGTGTGGATGGCGAGCATGGCCCGGCGCTGGGCGCGTGCCTAGGGTGCGGGCTGCTGATTGTGCCCATCCAGGCCGGTCGGCGAGGTTAACAAACGCCGCATGTGCAGTTTGTCGTACCCCACGCCGTCCACGACGATGGCGCACGGCAGCAGGCCCCAGGCGCGAAAGCCGGCCTGCTCGTAGAGGCGCACCACATGCGTGTTGGATGCGGTGACCGTGAGCAGCAGCTGCGTGAGGCCTGGCACCTGGCGGGCTGCATCGATGCACGCTGCCACCAGTTGCTGGCCGATACCCCGCCGCTGTGCCCTGGGCGCCACCATCATGCTGACGACGTGCGCGCAATGGCGCTGCTGCAGTCGGGCCTCGCGCTCGCAGCCTACGCAGCCGAGCAGGTGGTTGGCATCGTCAAACGCACCGAGAAAGAAGTTGCCCGTGGCGGGCTCGCCAAAGCGGCCTGCGTATTCGCTGGCATCCCGCCCCACGGTCGATGCCCAGTCGGACGTGAAGGCCTCGGGCGCGGTGCGCAGCGATTCATCGCGCAGCGCCTTGTAGGCGGGTGCATCCGAAGCGGTCAGGGTGCGGAGATGGATGGGCATGAGTTGCGGCGCAGGGTGTGATCAGTGCTCCGTCTGTGGGCAGCGCAGGCCGGTGCGGGGTTGTCTGTTGGCGTTGCGGGCAGGAACCCAACGGGGCTCCACTGCCACGCTTCACTGGCCTTCCAGCGCCTGCAGTTCCGCCAGGGTGTTGGCGTTGAAAAACGCCTTGGGGTCATCGCCCGGCTGGTCAAAGGACACGATGGCGCAGTGGTGCTGCCCGGTCCACGCGTCGATCTTGCGACCACCGGCCTGCGTGAAGGCGACCAGGCTTTCCAGCAGGTCCACGCGCAGCAGGCAGAACACCGGCTGGGGGCGCACCGTGAGGTGGCCCGTGCCGTCATCCTCGGGTGCCGCTGCCATGGCGATATCGGCGCCTTGCGCATCAGCCGCAGCGGCCAGGCGCTGCGCAAGGTCCAGCGGGAACAGTGGCGTGTCGCAGGGCACTGTCAGCAGCCACGGCGTTTCGCAGCGCTCCAGCCCGGTCAGAAAGCCCGCCAGCGGCCCGGCGTAGTCGGTCAGTACATCGGGCCACACCGGCGCGCCAAACGCCTCGTAGGCCGCAAGGTTGCGATTGGCATTGACCATGCTGGCGCCCGTCTGCATTTGCAGCCGCATCAGCGTGTGCAATGCCAGCGGCAGGCCGCGAAAGTTCTGCAGGCCTTTGTCCACACCCCCCATGCGGGAGCCGCGGCCACCCGCGAGTACGAGGCCTGTGATGTCCTGGGTTTCAATCATGTGTGCAATCGAGGTGGCCGTGGCCGGATAGGGGGACGCGGTGCGGGCTAAGACGGTGGAACTGCGGTGGCTGTTCAGCATGCGGTCGGATGTGGAATCCGTTTAATGACGCAAAGCGGTTGATCAAGCGCTGCCCAAGCGCGGGCGAGCGAGCAAGGGCCGCCCCGCAGCGAGGGCCGCGTCCCCCTCCCGCGCAGCGAGAGAGGGGGAAGGCGCCGAAGGCGACTCAGGGGGAGCTTCATGTTATCCACCGATATAGCTCATCTCCACCCGCCGCGCGCCGCCTGGGCTGGTATCGGCGGGCAGGCTGCTGCGCAACTCGGAGTAGCGGTCCGTGCGCTGTTGCCAGATGGGCGCAATCGCCGATGCGATGTCTGCATCGCTGGCGCCGCCCCGCAGCAGACTGCGCAGGTCGTGCCCCTGGCTGGCAAACAGGCACAGGTATAGCTTGCCCTCGGTGGAAAGGCGCGCGCGGTTGCAGTCGTGGCAGAAGGCCTGGGTCACGCTGCTGATGACGCCCACCTCGCCCAGGGCGGGGTCGTGCCGGCCGGTGGCGTCGGCATAGCCCCAGCGCTCGGCGGTCTCGCCGGGGCTGCTCGGGTCCAGCTGCACCAGCGGCAGTTCGGCGCGCAGGCGCTCGATCAGCTCGGCAGAAGGCAGCACCTCGTCCATGCGCCAGCCGTTGGTGGCGCCCACGTCCATGTATTCGATGAAGCGCAGCGTGGTGCCTGTGCCGCGAAAGTGGCGCGCCATGGGCAGAATTTCGTGGTCGTTGGTGCCGCGCTTGACCACCATGTTGACCTTGATGTGCGACAGGCCTGCCGCGTGGGCTGCTTCAATGCCCGCCAGCACATCCGCCACCGGAAAGTCCACGTCGTTCATGCGGCGGAACACCGCATCATCCAGGCCATCGAGGCTCACAGTCACGCGGTTCAGGCCCGCGTCCTTCAGGGCTTTTGCCTTGCGGGCCAGCAGCGATCCGTTGGTGGTGAGTGTGAGGTCGGGAGCCTCACCATCCACCGTGCGCAGTTGCGCCAGCTGGGCGACCAGTTCTTCCAGGCCCTTGCGCAGCAGGGGCTCGCCGCCGGTCAGGCGGATCTTGCGCACGCCATGCGCCAGAAACAGGCGCGCCAGACGCGTTATTTCTTCAAAGCTCAGCAGCGCGCTCTGTGGCAGGTAGGGGTAGTCCTTGTCGAAAACTTCCTTGGGCATGCAGTAGTTGCACCGGAAGTTGCAGCGGTCGGTCACGCTGATGCGCAGGTCGCGCAGCGGGCGTCCGCGCGTGTCGGTCAGCAGCCCCGTAGGCGCAACAGCTTGAGCGGGTACCCTGGCAGGCACAGAGGCCAGGCGCTCGTCCACCAGGGGGATGACGCGTTCAGCCATGGCGGGGCTCGATGAGGGGCGCGGTGGGTTGCATGCGGGCCATTTTCTCACTCCAGCCAGCGAACGTTCTCCAGGATTTCATCGAAGAAGCTGCGCAGCGTCGCCGTGCTCATGCTGTAGGGGTCGAAGGCGGCGCTGCTGGAATACTTCAGGAACAGCTGGCGGTTGGCCTCCACCGAGCCCAGCAGCCCCATCGACCAGCCCGTGAAACGCCGGTGCGGGATCTCGCAAAAATCGAGCACGGCGGTGTCGCGGTGGCGCGAATCCTTGAGCAGGCGGTGATACAGCGTGTTCACCGCAGCGCGGTCACCTTCAAGCTGCTGCAGGAAGATGCCATTGTTCAGGCACAGCGCACCAGTGACGCCCGCGGCAGCGTTGTTGCGCTGCGATGCCGACAGGATGTCCTTGATGTCGGCAGGGCCAAGGATGCGGGAGGCGCGGCTCGCGTAAGTCAGTTGGATCAGCATGGGGGGCTCCTGTGCCGCGCAGTGTGTCAGCTTTGGAGCGGACGGGCAGGGGCGGGATGCAATGCCCCTTCGCCCACGCCTGGCCCGGCAGGCGCCTGCACCAGGCAGCTCCGTGCCGCCCCGATGGACCGGTACGCGGCAACCCGGGCTGTTCCCGTGGCGTGTGGCTACACGCAGCGCGCCCCGTCCACCTCGATGCACACGCCGCTGATGAAGGCCGCCTCGTCGCTGGCCAGGTACAGGGCGGCATTGGCCACATCCAGCGCAGTGGAGAAGCGCCCCAGCGGAATGCTGGCGAGAAACTTCGCGCGGCGCGCCTCGTCCACGGGGCCGCCTGCAAACTCGGCGGCCAGGCCGGTGTCGGGGTTGAACACGGGGTTGATGCAGTTCACGCGGATGTTGTCGGGGCCCAGCTCTGCCGCCATCGACTTGCTGGTGATGATGACCGCACCCTTGGAGCCGTTGTACCAGGTGAGGCCGGGGCGGGGGCGCAGCCCGGCGGTGGATGCGATGTTGATGAAGCTGCCGCCACCCGCCTGGCGCATCGCTGGAACGGCGTGAATGGCCGACAGGTAGATGCTTTTCATGTTGATGGCGTAGACCTTGTCGAACTCGTCTTCGCTCACTTCCAGCATGGGGCGGTTTCGGTGCGTCCAGCCGGCGTTGTTGACCACCACGTCCAGCTGGCCGTACAGGCGCACGGCTTCATCCACCATGGCTTTTACTTCGGCCGATTTCGTAACGTCGGCCTTGAAGAACGCTGCCGTGCCGCCCGCGGCTGTGATCTCGGCCACCACGCGCTGACCACCGGCTTCGTTGATGTCATTGACCAGCACCTTGCCGCCCTCGGCCGCCAGCCGCTTGGCGACGCCTTCGCCAATGCCGTTGCCAGCGCCGGTGACGATGATGGATTTGTTGTGCACGCGCATGCGGGTCTCCGGTGGGGGTGAGGGGTGAATAATCAAAAATGATAGCTACACAGGCATATGAATCAAGCGCTGGAGGCCAGTTTGGCTTGAATTTCGTCCTGGGAAGGCTGCTGGGGGCTGCTGGCGGCGGGCCCGGGCGGCTGCGCAGCTGCAGCAGGCACCCGGCCATAAAACTGCGGGAAGTACTCTTTCACGCCTGGGCCGTTGAAGTCCCAGCCGGTGCACTGGCCCAGGTGGCGCGGCGGTTCGTCGGGGTTGGCCGACGAAAACACGGCGGGCACCGACTGGAAGGCGGCGGTGGCCAGGTTGAACAGCAGCTCGCGCACATGGGTGCAACTGGCGACGCCGCCCAGGTGCTTCTGGATGGCCTGGCGCCAGCCGCGCGCCATGCTGCAGCCCACCATGTGCTGCAGTGCGCTTTGTGCCTCGCGGCAGCCTTTGAGTGGGTGGGCATCCATCTGCACTTCGATGGTCTGCACCACCAGTTGCCGGTTGACGGTCACGCGCAGCCACATGTGGTGGATGGGGTCGCCAGCGTGGCGGATGCGGCTCGGCTCGCGGAACGAGGGGCCGTCGTAGGCCTTGCTGTCGTGCAGCTCGCCTTCGATGTCCCACAGGCCGTCTTCGCGTTCAAAGCCCTGGTACTGGACCCGGCGGACGTGCTTCAAGGTGCGGGGGGCGGGAGGGCTCAGGGGCATGGGATGGGAAAGACGTGGTGCAGAAGGCTTAAAGGTTAGCGCTGCAAAAGCGCCGCGTCGTGCAAAGGCGCGACAGGGCTGGCCACGGTGGCTGCCTGCGCCGTCAGCCGTACTTGATGGCCACCGTCTTGAGTGTGGTGAAGCCGTACAGCGCCTCGAAGCCCTTCTCGCGCCCGTAGCCGCTCGATTTGACGCCGCCAAACGGCAGCTCCACGCCGCCCGCGGCCCCGTAGTTGTTGATGAACACCTGGCCGCTGTGCACGCGTTTGGCCATGCGGAACTGGCGGGCGCCGTCGCGCGTCCAGATGCCGGCCACCAGGCCGAACTGCGTGGCGTTGGCCAGCTCCACCGCGTGGTCCTCGTCCTGGAATGCCATGGCGCACAGCACGGGGCCGAACACCTCTTCCTGCGCCAGGCGATGGTTCACCGGCACATCGCGCAGCAGCGTGGGGGCCTGGTAGTAGCCTGTCTCGGGGGCTTCGTCCACCACCACGCCCTGGGCCACCATGGGGATGCCGGCCACTTGCGCGTCCGACAGAAAGTCCCACACGCGCTGCTGCTGGGTCTGACGGATCAGCGGGCCCACGTCGAGGTCCATCGCCGCGGGGCCCACGCGCAGCTTTGCAAAGGCCTTGCCCAGGCGCTCCAGCATGGGCTCGTAGATGAGCGAGTCGATCAGCACGCGCGAGCCGGCCGAGCAGGTCTGCCCGGCGTTCTGCACGATGGCGTTGATGACGACCGGGACGGCGGCATCGAGGTCGGCGTCGGCAAAGATGATCTGCGGGCTTTTGCCACCCAGCTCCAGCGTCACGGGGCAGTGGCGTTCGGCGGCGACCTGCTGGATGAGGGTGCCGATCCTGGGGCTGCCGGTGAAGCTGATGTGGTCGATGCCCGGGTGGCGCGCCAGCGCGTCGCCCACCTCATGGCCGTAGCCGGTGACGATGTTGAGCGCACCGGCGGGGAACCCCACCTCGGCCGCCAGCTGTGCCACGCGGATCAGCGACAGGCAGGCGTCTTCGGCCGGCTTGACCACGCACACGTTGCCCGCTGCCAGCGCACCGCCCACGCTGCGCCCGAAGATCTGCATGGGGTAGTTCCACGGAATCACATGGCCGGTGACGCCATGCGGTTCGCGCCAGGTCAGCACGCTGTAGCCGTCGGGGTAGGGGATGGTCTCGCCGTGGAACTTGTCGCACGCCCCGGCGTAGAACTCGAAGTAGCGCGCCAGCGCAATGGCGTCGGCCCGCGCCTGCTTGGTGGGCTTGCCGCAGTCGCGCTGCTCCAGCGCCGTCAGCTCATCGGCATGCTCGAGGATCTTGGCCGAGAGCTTTTGCAAAAGCCTGCCGCGCTCCACCGGTGCCAGCTTTTGCCACACCGCGTTGTAGCACTGGCGCGCTGCATGCACCGCCGCATCGATGTCGTCGGCATTGCTGCGCTGGATCTCGTCGAACGGCTGGCCGTCGGACGGGTCGATCACGGGGATCGTGCGGCCTGAAGAAGACGGCACCGGGGCGTTGGCGATGTAGTTCAGTTGCATGGTCGCCATTTTGCCCGGAAATGGAATGTGTGCTTAGTATTTGGATGAAATAGGCCTGAGGCCCAGCTATTGTTTGCACTGATTGCTATTAAAATAATAGCAATCAGTGGCAAAACGCCCGCAGTGCTGGCAGGTCCAGGATTTCGACTTCGCCCCGCTGCACGCGCACCAGCTGCCGCGCCTGCAAGTCCTTCAGGATCTGGTTGGTGGTCTGGCGCGTAATCGCCAGCATCAGCGACAGCTGCTCCTGCGAGATGTCGATGACACGGCGCGAGCGGCCCTGCGCCGTCCACTGGCCGTAGCCCTCGGCCATCATCACCAGACGGCGTGCCAGCCGCTGCGGCGCGGGCAACAGGGCCAGGTCTTCCATGGCGACAAAGGCCGCACGCAGCTTGTCGGTGAGCAGCAGCGCCAGCGCGTGCCAGTGCTCCGGGTGCGCCTGCAGCCAGGCCTGCAGTTTTTCATGCGGGATGTGCACCAGCGTGGTGGGCTCGGTGGCGTGCGCATCGTGCGTGCGTGCCGAGTGATCGAACACCGAGATCTCGCCAAACCAGTGCGGTGGCTCCAGGCGGATGAGCAGCGCAGCGCGCACCTCGTCGGCCTTGCCGCCCGTGCCCGAAATGCTGATGGCGCCGCGCACCACGGCGTACAGCCCGCAGGGGGCATTTCCGCGCAAAAACAGCACCTCGCCCGTCTGCAGGTGGCGAATGTGGGCCATGGCGACCAGGGCCTGCGCAAATGCAGGGGGCAGTTGCGCAAACCAGCGGCCGGATTCAAGGATGGGCTGGTACGAGTCGGGACTGGTCATGGAGTGGGTGTGGTGGCAAGGCGTGCTGCTGGTGGCAGGGGCACGGCGAGTGCGTGAGACCGCGGGGAGAAAGTGTGATCGCTCCATCGGCCGCGCAGGGAATTGTCGTGTGCCTGACAGACGCTGGCACCGCAGCACAGTGACCATTGATCCTGCTCAAAACAGGCCCTGGAGACACCCATGAAAACCCTGATCGACCACCTCGCGCAGTACGCCGACTACCACCGCGATCCGCGCAACATCCACACCCATTTTGTCGGCGTGCCGATGATCATGTTTGCCGTGGTGATCCTGCTGTCGCGCCCGACCTGGCTGCTTGGCGAGATGCCGCTGAGCCCTGCGCTGGCGGGGGCCCTGGCCAGCTGTGTCTTTTACTTCCGGCTGGACACACGCTTTGGCCTGGCCATGGCGGCCATTCTGGCGGCCATGCTGACCGGCGGGCAGTGGCTGGCGGCGCAGGGTACCGCGCTGTGGCTGGGCGCCGGCGTGGGGCTGTTTGTGGTGGGCTGGGTGATCCAGTTCGTGGGCCACTACTACGAGGGCCGCAAGCCCGCGTTTGTGGACGACCTGGCAGGCCTTATCGTGGGGCCGCTCTTTGTGGTGGCCGAGTGGGCCTTTGCGCTGGGCCTGCGCAAGGAAGTGCAGGCAGCGGTGGAGCTGCGCAGCGGCCCGGTGCGCCAGCGTGGGGAGCGTGCAGCGGTCTGAAAGCCCGACCCGGGCCGGGGCGTGGGCAGCGCGGCGGGTACTGCGGTGATGGTCCGCCATTGCAGGCGGTGGCACGGCGGCCCATCCGCCCGGGCACGTTACCTGCAACCACCGGGTGGCTGGGTGGCGGGCCCGGCGCGAAGGGAGCGGACTCAGCGCGCTCCCACAGGCACGTAACTGTCGCTGTGCTCGGCCAGCCAGCGCTCCGATCGGTCGGTGCCGTGCTGGCTCGGGTGGAAGTCGCGGCGCAGGTACTGGCGCCAGGGGCCCCAGCTTTCGCGGACCAGGCCGCCCTTGCCGAACAGGGTGCGTGCGGCGCTGGCCCAGGTGCTCCATTTCCAGAGCGTGCCGTCGTGGCGCAGGTTCAGCACCGTCTGGCGCAAGGCGTCGCCCACGAACACCAGCGTGATGCGCCGGAACCAGGTGATGCGCCAGTCGTGGTTGCCGCCCAGCGCCTGGTAGATGTCAAATGCCGTGTTCTTGTGCTCGGACTCTTCAGCGCAATGCCACTGCCACATCGTTGCCAGGCGGGGCTCTGCGCCCTGCAGCGTCTCGGGGTGCGCCAGCAGCCATTCGGCCAGCAGGGCGGTGAAGTGCTCGTTGGCAGCCGTCACGGCCAGCGCGTGGCGCGGGTCGGAGCCCGCAAACAGCTTCATCCGCTCCTGTGCGCGCGGCGCCCAGTCGTTGACGAGGCCCTGCCTTTCCAGGTGGCTGTTGAAGAGGCTGTGGATGCGCCGGTGCGTGGCCTCCTGTCCGATGAACCCGCGCACCTCGTCGGCAAACTGCGCTGCCTGTTCGGCGGGCATGGCCTTGTGCCCGTCGCGCACCGCATCGATGAAAAACTGCTCGCCCACCGGAAAGCTCATCGACAGCGCGTTGAAGAACGCAGTGCGGAATGCATCGCCCCCGCACCAGTGGCGCTCGAACGGGGCTTCCAGGTCGATCAGGAGGCGGCGGACAACAAGTTCGGTCATGGCGGCGTGCAGCAGGTGATGGGGTGGTACGTGGTGGTACCGTGGTGTTGTGCATCATGGGATGTGTGTGTGGTACTGTCAAGTACCCCATCGATCCACCAGCCTGTGCAAGGATTTATGACCGCTGCCGACGCCCCCGTTGCCAACGCCACCGAACATCGTGCCCGCCTGCTGGAGGGCATGGCCCGGGCCGTGGCCGACAAGGGCTACGCAGACACCACCATCGCCGACATCGTGCGCGAAGCCAGCGTATCGCGGCGCACCTTCTACGAGAACTTTCCTGACAAGTCGGGCTGCCTGATTGCGCTGTATGAGGCCGCCAGCGGCAACGCGCTGGCCGTGCTGCGCCGAGCCATCGACCCCGCCAGCGACTGGAAGACGCAGGTGGAGCAGGCGCTGTCAGCGTACCTCGGGGTGCTGGCCCGCAATCCGGTGCTGCTGCGCACCTTGTTTGTGGAAATCCTGGGCCTGGGCAGCCCCGGCCTGGCAGCACGTCGCCGCGCCACGCGGGCGCTTGCCGACCTGATGATTGATGTAGTGAACACCCGCACGGGCGAGCGGCCCCGCCAGACTCCCCTTGATCCGATCATTGCCGTCGCCGTGGTCGGCGGCATCAATGAAATGGTGCTGGATGCCATCGAGCAGGGCCGCGCGGGGGAGCTGCAGGCGCTGGTCAGGCCTGCGGCGGCCCTGCTGCAGGCAGCGGTGGCCGCGGACTCCTAGGAAGCCTCTGCGCGAATCAGCGCCCCGGGTGCATCTGCGGCCTCGGGTGGTCTGCCGCGCAAGCAAATACCCGCAATGGCTCGGCCATTGCTGCGTTTTGCGCCTCGCAGCCCGTCCCGATCCGCAGCGCTCACTTGCCGCTTGATTCGTGCAAGGCTCCCTGGCGTTGCGCCACGCAGCGGCAAACCGCGGCCCGGCCACATGCCCGCGGGCTCGCGAAGCCCGGCCGCCGGGCGTCCGCCATCGGCTCAGGCCGGCGGCGCTGGCGCGCCCGTCGCGGTCGGTGGCAACTGCGCCAGCAGTGCGTCAACCACTGCAAGGGCGCCCACAAAGTCGAAGGCCTCGATGGCCTGATCCAGCGCTTGCGCGTCCGTGGGAAAGCGTTGCTCCACCGCAGCCTGCATGTCGGCATATGCGGCTCCGGCATCGATATCGTCGCTGGCGACCAGTGTCCGCAGGTCTTGCAGCGACCGCCGCATGCCCGCGGTGTCCAGTGCGGGCCCGGCCGCGGGCTTGCCGGGCGACAGAAAGACAAGCGCCCGCGCAAGCTGCGCCAGCGCCGTGTCCACGCGCAGCAGGGGCCCTGAGGTGTCTGCTTCCGGCTGGGTCTGTGAGGTGTGCACGGCGGCCTCTGCCTGCTGGGCCAGGGTTTGCAGCGGCTGCAGGCCGGCCGTGCCAGCCAGGCCCTTGATGGTGTGCAATACACGTTGTGCATCGGCCAGGCTTCCGGCCTGCAGCAGTGCCAGCGCCTGCTGGGCGTCCAGCCGGTGTTGCACGCTGATGCGGTACAGCAGCTTCGCCAGCGATGCCAGGTTGCCGCCCACCGAGCGCAGGCCCTGGTCCACGTCCAGACCGTCCACCGCGTCCAGTTGTTCCCGCAGCCCGGCCGGGTTGGCCAGCAGCTCGGGCAACGGCGCGGGCGAAGGCAGGCTGCCGTGCAAGCCTGAGCGCTCTGCGCGGGGCAGCAGTCGCGCCAGGACGCGGGTGAGCTGGTCGGGGTCCACAGGCTTGGCCAGGTGGTCATTCATGCCCGCGTTCAGTGCGGCGGCGCGGTCTTCGGCAAAGGCATTGGCCGTCATGGCCACGATGGGCGTGTGCGCATGGCCTGGGAGGGCGCGCACCTGCCGGGCGGCCTGCAGGCCATCCAGCCGGGGCATCTGGATGTCCATCAGGATGAGGTCATAGTGCCGCACACGGGCTTGTGCCACCGCAGCCAGCCCGTCGTTGGCCACGTCCACCGTAAAGCCCATGGCGCGCAGCAGCTCGCAGGCCACTTCCTGGTTGAGCTCGTTGTCTTCGGCCAGCAGCAGGTGCATGCCGGGCGCAAACACCGGGGCTGGCGGCGGTGCATCCGGCACATTGCCAGGTGTGCGCACTTCGTTCCACGCACGCGACACCGTCTCCTGCAGCAGCCGGGGCAGCACCGGCTTGGGCAGGAAGGCCGCAAACGGCCCCGCATCCATCTCGTCGGCCGGGCAGTTGAGGCTTCCGCTCACCAGGATGCACAGGGGCCGGTGGTGCAGAGGCAGGGTGCAGATCTGTTGCCACATCTGCGTACCGTTCATGCCGGGCATCAGCCAGTCGGTCAGGATGAGTTGGTATGGGTCGCCCGTCGCATCGGCCTGAGCGACAGCGGCCAGTGCCCTGGCACCCGAATCGACGGCATCGGCGCGTGCGCCCATGTGCGTGAGCATGTCGGCCAGCAGCTCGCGTGCCTCTTCCATGTCATCCACCACCAGCACGCGGGTCCGTGGGGGCAGGGGCAGGTCGTGGCGCTGCGCTGGCGTGGCATGGGCGCTCACGCCAAACGGGGCCTCAAACCAGAAAGTGCTGCCTTTGGCGGGCTCGCTGCGCACGCCCACCTTGCCACCCATCAGGTCGGCCAGCCGGCGCGATATGGCGAGCCCGAGGCCTGTGCCGCCGTGGGTGCGGGTGGTCGATACATCGGCCTGCTGGAAAGCCGTGAACAGCTTCGCCTGCTGCTCTGCGGTCAGGCCGATACCGGTATCCCTGACCTCAAAGCGCAGCATGACCACATCGCCATCGCGGTGTGTGACCGATGCACGCAGCGCCACGCTGCCGCGCTCCGTGAACTTGACCGCATTGCCCATGAAATTGGTCAGGATCTGGCCCAGACGCACGCCATCGCCGTGCAGTCGGGGAGGGACGCTCGACAGCTCTGCCATCACTTCCAGGCCCTTGGCCTCGGCCTTGTCGCCGGTGATGGTGAACACGTTGGACACGACTGTCTCCAGTTCGAAGTCGGTGGGGTCCAAGGTCATCTTGCCTGCTTCGATCTTCGAAAAGTCAAGAATGTCGTTGATCACCGCCAGCAGGTGCATGGCGGCGCCCGACACCTTGTCGAGCTGCTGGCGCTGGCGCTCTTCGGTGGCATCGCGCCGTATCAGGTGGGTGAGCCCGATGATGGCGTTCATGGGGGTGCGGATCTCGTGGCTCATGTTGGCCAGGAAGGCGCTCTTGGCCTGGTTGGCTTCATCAGCCATGGCCTTGGCGCTGCGAAGCTGCTCGTTGGTGTGCTGCAACTCCAGGGTCTGCTGGGCCAGCGCGCGGCCGGTTTTTTCCAGGTCGAGCGTGCGTTCCTGCACCAGCGTTTCCAGCTCGTCGCGGTAGCGGGTGAGTTCGCGCTCCGCCTCCTTGCGGTTGGTCACATCCATCCAGATGGCCGTCATGCAGTCGCGGTCCTGCAGATGCAAGGGGCGCATGGACACCCAGAAGTCCAGCATGCGGCCCTGCTTGTGGCGGCGCCGGGTCTCAAAGTCGAGGCCTCCCTGCTCGATGACCTTGCGCACCCCGGAGTCCAGCTCATCGCGCGTCCGCACGACCTGGAGGTCATACAGGCTCAGCGAGGCGAACTCATCGCGTGAATACCCCAGTGCCTCAAATGCTGCGTCGTTGAAACTCATGAACCGCAGCGTCTGCGTGTCGATGACCACGATGCCTACAGGCGCCTGGCTAATGATGTTGGCATGCAGCTCCTCCCGGTCGTGCAGGTCCGACAGCGCGGTGCGCCGCTCGTCCTGCGCGCGCTGGAATGCCAGCACCGCCGTCGCCATGTCACCGATCAGGGTACCCTGCTTTGCCGACATGGCCTTGATGCGGGAATAGTTTTGATAGTTGCGCAGCCCGTCTTCGCCGCGGGACAGCTTTTGCAGGATGCTGCTGAGGTGGTCGAGCTGGCGGGAGACGCTGAGCGACAGCGCAAACCACAACCCGATGAAAACCGCCAGTGCCATGCCGCGGTACGCGCGCATGTCGGCACTGAAAACGTCGAGTTCCAGGCGCGTGTCCTCGGCGTTTTGCCGAGCCCGTTCCATGAATCTCTTGCTGATCTCGCCCATGTTGAGCGCGAATGCGGCGTAAAAACCCGTAGCGCGGCCCAGGTGCTCGCCCGCGAGCTCCTGGTTGATCGTCATCTGGTCGGTGCTCATCAGCGCGAACTTGCGAAAATCGCTGAACGCATTCATGGCGCCTGGATAGGCTGCCTGCACCTTGTCGAAATCATGCGCGGTAGCCAGTGCCGTCATGCCGGCTTCCAGGGATGCAAGTTCGTTGACGATTGCGCTGTGCAGCCTGTAGGCGCCCGCTTCATCAATCTGTTTCGCCTTGCTGGCGGTGAGTGCCTGCGACAGGCGCAGCTTGATGGCAAGAAGCTGCTGGTTGAGGGCTTCGGCCTGCATCGCTACCCGGATGTCCTGTTCCTGCGCCTCGAAAGCGATCTTGTGCACCGACTCGTAGTGGCGTTCCACGCCGTAGTCGAACACCCCGCCGAGCAGCAGTGCAAGCACGACCGGCAGAAAGAACCGCAGGAAAAATCGTTGGCGTTTGAGCAGGCGAAACATGGATCGGGCAAGTTGCGGAATTGGGGGGCTTGCCGGGCTTCGTTTCAGGGGAGCAGGGTGCTCCACAGCGGCGGCGGGATGCTGCCCAGGTACTCAAACTGTGACGCCCCCAGCGGACGGAATACCGCGAAGGTACCTTCCGGCTTCACGAAATAGCCCATGAGGTCCGCCAGGTTCGGGGCGTGCGCAATGATCACGCGGTTGCTGCCCGGTGCCACGGGCCTCGAGAGCAGCTCGCGCACAGCCGCCAGCAAGGGTTTTTTTTGCTCGGATGGGAGATTGGCGCTGTACGCCAGCAGGGGTTCCTGCTGCAGCAGTTCGGGTTGGCCAGCAAATGCGAGTTGCGCGGTTTCCCGCGCCCGGCAATACGGGCTGTGGATGACTTCGCCCACGGGTATGCGGGCGCGCAACAGATTCTGTCCCAGTGTGCTCGCCTGTTTGCGGCCATCATCGCTCAGCGGGCGTTGCGTGCTGCAGTCGGTCAGGTCTACGGTGGGGGCACGGTCGGGGCGGGTGCTGTCGCTGGTGGAATGCCGCATGTACAGCACAAGGCCTCCACTGCGCAGTTGCGCCATCAGGGCCTGGTCCGCCAGCTTTTCACGGAACGCCGCTGGCTGTGCATTCGCTTCGTTGCATGCGAAGGCCGCCGCAAAGACGGCGGTGGCCAGCACGATGCGCATCAGGGGCGGTCTGGCAAAGGGCATGTTCATACCTTGTCGGGTGGGGCTGCTGCGCGGTCGCTGAAGCGTTCCGCTATGGCCTTGAACTGCGGCACCAGCGCCAGAAAGGCGTCGGCAATGTCGGGGTCGAAGTGCCTGCCCCGTCCCTCGCGGATGATATTCACGGCGTCCTCCGTCTCGAAGGCGCGCTTGTAGTGCCGCCGCGAAATCAGTGCATCAAACACATCGGCAATGGCCATCAGTCGCGCAGGCAGGGGGATGTCGTCGCCAGCCAGACCGGCCGGATAGCCAGATCCGTCCCATTTTTCGTGATGACCGGCGGCGATCTGCCGCGCGGTTTCCAGGAAGTCCAGCGCGAGTTCACCGTGTGCTGACAGTGCTCCCCGGCCACTGGCACTCCCGATCTGAAGCACGCTTTGCATGGCTTCTTCAATCGCATCCGCGCCGATGCGGGCGTGCGTTTTCATCACCTCGAATTCTTCGGGGGTGAGCTTGCCGGGTTTGAGCAGGATGGCGTCCGGGATACCGACCTTGCCGATGTCGTGCAACGGAGCTGCCTTGGCAATCCGCTGGCGCTGGTGGGGTTGGCCAAGCGCTGCCCTGAATCGCGGCTGCTCCTTGAGGAAGTCCATCAGCGTTTCGATGTAGGCCTGGGTACGGTGCAGGTGGTTGCCTGTTTCGTTGTCCCGCTTTTCGGCAAGCGTTGCCAGGGCATGCAGGCTGAAATCCTTGATCAGCTCGTTTTCGGCCATGCGCCGCTGTACTTCGGCGTCCAGGTAGGCGTTCTGGTCGGCCAGCCAGTCGCGTGCAGCCTTCAGTTCAAGGTGTGTGCGTACACGGGCCAGCAACACGGCAGGCTTGATCGGCTTGGCCACATAGTCGACAGCACCGGCCATCAGCCCGCGCTCCTCGTCGGCCACCGAATCCAGGGCGGTCAAAAAGATGACCGGGATGGCGCGCGTCTGCGGCGATTGCCTGAGCGCATCGAGGACAGCGTACCCGTCCATCTCCGGCATCATCACGTCCAGCAGGATGATGTCGGGTACCGGGTCGGTCAGCACCACTTGCAGTGCGCGCGGGCCTGAGTTGGCCACCCGGACGTGGTAGTGGGCACGCAGTAGCTGCCCTATCACCGTGAGGTTTTCACGTGTGTCGTCCACGACCAGTACGGTCTTGAGCAAAGCCTTGTCGGCAGGGGGCGGCAGCATGGGCGGATCACTTTTCGCCGTATTTCTGCGCGGCGAGTTACACCATGTTACCCGCTCACTGCCGGCCCAGTCGGTTTGACGGTTTTGGGAGTGCCTGCCTGATCTGTTTGCATGGCTTGTTGCGCGTGCCCCGCGCGGCCGGATCAGTCCTCGCGATGATGCCCACGGTGTTCCGTGGCGTCTGGGGGCGTGCCGGTGGGTGCACCTCGCTCGCGCGCGCCTGCTGGTGGGCTGATGAGCTGCCACGCAACGAACGCCACCACGCAGCCAAGCAGCAATGCGGCCAGCCACCGGCGGTGGGACTGGACGAGATCCGGGCCTGGCCCTTCCACCCGCCCGGTCAGCATGGGCAGTGCCTGGTTTTTGCGGCGAAGGGCGCTCAGCCCTGCGATCCGCGCGATATGGACCAGTGCCACTGCCAGCATGGCGTTGCCCATCCATTCATGCAGTTCTTCCACGGCCTCACCGCCCCAGCCATTTGCCCATTCGTCGTGGATGGCGTACCCGCTGAGCGTCAGTGGCAACACTGCCAGGAGCAACAGCGCCACTGCGGCGGACATCAACAGGTTTTGGCCCTGGCGCCAGTTGACACCTTGTGGTGTGGGGGCTCGCCAGGCGGAGCGCACCCAGTGCAGGGCACCGGTGAGCTTGCGAACCAGCACGCCCAGTGCGCTGCTGCGCGGGCCCACCACTCCGTACAGCAGACGGAATCCGAGCAGCCCTGCCAATGTGTACCCCAGCGTGACATGCACGAGGCGCCAGTGATCGCTGTCGGCTGTGGCGTACGCGCCTGCAAAGCTCAGCGCGAACAGCCAGTGGAACATCCGCATGGGTGCATCGATCACGAGCCGCCGGTTGGCGAGCATTGCATCGCGTGGGGCCCCCGTTGGTTCAGGCGCGAGGGATGTGGGTGGCGACGGTGTCTGCATGGCGTGCATTTGCTGGCTGTGTGGATAGGGACAGGACGCACAAGGCTTGGCCTGTGTGGCGTTCTTGGCGGGCCTGTGTCGCTGGTTGCGTATCAGTCGCGGTACGCCGTTCGCGCTGCGGGTGATGAGCCTGCCTGCAGGCGCAGTTCGTTGTCGCTGAACTGGCCCCTTGTCGGCGGTATGGCACTCGGCGCACGGTGACGGCGTCTTGAATCGGCGCGGTAGTGGCTTTCTAGGCGGCTGATCACGCGCACCCAGGAGGCGGCTGCCAAAAGACCGGGCAGGCGATGTGACAGGCCGAACATTCCTGCACGCCAGCTTTCGCGCCGGGTGCGCAGTCGTGCTGCAGCGCTTCTGAGCCGTTGCGCCTGAAAGGTATTGGGGTCGGCTTTCATGAGTGACCTGATTGTTGGAAATGCTCCCTGAACGGCGGGTGAAGCTGCTGTTCATCCTGTGTTCAGCTTCGCAGCAGACAATCGGCCCATGAACCGGCCTTTCCAGTGCGTGCTGTTGTCCGCAGACGAGAAGCTGCTGCGGCCATCGGTGGTGTGCTTTTTGCTGCTTTTCGCGCTGGCTTGTCCAAGCGCCCATGCCGGGAGCGACCGCAATGACCACGACCGTGCCCGCCAGGCGGTGACGGCCGGGTTGGTGTTGCCCTTGCCCGTGGTGCTGGAGCGGCTGCAAAAGGAAACACCCGGCCAGGTGCTCGAAGTCGAGCTGGAACGTGAACGAGAGTTGTGGATCTACGAGATCAAGTTGCTGACGCCCGCCGGACAGTTGAGCAAGATCAAGGTGGATGCGCGCACCGGTGCGCTCATGGAGCCGCGCAGGCGCGACGATAGGCCTTTGCGCCGCGCCGAAGGAACTGCCGAGCGACCCTGACGCACGGGCTTCCTGGCCTGCCCTGACCTGACCCGAACTTTTCCATGCGTATCCTTCTGGTTGAAGATGACACCCTGCTGCGTGGGCAATTGCGCAGTGCCCTGCAGGAAGCCGGCTATTCAGTGGATGAGGCAGGCAATGGCCGCGATGCGCAGTTCATGGGCGAGACAGAACCTTTTGACGCCGTGGTGCTGGACCTGGGGCTGCCCGAGGTGGACGGAATCACGGTGCTTCGCCGCTGGCGTGAGGCGGGCCGCAACATGCCCGTACTGATACTCACGGCGCGCGATAACTGGCACGAGAAGGTGGCCGGTATCGACGCCGGTGCAGACGACTACCTCACCAAGCCCTTCCATCTGGAGGAGTTGCTGGCGCGCCTGCGTGCGCTGATCCGACGCGCCAGCGGGCAGGCCAGCGCGGTGCTGCAATGCGGTGAACTCAGTCTGGATACCCGTACGGCGCGTGTCGCCTGCAAAGGCCAGGCGGTCCTGCTCACGGCCCATGAGTACAAGGTGCTCGCGTATCTCATGCACAGGCCCGGCCAGTTGGTATCGCGTGCCGAACTTACCGAGCACATCTATGCGCAGGACTTTGACCGGGACTCCAACACCATTGAGGTTTTTGTGGGGCGCCTGCGCAGGAAACTGCCCGGCAACGCCCAGGGCGATGGCGTTGGTGTGGCCGGTTGTCCGCGCATCGAGACGCTTCGCGGCTTGGGCTACCGGCTTGTGCCGCCATGATGCAGGCACCCTGGACTGGGCCGCGCCACACTGGCCCTTGGTCGCTGCGGTGGCGACTGCTGGCGGCCACGGTGGCTGGGATTGCAGTGGCGTTGGTGCTGGCGGGTGTTGTGCTGAACGGCCTGTTCGAGCGGCACGTGCAGCAGCAGTTTGAACAGACGCTGACGCACCAGCTTGACCAGGTCATGGCCCGGTTCGAGCTGGATGCGCGGGGGCAGCCTGCGATGAGCGAGCAGGCACTGTCGGACCCGCGCTGGAAAAAGCCCTATTCGGGCCTGTACTGGCAGGTGGATGCCATGGCCACCGATGGCCAGGGGCGCACTGGCGTTTTGCGGTCTCGGTCTTTATGGGACACCACACTGTCTCTGCAGCCCGATGCGCTGGACGACGGTGCGGTGCATGTGCACCATGTGGCGGGCCCGCTCGGCGCGCCTTTGCTGGTGCTGGAGCGGCGCGTCACCACTGCGGGTGAGTCGGCGCGCTGGCGGATCGCCGTGGCCGCGGACGAGACCGCAATGCAGGCTGCGATGGTGCAGTTCAGCCGCGTGCTGGCAGGCTCGCTGGCGGTACTGCTGGTCTTGCTGGCAGCGGCGGCCTGGGCGCAGGTGGCGGTAGGTCTTCGGCCCTTGAAGGTGCTGGAGACGGCCCTGCAAGACGTGGAGCAGGGACGTGCACACCAGCTGCTGGGTACCTTCCCGGCAGAGCTGCAGCCGGTTACGGATGGCTTCAACAAGGTGCTGACCCGCAACACCCAGGTGGTGGAGCGCGCGCGTGCGCAGGCTGCCAACCTGGCCCATGCGCTCAAGAACCCGCTCACGGTGCTGGAGCAGGCAGCCCGCGCGGCGCCGCCCTTGGCAAGCAATGAGCCCTACGCGTTGGCACCGCTGGTGCAGGAACAGGTCCAGGTCGCGCGGCGCCACATTGACTGGCATCTGGCGCGCGCCCGCATGGCAGGCGGCGCGCCCGTGCCGGGCCAGCGCGCCGAACTGGGGCCGGCCTTGCGGGGGCTCGTGCGCGTCATGGACAAGGTGCACGCCAGCCGGGCCTTGACGCTGCGGGTGGACCTGCCGGATCAGCCGATCTTTTTTGCCGGGGAAGAACAGGACCTGCAGGAGATGGTGGGAAACCTGCTCGACAACGCCTGCAAATGGGCCCGGTCGACGGTGCATGTTTTCGTACAGGTATGGCCTGTCGACCCGGCCATGCCGCAGCTGCGGGTGGAGATCGAAGACGATGGCCCAGGCATTGGTGCCGATCAGCGGGCGCGCGCCTTGGGGCGCGGCGTACGGCTGGATGAGTCAGTGGCTGGCTCGGGCCTGGGGCTGGCGATCGTGCATGACCTGGCGGGCCTTTATGGCGGGCACCTGGAACTCACGCCGGCGGCACGCGGGGGGCTGTGCGCGGCGCTGGTGCTTCCGATGGCAGCCCGAGGTGTTGCCTGACACCAGGGGCTCCATGCGGGCTGCGTTCTCCTTGGAGGCGGTCAGCTGTGGAACTTGACCACCAGCGGCACGATGAGCAGCGCCACGATGTTGATGATCTTGATCAGCGGGTTGATGGCCGGGCCTGCGGTGTCCTTGTAGGGGTCACCCACCGTGTCGCCCGTGACGGCGGCCTTGTGGGCCTCGCTGCCCTTGCCGCCGTGGTGGCCGTCTTCGATGTACTTTTTGGCGTTGTCCCACGCACCGCCACCGGTGCACATGCTGATGGCCACAAAAAGTCCGGTCACGATCGTTCCCATCAATAAGCCGCCGAGTGCCTTGGGCCCCAGAGCCAGGCCCACCACGATCGGCACCACCACAGGGAGCAGGCTCGGGATCACCATTTCCCTGATGGCAGCGCTGGTCAGCATGTCCACTGCCTTGCCGTACTCCGGCTTGGCCGTGCCTTCCATGATGCCGGGAATGTCGCGGAACTGCCGGCGCACTTCGACCACCACGGCACCGGCAGCGCGGCCCACGGCTTCCATTGCCATGGCACCAAACAGGTAGGGGATCAGACCCCCGATGAACAGGCCAATGATCACCATCGGATCGCTCAGATCGAAGGTGATGGCCCGGCCATAGCTTTCGAGCTTGTGCGTGTAGTCGGCAAACAGGACCAGTGCTGCCAGGCCGGCCGAACCGATGGCATAGCCCTTGGTGACCGCTTTGGTGGTGTTGCCCACAGCGTCCAGCGGGTCGGTGATTTCGCGCACGCTGCTCGGCATTTCGGCCATCTCGGCAATGCCGCCCGCGTTGTCGGTGATGGGGCCATAGGCGTCCAGTGCCACCACGATACCGGCCATGCTCAGCATCGACATGGCAGCCACCGCGATGCCGTAGAGCCCGGCCAGCTGGTAGGCCGACAGGATGGCCATGCACACAAAGATCACAGGCCAGGCGGTAGACCGCATCGACACGCCCAGACCGGCAATGATGTTGGTGCCGTGCCCGGTGGTCGATGCCTGTGCGATGTGCTGCACCGGCGAATACTGCGTGCCGGTATAGAACTCGGTGATCCAGACCAGCGCGGCCGTGAGCACCAGGCCCGTGGCGCAGGCGCCAAAAAGGCGCAGCTGACTGCCGCTGGCCGTGATGGCGTTGTCCGGAATGATCCACAGCGTGACGAAGTAGAACGCCACCAGCGACAGCCCGCCCGCAATGGCAAGCCCCTTGTAGAGCGCGGGCATCACGTTCTTCATGCCAGGCGATGCCTTGACAAAAAAGCAGCCGATGATGGATGCAATGATCGACACGGCGCCCAGTGCCAGCGGATACACCACCGCATTGACCGGAGCAGATGCCACGAGCAGGGCACCCAGCACCATCGTGGCGATCAGCGTGACGGCATAAGTTTCGAACAGGTCGGCGGCCATGCCGGCGCAGTCGCCCACGTTGTCACCCACGTTGTCTGCAATCACGGCAGGGTTGCGCGGGTCGTCCTCGGGGATGCCGGCCTCCACCTTGCCCACCAGATCGGCGCCCACATCGGCCCCCTTGGTGAAGATGCCGCCACCCAGGCGGGCAAAGATCGAAATCAGCGAGGACCCGAATGCAAAGCCAATGAGAGGGTTGAGCAGCGTGGCCAGGTTGCTGTTCGGGTTGAGGTTTCCGTTGCCCACCAGGAACCAGTAAAACGCCGTGACGCCCAGCAGTCCGAGGCCGACCACCAGCATGCCGGTGATCGCGCCGCCCCGGAACGCGACGTCCAGTGCGGGGCCGATGCCCTGGGTTGCCGCCTGGGCGGTGCGCACGTTGGCCCGCACCGACACGTTCATGCCGATGAAGCCGCACGCACCAGAAAGCACTGCGCCCACGATGAAGCCCACGGCGGTGGTGCCATCCAGGAACACGCCGATCAGGATGGCCAGGACGACGCCCACGATGGCTATGGTCTTGTACTGCCGGGCCAGGTAAGCCGCCGCGCCGGCCTGAATGGCTGCGGCGATCTCCTGCATGCGGGCGTTGCCCGGGTCTTTGGAAAGTATCCAGCTCCTGGTCCAGAGGCCATAGGCCACGGCGAGCAGGCCGCACACGAGTGCGAGGATGAGAGGGGATGTCAGTGCTGAGCTTGCAGCCATTCATTTCTCCTTGGGTGTTGCACGAAGGGGGCCAACGCATCGGTCATGTCCCCGCTGCGTTGCTTCCTCGTGCCCTGACCTGCAGAGCCGATTGGCCAACAGGCCCAATTTACAGCCAAACGGTGCGGTGCAAGCGGGGCGAAAGGAGCGAGGCTCTAAAATCAGGGTTAATCCCGACGCCGCCGGTTCCGGCGCGGGCGGCGCCCGAGGCAACATGGGGCGCCCGCATCGCGGATTTCCGTTTTCCCAAAACCACTCTCCAAAGACATGTCCCTCAACAACGTAGCCCCCGGCAAGAACGCTCCCGAGACCTTCAACGTCGTCATCGAGATCCCGATGAACGCCGACCCGATCAAGTACGAAGTGGACAAGGAATCCGGTGCGATCTTTGTGGACCGTTTCATGACCACGGCCATGCACTACCCCACAAACTACGGCTATGTACCGCAGACCCTGTCGGGTGACGGTGACCCGGTGGACGTGCTGGTGATCACGCCTTACCCCCTGCACCCTGGCGTGGTGGTGACTTGCCGCCCCCTGGGCATCCTGATGATGGAAGACGAGGCTGGCGTCGATGGCAAGGTGATTGCAGTGCCAACATCAAAGATCCTGCCCATGTACGACCACTGGAGCAGCATTGACGACGTGAACCCGATGCGCCGCAACGCCATCGCCCACTTTTTTGAACACTACAAGGACCTCGAAAAGGGCAAGTGGGTGAAAGTCCTGGGCTGGGAAGGCCTGGAGGCAGCCAAGAAGGAAGTGGCCGACGGTATCGAAAGCTTCAAGAAGGGCGCGTAAGCGTCTCCGGGATGCCGCCCGCGCAGTGCGGGCCCCGGGTGTCTTCCGGGTCCTGAACAACAGCCTGCCGGCCCACGCCAGCAGGCTGTTCTTGTTGGTAGGTATGAAGCATGGAGCGCAGTGGGGACGCTGTCTCCTGATTGTCTCGAGGGTGCGATTCGACTGCTAGACTGCAGCAGCATATCGTTACACGCGTGCCGTCTTTGGCACGACCAATCTGGCCGCACGCAATGCCGCTTCCTGGGGACACATCATGAAAATTTCCGATCTGCGCATCGGCACCAGGCTGGGGGCCGGCTTTCTGGCAGTGGTGCTGCTGACCGCCTTGCTGGGTGCCATCGCCCTGGTGCAGATGACCCGCATCTACAACAACGCGGAACAGATTTCCAGCAACCTGTTGCCCAGCGTGGCGAAATCCGGTGACCTGCGCGTGCTCTACAACCGCATGCGCCGGTCGGAGGCGGGCATGGTGACCTCGCGCAACGTGGCGGAGGTGAAGGCGTTTTCGGAGCAGGTCGCCCTCCGTTCCAAGGACATTGCTCAACTCGAAACGTTGTACGAGCCCTTGGTGGATACCGATGCCGAGCGCGAAATCTTTGCGTCGTACAAGACGCGCAAGGCCGCATATGGCGTGCTCCAGGCCAAGCTGGTGGAGATTGCCGGCAGCGTGGACTTCAGCACGGCCGAAACGCTGGAACTCACGGGCGAGGCACTGCTGATGGTGTACTCCGGAGAGTCTGAAGCGGCGTTTGCCGCCGTCGTGGAGGCGCTGGGCGAATTGCAGAAGCTCAATGCCGACCATTCGGCCCTGGCCCAGGAAGAAATCAACAAGGTGTACACCAGCGCCCGCATCGCACTGCTCGTGACGCTGGTCGTATGTTGCCTGATCGCTGCCTTGCTGGGTGTGGCCATCACCCGCGCGGTAACGCGCCCCGCCAGTCAGGCCCTTCAGGCAGCCCAGGCGATTGCGCAGGGCGATCTGGGCGCCGAAGTGCCGCGCGGCGGCAAAGACGAGATGGGCCAGTTGCTCAATGCCCTGGCAGACATGCGCAACAGCCTTGCCAGTACCGTGAGCCTGGTGCGCCAGAACGCCGAAGGGGTGGCATCGGCCAGCTCGCAGATTGCCTCGGGCAACAACGACCTGTCGGCCCGAACGGAGC
>LNFM01008731.1_pt1 | contig 25066 bp, 21 predicted proteins | sample 596031 | NCBI WGS metagenome assembly LNFM01 (sample SAMN04254537, study PRJNA301005) | activated carbon metagenome | isolation source: dual media filters at the Ann Arbor, Michigan drinking water treatment plant | place: USA: Ann Arbor | reverse complement strand
AGGAAGGTGAGCGCTTCCGCGTGCAAAGCGCTCGCCCCATGCTAGGCAGCCTGTGTGGCAGATTCATGGCAAAACGGCCATGCACCCCGGGGCATGCAAGCCCGTTGATTAACTAAAATTGTGGATAATTTTCCCAAATAATGTATGCTGTTGGAGTGCACTGGAAACCCGACCCCCTGCTCTATCCACCCTACCTGCGGGCACGGATCAGGCGTCGCCGTGGCGTTGGGTGTGGCCCCCACTATGTCCCGTGGCTGAAGGTCCGCGACGTGCCGTCGCGTGGCACGTCATTGGTGAGCCGCGGGGTGTCCAGCGGCAGATCGCACCATCTGCTGTCTGAACTGGAGGCCATCTATTTCTATCTTCTGGAAAGACGCGCTGGCATTGCCGAGATCCGCGAGCAGTGGCCCATCTTGGACATGGATCGAACGTTGGAGTTGTGCGCAAGGTTCGGCGTACGCCCGCGCATGCGAAACGGCTGTCCCGAACCGTTCACTATCGACTTTCTGGTCACCGAGCGGGTCGACGGCCGACTGACGTACCGGGCAGCCAGCGTCAAGTCGCCGGACGATGCGCGGGATCCTGAAACACGGCTGCGACTGGCCGTCGAACACGCCTGGTGCCAGGACCGAGGCATCCCCTGGACTCTCGTGGACACCCAGCGATTCGACAAAACCATGCTGGAGACCCTGCGCTTCATACGCGGCTGGTTCCGTCACAGGTACGCTCCCGATGCCGCGTTAGAGGAACGCTTCGTGGCGCAGTTCGCTGCCCACCATGCACCCAACCGGTTGCTGAGCGAAGTGCTGGCACGCGTGTCGCGGTCGCTACGGCAGCCAGTCGCCACGACGGAGGATGTTTTCCGCTACTGTGCGTGGTCAGGCCAGATTCAGCCTTCGCTCGCACGCCCCCTTTCAATGGACGCGCCCGTCGTCATGACGGCGGACCTCGCACATGCCTGACTTCCAGGTGCTTCCGCACAGCCCAGCCCTCACTGCCGGGCTGGTTCTTCGTGTCGGGTCAGCGCCTCATCGCTACTTGCGACTCACGCATGTCTTCCGCACCTGCGCGTACGGCATGTGGGTTGGCGACCCCGAGGCGGCTCGATACGCGCGCCGGCCCCACGCGATACCGCTGCGGGATCTGAAGGCGCTCGCTGCATCTCCGTCAGCGGCCTGGGGGCGTCTCGTGTTGCCACCAGCCTTGTCAACCGAGCCGGAGAAAGATTCCGACAAGGCCGCCTTGCTCGATAGTGCCTGGGGTCTGGTGCAGGCGCTGGTCCAAGCATTTCAGAGTGAGTCCAATCTGTCCCGCCAGTCCTTTTCCGCGCTAGTCCGTCAGCGCGCTGAGGAGACGGAGTCGAGTCCGTCCACGGTGCTGCGAACCTTGCTGAGGTACTACTACTTCGGCGGTACGCGTCTGGCGCTGCTCCCTCTGCCTCCGGGCGTCAAGCCCGGCCAGGTGGCTTACGCGGACGACACCGAGACTGGACGTCCCCCGCCGCGGCGACGTGGACGCCAGAGTTCCTTGGCTCGTGAACTGGGTCGCAACGAGTTCATCGTTCGTTCCGAAGACATCCAGGACATGGTTGACTGCTTCAAGCGGCTGCTGGCCAAAGGTCCTACGTTCAAGACCATTGCACACGAAGACTACCTGGCCAAAGAATTCCGCGCGCGGCACAGGGCGCTCTATGACAAATACGTCGCCCGAGAGATTCCTGAGCCAGTCACGGCCCGACAATTCCGCAACTACCTTGATGAGCACCTGAGGGTCACCGAGGAGCTGGCCAGGAATGTGCGTACGCATACGCGGAATCCGGGCTTCAGCGGCAACGTGCGTGCCGCAGGTCCTGGGGAAATCTACGAGATCGACGCCACCGGCGGACGACTGCATCTGGTGTCCAGCGACGACCCACCGGTGCTGCTTGGCAAGCCCACAATCTATCTGCTGATTGACCGCTGGAGCCGATTCGTCGTCTCGGCCTACATCTCGCTGCGACCAGCCTCTTATGAGGAAGTGCGCCACGCGCTACTCGTTGCCTTCACTTCGCGGGAAGCCCGATTCAACCGGCTGGGCATCAACGTCACTGACGAGCGCTGGCCCGTGGGGCGGATGCCCGCCGTGATCTGCCCCGACCGCGGCTCCGACTTCATGAGCGAATCGATGGAACAGAGCGTCGTCAACGACCTGCGCATCGATCTGACCCCATTGCCGCCGCTTTGCCCTGATGGCAAGGCCATCGTGGAGCGCTTGATCCGCGAAATCAAGCGCCGCATGGCCGCATCCGGCATCGAAGGTGTTTTTGCTGACCGTCCGATGGACCCCAGGACCAAACGGGCGACACGCAAGGCCGCTGCCGCCGCAGTGCGGACCCTCTCGGAGGCCTACCGGCTATTGGTCGATATCGTCGTCGACCACAACAACCGCCCACACAGCACGTTGCGCCGCCGCCGGGTCCTGACCCAGGCCGGTGTGCAGCCCACGCCGCGGGAGGCCTACCTTTGGGGCCTGCGCCACATCACAGGCCTGCGTTCGGCGCCGCTCAGCGAGAACGACTACCATCGCCTGCTGCTGAGCACCGACAAGGCCAGCATCGCCAACGGTGTGCTCAGCTACAAGAGCCGCCCTTACCTGCCCGATAACGAACCTGCCGCCGGGCTAGCGCGCCACTCGACGCGTCGTCCCAGACGCGTGGATGTGCGACTTGACAAGACCTTGCCGACGCAAATCTTGGTCCCGAATGTGCATGGGAACTGGGCGCGGTTTCAGATGTCGGGCGGGGTGGCCAACGAGATCGCCGGAGTCTCGCTGGACGAGGAGGAGGCAATGGCGGATCACACGGCGCTGCTGTGGGCACGTGCCGACCATCAGGGACGTGTCGCGCGCGTCGCCGCGAAGACCGCCAAGCATACGTCCCCGGGCAAGACGGCAGCCGAAGGGGCTGTGTCGAACTTGGGCAAGGCAGTTAAAGGCAAACCTGCCGCCGCCCAACTTCCTCGCGCCGAATTGATTGCGGCCCGAAACAAGGAGACGGCCCGCATGAAGGCTGCTCTCCATGGCAAGTCCTCCAACGCATCTACTGATGCCGACCCGCCGCAAGCGTCGACACCCGACTGGATGCGCGTGGAAGAGGAAGAGCGCCAGCGCAATCTGGCCTTGATACGCAAGCACAGGAGCCGACGTTGAGTCACGAAACCAGCGATAGCCTCGTCCAAACTGCAGCCTATGTGGACACCGGCGTCCGCAGGTTTTCGGGGAATCCGTTCATCGAGGCATTACCCCCCATCGAGCAGACCAAGCTCGAGTTCTTGACCCTGCTCTCACACTATCCAATCCGCCCCAGCGCCACGACGCGCAAGGCCGGCGAGGTCGTGCGGATCATGGAATTGTCAGCGGTGAACGACTTGGTGTTCCCGTTCCCCGAGTACCAGAAGGCGGGCCTCGCGCTGGCGACCATGATGCGCGACACCTATGTGGCGCGCAATCCGCTGTCCGTGATCGACCGGCAGCGGCGTCACGCGCTTGCCACTGGTGGTAGCGACGGCTTTCCGTTCCCGGCCAATTGGAAGTCCTCCGCCAAGGGCCACTTCATGATGGCGGTGAGTGGCATGGGCAAGACCACGTTCGCGCTGGCCTATCTCCTGAGATACCCCCAGGTGATCGTGCACAGCGCGTACCAGGGCACCGAGCTCCGATGCCATCAGGTTGTCTACGTGGTGCTGCGGGTGCCTCATGACGCCACTTTGAAGAGCCTGTGCATCCAGTTCTTCGACGAGATTGACCGGTTGCTAGGCACCAACTATGCGCGCCAGGCCAATGCCATCCGCAACGTGGCGCCGATGGTGGAATTGATGAACCGGGTGGCGACGGCCGTCTCGTTGGGCTTCATGGTGGTCGACGAGGTCCAGAACCTGCGCAGCGCCCGTGGAGGGAATGCCGAGTTCGTCCTGAATCTCTTCAGCGAGATCATTGAGCGGCTGGGTATCAGCCTGCTAGCCTTGGCCACGCCGGCCGTGCAATCGGTGATCGAAGGGAGTGTGCGCAATGCCCGCAAGCTCGCCTCCTATGGCGAGACCGTGCTCCGGCCCATGGCAAGGTCCGACCCGCAATGGGAAGACTTCTGCGAAACGTATTGGGACTACTCCTATGTCAAGAAGAAGACCTCGCTGACGAAGGCGACCCTGGACGCCTGGCACCAGGCGTCCGCCGGTAACACCGCGTTTGCCGCGTTGGCCTTCGTGCTTTCGCAGCGCAACGAAATCGGAGGACGCGAGGTCATCGATGCTGCAGCATTCGAGCGCACCGCAGCGACCGACATGGCCTTCCTGCAACCCGCCATTGCAGCCTTGCGCAGCAACGATCCCCGCAAGCTACGCACCTTCGATGACCTGATTTTCAGCCCACGATATCGGGCGCTTCGACGGTTGCTCGGTGCCAAGGACGAGCAGTTGGTAAACGGGAAGGGCGAGGGGGCCGGCGAAGAGTTCGACGACGTTTCGTCCACGCCGCGCCCGGAGTCCGGCCCGGCCAAGCGGGTGCGCCGGGGTGCCGCCCTCAACGCAGGCCCGGTCGACCTGCCCGAGGAAGACCCGCTGGCCTTCTGAGCACTCCAACACTCGCGTCCGGCCTTGCACCCCATTACCCGAGCTTCGGGGTCCGTCGCCGGCATCGCGTATGTGCCCACGCTACTACCGGACGAGCTACTGTATTCGTGGCTGGCCCGGGTCGCTGCGCTCAATGCCATGGGCGCGCCGCGTGATGTCCTGCAGCGATTCTTCGGCTGCAGCACGCTGGTGCCGAGCGTAGACCTGCCGACGCAGTTGCTTGCGCTGGCCCATCGACTCGGCAGCTGGCTTCCGTTCGCGACCCTCGACGAACTGCTGGATCGAGGAACGCTGCTGCCCTACCACCGGCCCTTCCTCACGGCAGCGAGTCACTCCCGTGTACGCCAAATCCTGCTGCACGGCGATGGGAAGGGACTCAAGACGCTGATGGGCAGGGTTGCCAACCGCTTTGGCGCCCATCCTGCGTTGCGCAGCTGTCCTGACTGCATGGCCGACAGTTGGAGTTGCTATGGCAGCCTTTACTGGATGCGCCGACACCAACTGCCCGGTGTCAACCGCTGCACCATCCACGGCATCCCGCTCCATGGCATGCAGTTGCAGGCCCGTACGCACCGTCAGCGGCTGCTTTCGCCCATGGCTACGCCAGGGGCGCAGCGCGCCATCCAGGCCGACGCGCGGCAATTGCGGTTCGCCCTGCTGTCGCAGGACCTCCTTGAGATCGCCCTGCCCGTGATCGCTCCGTTGCAGCGGGCGGCGACGTACCGGGAGGCCGCGCTGGCGCTGGGATACGGCACCCGACGCGGCCGCGTGGAATTCCCGGCACTTGTCGATGCGCTGCGCCGGCGCTACGACGACTTTGAGGGCTTCGACCATCAGGCGCGGCTACTTGCCACCGCTGCGCATCCGCTGGGCTGGCTTAGGCCCCTGTTCGACAGGCCTGAGCGATCGCTGCACCCAATCTGTCATCTGTTGCTGATCGACTTCCTGTTCGGCTCCGTGGCGGCGTTCAAGGTGGCTTGTGCCGAGTACGACCTGGCACTTCCCGCTCGGCCGCTCGACGACCCGTCCTTTGCACTGGCCGCCATTGACCCGGTCGTCGTCGGCGCGGTCGAGGTTCATGCATCGTCCTCTGCGCTATCGATCACCCTCGAGGACGCGCTGCGCGATCCATCGCTATCCTGCCGCCAAGCGGCCGCGAGGGTGGGCAAGAGCGTGACGACCGTGGTGGCCTTGCGCCGAGCACGGGCCATTCCGATCCAGGAACGCCGCAAGTCGCTGCATCCTACCGTGATCGACCAGGTCCTGAAGGCCTTGGGCTCGCTGTGTTCGCTGCCGGCCGTTGCCAAACGGACGGGCGTCTCGCTGAGTTCGGTGTACCGGATCCTCGGTCAGTACCCGACGACGCCACGGCCTCGCCAAGACGAGGACGGTATCGCGCAGGGGCCACTGCGGCGGGCAAGCTGGGTGGCTGCGCTGCAGGCCTGCCGGATGGAAGGGATGGGTGGAGTGGCTGCGGCCCGTGCGCGAGCCGGCGCCGACTATGCCTGGCTCTACCGGCATGACCGCGCCTGGCTTGTCTCAACGAACAACGCGGTGCCTTCTTTCAAACGCCGCAATGGCGGGTCAGGCCGGGTGGACTGGGTCAGGCGCGACACCGAGCTCTGTCAGTTGCTGCAACAGCAACTCAGCCAGCTACGAGACGAGGCGCCACCGCAGCGCTTGACGAAGACCCGGCTGCTGCGTTCTCTCGGCGAGACGATGGTTAGGCGCAACCTGGGCCAACTTCCCCAGCTTGTCGTCTTGCTGGACAAGGAGGTGGAGTCGGAGCAGGCCTTTGGCATGCGCCGTGTCGACTACGCTGTTGCCCTGCTGGTCAGCGAAGGTGCTCAGCTACGTCTGTGGCGCGTCCAGCGTCTGGCGGGTCTGCGCCGATGGTCGCCCTCGCTCACCACCTATGCGAATCAATTGGTTGAACCGCTCCATGCTCAGAATTCCCTACGTCCCCACGGCCTACCCTGACGAAATGCTGGCGTCCCTCCTGACGCGGCTCCAGCTGTATAACGGCGCCGGCCTGTGGCGCAGTCTCCTGGAAGAGACCGGTTACGGGCGGCGTACGCTCTCGCCGTTCTTCAGCACTCCCATGCAGGATGCCAAGCTGGAGAGATTGCTGGCTGCGTTGGGCTACACCTATCCGCGGATGCTTCGCGAGCTGACCGTTTTGCCATTCTGGCTGTCTTTTAACCAAGCTACCAAAACCCGGTCGCAGGTTAGATTCGACGCTGCGAGTGGCCGAATCTCTAGACTGACGACGTTGGGCCACTCCCAGTTCCTGCCGGGCGCTCAGTACTGTCCAGCCTGCCTGTGGGACGATATCAAGGCCTTCGGTGAGCCATATGTGCACCGCAACCACCAGTTACCTGTGGCACGTGTCTGCACCCGGCACGGGGTGACCCTACGGTTCACCTGCCCGGTATGCGAGATCGTGGTCATGCCCTTTACCCGAGCGCTATTGCGCCCCCCGGCGCTTCGATGCCAGTGCGGCCAGGACCTTTCGAGCATCACCGCATCACCGCCCGCGCATCAGCAAGCCCTGCTGCGACTGAGCCAGTTTGCGGCGGACGCTCTTACCTGCACCGACGCACCGTGGACGCTGGAGCAGATCCTTGCGGTTCTGCGCGAGCGCTCGGGAATGATGCGAAAGAGCTTCAAGCGCAGCGCCATGCAACTGATGCAAGACGCCTATGGCCCGCCGGACAAAGGCCGCTCCCAGGCCAGCGCCGTTCTGAGCTGGGAAGACGCAGGGGCCTCCCTGCGATTGAAGACCGGTGGCGGCGTGACAGCGCTGCGCGCACCGGAATTCTGCGCGCTGCTGGCTGCAGCTGGGCTGAGCTTCGACGAGTTCAGACAGGCGGTTAGCCAAGTCGATGTGGCCGATGTGCCGGTCAAACCCATGCGACGGCGCCCCTTCACGATCGAGCAAGCACGCCAGGAATTCGAGCGGTTCGAATCCGAATCGCCAGGGAAGGCCGCTAGGCAGCTGCTGAACAGTTCACCGAAGCTCTTTTGGCTGCTGCGCCTGCGCGACAGCGCCTTCGTGCGAGCGCACGGCTACCCCTTGCACAAGCCCATCCCGACTGTCGAGGCCGATCGCGAAAAGCTTGAGAAGCTACTGGGACAGAGCGACCACATACCGAAAAATGTCTCGACGGCGATTCGCGCATCGATCCGCGATCGGTCTTGGCTGCGAGCAAGCATCCAGGCGCAGCGCGTCGCGCCCGCCTCCCCGCAAAAGCCGGCGCAGCGCGTTCAACAGGACAGGGCCGTGGCCTTGTCTCGGGCCTTGTTCTCGGTGCTGCGAACGCAGGCACGGCCGGCGCGTGTGCATGCGGGTCTTTTGGCGAAGTTCGTCCAGATCTCCATGAATCAGGCCTTGCACACGATCGCTCACACGCCAGCGCTTCAGGCCTTGGTAGACGCCGTCAACGCGGACAAGGATCGCCGCCTGGCGTTCTGGGCCGCACGCAGTTTCATTGAGGAAGGCCGCTACCCGAGTGCCTTGGAAGTCTTGGTGCGCGCCGGCCTGCCACCGAGGCGGGTCAATCGTCAGGTTTGCATCGAAGCCATCGCATGCTTCACCGCCAGCCACAGAAACCAGTGATACAAACGTTTTGCTCTGCGATCGGCGCTATCCGTCAGCGCGACTCGGCACGTATGGACATCTGCTCGCGCAGTGCCCAGCGTCTTATGCCACTCAAAGTTTCCACGTCTATCACTCCTGAAATCTCCTGCTGCCAAAAGCAGCAGGATAGGGTTCTTACGTGGGTCAGCCACTCGGCCGAATGCAGCCTAACCTCTCGGTCAACGCGGGGCCCAGCGGCAGGCCAGCAGGTCCCCGATGCGTCGTAGGCTATCCTGCGCCTCGCGGGCCTGCCGTCTCACAGTTGGTCCCGCCTCACATTGAACTTTAGGGCTCACATGCGGCGTCACTGGAAAGAAATTCCGGCCATCTCGTACTTCACTGCGCTGTTCGCGGTGATGTCGATCATCAGTACGATCATTGGACTTAGCTCGCTGGCGACGAAGCTGAACGAGAACCAAGTCCTGTATCTGTTCTCTACCACGGGCCAAGTCATCGCAGCCATCTACGGCCTTACGCTTACAGGGTTTATCTTTTTCCGCAATGAACTGAGTCGAGAGGAGTTCGAAGATGAAACTCTGGCCGAAGCAGTGGAGGCTCTGAAGGAGAGGTACTTCGTACTTCTAGCGTTCATCACCGTGCTGGTGCTCCTGACCATCTTTCTCTCAAACTTGGCAATTGCGAGAGAGGCCGCGGGTCCAACGTTCGGAAACGCAGCAATCATTAATACGGGGCAGGCGGCCTTCGTAACAAGCCTCTTGGCTGTGGCCTACTTCGTGTTCGACGTCATATCTCCACGTCGCATTGAGAAGGCGAGTCGACGCCTTCAGGACGAGGTTGATCCCTCGCGTTCTGAAAAGAGCAAGGGCAGCCTTGAGGAATTTCTGATGAACTACAACCAGATCGAGGCGTTGTTGAACGAAGCAGGTCTCCCGTATCAGCAATCCTTCGCGGTTTCAATCGACCGCGGTCGCCCGCGACACATTTCGAACACAAGGTTGGCGGAAATCCTCTTCCGAAGCGAGCGGATCGACAAACTTATGTTCGCGCACCTGCGCGAGCTGATCACACTCCGCAACTCGATCATCCATGGGGCAGAGCCTATCGTTAGCCAGCAGGCGGTCGCGATGTCTCGTGACGTACTGGAACGACTTCGGAACGCTCTTGGCGGAGGCGAGCTCTAAGGAAGGTCTGCAAAACCCCAGACCCTTTTGCCCGGCAGATGGCGTGAAGTGAGGAGAAGATAGGGGCATGAACCAAATCACGCTGGGGCTGGACCCCCTCCACAAGAAGACGCGCAAGGAAGTCTTTCTTGAAAAGATGAACAAGGTGGTGCCTTGGCAGGCCTTGGTCGCACTCATCCAGCCGCACGCCCGCGGTGCGCATCAGGCGCTGGGTGGGCGCCCGCCGTTTGCAGTGGAGACCATGCTGCGCATCCACTGCCTGCAGCTGTGGTGGAACTTGAGCGATCCGGCGATGGAAAGAGCTGCACGAGCGGCACTTGTATCGCCGCTTTGTGGGCCTGGACGGCGCGGCACGCCTGCCTGATGAGAGCACCATCCTGCGCTTTCGCCACCTACTGGAGAAACACCAGCTCGCCCCTCAGGTGCGGGCCACCATCAATGCCGGGCTGGCCCATCGCAACAATCTCAGATTGGAATGTGGATCAATCGCGTCATCACTGTTTTCCATTTACCACTCTCAAAGGTAGTATGTTGCGTGCCGACAAGGAATAAACCAGGGGGGATAGAAGATGGAAAAGAAGCCGCTCAGGGCGCTTCACCTGCATACGGTCGATAGCCTATGTGCCGATCTGATCAGCGCACGGCCTGTCGGTGTGGGAAAGGATGACACGCCGTTTCAGCTTGCTTCCGATGCCGCGCGTTCGGTTCTGAACTGGTACCACGGGCACAAGAACAAATGGGCTGGCAACGTGCAATCCACGGACGTTGAAGCCATCGTGGATTGCGTAGCAAGGCCGCCGGACAGCATTCCTGCAGCGATTCTTCCGTCCCCCCAGGAGAAGAAGCGCTTCACCCTTGTTTCGATCCGCGCCCATCAGTTCGGCGGCCTTCATCGCGGAGGAAGTTCCAAAGTCAAACCAGAAGACTTCACCTTTTCCTTCGGGCCTGGTGTCACGATGTTCGAGGGGTTCAACGGCTGCGGGAAGACATCACTTCTAAACGCCATTATCTGGACACTTACAGGCGATGTGCTTCGCCCCCAGCGCGCGCCGGAACCGGCGAACATGGAATTTACCTGTGAGATCGATGGAACTTCGGAGCACACGCTTTCGCCTGTGATGCCGCTGCCCGATCCATCCGGGGAAAAACCGGCATCCGCCGCTCTACCTGTTGACACCTGGGTCGAGCTTGTCTTCGAGGACGAAAGCAAGACGCGCTACTTGGTAAGGCGTTCGCAGAAACGCACAGCCAGAGATAAGCTGCTGGAAGAGGAGTCTGGCCTCGCCGCGCTTGGACTCGATCCGGTGGGCGCGAGGGTAGGGACGGTGATGCCAGGACTGCTTCCCTTTATCCAGGTTGGATCCGATTCAAAGCTGGGTCGGGCCGTCGCCGAGCTGACCGGCATGGCCCCTTTGGTCAATCTCGCGTCTCACGCGGAGCGGGTAAAGAAAAAAATCGACGGTGACTTCAAAAAAGATCGCGAAAAGGAGATTCAGGCCTTCGATGAAGCATTCAAGCGGAGCCGCTCGGACTTGCTCGACGTCTTCGCAAAGAACCTGGCAATCACTTTTGGAAAGGCGTTTCCGGAGCCGTCCGCAGACACGTCAATCGAAACCCTCCTCACGGAGGCGTTCGAGCATCTTGAAGGATTGAAGGCAAAAGGCCTTGCGGATGCAAAGACGGTTCTAAGTGAATCGTTCGATCCAGGCGAAGCAAGGCAACGTTCCGATCTGGAAGACAACATTCAGCCAGCACTTTCGCAGGTTTCAAAAGGCATTTCCAGCCTTGCTTCCGCCGCCCGTCTGGGGGCACTAGCAAAGCTTACGGCCGAAGAAATTGAAGAGGCCAAGAATCGGATTGCGGCTCTTCAGAGGGAATCCGAAGAACTCGCAAAGCTGGCCGCCGACCCTGATAAGGCTGGCCGGTTGCGGCTGTACTCCCGGATCGCGGCATGGCAGAAAGAGCACACGCATCTCGCCGGAAACGAAGATACCTGCGTTCTCTGTCGGCACGACCTGAAAGAGGCCGTTGATCCAGTGACGGGTGCGCCCATCAAAGATCATCTGCAGGCCGCCGCAGCCTCCGACAGCGATTTTCTGGGGCAGACATTTTCGGCGTGGGCAAAGCACGAACTCGGTCAACTAAGCCATAGCCTGCCGGAGGTGCTGGGGCAGGAGATACGGTCCGATCTCCCGGAGCATCCGGGAAGGCTCATTCGAAAGGCGCTGGTTGAAGAGCTGTTCAATACCGACCCGTTCAAGAGTTCGTTGGGTCTTTTGAAGCCCCAATTCACGAAGGCTTGTGATGAGGCCGTTTCCGCCTTCCCGGCTATGGAGATTTCCGCGCTGCCCGTACTTGGCAACGGACACAAAGATCTTGATGCACTGAATGCGGCACTCACACGACTCAACAAGGCAGTCGCGTTCGCGGAATGGCGAAACGGCCACAAGACGGAGATCGCTGCCTTTATGCAATCCGTTGTCGGACAGGTGGCCACGTCCAACAAAGCAACGGTCCCTACATCCTTGCTGGCGCAGCTGCAAAGCCTGAAAGCCATGGTTGATGGCATCGAGCCCGTCAGTCAGGCCATAACGCTTATCAAGAGGATGCGCGACGATGTCAAGAAGCGGAGAGAGAAGGAGAAGCGGCTGGCGGGCTATGTTGTGACAAGCGAAGCGCTGGCGGATTGCATGAAGGTCGGGGGGCTGGCGGAGCAACAGGTTGAAGAGCTTCAGAATCGATTGCACAAGAAGGCCGTAGGCTGGCGGTCCCGGATTTATACCGGGGCGTTTCCGTCAACCAATCTCGATCTTGTAGCGACAAAGATGAGTGGCGATGGCGAGCTTCAATTCATGGTCGGCGCGGCGGGGTTGTCTGCTCCTGCGCAACACGTATCGAACGCGTCAGCGCTGCGCGCCAGCCTCGTAGGCTTCTTCCTCGCTTATTGGGAATACATGCTGGAAGAGCGCGGGGGACTAAAGATCCTTCTCCTTGACGATCCGCAAGAGCTGCTCGATGTCGATAACAGGGAGAAGCTGGCGGATTCGATTAAGAACCTACGCGAGGCAAACGCTCAGCTGATCCTTACAACCCATGACGTAAAGTTCGCCGCTTCAGTTGCAAGGCGGGCACACAGCGCGAATGTCGAGTTGAACCACCAACGCGTCCACCCGGCGACGGCCAAGACTGATGGACGCATTCATCTCACGCCTAGTGTGACCCAGGTTCAAATGGCCCATGATGCGTTCGTAGACGACTACGACGATGCCGCGAAAGCGCAGCACTATGTCTCCGAATGCCGCATTTTTATTGAAGGCCGAATGGGCGACATTTTCGATGATGCAGCGTTCCCCACCGCCTCGACACACACATTCGCCCCCACATTTGCAGATCACCTGAACCGTCTGCGCGGGTTGATGAAAAGCGGATCGAACGAGCTGTTCAAGAGTCCCGTTTTCACGGCGTTCTGCAATGACCAGGCGCTGAGGGACAAATCACCTGCGCTAGAGCTACTGAACAAGTCGCATCACAGCCCAAAATCTACCATTCGGCCCGCCGAGGTGAAGCCTGTTGTTGCCGACCTTGAACGTGTCCGCCGGTCCATTGAAGGCGTCCACCAGGAATTCCGGCTCTTCTTTCGTAGAGAGCCCTTGAGCCCGCCTTTGGCGAAACCCGTGGCAATCCAGTCAGAGGCAGTACCGACCTTCAAGGTTCTCATTCAGCCCAGCCTAGCTGCCTTTGTGCGGGGCGCGAATGTCGGTGATTCGCAGGAAACCGATCTTGAAGAGCTGAGTTCATCGTGGTTCGACGGAAAAGCGTTCTTCTTGCTGCGGTCGAGCAATCTTGGCTTCGCGGGCCCAGCAACGAGCGTCGCCATTGTCGAAGCCGAGCCGTCCCGGGTCGAAGACAGACGCCTTGTGATCGCCCGTCATGGCAAAGAAACCTATGCCCGGCGAGCGCTATGTCCCACCGACACGCCGATGCTGGCGCTGGCAGCGGAAACGCCTGATCCGCGCAAGAGCCCGCCAACGTTTTTGCTTCGGGAAGATGAGGTGGCTTTGCACCGCGTCGTCGGAATGCTGCTCAACCCAAACGTTACATCGCCAGCATCCAAGTCAGAAGCGGTTCAGGTTGATGGCAAGGGCTGTTTGGCCAATGTCAAAAGTGCGTACAAGATTAAGGAGGACAGCGCCATCCCCCTCGCTCTTCCTGGGCAGATCGCGCTGGGCGGAGAGCAGATCAAACTGGACGAGTTCGACAAACACTCCGATGCTTACGTCGCGCTCCATCTTGATGATGGCTCCAGCATTTTCAAGAGAGTGGGCGAGAAACTTCCGGCCTCGCTTTCCCACCTGCGAAGGTTTGAGACGATTGGCGGTTTGGGAGTCGCGGACATTTTGTCGGTCGGTCAGCCGCATCAAGGGTTCCGGGCCGTCGAGAAAGCCGTGCTGGTACTTGGCATCCTTTATCACCTCTAGCGCTGTCCGTGTCGCCGGGATCTAGAATGTCCACGCTGCAGCTTGCAGGCATTCAGCCTCTCTGTCGTCTCGCTTAGGTTGTATCGCAGCCGTCAGCTGTCGAGTGGCAGCGTTGTAAGCGCAGCGGCCATATACGTCGCAGCCCGTCGATGGGCCGGTGGTGATCTAAGCAGCCGCTCAGGCTGTCGGCCGCGAACGACTCTGACCAGTCTGAAGCTGTCGAAACGGCCTGTGCAGGCCGTCAGAAATCCTTGGCGCTATTGACTTCAGATTTGATAAGTCGGCTTTTTCAAACTTCGATGCGAAACACCTGACGCAGATACGCCAGAAACGTCTCGTCGTCGCAGATGGTTTTGCCCGGCGAGTCGGAGAGCTTGGCCACGGGTTGGCCATTGCAACTCACCAGCTTCATGACGATGTTCAGCGGCGTCAAACCCACATCGTTGGTGAGATTCGTGCCGATGCCGAACCCGGTCTGGATGCGATCGGCGAAACGGCCGTACAGGGCGAGCGCGGCTGGCAGGTCCAGGCCGTCGGAGAACACCAGCCGCTTGCTGTGCGCATTGACCTTCAGGCGCGCGTAGTGCGCCAGCGCCTTCTCTCCCCACACGACAGGGTCACCCGAGTCGTGGCGCAGCCCGTCGAAGAGCTTGGCGAAGTACAGGTCGAAGTCGGCGAGGAAGGCGTCCATGCCCACCACATCGGTCAAGGCCACGCCCAGGTCGCCGCGGTACTCCTGCACCCAGTTCTCCAGGGCCGCCTTCTGGAAGCCCTTGAGTTGAACGCCCGTCGCCTGGAAGGTCTGGAGGTATTCGTGCGCCATGGTGCCGATCGGCACCAGGCCGTACTTCTTCGCCAGGTGGACGTTGGAGGTGCCTTTGAAGAACTCGGGCACCTCGCGTGCGAGTGTCGCCACCACCTCCTCCTGCCACGCGGCCGAGAAGCGCCGGCGCACACCGAAGTCGAAGAACTCGAACGGGTGCTCGCGTTGAAGGTCCCGCGCGCCGATCCGCAGCAGCGTGATCTTGCCCTGCAGACGCCGACGGCCTTCGTCGAGCGCTTCCGGCGTGGCCAGGCGCCGAAAGTGGATTTCGTTGACGATGGCGAGCACGAAGATCTCGAACAGCATCACATGGATCTGGGGACCCTATGTAGCGCTGCTGGAGGCGAAAGATCCGCAGGAAATCGATGAAGTCGGATTTCATGTACCGCAGGCCACCCAGGTACTGCAGCTCTTCCTCGGAGAAGCGCAGCGTGCACAGGTGCTCGATCTGGCGCTCCACTTCGTCCCGGATCTCGCTCAGCGGGTAGGCGGCCTCGTTGCGGCACACAAAGCGGTACTCGGCCTGGTTGGCCGGCATCGAATGCAGCATGGGCTGCAACATGGTGAACTTGTAAAGGTCGGTCCCCAGCAGCGAGGTCACGACCGGAACAAAGGCCGCTGTGGCTTCCTGCGCTGGTGTGTGGTGCGTGTTCACTGTGGTCTCCCCGTGGTGCCCGTGCGTCATGAAATGGATTGTGCGAATTCGTCGACCGTCATCACGCCAGTGCCCGCCGCACGCGCTCGCTCGAACAACGCATCGGCCAGCTTCTCGAAACCCGGCACCGGACTCATGCAGTCCCGCAGCAAGACCAATCTGGGCGTCAGAGCCGGCGCACCGGCCAGGAAGCGCATGAACTGGTCGTAGCTGGCCGCCACACAGTGGCTCGAAGCCTGACCCGCGATGGCGATGACATCGGCTCCTTCAGCGAGGGATGTCGCCAGCGCTGTGTTGAACTGGGTGCTCGGGATCGACGGCACGGGAGCATCGGCTTCGAACACGCCGAAGTGCTCGGTCAACGGGTACTCGCCCTTGAGCACCTTGGCAACGGCGCGCTGGTGGGTCATTTCCCAGGCCGCCAGAGCACGGGCCACATCGCTGTGGATGTTGTGACCCCAGGTGCCCGTGACGCAATGCACCGGCCATACCACCATTCCTTCTTTGCCTGCTCCGGCCAATTGTTCGAGCATGCCGACGACCTGACTGGTCAGGCCGGCATTCCTGGGACGGTACGAACCTGTGAGTACGTCTGTCGCCGTGATGAAGGTGAATGGTGGAACGGGCTGCCCGTCCCGATCCAGCCAGAAGGTGGTGCGCTCGACCGCCACGCTCGCGTGCGAATCCAGCGTGACCGTGATGTCGCTGATGCGGCCTTGGTTCCTCTCGATGAAACCAGCCAGGCGCTTGAGGTCCTGGTTGGCGCCAGCCACAGGCAGAGCAGCGCCGTCGATGTCGCAGAAATCGTTTTGGGGATCAATGATCAGGAGCTTGGTGCGCATGTCAGTCCTTGGTGGATTGCACTTCGACAGAGCGGAACGTTCTTGGAAACACAGCAGCCCGCTCGCGGTCCAGGATTCGGTAGCCCATGGCTGCGCGTCCCGCATCACCAGCGATGGATCCCGCCTCGATCAGGAACTGTGCATCCAGCATGCGCTTGCGAAACGCGCTCTTGTCCATGGGTCGGCCCAGCACGATCTCGTAGGTGCGTTGCAGCTGCGGCAGCGTGAAAGGCTCCGGTAGCAGAAAGGCCGGGAGCGACGTGTACTCCACCTTGCCACGCAGACGCTCCACGGCCGCCGCCAGGATCTCCGCGTGGTCGAACGCCAGGCGCTTGCGCAGGGCCGTGTCGACTTCGATCCACTCCGATGCAGCCGATGCCGCGGTCACCTCCAATCCCGCTGCGTCAGCAATCCCGGGCGGTGGCACCAGGGCGAAGTAGACATGGGTGGCACACCACCCCCGCGGATCGCGCGTGGCGCTGCCCCAGCTGCCCAGTTGCTCCAGGTAGGGGGATTTGAGTCCGGTCTTCTCCTCCAGCTTGCGCAGCGCGCAGTCGTGCAGGCTCGCATCGACGTCCACGTTGATGAATCCGCCCGGCAGGGCCATTCGCCCGGGGTAGGGATCAGCGGCGGTCTCGGGACGGCGCACGAGCAGCACCTTCAACTGCTCGTCGATCACCGTGAAGATCACCACGTCGACCGTGACCAGCGGGCGTTCGAAAGCGGGTACCGATGGGCGTGCTGTGGGTTTTTTGGTGGCCATGCTTGACATCTCCTGCTTGAGTTGTACTATACAACCCAATAAAGGTTGTACTGTGCAACTTAACAGGGAGCTCCAAATGCTTGGCATCCAGTTCATCAAATCGCAGCCCACCACCCACCTCATGCAGTTCCGTGGCGGCAAGCTCGTGCGCCAGGGGGCGGGCCTGTCCTTTTTCTACTACGCACCCACCACCTCGCTGGTCGCGGTGCCGATCGCCAGCCGCGACGCCGGCTTCATGCTGGACCTGGTCACCAGCGATTTCCAGGGTGTGACGGTTCAGGGAGAAGTCACTTACCGGGTGGGCGACCCCGGCCGCATCTACAAGATGATGGACTTCTCACTGGAACCCGACGGCATCACCTACGCCTCGGACGACCCCGAGCGCCTGCAGGACCGGGTCGTGATGCAGGTGCGCGCCATCGTGCAGCAGGTGATCCAGGCGCTGCCGCTTCGCAATGCACTCAAGGCCACGGCCGAGGTGGCACGGGCCGCACAGGAACAGCTGGGCAACCAGCCCGAGGTGAAGGCGCTGGGTCTGGAGATCCTGGGTGTGGCGGTGGTGGCCATCAAGCCAACGCCCGACATCGCCCGCGCGCTGGAGGCCGAAGCCCGCGAGGCCAACCTGAAGGCAGCCGATGACGCCATCTCCCAGCGCCGCATGGCCGGTGTGCAGAACGAGCGGGCCATCCGGCAGAACGAGCTGGACACGGAGATCGCGGTGGAGGTGAAGAAACGCGAAATCCAGGAAACCCAGATGGAGGCCAAGGCCGCGGCGATGCGGCGCCAGAACGAGCTGCGGGCGGAGCAGATGAGCGCCGACATCGTGCTGGAGAACCAGCGCAAGGAATTCGTCACCAGCGAGGCACAGAACACCCGCCAGGAGGCCGAGGCGCAGGCGCACAAGGTGCGCGCGGTGATGGACGCCCTGGAGAAAGCCGATCCACGGGTGGTGCAGGCCCTGGCGGCCGTGGGCATGCAGCCTGGTCAGTTGATCGCCCAGGCCTTCGGCGGCATCGCTGAGCGCGCCGAGCGTATCGGGCAGCTGAACATGTCGCCCGAGTTGCTCAACTCGCTGCTGGGCGCCGGTGCCGGTGTCGGGACTGGCTCGGTGGTGGCACGGAGGCCGGTGTGAGCGCTGGAGCTGCACAAGGCGAGCGGCGGGTGGTGCTGGTGACGCGGCGCACCCGGCTGGACCACCTGATCGCCCGCTACAACACGCTCGGGCAGGCGAAGTTCTATGTCGAGCACCTGGGGGCAGACTTCTCGGACTACCTCAAAGAAAGCGAGGCGTACGCGGCCAGCCTGCGGGTGACGGTGCAGGCCCTGCAAACCTGGGGCCGCTACCAGATCGTGGACCGCTCGCTGCTGGCCAACTTCGTCTTTGCGCCCTCGGACATCGTGGTGGCGCTGGGGCAGGATGGCCTGGTGGCCAACACCATGAAATACCTCGAGGGGCAACCGCTGGTGGGCCTCAACCCCGAGCCCTCGCGCTGGGACGGTGTGTTGTTGCCGTTCCAGCCGGCCGACCTGAGCGCGATTCTGCCGGGCATCGCAGCGGACCAGCGAAACACCCGCTCGGTGACGATGGCCGAAGCGCGCCTGGGCGACGGTCAGGTGCTGCGCGCCGTGAACGATCTCTTCATCGGTCCACGCAGTCACACCTCGGCGCTTTACGACCTGACGCATGGTTCGAAGACCGAGTTTCAGTCCTCCTCGGGCTTGATCGTCTCGACCGGTCTGGGCTCCACCGCTTGGCTCAAGAGCATCGTGACGGGTTCGTTGGCGATCGCGCGCACCCTGGGCATGCCCTCCTCGGAGGAGAACTACCAACCCATGCCGTGGGAAGAGCGGGCCTTGGTGTTTGCAGTGCGGGAGCCGTTTCCGACGCGGACCGCGCAGGCCACGCTGGTCTACGGTCGGGTGCTGGCAGGTGAGCCGCTCAAGGTGCGATCGCGCATGCCGGACAACGGCATCATCTTCTCTGACGGCATGGAGGCCGACTACCTCCAGTTCACCGCGGGGATGGAAGCAACGATTGCGCCCTCGGTGACGTCTGGCAGGCTGGTGATCTGAAATCGCGATTCCCGGTGAGACAATGCAATCGTTGCAGTTCTTGGATCTCGAAGTCAGCTCAAGACTGGTTGCGGACGACCGCCGCCAAGTTTGTGAATGGCCGCAATGTTTATCAACAGTCACTCGCACCTACGGTGTCCAGAGGACGGCAGCGCCGCCCATACAAGTCTCTCACCAGGGCGGAGCCTGCGGGATGTCACATTCAACTTGAGAACCAGAGAAACATGCCATCGACTTGCATACGCCGGCGACCTCTTGCGAATAAGGTATCAATCCAAATCGCCGTCATCTGCAAGGCGCGAACGCACCATCCGCAGTAAGCGTCGCCCCTTTTTGCATGGTTGATCGCAGTCGGTGAGGTAAACAAGCGCTGGGTGCCCGCGCTGCTGATGTGAAACATTGACTTTGTTCGATGAGCCAACACGCGGAACACCCTCTGCTGCGTGCGCCTTTGACTTCGCGAGCACATCAGCCGAAGCACTGGTCCGGTGGCGACAAAAAAGATATCAAGAAAGTTTGTGTTCATTGGAATACCAGCCCGGCGCTCACCGTCTACCCACATGAAGGAACCTGAAGGTCCCTCCGCTGGCCCCACCTCAACGACGCTTTCCAATCTCAGGATCAACCATGTTCAAGACCCTCGTACTTGCCGCCACCGCCTTGACTCTCGCCGCTGGCAGCGTCTCTGCCGCCCCTCTCGACGACGCCCGCACGCACTTTCAGGCCATCGCCTCGGGTGATACGCAGATCGTCATGCGCGCTTACGCCGACCAGGCTCAGCTGAACTGGGTGGGCGGTCCGCTGGATGGTACGTATGCCACCACAGAGAGCATCCGCGCCACCTGGGAGAAGTTTGGCAAAGCGGTTGGCCCCTTGAAACTCACCGTGGGCCAGATCGACGAGTCGGCCAACCCCAAGGGATCCACCGTGTCCGCCAACGTGGTGTTTGAGGGAAAGATGCCCATCAAGGTGCGCTATGTGCTGACCTTCCGCGAAGGCAAGATCGTCAGCGAAACCTGGCAGATCGACCCCAAGCTGGCCGTGGCCGCAGCCTACTGACATGGCAGACAAGTCATCAGCTTGACGAACCGCCAACGACTGCCATGAAACACCCCACCTCCTTGGCCAGCGTGCTTGTTGCAACGGCATCGCTCATGGCTCCGCTTGCGCAGGCGATGACAGCCGGCCCACCGGCCACGCTGGTCGGTGTCGGACTGGTCGATGGAAAGGGCCAGCCGTTCTGCGCCTGTCAGGCTGTTCAAAAGCCTGGTGAGCGCGCCAATGACCACTTCAAGGTCATGTGGCAAATCGTCGTGGAGTGACACCTGGCGATACCTCCAGAGCCCGCTGCGACCCAATTGGACTGCGCCGATGCACGAAGACACCCAATTCCTGGCCTGGCTGCCGCGCCTGCGCCGCTACGCGAGAGCGCTGGCGGGCAACCGCGAGGACGCCGACGATTTGGTGCAGGACACCCTGGAGCGGGCATGGACCAAGGCAGACAGGTGGCGCGGCGTGTCCGACATGCGCGCCTGGCTATTCAGCATGATGCACAACTTGTACGTCGATGGCGTGCGTCGGCCCAAGCTCAGCACCGTGACGATGGACGAAGACACCCCCGAGGTGCCTTTGGCACCCACACAAGGCGATCGGCTGGCGGTGCTCGACCTGCAGGCCGCGCTCGATCTGTTGCCTGTGGAGCAGAAAGAGGTTCTGTTGCTGGTCGCGCTGGAAGACATGGCCTACGCCGATGTGGCACTGACGCTGGGCATTCCCATCGGCACGGTCATGTCGCGCCTGTCGCGTGGCCGCGAGCGCTTGCGCGGGGTGATGGAAGGCCGTTCTGAGCCGGTGCGCTTGAAGGTTGTCAAATGAATCATCGAAGGGCTCGCCATGAACGCTGAACTTCCCCCGTCCACCAACGCGCCGGTCACCGAAGCCGAACTGCAAGCCTTCGTCGACGGCCAACTGCCCCCAGCCCGCAAACTTGACATTGAAAGCTACCTGGCGACCCGGCCCGCAGAGGCGCTGCGGCTTGAGGCCTATCGGGCGCAGAAGCGCGGACTGCATGCCTTGTTCGACCCTGTGCTGAACGAGCCGTTGCCACAACGCCTGCGGGCGTCTGCCCGACCTCGCATCGCCTCTCAAACCCCTTGGTACCTGCAACGCCTGGTCGCCGGGCTGGCCATTGCGGTCGTCAGTGGCGCGGCGGGGTGGGGACTGCGCGGCGGTTTGCCGACGTCTGGCACAGGCGACTCAGCGCAGCTGGCTGCGGTGACGGCGACGCCAGGTGCAGTCACGCGGGCGTCGACCAACGAATTCACGCAACGTGCCGCGGTGGCCCACGCGGTGTACAGCCCAGATGCCCGGCGCGCGGTCGAGATCGACGCAGCGAACGAGGACCAATTGGTGGCCTGGTTGTCCAAACGCATGGGCGCACCGATGAAGCCACCCCATTTGCAGGCCCAGGGCTACACGTTGGAGGGTGGGCGCTTGTTGCCGGGCGGGCAGGGGCCGGTGGCGCAGTTCATGTACCGCAACGAGGGGGGCAACAAGCTCACGCTGTATGTGTCCAACGACGTCGGTGACATTGGAAGTGCCGGTGGATGGAGCCCGGCGGTAAGAGCTGAACCAACCAATGACACCGCCGCCTTCCGTTTTGCTCAAGAGGGCGCAATCAACGTCTTCTACTGGGTCGACGGACCGTTTGGCTACGCGCTGTCATCCGATGCCGACCGCAGTGTGTTGGCCCGGGTGTCGACCGAGGTGTACCGGCAGTTAGGCGTCTCTCGCTGAGGGGCCCTGAGGCCAGCCCGGTGCTGCCGTTGTTTGCTTGCGGCATGGAATCAAACGCGGCGCAGCGCGCTCTTGATCGTTTAGGCGCTGTTACACCACCTTCGTTTTCTTCAAGGTACTGCCCACGCAAGGGCAGACCGTCTTGTTTTCTGTCTTGCTCTTCTGCAACCCATCAACTCAAAGGCATCCATGAGTACCCAACGCCGCGACATCCTCAAGTTTTCCCTGGCAGCGGCCACCGCCGCAGCGTTGCCCGCCGGCCCGAGCCTGGCCCAGGCCCAGACCCCGACGCCCGCACCAACACCAGCAACAACGCTGGCGCCCGGCACAGCGGGCAGCAACATCGACCCGCGTGACCGCGTCTTCATCACCAACGAAGACTCCAACACCTTGGTGGTCATCGACCCCAAGACCAACACCGTCGAGTCGACGATCAACCTGACCAGCTTTGACGAAGACCCTCGTCCCCCGTTTCGCTTTGTGACGGCCGGCGTGGCGCCAACGCACGCGGCGATGGTCCACAAGCCGCTGTACCACGGCTGTATCGATGCGCACGGCGCGGTGCCGTCGCCCGATGGCCGGTTGCTGGCCACCAGCGGGCGCGGCTCCAGCAACATTTATCTGATCGACGCCGAGCAGCGCCGCGTCATCGGCAACACACCCAACCCTGCGTCTGGGCCCACCACCAACCCCGAGCGCCTGAGTAGTGGCCTGCTGCTGGGCCGCGAACCGCACGAGCCCACTTTCACGCGCAACGGCCGCGAGCTGTGGGTCACGCTGCGCGGTGAAGACCGTATTGCCATCGTCGGCGTCGATCGTGCCGTTCGCCAGCTCAAGGGGGCCGACAGCCCGGGCTCCAGCGCGGTTCGCCAATACCTGCCCACGCTGAGCGGCCCGGCGCAGGTGTGGTTCAACCGTGAGGGTACGTTGGCCTTTGTGGCCAGCCAGAAGGTGTCGAAGATCGACGTGTTCCGCGTCAACCCCGGCGCGGATGGCCACAGCCAACCGCAGCGGCTGACCACGCTGGACATCAGCGCACAGGACAAACCCGGCTTCACGCCCTTCATGAAGACCACACCCGACGGTGCCGAGGTGTGGTTCTCGCACAAGCTGGCTGATGCGGTGTCTTGCCGCTCGACGCAGGGTGGCTTCGACCTGATCGACACCGTGCCACTCGGCATGGGCGCTCGGCCCAACCACGTTGAGTTCGTGCGCAATGCGCGCGGCAGCGTGGTCTATGCCAGCCTGGCGCGCATCGACGATGGTGGCCCCGGCGGCGTGGCGTCGAGCCCGATCGCCATCATCGACCGCAGCGCTCCGGGCGGACAGCGCAAGGTGGTGGGCACCTTCTCCAGCCGTGGCCGCGAGTCGCACGGGTTGTGGACCAACCCCGAGAACACGCTGCTGTATGTGGCCCACGAACAGGACGAGCTGCCCGGCACGCCCAACGCGGGCCAGACCGTGTGCAGTGCATTTGATGTGAGCGACCCGCTGCGCCCGACCTTCATTGCGCAGATCCCCCTGGGCAATCTGACGCTGCCCTCTGGCGCGCTGCGCAACAAAAAGAGCATCAACCTCGTCTACGTGCGTGTGGGCGAGAAGGGCCAGACGGCATGAGCGGCGCGCACACCAGCCACGGCGCCAGCGCCGCGCACACCAGCGCATTCCAGCGGGATATGGACGAATCGATGGCCCGCATGATGCAGGCCATGCACAGCCCGGGCTACGCAGGCCAGGCCGACCAGGACTTTCTGGCGATGATGATTCCGCACCACGCCGGCGCTGTGGACATGGCGCGGCTGGTGTTGCAGCATGGGCGCGATCCTGTCACCCGGCAGTTGGCCGAGGAAATCATTGCCGGGCAGACGGTGGAGATCCAGAGCATGCAACGCCGACTGCACACCCTGCAGCAGCGCACAGCCAAAGGTGCGGAAGCGGAATTTCCGTCGCTGGGTGGGACGCGGGGGCCTTGATCGACAGCCCTAGGGAAAGTACCGATGAGCGCCACGGAATGAACCAAGCCACGCAGCGCTCTTGATCACCATGCTGTTCCAGTCTGCCGAGTCCCGCTATAACCAATGGGTGCGTGAGCACTACCGTTTTTTGCTGCGCAGTGCGTGGGCGCTCACCAAGACTGTTTTGCCAACGCCTGGAAGCACCGGGAGCAACTGCGCGACGCTGCGCTGGCACGGGCTTGGCTCTTTCAGATCATGCGCCGCGCCGCCTTTCGCCAGGCCGCACCCAGCATGCAGTCGCTGGACGATGAAGAGCAGCCCGAGCAAGCGGCGCCCGACGCGGGGCTGGACGACAAACTCGATGTCGTCAAGGCGCTCGCGCGCCTGGCGCCCATCCACCGCGAGGTGCTGGTGCTGTTTTATTTCGACGACATGCCCACCGCCCAGATGGCCGAGGCGCTGGAGATCGCGCCCGGCACGGTGTTGTCGCGCCTAGCCCGTGCGCGCGACGCTTTGAAGCTGGCCATGGGGGTACCTGCGACACCCAAGGCCGATGTCAACGTTACCCCGTTTCGCAGGACCAAGACATGAGCCCCGATACCGACGCGCCTTTCCTGCCCGACAGCGAATTCGATTTGCGCGCGCGCGCCGAGTTGGCGATCGCCTTCGAGGCCAGCGACGCACCGGCACACCTGTACCGAAAGCCGCAGCCGCTGCTGGCGCGACGCGGCTTGCAGCGTTTTCTGGCTGCGCTTTTGCTGGCCGGTGGCACCAGCGGCGGGGTGCTAGCCGTGCGACCGCCAGCGATGGTGCGCGACGCGATCGACCACGAATACCACGAGCGCAGCTTGCGGGGCAGTTTCATGGAGCAGCGCCAGTTGCTCATGCACCTGGGCATGCGGGACGCCAACGTGGTGCCCGGGTTTCCCCAACTCATGCGGCCATGCGATATCGAAGGTCACCTCGCTTACCACCTCACCACGTTCTTCGAGAAGGGCGGCATGGTGACGGTGTATGCCTTTGACCAGCCTGTGGACCTGCGCGAGGCCAGCGGCTGGTGGAGCAACGTGCACTGGAAGGTGATCCGCTCGCGCGAGGGCAAGCCCTTGTTGCTGGTGGCCCAGAAAAAGAAGGCACTGGCGGTCGCGCAGACGGCACTGCAGGCACCTCCCGTGTCCGGGCCAGGCTGAGGCACCGCGTCCCTGTCAACGAATCAACCGCTCACCCCTTTCACCCCAACCGGCGCACGACGCCCAACCACCGGAGACCCCAGAAATGAACCAACAACCCACCTC
>LNFM01001108.1_pt1 | contig 25067 bp, 17 predicted proteins | sample 596031 | NCBI WGS metagenome assembly LNFM01 (sample SAMN04254537, study PRJNA301005) | activated carbon metagenome | isolation source: dual media filters at the Ann Arbor, Michigan drinking water treatment plant | place: USA: Ann Arbor | reverse complement strand
TTCGGGTCTTGGAGCTGGTGGCCTTGGCTCGGGACGTGGTTCGGGTCTTGGAGCTGGTGGCCTTGGCTCGGGGCGTGGTTCAGGACGTGGAGCTGGCGGACGAGGCTCGGGACGTGGTGGTCGATTAGGTGGTCGCTCTTCGACACGGATACAAGATTTTGTGCGTGGATCCCAGCGCTCGCCAATGCGGCATGCAATGGGATTTGTATCTTCGCAGCGACCTAAGCGCGGGTTCCATTGTTCACCATAGCGGCATGAAATGTTTCGTGGTCGACAGTATCCGCTGGAGTGATCGAAGTATTCGTTGTTTCTACAATGGGGAGTTCTTGCGATACATCTGTTTAAGGACTCGTTGTAATATTCATTGAAGCCACAGGATTTAGGAAAAGGCCTACAGGTATTTCTTGAGTAATCAAAATAATATCCAAAAGAGCAATTTCGATAAATGACTTCACAATCTCTGGTGACATGAGAGTAGCGTGATCCCACGGGGCAAGTGTAGGGAAGTCTAACGCATCTTCCGGCGTAAGAATCGTACTCATAGTTCCAAGGGCATCTCGGGTGCTCGGGAGGTCTGCATTGATCATAAAAGGAATCATAGATGTAATCATCTCGGCAGATAGGATTATTGGGATAGGGTAAACAGGACTGTGTTGACTCATCATAATAAGTGCCTTGACCACAGGTGATGGCTTGACTGGGGACACAGTTTCCCAAGTAGTCATCGTAATAATATCCAGGTGGACAATAAGGGTTTGTTGATGTTTTCGAAATAAAAAGCTGCAGTTGAGTGTAGCTGGCACGGTTGAGATCATCACGGATTTCGATAGCAAATTGATAAAGTCCCTCGGTGCTGATCAGACCTGTAAGAGTAAGCGTCTTTTGATCGTGACGCAAACCAAGGCCAGTGGGAAATGTGGCCCTATGCTCCAAGATTTGAACTCTTCTTGTATGGGTCTCGATTTGTAAATCAGTTCGGTAAGAGGAGTTGATTTTTCCATCTGCCAGATACTGTGAATCAACGAGATAGGGAAATTGCAAACTGCTGTTGATTTTGGATGTCAGGCATAGTGGTGAGCGAATGATGACATTGGTATTTGTGGTGGCGGTGACATTCATGCACCACCGACCTGTAATCAGAGGTGTGCCATAAAGAAGAGCTTCACCTGAGTTGGCACTCTCGAGACTCATTCCAGGAGGCATTTGCTCAACTGGTATTTGCCAACTGAGCCTTTGATTTTGTGCTCCTTCAATGATCAGCGGAATTTCGGTATAAACTCCGTACTGGATGGTTAAGTTTTCAATATCAGTTGTTATTCTTGAAACTTGACCAGTTGCAATAAAGTTGGCGTCACCTGTATTGGACGTCCCACTGGAATTGCATGACAGACTTGCTAAGCAAGTCAGCATGGTTAAAAAGTAAATCGGTTTTTTGAAAAAAGAGAACATGAATTTAACCCCCCGGTCGATAAATAGAAATGGTCGATGACTGTCATAAGCAAGAGGGGGGCCATGGTATCAGAAATTATTTTGACACCAATTTTATTTTTTCAAAGTTCTTTCTGATCTGAGTTTTTTTAAATACTGAGCTTCAAGGGCTGTGATCACAACCGAGTGAACGATTCCGTCCACAGTTGTTGTTCTTTGTAAAACGTTGGCCGCTTGTTTCACTCCCATTAAAAAAGGCCCAATCACTTCTACTTTTCCAATCTGTTGAAGAAGTTTGTAGCTGATATTGGCGCTTTCTAAATTGGGGTAGAGCAATATATTGGCCCCTTCCGTTTGACTTAAGCTGCTAAATGGAAAAATTCTTTTCGTAATACTTGGATTCACAGCTGCATCGGCTTGAATGTCACCATCACAAACCACTTCAGGTTCGAGCTGTTTGAAAAGCTCAGCTGCTTTTTTCATTTTAGCAGGAGTTCCAGGAGCTCCTGTGAAATTGGAGTAAGACAACATAGCCACTCGTGGTGTTTGTCCGAAGTACTCAGAGATTCTTGAGGCCTGGCGACCCATTTGTGCCAGTTGCTCGGGTGTGGGATTATGATTAACAGTGCTATCACCCATTAGAATAAATTCTTTATCAGTCAAAACGATACTGATACCTGCGGGAACCCCGTCTTTATGAAAGCCAACCGTTTGCAAAATTGGCTTCACTGCATCTGAATAATTTTGTGAGGCACCTGCCACAAGTCCATCAGCATCCCCCATGGTCAGCATCATAGAGGCATAGTAATTAGGATCGGCCATCAAGCGCTCGGCTTCTCGGGCGGTGACACCTTTTCGCTGTCTGAGCTGATACAGTCTTTCGGAATAAGCTTTGTACTGGGGGCTTGCTGAAGGGTGAATGATTTTAACGTTATCAAGTGATAAAAGTTCTAGGGCTTTAATTTTATCTTTTATCACTTGTGGATAGCCTAATAAAATAGGTTCACAGATTTTTTCTTCCACTAAAATTTGCAAGGCTTTTAAAACTTTTGTGGAGCTTCCTTCCGGGAAAACAATTTTAGGAAGGCTTCCCATTTCCGCTGTGTTTTGATGCACGCGGTGAATGGCTGATCTAATGAAAGCCTTTGAGGGACCTTGATTGGCCTCTAATTTATCGTGATACAAATTCCAATCGGTGATGGGTTTTCGTGCCACTCCAGAATCCATGGCGGCTTTCGCTACCGCAGGAGCCACCCACATAAGAACTCGTGGATCAAAGGGTTTAGGAATTAAATACTCTCGGCCGAATTTAAAAGTTTGTCCGCCGTAGGTGTCAGAAACTTTTTCCGGTACTTCTTGGCGTGCTAAAGTGGCAAGCGCATGTACGGCTGCCAGCTTCATTTCTTCATTGATCTGCGTGGATCTTGTGTCCAATGCTCCTCGGAAAATGGAAGGGAATCCTAAGACGTTATTCACTTGATTGGGATAATCTGATCGTCCAGTGGCTATGATCGCATCGGGTCTGGCTTTTTTAGCTTCAGGTGGAGTGATTTCAGGATCTGGATTGGCCATTGCGAAAATAATGGGATCTTTTTTCATCTTCATTAGCATCTGTCCGGTGATGGCTCCTGCCACTGAAAGGCCCACGATCACATCAGCGCCGTCCAAAGCTTCTTCCAAAGTTCTGATGGATGTTTCCACTGCGAATTCTTCTTTGTATTTGTTCATTCCCTTGGTGCGGCCTTTATAAATCACACCTTGTGAGTCACACATGATTAAATTATCAGGTCTAACGCCTAAGGATTTAAAAATTTTAGAGCAAGAGTTCGCACTGGCTCCTGCACCGTTCACAACGATTTTGATCTCAGACATTTTTCGGTTGGTGATCTGACAGGCGTTCAGCAGGGCGGCCCCAGAGACGATGGCTGTTCCATGTTGATCGTCATGAAATACAGGAATGTTCATTTCTTTTTTGAGGTACTCTTCGATTTCAAAACACTCGGGAGCTTTAATGTCTTCGAGGTTAATACCACCGAATGTGGGCTCTAAGTTTTTCACAGCCATGCAGAACTCTTGAACGTCTTGAGTTTTAATTTCGATATCAATGGAATCAAGACCAGCAAACTGTTTGAACAGAATACTTTTTCCTTCCATCACAGGCTTCGAGGCCAAGGGGCCAATGTTACCCAACCCAAGAACAGCTGTACCGTTGGAAATCACACCAACCAGATTGCCTTTGTTGGTATAGTCGTAAACTTTATCTGGGTTTTTCGCGATTTCTTTGCACGGGGCTGCGACTCCAGGACTATAGGCAAGTGAAAGATCTTTTTCAGTGGCACAGGGCTTAGAAGAATTCACTTCTAATTTTCCGGGCTTTCCTTTTGAGTGGTAGTCGAGGGCTTCTTGATCGTGAGCTGAAATCATAGATAAAACTCCTGGGTGAGGAACTGAAGTCAGGACTCTAAAATTGCCCCCTTGGACCGTCACGACGCGAAGAGTTACTGGACCCTTCAGTATCTTAATTGCTTTGGCTTTGGAGATTGAACTTTTCAGGCATAAGATTTTGATAAAGTTCATCCATTTTAGAGGAGCATCATCATGTCAGCACGAGACGTCGTCATCGTCGAAGGTCTTCGAACTCCGTTTGCAAAAGCGGGCACTCAACTTAAAAAAATTCATCCAGCAGAACTTGGCAGGCATGCTCTTCGTGAGCTGATTGCAAAAACCAATTTAGATGTGAATTTAGTCGACGAAGTCATAATCGGTAACACGGGTAATCCCGTTGATGCTGTCAATATCTCTCGGGTTGTGGCTTTGAATGCTGGAATTCCACAAAAAACATCGGCTTACACTGTGCACAGAAATTGTGCTTCAGCACTTGAAAGTATTTCTCAAGGTTTTGAGAAAATTAAATCAGGCACCATGGACGTGATTTTGGCGGGTGGAACTGAAAGCATGTCACAAATGCCGACTTTGTTGCCTACGAAAATTCAAAATACTTTTGATCAGCTTTTTGCTGCAAAAGCTCCAGCACAAAAAATAGCCCTTCTGTGGCAACTTTTTAAAGGTGATATCAGTCAAATTAAAGCGCTTTTGACTGGAAATATGAGAAGCGAGTATTTTCCGGTGATTTCAGTGATGAAAGGTTTAACGGATCCTTTTGCTGGAATTAACATGGGGCAAACGGCAGAAATTTTGGCAAAAGAATTTGGTCTATCAAGGGAAACTCAAGATCAGTTTGCACTCGAAAGTCATCAAAAAGCAGTTGCAGCTAACAAGTCGGGCCGGTTAAAAGATGAAATCGCAAACTACACATTGCCTACGGATTACAAACTGACCATGGGTGAAGACACGGGCCCCCGTGATGGTCAAACCATGGAAGCTTTAGCAAAACTAAAACCCTTTTTTGATAAACTCACAGGAACCATTACCGCAGGAAATTCCTGCCCCATCACGGACGGAGCTGCCATGCTGCTGATGATGTCCAGAGAAAAAGCGGATAGCCTGGGATACAAGCCGCTTGCTAAAATCAGAAGCTATGGATTTGCAGGGCTTGAGCCCGAGCGTATGGGGTTAGGCCCCGTGTACTCAACACCAGTGGCATTGAAGCGTGCAGGCTTATCAATGAAAGACATCGGTCTTGTGGAGTTGAACGAAGCTTTCGCAGCTCAAGTGCTGTCGTGCTTGAAAGCTATGGATTCTGATGAATTCGGAAAAAACAAATTAGGCTTATCTGGAAAAGTGGGATCTGTGGATCCAAAAATTGTGAATGTGAACGGTGGAGCCATTGCCATCGGGCACCCTGTGGGAGCCACGGGCACACGGATCGTCACGACATTGGCAAAAGAGATGAAAAAAAGAAATGTACAGTTTGGTTTAGCCACACTTTGTATTGGTGGCGGTCAAGGTGGTTCGATGATTTTAGAAAGTGAGGCGTAAGATGAGCCAAGATTTAGGTTTAAAACTTGTACCTCGTGAAGTGGCTGGTGTGGGATCCGTTTGTTTTTTCGAAATGGACTTAACAGGTGAAAAAGTCAATAAGCTCAGCACTCCTGTGATGATGAAAATGCGTGAGCTTTTGCAAGAAGTGGCAAGAAATTCACAGTATAAAGCTTTGGTGTTTGTTTCAAAAAAGCCAAAAATCTTTATCGCTGGAGCTGATATTGATGAAATTAAAAAGCTTGATACTCCAGCCAAGTTTGCAGAGGCCGTGGGGCAGGGGCAAAGTATTTTTAATATCATTGAAGATTTACCGATTCCGACCTTTGCCTCTATTCACGGGGCCTGCGCGGGCGGTGGCTGTGAACTGATTTTGGCTTGTGATTATAGAATTTCCAGTGATGATTCATCAACAAGAATTGGTTTACCTGAAACCATGCTAGGAATTTTACCAGGTTTTGGCGGTTGTGTTCGTTTGCCTCGGGTGGTGGGTTTGCAGGCCGCCTTAGATGTGATTCTGGCAGGTAAATTATTAAACGCTAAAAAAGCCAATAAAATTGGTTTAACAGACCGAATGGTGCATCAGAATTTATTAGAAGCTCACACGGTCAGATTTATCCAAGAGATCTTTAAAGACGGTGGCAAGAAGCGCAAAAAAACCTTTAAGCCTCAAGGCTTGGTTGCGGGTCTTCTTGAAGGGCCCCTTCGCTTTGTGGTTTTTAATGCGGCTAAAAAAGGTGTGCTGAAAGCCACCAACGGTCACTACCCAGCGCCATTAAAAGCTTTAGAAGTGATTAAAAAAACCTACAAGATGAGTGATCGCACGCAAGCTCTGGAAATCGAAAAAAATGGTTTTTGTGAAGTAGCTGTAACAGATATTTCAAAAAGTTTGATTCACGTCTTTGATTTAACTGAGATGGTAAAAAAGCAAACGGGAGTTCCAGGAGTGGAAGTGACTCCCATGGAAGTAAAAGGTCTTGGGATACTAGGAGCTGGCACCATGGGGGGCGGAATCGCCTATGTGGCAGCCGATAAAGGTATCAAAGTCAGGGTTAAAGATTTGAACACCGAAGCACTAGCGAAAGCTTACAAGCACGCCAGAGATTTATGGCAAAAGTTAGCTAAGAAAAAAGTGATTGATCAGTACCAGTTGACTCAAAAAGTAAGTCTGATTTCAGGCGGTACTGATTACGCCGATTTTAAAACCTTAGATGTTGTGGTGGAAGCCATCGTTGAAGATATGGGAATAAAACAAAAGGTGATTGGTGAAACGGCGACTCAAATGAAGTCTGATGCGCTGATTGTGACGAACACTTCGTCCTTGTCTGTGACTGAGATGGCCAAGGGGCACCCAAGGCCCGAGAACTTTGCAGGCATGCACTTTTTTAATCCCGTTCATAAAATGCCACTGGTTGAAATCATTCGCGGTGAAAAAACCTCAGATAAAACCATTGCGACCATCTTTGAGCTCACAAAAAAAATGGGAAAAATGCCTGTAGTCGTAAAAGATGGCCCGGGATTTTTAGTGAACCGTTTACTTCTACCTTATATGGCCGAAGCCGCTTTCTTACTTCAGGAAGGCATGGATATCAAAACGGTGGATCATTATTATGTAAAAGAATTTGGAATGCCCATGGGCCCCTTTGCTTTGATGGATGAAGTGGGTTTGGATGTTTGTATTAAGGTTTTAAAAATATTTAAAAAAGCTTTCGGTGAGCGTGTGGATTTAGCCCCTTGTATGGTGGCTTTAGAATCCACAGGACGGCTGGGTAAAAAGAACCGCAAAGGTTTTTACCATTACGATGATAAAGACTACCGCGGCGAAGTGGACGTGTCGATTTATGAAGCCTTGGGTTTAAAAACGCCGACAAATCCCTATGATTCCAAAGAATGTATCGAGCGCGGTGTGTTTGCCATGATCAACGAATGTGCAAGAGCTTTTTACGATGATAAAATCGTCGAGCTCCCACACGAAGTGGATCTGGCCATGATTATGGGAACAGGTTTCCCGCCATTTCGCGGAGGCTTACTGAAGTACGCTGATAAAATCACAGCTCAGTACGTGGCCACTCAATTAGCGGATTACTCATCAAAGCGAAACGCAGGCAAGCGCCTCGAGCCCTCAGAAGCCCTCAAAAAAGTAAAAACCTTTTACTCCTAGGGTGCCCGGCACGTTACTGCCCCGAATCAGTCCGGTTGGCCGGACATTTTGGACGGATTTCGGAAATAAAAAAAGCCCATGATGAATTCATGGGCTTTTTAGTTTTGAGATTCTGTTTGTGCGAATTATTTCAATGAATCACAAATGGGGCTTACAGATTTAATTTTGTAATCAGTACGATCAATCGTGAAATCAACATAGCAGGTGAGTTTTCCTTTAAAATTATCACCTTCTTTTGGAGACGACTTTTTAGGATTAATACTTAAGTAATCATCTAACGAAACTTGTGCCATTGAGATGATACTTAAAAATGTGTTTGTTGAAATTTTATGAGTTGATAAAATGGTGCCAGTCTTTGAGTAAACGTTGTAAGCGTAATCTCCAGAGTTCATTTGATAAAACTTAATTGATAATCCTTTTACAAGCAAATTTTCAGAGTAAATGCCTTGATTTAAATTATAAAAATAAGCCGAATTTTCGTACTGGGCATAATCCCCAACTGCTATAATTGTCGTGGGGTTTGAGCCTCCTTCTGGATTGTAAATAGTAAAGTCAGTTATTCCACTTTGTGAAAAAGCAGAAGCAGAGACAAACAGAATCGTTGAAAGCATTTTTAAAAACATTGTGAACTCCTAATTGTTGGGTTTTAATCAGACCCACTTATATAGGAGTTTTGAATTTCATGAATTAGAATATTGAATCCATCCCCAAATCTACAGCATTGATCAAAACATTGACAGTCGATCTTCTTGTCAGCTTTGTAAGCTCGACAGCCTTATAAAACAGATAAGGAAATCCTATGGAAACTTAAGTATATTTAGCCCATGCTTCAAAAATTACTTCTTGGGTTTATCACTTTCATCGGTTTATGTTTTGGCTCGGCTACAAGTCAGGCTGCAGAAGCGCCTTCATTTCCACACTTTGATGACCAGAGCCTTCAGACACTTTTATCAAACAGTGAAATGAATCAAACCTCTGGTGTTATATGGATCTGGTCACCAAGAATGAATTTATCCATTTACGGATTATCAGAATTGAAACCGATAGCAGCCCTTTTAGATCTTGAGCTCACAGTTCTTGTTGATCCCTATCATCCAGATTTGAGCCTCTATGATTCCAACTACAGCTCCTTACTTAGCCAATCGCAAATCATGAGTTCAAAAATCCTCGAGTCCCAAGGTGCACTCATGCATTTCCCAGTCCTTATTATTTATAAAAATGGAAAAATCCTTTCACCCAATCGCCCTGGATACGATGAGCCTGAAAGGCTCTACCGTTATTTGGCGAGGAGACTTAAATGAAATACTATTCACTCATCCTGTCAGTTGTAGCTTTTCAAGCCAGTGCTCAGTCAGATACTCTGCCTGCTCATTGTAACTTGGACCCCAGCGTAGAGACCACCGAGTACATTTCGATTCCAGGGCAGCCCAATTTTTTCTTTCGTGCTTTTCCTCAATCCAGGCTGATCAGCTATGCCTCTGACGGTGGAAACTACATTTTGGATATGAACACTAAACAAAGATTTCAGTTGCCTGGAACATTTGATCCCGTTCCCATGGGAGAGAAAGTGATCACTGTGCCTGATTACGAAGCTGGTCTTAAGCTCTATTCAGTTGAAGAAATCATGGGTGGAAATGCCAATCCTAAGCCCATTCATACAGCTAAAAACTTAAAAGGTGTTTATCAATCCGTGGGCCGAGTTGAAAAAAACAAAGATTATGAAATCTATGCGGCCATCGTTGCAGGCAGTGAAGGAACCCTTTATCAAAAGATTCGCGTTGAAGGCCTGATGGCTGAAGACGAGGGACCTGTGCACAGGCTTTGTCCTGATGTGGATATTAAACTTCCCATGCTCTCAAAGGATGCCAAAGAAATTTCAGGAGTCGATGGCGAGTCGGGAGTTTCAAAAATTTGGAAAATTAACCTAGAGAATTCCACTTGTGAGGAAGTTGAGAATCTACAAACCTCAGCTGGTAAAGCTGATTTCAGTCACGATGGTCGGGAACTTATTTTTCACATGCGCGGAGACGGTTTATCAAGTTCATCTTATTTCTCAAGAGTTTCAGATGATATGAATATGAACGTTTACGTTTACAACCGTGATACTCAGTCCATTTATCCTGTGACTCAAAGCCGGCCTGGAGATAATTCCTATTTTCCTGTGTACCGTGAAGATGGATCCATAGTTTACGCGGCTGTTGACCGGGCGGGGATTGCTCAGTTTGCAAAGGTTCATCCCAAAGATGTGAAATCCAAAGCTCTCAATTTTGCAAGTCTTGCTAAATCGGATAAGATCAAAGCTCAAATGACTTTAGGTCATATCTGGCAGCTTTCATGTTCTTCACAAACTGGAGTTGCAAAATCTTCCGTGGAATCCATCCTGGGAGCTGCATTTGCGATCAATTCAAAGCAGTGTGCAGCAATGGTACAAAAAAGTTATGATGAAGAAATGAAGTTAAGAATAAAAGCCATCAATCCATTGAAGTCTGCCAACAAGTTGATTGATTACGATCCGCAATTGTTTCCAGAGTTTTCTGTGCAAGAACTTCTTCATGCTTGTAAAGAGATGTGATTATGAAATTTTTAATTCTTGCTTTACTGTTAGCCACTCAAGCCCACGGTTTTTTGCATGTGGATCTGATGGATGTAAAAAAACACAGACCCGAGGCCATCCAAAACTTAGATGCCATCCTTTATAAACTCAATGAAAAGTGGGATGTCCTGAATCAAAAGGCCAGACCTAGGCTAACAGAAATCATTAACAATCCAGACGGTAGCCAGATTTTAAATGGCCATGTTCATGCTTGGAACTTAGAAAAATCCAGCTATTTTCAAAAATTTCAACTCAATGTTCAGCCTACAGGCGAAGTGTATATCGTCTCTATTGATCAGGCTTTGCCAATCAGTCAGCTTCATTTCACAGTTAAAGCTTATATTAAGCCACTGATCACTGAGATCGAAGACACGACTCATGGTCTTAAAATTTATCTTCCTTTTGGTGGACCAGGTATTGATCATGGAGTGACTCCAAGAGCCTATGCAGGTTCTGTTTTTATGACTCCGTTTTTTAAAGGCAGCTTACCACGAAGCAAAGCCATTTCAAAAAGATGTGATCCTGCTCATTATAAATGTAAGCCTTTTATTCGTTTGATCCCAGAAAATGATGACCACAGCCTGTATGGCTATCACACAGAACCTTTTCAAGATCAGTTTCAACGGGGCTTTGTTTCAGCAGGTTGCTTCAGACTTCAAGATCCTGATTTAAACGAGTTACTAACGGTCGTTAAATTTGGCGCTAACCCAGCAGTTCCGTTTGAGATGGTCGAAGATCACCCAGGTCTTTATCAAGCTCATCCACTTCCTACCATCACTCACTTTTATGAAGGTGTGACACGTTGGAGACTCAAAGAGGGACGCATTGTTTTTAACTCAAGACCCATCAAGCAAGCTCCGCCGTTAGATTCTATTAAGTTTCAAACGCTTCAAGAGTTTCAAAGAATCAATAATGAAACTAGGTCACGTTTCTGGAGATCGTCCACAGATTTTTTTACTACACCACAGTGATTCTTAAAATGAGACACTGACGAAGTCCTGATCAGCTGATTCCCAAAGCTGTCAAAACTGAATGAAGTGTCTCAGACTGATTCTTATTTCGTATCATTTGTTGGCAATACTCTTGGCATATCTGTTGCCTTAGTAGTTATTGCGAGGTGATTTATGAAATCAAAAATTGTTTTATTATTAGTAAGTGTTCTGATGTTAAGTGCTTGTGGTAAGAAGAGCTCCGGTAACGGTGTTCGCACAGGTCGAGGCAATAATGTGGCGGGTGCATTACCAGCTCCTGGTACAGGTTCTGCCACATGTACACAAAACTCATGGGGCCGAATATTTAGCCAATCCATGAACAGTCAGCAATTCACTCAGTCTTTAATTAACTTCACTGGATTTCAAGATATGGGACTTGTGGATTCGAATTACAACAGTCAAACATCAGGCGTGGATTTACAGTTATCAGCTGTTTTTTCTGGTAATCAGTTTAATCCTTCAGCTTCAAGACTTTTAATTCGAATTTACGATTCCAACTCAGTGAGCCCATTAAATGATATTTCTCTAGCAGGGCAGACCGGTCAAGTTCAAGGTAGTGGAACTTTTCAAGCCAATTACAGTGACCAGTTTGGAACAGTGACTTTGCGCGGTCAACGTGATGGAGCTAATATGATCTACGGGCAGATCACTTATCAGAACACAGATGGTTCCTCTGGACAACTGGGTGAGTTTTACGTAGCGGGTTGCTCTTTAGTAGGTATTTAATAAAACGCATCATGACTTGCTCTGAGGGATGAAAATCCCCAATCTAAGCAAGTCATGAATTTTTCTTTTGATCCAGATATTTTAAACACAATTGCTGGCGGTCGCTCGGCCTTAGACATGCGAAGACTTCAGATCTTCAATCTTGAATCGGCCCAATCCTTCATTAAAACTTACGGCTTTGATCTTGATGATCCCAATCACTTAGAAACTTTGTGGCAACAGCACCGAAGAGCTTTGGTGCTTATGACAGAAAAATTAGGTTTTACAGAAAGCGAAATTCCACTTGAAATCAGAGACCGTAAAACCCTACAAGATCTAAGACTTTTATTACTTTATGCTTCACGAACGGGATCTGATCCCTTACAAAAGTGGGCCTGTGCCGTACTAAGATGCATGCATGTTTTCATTCATGCGGAAAATGATCTATTTAGTTTTTTCTCTAATGAAATCCAAGAACAAATACTTTCCTCCTATGAACCCTATATTAGCACCGAAGGACAAAGTGTTTTTTTAACTGGGAAAGTTTATTCCGCTAACAGAATTGAGCTAGAAAATTTTCAACCAAAAGCTTTTAAAACCACTTCAAGTGCTGTCTTAAAATTGCTAGCTAGGCCTGATGCCTTAGCTATGCGAGTTTTTGATAAAATCGGAATTCGTTTTGTGACAAAATCTGTTCTTGATAGCTTTCGAGTGATCCGATTTTTAGTGCAAGAAAATATGGTGAGCTTTCCGCACATTATGCCTGATCAGTCCTCTAATAATGTTTATCCCGTGGAATTGTTCCTACAGGTCTGTGAAAAAATAAAAAATTTAAACATCAAAGATGATGCTTCCATTCAAAATTTATTTAAAGAAGAACTCGCAAAAACAGGGGACACGGCATTATTCAGAAAACTGAATGAACACTCAGACTTAAACTTTAAATTTATTAAATTTATCTCAAGGCAATTAATCAGGATCAAACCTGATCCCGCTTCAGAAAAATTTCATTTCTTTTATCCCTATGAAGTGCAAATTATGGATCAGGAGTCTTTTCTTGCAACTAGTCGTGGGCCCCTTGAACACAATGCTTACAAAAACCGGCAAAGAGACTCAGCCCGGGCTCGCCTGATGCCCGATGAGAACCCATGATTTTTTTCATCTATTTAAGATCAAGCTTAGCTGTTGCGCTTTTTTTAATTTTAACAGTTTTGTTATCTTTACTAGTTGTTTTAGTTACATTTTTTCCCAATTCTGATTGGACCGAGCGAAGAATTATTAAATTTTGGGGAAAGTTCACCTGTTTCCTATTCGGCGTTTCCGTAGAGGTTTCAGGGCTTGAAAATTGGCCCAGGAATAGTGGTGCCGTGGTTTTGTTTAATCACACCAGTTTTTTTGATATTTTTGTGATGTCTGGATATTTGCCTGATATGCGCTTCGGAGCTAAGCAGGAACTTTTTAAAATTCCTTTTTTTGGTCCCGCCATGCGAAGGGCAGGAATCCTTCCCATCGACCGAGCCCAACGAAATAAAGTTTATCAAGTGTATGAAAGATCCACGGACCGGTTAAAAGCCGGAGAGAAAATTGCTTTAGCTCCCGAGGGTGGACGAACTTTTTTTCCGTTTGAGATTCAAAAGTTTAAAACGGGGCCTTTTCTTTTTGCTATCAAGGCCCAAGTGGATTTAATCCCGGTGGTGATGCTGGGACCCTTTGATGTTTTAAACAGCAAGCAGTATTTGCCGCAAAAAAAACAGTGGTCTTCAAAAATTCATATGCGAGTGATGCCAAAGATTTCCACACAAGGTTATACTTTTGAAACCAGGTCTGAGCTTCAAGAAAGTGTGCGGATAGAAATGCAAAAGACATTGGATCAATTAATTAAGGAACAATCTTCCAATCATTCGTAATGGCATCGCCTTGAAGCATCGCCAGTTGTGAACCTGTGTCTATTTTAATTTTGACTGATAAAGAATTCATGGAAATTAAATCAACAACTTTTAAAAATGGCATTCGTCGATGGGGGTGTTGCCCTTGCATTTTTTTAACGATCTCGCTCCATTTTAAATAGGGCTGAAAGCTTTCGCCTTCATCGGAACTTTTATAGGATCCCACAAACCACACACCGGTCGGGTGAATCAGAACGGGCCAATCTTGCTGACCAAAAAAATCAAGTTTCGACCAGTTTTTGCCATCCAAAGTTTGATAAATACCTCCGGCCGAGGCCAAACCTTTTTTTCTTTTTGAGTCAAAGCTCATAGCTGTTAATTTTTTTTGCAAAAGCTCTTTTGTGGAGATTTTATTCTTATCTATTTTTTTATCAGTCAGATCTGTTTTCCACCACACAAGACCATGACCTTTTAAATAGGATTCATTCCATTTATAAGCCATGGCCTCTTCGATTTGAACTCGGGCTCCTAGACCCACCGAATTTTGAGCCTTGGTGACGATGGCCGAATTTTTTTGTCCTCGAAAGGCTGTGAATTCACCAAGTGGAATTCGGTTCACTTCCCCTTTGACGACAAGCTGTGAGCCATTTCTATAGGAAATATTCTGCCACTTTTTTATAGTTTGATTCCAACCCCATTCAGCAAAGTCGGATCGTCCGATCACTTGGCTTAAGGGAATGTAGCCGCTATGGGACTGGGTTTTAAAGTACCCAAAATGACCGACAATTTTAATAAGCTTTAATTGAGTCAGCGGGGCCAATTGAAAAAGCACAGAGCTTTTATCACGTGGATGCTGAAACACAGGGGTTGTAATTAAATTAGTAAAGTGCCCGACATCCTTAGGGTTTGCCTCTAAGTCAGAGGTCAAAAGATAGCCAATTTGTTTTTTCTCAGTTTTCACTCGCACCCAGGCCCCACGCCGGCTGATGATTTCAACGGGCTCATTTTTTTTAAGCCATGTGATTCGAGACGATCCCATTTCTGGAAAAAGAGAAAGGCTGACTTGATTTTTGGTCAGGGCTTGGGTGGCCAACTCCATTTCTCTTAAAATGGAGTCATGCTTGATGGAATAGTTTTTGTCGTTGTAAAGGACCCGAAATTGGAAGTCGGTGACCGAGGACTGTAAGGTGGAAAGCAGATCTGATTTTTTGGCCTGACCCGATGGAAAAGGACTGCCTACGGCTTTGAAAAAAGGAGTGGCCGAATTAAGGCTTGGTTCAAGAGCTCCAAAGGTGAAAAATCCAAGGTAAAAAGAGAATAATAGAAGCATCACAAATTTAATTTTGCCATGGGTCAAAATAGGTCTCAAGGCCAGGTTTTACGCTGTGTGGTGTCGTGTGCCGAAGGGGGACCTTTGATAACACTATGAACTCTCAAAAAGGGGAAAGATTATGAAGTTAATTGGTGTCATCGGTGCCGGTCAAATGGGTAACGGAATTGCTCAGGTCATTGCAGCCCAGGGTTTGAATGTGATCATGACAGATGTAGCATCTCAAGCTCTAGAAAAAGGTATGCAAACCATTGCGGGATCCTGTGATCGCTTGATTAAAAAACAAACCATGACAGAGGATCAGAAAAAAACTTTGCTTGGAAAAATCGAGACCTCAACCAACCTAGAAAGTTTAAAAAACTGTGATGCAGTTATTGAAGCGGCCACTGAAAACATTGATCTAAAATTGCAGATTTTTAAAAAGCTCGATGAGATAGTAAAAAAAGAAGCTCTACTGTTATCAAACACCTCATCGATTTCGATCACAAAAATTGCGTCCGTCACCAAACGTCCCGAGCAAGTAGCAGGAATGCACTTCATGAATCCGGTGCCACTGATGAAGCTTGTGGAAGGAATCAGGGGTTTACAAACCTCTGATGAAACTTTTCAAAAAACAAAACAGCTTGCTGAATCTTTAGGGAAAACTTTTGTGGAAAGCACAAAGGACATGCCAGGCTTTATTGTGAACCGAGTTTTAATGCCCATGATTAATGAAGCTTTCTACACTTTGCATGAAGGTGTTGCACAAGCCGCAAGTATTGATGAAGCCATGAAGCTTGGAACCAATCAGCCCATGGGACCTCTCACTTTGGCCGATTTTATTGGGTTAGATACTTGCCTTGCGATTATGAATGTTCTTCATGAGGGTCTTGGTGATTCCAAGTATCGCCCTTGTCCTTTACTCGTTAAATATGTTGAAGCCGGATGGCTCGGGCGAAAATCAGGACGCGGAGTTTACAAGTATGGCGTATGATTTTAAAACTTTAAAACTCTCTTCGCAAAACTCCATTTGGACCCTTGAGATTCACCGTCCAGAGGCTTTGAATGCTTTAAACAATCTTGTGTTATCAGAAATGGCTGAAAGCTTACGCTTCATCAGCGAGATGAGCTTTGAAGATGCCAGAGGTTTAATTATCACAGGGCACGGAGAAAAAGCCTTTGTAGCCGGAGCCGACATAAAAGAAATGCTGAACCTTTCACCGGAAGAAGCTTTGCAGTTTGGAAAAAAAGGTCAAAGTGTTTTTCATGAACTGGCACTTTTAAAAATTCCAGTGATTGCAGCTGTCAATGGCTTTGCCTTAGGTGGTGGACTTGAACTGGCTTTGGCTTGTGATTTTATTTTTGCAAGCGATAATGCCAAGCTTGGTTTACCAGAAGTGTCTTTAGGTCTTATTCCAGGTTTTGGTGGAACCGTTAGATTGTCCAGAGCTATTGGTCTTAGAAAAGCCCGAGAACTGATTTACTCAGGTGATATGATCACGGCAAGCAGAGCTTATGAAATGGGCCTGGTGAATTTGGTCACTACTCAGGCCGAACTTTTACCGCAGGTCATGAAGCGCTTTGAATCCATATTAACAAAAGGTCCCTTGGCTGTTGAGGCCAGTAAAAAAGCTATTTTGACCACTTGGGATTTGGATATCGAAAAAGGTTTTGAATTTGAGGCCGAACAATTTTCAGAGTTGTTTGCAAGCCTGGATTCCAAAGAAGGCATGAAAGCTTTCACTGAAAAACGAAAAGCCCAATTTCAAGGACACTAAACCACCAGGAGCAAGAAACGTGAATCAGTTAAAAAATCCTGTTCGAATTGTCACAGCGGCCAGTCTTTTTGATGGTCATGATGCCAGCATTAATATCATGCGAAGAATTCTTCAAGATATGGGCGCTGAGGTGATTCACTTGGGTCACAACCAATCTGTTGCAGATGTGGCAAAAGCTGTGCTTCAAGAGGGTGCTCAAGGTGTTTGTGTGTCATCTTATCAAGGCGGTCATATGGAGTACTTCAAGTACTTGAAAGACCTGCTTGTGGAATCCGGTGCAGGATACGTGAAAATATTTGGTGGTGGCGGCGGAGTTATCATTTACGACGAAAAGAAAGAATTAGAAGCCTACGGGATAGATCAAATTTTTCACCCTGATGATGGAAGACGCTTAGGCCTAGAAGGCATGATCAAAATGATTGTGGACGCCTGTGACTTTGATGTGAACCAGGCCGTTCAAAAAAATTATCCTGTAAAAAATAAACTCAAAGAAAATCCCTACCAAAAGGATCCTGTACCTTCTCAGGATTTAGGGGTTTACTTATCAGCCATTGAAAATAAAAAAGATTTAAATCTAACAAAAACTTTAGAAAACTTTAAAAATAAAAAATCAAAAACTCCTGTTTTAGGTATTACTGGAACGGGCGGCGCAGGGAAGTCCTCTTTGATCGACGAGCTCGCGCAAAGATTTTTAAACACCTACGTGGATAAAAAAATTGCCATCGTTTGTGTGGATCCCACAAAACGAAAAACCGGAGGCGGTCTTTTAGGGGACCGTATCCGAATGAACTCTCTTTCCAGAGACCGCATTTTTATGCGCTCGCTAGCATCTAGGGGCTCGGGAAAAGAAATAGCGCAAAGTTTGCCGGATGTTTTAAGTGCTTTACAAAAATTTGATTTTGATTTGATCATCGCAGAAACCTCAGGAATTGGCCAAGGCAATATGGCGATCACGGAAGTATCAGATCATTCGTTGTATGTGATGACCTCTGATTTTGGTGCTCAGTCACAATTAGAAAAAATTGATATGATCGATTTCGCTGATATGATTGCTGTGAATAAAGCGGATCGTCGTGGAGCTTTAGACGCTTTAAGAGATGTGACCAAGCAATTTAAAAGATCTAGAAAGCTATTTGATCAAGAAACCGCAGTGCCTGTGTTTCTCACTCAAGCCAGTCAGTTCAATGATGGTGGGGTCAATCAACTTTTCTTTCACCTTTCTGATGTTTTAGCAAAGTCGGAAGACACTTTTAAAATCAGTGATATCACTAAAAAATCCATTTTAGCGGCCGATGAGCACGTGATCATTCCTGCTGAAAGGCAAAACTATTTAGCTGAAATCGTAAAAACCGTTCGGGGTTATAAAGATAGAACTTTGAAACTGGCTAAGAAAGCTTCCGAACTGGGGGCTTTAAAATTATTAAAACCTAAATTAAAAAATCAAGCCGAGCTTGAAACATTAGAAAAAGAATTAGAAAAAGACTTCACAGCGGCCGAGCTTGGGTCTTTGAATTCTTGGGATCAATTGATTCAAAAGTATAAAGCGAAAGAGCTCACTTATTTCGTTCGTGATAAAGAAATCAAGCAGCCTATGAAATCCACTTCCTTAAGTGGTTTAGAAATCCCCCGAGTCAGTGTCCCACAAATCAATGATTGGGGTGACAGGCTTAAATATCTTAATTTAGAAAATGTTCCCGGAGAGTTTCCTTATACGTGCGGTGTGTTTAATTTAAAAAGAACCGACGAAGACCCTAAGCGTATGTTTGCAGGCGAGGGCACACCAGACCGGACAAATAAAAGATTTCATTATCTAACAAAAGGTGAAAGTGCATTGAGGCTATCCACAGCCTTTGACAGTGTGACTTTGTATGGCTTTGATCCCACGACTCGCCCCGATATTTTCGGAAAAGTCGGGGAATCAGGAGTTAGTGTTTGCACCCTAGACGACATGAAAAAGTTGTACGCAGGTTTTGATTTATGCTCGCCCAATACATCAGTTAGCATGACCATTAATGGTCCTGCACCCATGATCCTTGCTTTTTATTTTAATACTGCGATTGATCAGCAGGTCGAGAAAAAAGAAAAAGAGCTAGGTCGGAAAATAAATGAAAAAGAATTTCAAGAAGTAAAAAATTGGACGCTCACTCAAGTCCGAGGCACGGTGCAAGCGGATATTTTAAAAGAAGATCAAGGGCAAAACACCTGCATATTTTCCATTCAGTTTGCTCTCAAAATGATGGGTGATATTCAGTCCTTTTTTATTGATCATAAAATAAGAAATTTTTATTCAGTCAGTATTTCGGGCTATCACATCGCAGAGGCCGGCGCCAACCCCATTAGCCAATTGGCTTTTACTTTGTCCAATGGTTTTACGTTCGTCGAGTACTACAAATCTCGCGGCATGAAGGTGGATGACTTTGCTCCTAATTTATCCTTCTTTTTTTCTAACGGCTTGGATCCAGAGTACACAGTGCTTGGAAGAGTGGCTAGAAGAATTTGGGCGATTGCCATGCGTGATCTTTATCAGGCCAGCGACAGATCACAGAAATTAAAATATCATATTCAAACCAGCGGTAGATCGCTGCATGCTCAAGAAATTGATTTTAATGACATCAGAACCACACTTCAGGCTTTGATTGCACTTTATGACAATTGTAATTCTTTGCACACCAATGCTTATGATGAAGCGATCACCACACCTACAGAAGAATCTGTTCGTAGGGCCATGGCAATTCAGATGATTATTAATAAAGAATTTGGTATGACTAAAAATGAAAATCCACTCCAAGGCAGCTACTTTTTAGAAGAGCTCACAGAGCTTGTGGAAGAAGCCGTACTTACAGAATTTATGCGTATCAACGAGCGCGGTGGAGTGCTCGGTGCCATGGAAACTCAGTATCAAAGGTCCCGCATCCAAGAGGAATCTTTGTACTACGAAACTTTGAAGCACGATGGACGTCTTCCCATCATCGGTGTGAATACATTTATTGATCCAAAAACTTTAAAACAAGATTTTATTCCACCAAAAATTGAACTCGCCCGGGCTAGCTTTGAAGAAAAAAATCATCAGCTTGTGTCCGTTCAAAGTTTTCAAAAAGCTCATGCAGATCTTTCAGCTGAAAAGCTAAAAGAATTGCAAAAAACTGTACTTGAAGGCGGAAATGTTTTTGAATCTTTGATGGAAGCCTCAAGGCACTGCAGTCTTCACCAAATGACTCAGGCCCTGTTCGAAGTGGGCGGCCAGTATCGCCGTAACCTCTAGGGGTACCAGGCACGTTACTGCCCCAAGTCAGTCCGGCCCACCGGACAGACTCGGACGAGTGAGTTTAATGTTTTGTTGAGTTTAATTTTGTAAAAGGTTTTTTAACTCTGCAGAGCTTTTAGCCTTCAAAGCCAACTGAAGAATCTTTTGGCTCGCTTCAACGGAAGTGCCACAAACTTTTGCGCGAGTTTTAAGTAAGGACCCAGGACTGACACTAAGCTCTTTAAAGCCCATGGCCATCAGCAGTGGAACATAATCATTTTGCGCAGCCAATTCTCCGCAAAGGCCCATCCAAACTGTAGAGTTTTTAAGTTCGTTTGATATTAAATAAAGAAATCTTAAAACTGCAGGGTGATAGGCATCATGCAGATGAGAAACGGTAGAGTTCATTCGGTCTGTGGCACACAAATACTGAATCAGATCATTGGTTCCAACGCTTACGAAGTTCAGATGCGGAATTAAATCATTTAATATCAGTGCAATTGCAGGAACCTCCACCATGATTCCGACTTCATAGGATGGTGGTGTTGATAAAAGCCCTTCAGATAAAAGTTCATTCTCGCAAGTTTTTAATGCCATTTTGAAGTCTTGGACTTCACCCAAAGTGGTCACCATGGGTGCCATGATCGCCAGCTTCCCGTAAGGTGCTGATCTTAATAAAGCCCGCAGTTGAGGCTTTAATAAGATATCGGGTTGGCTTAATGAAAGTCGTAATCCACGAAGTCCAAGGAAAGGATTTTCTTCTTTTGGTAACTGAAGAAAGGGCAGTTGTTTATCACCGCCGATATCGAACAAGCGAATGACAGCTTTTGATGGAGCTAAACTTTGAACAAGAGTTTTATAAGTTTGAAATTGTTCTTCTTCGCTAGGCATCGATTTTTGATCAAGCAGTAAGAACTCTGATCTAAATAGGCCACAGCCTTCTGTCCCTTTTTGGATAGCAAGTTTCATATCATCGATGCAGCTTAAGTTACTGGCGACCTCAAATGAAATGTGATCCTGACTTATGGATTTTTTGCTAATAAAAATTTCTAGATTTTTGCTTTCTTCTTTTTGCGACTCAAGCTCTTTCAAAGCTAAATTCTGAGCTTCAAGGCTTGGTTCTGTTTGTATCTGAGCTTTGAGTGCATCCATGATGATTAAATTCTTTTCAAATATAAAATCACTCAAATTGTGCACACCCACGATACAGGGGATTTCAAATGTTTTAGCTAAAATGGCAGTGTGTGAAGTATTGCTGGAGTTTTCAAAAATTAGTCCCAAAAGTTTTTTTTTGTCTAAACTTAAAAACTCACTGGGAAGTAAACCTTTTGCCACCAAAATACAGGGTTCAGTTAATTTCAACTTATCCAAACCTTGACCGGTTAAATGGGTCAGCACCTGATAAGACAAATCTTCAATGTCATGGGCTCTGGCTTTAAGGTACTCATCATCTAAACTTTCAAGCATGGATTTAAAAATCTGGCTGGATTCTTTAAGGCTGACAGCAGCACTTTTTCCTTGCTGGATAAATTCTAAAGTTTGCCCTTTCCATTCTGGATCACCTAGCATCATCAAATGGGCTTCTAAAATATCTTTTGAGATTGAAATATCTTTTGAGTCTGATTGCTGAGATTCAATCAGAATTTTAAGACTGGATTCAGTTTTTTGAAATGCGATTTCTAACTTTTGAATTTCAATGGCAGGGGTTTCGGTCTTGATATTTTCCAGATTGATCTGTGTTGATCTGAACCAAACAGCAGGCCCTATGGCAATTCCAGGAAAACATGTTTTGCCAAAAAGGACTTGCTTCATTCAAACTTTGTTTCGAATAATGTTTTTAAAATTGTAGCAGCATGATCGGCATCTTCACCCTCAGTGATCAAAGTCAGTTGGTCCCCAAAAACGGCTCCTAGTGACATGAGGCTCATGATCGATTTTGCATTTTTTCTGACACCATTTTTTTCGAGTTCAATTTTGGCCTTAAACTGAGAAGCGGATTTCACAAGAACTCCTGCAGGTCTTGCGTGTAATCCTGACTCACTTTTAACGTGTACAACTGTTTCAATTTTCATAAAACTAATTTCCTTTTTTAACGACGGTCATAAGTGGTTGTGAATTTTTAAAATCTCGATCCATAATGTGAGATGTGTCCCATTGAAGCTCATCGGTATTAGTGAAAATAACTGGTGTGATAATAGAAGGGCTCATCGTTCTTACTAAATCTAAATCAAATTGAATTAAAGGCTCTCCGGGCTTTACACTCTGTCCCTCTGATACTAGAGCTTTAAATCCCTGACCTTTCATTTTAACGGTATCGATCCCGATGTGAATCAAAACTTCCACGCCCTGATCGCTTAGAAGGCCAATAGCATGCTGAGTTCCAATCAATGTTACAACGGTCGCATGAAAAGGACTGACGACTAGGCCATCATCCGGAATGACTGCAAAACCATCACCTAAAATTTTATTTGCAAAAGTGGCATCGGGGACTTGATTTAAACTTATAATTTTTCCAGACAAAGGATTTAAGAAATTAATCTTCATTAATTCTTTAATTTGCTCTTTGATTTGATCAGATTGTGTTCCAAAAACGACCTGGATATTAGAGCCTGATTTTAGAGTTCCGCTGGCACCAAGAGATTTTAAGACTGATTCTTGAACGAGCTCAGCTTGTTTCACCTGTAGTCGTAATCTTGTGATGCAAGCATCGATATGTAGGATGTTAGATCCACCACCTAAAGCGCTTAATATTTTTGCTGCTAAATCTGTAGGTGCAAGGCTTGATTTTTTATTTTTTGCCACTGGCTCATCGCTTAGATTCTCTCGGCCAGGAGTAAGGAAATTGAATTTTTGAATTAAATAATAAAAACTAAAAAAATAAAGAGTTCCAATGATAGGTCCCACAATTAGCCACAGGTACATGGAGTTTTTTTGATTGAAGTAGCCTGTAGCAAAATCAATCATAGAAGCTGAAAAAGTATAGCCCAGTTGAATGTCAAAAAATTCCGTTAAAAAGCCTGATAAGAAAGCAAATAGAACGTGAATAGCAAACAAAAGGGGAGCTACAAAAATAAATGAAAATTCAATGGGCTCAGTGATTCCTGTCAGTATTGATGTCAATGCTGCTGAAAACATCACCCCTGAGATGATTTTTCGATTCTGTTGCCAAGCTCGAAGTGTAATGGCTAGAGCTGCCGCTGGTAAGCCAAACAGCATGATGGGGAATTCAGAGGCCATAAATCTTCCGGCCGTGGGGTCACCCGCATAGTATCTGGCCGAGTCTCCACGAACAATGTCACCGGAGGCTGTGATGAACTCGCCAAACTCATAAAGAAATGAAGGGTAGTAAACATGATGTAGTCCTACGGGGATTAAAAGTCTTTTTCCTGCTGCATAAAAGGCAGGGCCAAACTGAGATTCGCTGACCCAAGCTCCAAAAAGTCTGATGCCTTCTTGAACAGGAGGCCAGATCAGAGAAAGTAAGCCTGCTAAAAACAGAGTCATGACAGCGGTCATAATCGGCACAAGTCTTTTGCCTGAAAAAAATCCTAAGAATTGCGGAAGCTTGACATCAGAAAATTTAAAATAAACCCAAGAAGCGGTGAGGCCCACAAGAATTCCACCGAACACTCCGGTGTCGATGGCAGGCAGTTTAAAAAAATCTCCGATGACACCTAATAAAGTTTTTAGCAAAAAATAACCCACAGCTGAAGCGAGTCCTGCGATCCCAGCTCCACCTGTGAAACCAATGGCCACCCCGATGGCAAAAAGCACCGAGAGGTTTTCAAAAACCGAAAGCCCGCCTTTTACAAATAAAGCATTCATAAGACTTGAGTCAGGAAACAATCTTCCAAAAGCGATCAAAAGGCCTGCAGCAGGAAGGACAGAAACAGGGACCATCAAAGATTGACCCACACGCTGTAAAACTGAAAAAATTTGTGATGTGATTTTCAACTAGCGACCCAAGCAAGAATGATAGGCTGTGATGAAACTTGCATAGCTCCAGGTCAAATGACTGACGCCCACCAAGTAGCCATTGAAGCGACTGATTTGCTCGGCCATTTCGCCTGTGTTTTGATCACGGTGCTCAAGGGTCCGAGCAAGAAACTGAAGGCCCTTTTGTTGTAATTGATTAGAGGATCTTTGACTGAGCCTTCCCAACTTACAGTAAAGTTCAGCGTGGGCATGGGTGGTGATAAACCAGGGGTTTCCACCAGAAAATCCGAAGCCATCGTAAACATCTTCGGCATATCTGCCAATCACTGGGACATTTTTATTTTTATTGACTGGATAGAGCGCAGAAAAAACATTTTCTAATTTTTGTGCTGTCTGTAAAATTGGCTTTGAGTGAGTACGAATGTAGTCCTGGTCTAAAAAACCCTGAACAGTGGCTAAGACAACAGCCACATCCAAATTCGAATTTTTGTGTCCCCAGCCATCCACTTGATTTTGGATAGCCACAATGTAGCCAAGCTCGGAGTTATAAAACCGGTTCATTAAATTTAAAATAAGACCTGCTTGTTCTAAATAGTATCTGGCAGCACCGGGATCACCCAGCTGTTTTGCAAGTTCAGCTCCGATCAGTAATGATTTTCTTTGCATCGCAAGCGTATAGAAATTAAGCCCTTTAATTTCTTCCCAAAGATCAAAAGAGGCCACATTCCAATTTTGGGCTGTGAATTCCAGATCAGATTTTACAATTAATTGAGCAGGGATTTCAGGGCGATAGAGATTTTTTAAAACCCAATCTTTTCGCCCCAGCTGAATAAGCTCAAGGGCCCAAGCGCTCATGACAAGGGCTCTTACAGCTGGTCCATCATTTTGGGGCCTTCCCCATTCGCCTTTAAAAGTGTCGCCGTTCAATTGAAATTTTGGCTCGCCCGATCCCAGTCCGCTACGGATCGCATTTTGAATGGCTCGTTTTTCAAATCCCACCCATTTTTGGAAGGCACTGATAATTTGATTTTTCGCTTTTGTGTTTGTGGATCTCTTGTAAACTTCAAATAAAGCCTGATGAGTCAAGGCCGCATCC
>LNFM01026918.1_pt1 | contig 25082 bp, 18 predicted proteins | sample 596031 | NCBI WGS metagenome assembly LNFM01 (sample SAMN04254537, study PRJNA301005) | activated carbon metagenome | isolation source: dual media filters at the Ann Arbor, Michigan drinking water treatment plant | place: USA: Ann Arbor | reverse complement strand
CGGCGAAATCCAGCGCCTCGGCCCGGGCGTGGGCGCTGACCCGCGTGCTGCCCGCCCCATTGTTCACCGCCCGGCAGGCATAGGCGCCCATGTGATCGATCTGCACGACGTCCGAGCCCAGAATCTCCCGCGCCGCCGGCTCCAGCGATTGCCGCCGCCAGATGCTCAGGGCCAGGGCGGTCCGGCAGGTCATCTCCACCTCCCCCGGCGCCATCCGCGCCACCGTCCCCATGTCCGGCCCCAGCACCCCGCCGGCGGTCAGGCCGCAGGTCGCGCCGTTCACCCGGTCCGGCACCGGCCGGAAGCTCACCCGCGCCGCCGTCAGCTGCGCCACGCACCGCCGCAGCGCCGCGCTCTCCCGCAGCACCGCGTCGCGCGTCCCCCCACCGATCGGCAGATCCACCAGCGCCCCGACCAGCGGCGCTTCGCTGCGCGAGGGGGCGGCGGGATAGCGGGCGGGCGCCGGCCGCTCGGGCAGCATCGGGCTGCAGCTGACCAGCAGCAGGGCCGCTGAGGCGGCGGTCGAGAGGGAGCGAAGGCCGGAACGCATGGGCGCAGGCTAGGGTGATTTGCGCGGGGCGATAACGGGTGGAGTGGCAGGGCTCTTCAGCTGTTGTGGGGGCCTCGTCGGTTCCAGCTCAACGCCCAAGAGCCGTGCGAGGCGCGGCTGGGATAAGGTGATGCAGGACAAGCGGATGATGGGCACCGAAACACCGGCGGCGCCAGCCGCATGATCGGCGCGGGGGGTTGAGGTGGCGCTGGAGGGCTGGTGCCTTCCGAGCCGCCGAGCCGTCTCCTCCCCCGCCTGGGGGAGGGGGACCATCCGAAGGATGGTGGAGGGGTGGAGGCGGGACTCACTGCGCCACGCCGACGGGAGGATCGCGTGCGATCCGACGACGGCCGCACCGCCGCCCGCGCTTGCCACCGCCACGCGAACCGGGCCAAGTGACCCTCAGGGGGAGGACATCGCCTTTGCGTCTGACTTGGAACGAAATTCGCGCCCGCGCCGCCAACTTCGCGCGCGAATGGTCGGACGCCCACTATGAGAAGGGCGAGACCCAGAGCTTCTACAACGACTTCTTCGAGGTCTTCGGCGTCCGCCGCCGCAAGGTCGCGACCTTCGAGGAATCGGTCCGCCTGTTGGGCGAAAAACGCGGCTTCATCGACCTGTTCTGGAAGGGCGTCCTGCTGGTCGAGCAGAAGAGCGCCGGCCGCGACCTCGTCCGCGCCCGCAAACAGGCCCACGACTATTTCCCCGGCCTCAAGGACCACGAGCTCCCGCGCTACATCCTGCTGTGCGACTTCCAGTTCTTCGAGCTGATCGATCTCGACACGCGCGAAGAGACCCGCTTCGCCCTCGCCGACCTGCCCGCCCATGTCGAAGCCTTCGGCTTCATCGTCGGGGTCGAGAAGCGGGTTTTTCAGGACCAGGACCCGGTCAACATCATCGCCGCCGAGCTGATGGGCAAGCTGCACGACGCGCTCAAGCCCACCTACGACGGCGCCCCGCTGGAGCGGCTGCTGGTGCGGCTGCTGTTCTGCCTTTTCGCCGACGATACCGGCATCTTCCCCGAGCGCGGAATTCTGGAAGCCTATCTGCGCGACCGCACAGCGTCCGACGGCCACGATCTCGGGGGCAAGTTGAACCTGATCTTCCAGACCCTGAACACGCCCGAGGACGCGGCTTGGCGCAAGGGACTGGACGAGGACCTGAACCTGTTTCCCTACGTCAACGGGGACCTGTTTCGCGAGGTTCTGCCGATCGCCAATTTCAACACGGCGATGCGCGACCGACTGATCGAGGCCTGCGGCTTCTCATGGGAGAAGATCAGCCCGGCCATCTTCGGCGCCCTTTTCCAGTCGGTGATGAACGCCAAGGAGCGCCGCGCCAAGGGCGCCCACTACACGACCGAGAAGAACATCCTGAAGGTTATCGAGCCGCTGTTCCTCGACGACCTCCGCGCCGAACTAACCCGCATCAAGGGCATGAAGCGCGGTCGCGAAACCGCCCTGCGGGCGTTTCAGGACAAGCTCGCCGGCCTCAATCTTTTCGACCCGGCCTGCGGCTGCGGCAATTTCCTGATCATCGCCTATCGCGAGCTCCGGGCGCTGGAGATCGAGGTGCTGAAGGCCCTCTATCCGACCGGCCAGCGCGAGCTTGAGGCCGCCGCCCTGTCCAAGGTCGACGTCGACCAGTTCTACGGCATCGAGATCGATGAGTTTCCGGCGCGCATCGCCGAGACGGCGATGTGGATGATGAACCACATCATGAACAACCGGCTCAGCCTCGAGTTCGGCCAGGTCTTCGCCCGCATCCCGTTGAAGGCCGCGCCGCACATCGTTCATGGCGATGCGCTGGAGACGGACTGGGCGGAAGTGTTGGCGCCGGAGCGCTGCAGCTATGTGTTCGGCAATCCGCCATTCCTTGGCGCCAAGGTCCAAAGCGAGACCCAGCGGGCGCAGGTGCGGCGTATCGCCCGCCTCGGCGGATCAGGCGGGACCCTCGACTTCGTGGCTGCGTGGTTCATCAAGGCGGGTGAATACATCCAGAACTCTAGGGCTCGCATCGGTTTCGTCTCGACGAACTCGATCACCCAAGGTGAACAGGTAGCCCAACTCTGGCCCCTCCTGTTTCACAAGCACCGGCTGGAGATCGCCTTCGCCCATCGCACCTTCGGATGGGGCTCGGATGCGCGCGGGAAAGCACACGTCCATGTGGTCGTCATCGGCTTAGCCCGGCGCGAGGACGAACCCTCTGAAAAGCGCCTTTTCAGCTACCCGGACATCAACGGAGACCCCGACGAGACGCGGCATACTGCAATCTCGCCCTACCTGTTCGACGCCTCACAGTTGGCGGATCGGCACGTAGTGGTGCGGGAAGAAAGCCGGCCGCTGCAAGACGCTCCTCGCGTCGTGATTGGCTCCAAACCGATTGATGGCGGCTATTTCATTTTGGATGGTGCGGAACGCACCGTGCTCCTTAGGGAAGAGCCCGCAGCCGAGTTCCTGATACGTCCTTATGTCGGGGCTGAGGAATACCTCAACGGCGGCGACCGTTGGATCATTGTCTTGGATGGCGTCGAGCCGGAGCGTCTTCGGTCGCTTCCCAAGGTCTTGGAACTTGTGCAGCAGGTGCGACGCTATCGCCTCGGAGAGCTGCCGCCGCGCTCAAAACCGGACGGTGAACTCAAGAAGGCAAGCGACGGATCGCGCGCACTCGCCGCGACGCCGACCAAGTTTCACGTCACGATACTTCCCGAGCGTCCGTTCCTCTGTATTCCAGAATCGAGTTCGGAGCGGCGGGAGTATCTGCCCATCGGCTGGTTGGAACCGCCCATCGTTCCGAGCAGCCTCGTCCGGATTATCGAAGACGCGACGCCGTGGCGGTTTGCTTTGCTCACCAGCGCTATACACATGTCGTGGCTGCGCCACATCGGTGGCCGGCTAAAGAGCGACTATCGGTACTCGATCGGCTTAGTTTACAACCCTTTCCCGTGGCCGAAGCTTACCGAGGCCGACAAGGCTCGCCTCGATAGCCTAGCCCAAGTCGTGCTCGATGCACGCGCCGCCCATCCGGGGGCGACCTTGGCCGACCTCTACGACCCCGACGTCATGCCCGCCGATCTGCGCCGCGCGCACCGGGGGCTGGATCAGGCCGTCGACCGCCTCTACCGCAAGGCCCCCTTCGACAGTGACCGCGAGCGCGTCGAACACCTGTTCACGCTCTATGAAAAGATGACGGCGGGACTGCTGGCCGCGCCCTCGAAATTCAAACGCCGCAAGAAAGCCGACGCCTGATGGCCACCATCAAAGACGTTCCGCCCTTCGAAGCCTTCATGTGGCCGATCATCGAACGCCTGAAGGCGCACGGCCGCTCGATGACCAATCAGGAGATGGCCGACGACATCTCGGCCTATATGGAACTGCCGGAAGACGTGCGTGCGGTGCGGCACGGCAAGTGGAACGAATTGGCCGTCGAACAACGACTCGGCTTCGCCCGCAGCTATCTGAAGAACGGGGGCGCGGTCGAGAACAGCGCGCGCGGCGTCTGGACCCTGACACCGGCGGGCGCGGCCATGACGCCGGACGACGTGGCGGCGATTCCGAAGGCCTATCAGCAAGAGTACCTGGCCCGCGTTCGCGCCAAGGCCCAGGAAGCCGGCGCAGGCTCGGACGCCGTCACACTACCGGATGAGGTGGAAGCCGAAGGCGAGTGGAAGGACCAGTTGATGGCGGTCCTGCTTAAACTCGACCCCTCTGCGTTCGAGCGCCTGAGTCAGCGTCTCCTGCGCGAGTACGGCTTCATCAAGGTTGAAGTCACCGGCAAGTCCGGCGACGGCGGCATTGACGGCACCGGGGTGCTGCGCGTGAACCTGCTGTCCTTCCACGTCCTGTTCCAGTGCAAGCGCTACTCCGGTTCGGTCGGCGCGCCCGCCGTGCGCGACTTCCGGGGCGCCATGGTCGGTCGCACCGACAAGGGGCTGATCATCACCACCGGCACCTTCACCGCTGACGCCCGGCGCGAAGCCACCCGCGACGGCGCCCCGGCCATTGATCTGGTGGATGGCGACGCCCTGTGCGACCTGCTCAAGGATCGCGGCCTCGGCGTCACGGTGCGGATGGTCGAAGAGGTCACGGTCAACGAGGCGGCGTTCGCCGACTTCTGAACCTCGCCGGGACCTTGAGATCGGTCGACAAGGGCTGAGGTCGTCCGGTGGCGGACCCCCTAATCCCTAATCCCTAATCCCTAACCCCTGATCCCTGCCCCCTACCCCCCATCCCCCGGCCCCACCGCCGGCAGTCCCGCCTTCGCCCGGATCTGCCGCCGGTACACCCCGTAATACATCGCCCGCACCTCATCGATCGGCAGGGGCTGGCCCTCATCGTCCCAATGGAAGGCGACGCGGTGGGCGGCGTTGGTCTGCATCCGGCGCCAGGCATGGACGAAGCCGCTGTGCACCGCCGGCGCCCAGGCGACGTCCGCCAGCAGCTGGCGCGCGAGGGCGTCGGCCTGGGCCTCGATCAGGTCCAGCAGGTCGTCCCAGCCCTTCTTCGCCGCCGCCTCGCGCGCGGCGTCCTGTTCGGGGGTCAGGGGGCCGTCGGCGTCGGGCCTGTTGAACCGTGTGTCTGCCGGGTCGATGCCGGTGACCCGTCCCATGGCCTCGGCCGCGCGGATCAGGGCGGTCGCATCGCCCGCCCGCCCCTCGGCCATCGCCAGGGCGGCGTGGTCCAGCGCCGCCGCCATGGCCGCCCCGGGGGTGGCCGGCACGGACGCGCCGCCCTCTTCGCCGCTGCGCTGGATCGCCCGCGCGTGGGCGGCGTGGGTCCAGCCGCAGCGCGAGGCGCGTTTGCGGATGGAGTTGACCGAAATGTTCAGCCGCTTCTGAATCGATTCCGCCGTTTCCCCGCCCAGATAGGCGTCGCGCACGACGGCCCAGGTCTCGGCCGGAAAATTGCGACGGGTGCGGATGCCTTGCTCTGTCATCCGGGCAGTGTGGACCGCCCCGGCGTCAGAATCGGACGTATGTCCCGTACTGTCCCGGTTTGTCGTCGCAAGACCGGTACGAACCGGGACTCCGCAGGTACAACGCCGGCGGGGACAAGGCGCGCTGATCGACGCGAAGCGTCATCCTCTCCGACTTCAGAGCGGTGCCCAGCCAAGGTTCTTCACAGCGAACACAACGCGGGCACAACGGACACAACGGCCGCCGCGCTGTCGTCGTGTCCGTTGTGAATTCGTCGTGCCCGTCGTGATGAACCCTCTCGCGCTGACGCGCGGGCCTCAGCTGTCCAGGAAGCTCCGCAGCTTCCGCGACCGCGACGGGTGCTTCAGCTTCCGCAGCGCCTTGGCCTCGATCTGGCGGATGCGTTCCCGGGTCACGCTGAACTGCTGGCCGACCTCTTCAAGCGTGTGGTCGGTGTTCATGCCGATGCCGAAGCGCATGCGCAGGACGCGCTCCTCGCGCGGCGTCAGGGACGCCAGCACGCGGGTGGTGGTTTCGCGCAGGTTGGACTGGATCGCCGCGTCGATCGGCAGGATGGCGTTCTTGTCCTCGATGAAGTCGCCCAGGTGGCTGTCTTCCTCGTCGCCGATCGGCGTCTCGAGGCTGATCGGCTCCTTGGCGATCTTCAGGACCTTGCGGACCTTTTCCAAAGGCATGGCCAGCTTTTCGGCCAGTTCTTCCGGGGTCGGCTCGCGGCCGATCTCGTGCAGCATCTGGCGGCTGGTGCGGACGATCTTGTTGATCGTCTCGATCATATGCACCGGGATGCGGATGGTCCGTGCCTGGTCGGCGATCGAGCGGGTGATGGCCTGACGGATCCACCAGGTGGCGTAGGTCGAGAATTTGTAGCCGCGGCGGTACTCGAACTTGTCGACCGCCTTCATCAGGCCGATGTTGCCCTCCTGGATCAGGTCCAGGAACTGCAGGCCGCGGTTGGTGTATTTCTTGGCGATGGAGATCACGAGGCGCAGGTTGGCCTCGACCATTTCCTTCTTGGCCTGACGGGCCTCGCGCTCGCCCTTCTGGACGGTCTGGACGATGCGGCGATAGTCGTCGATCGGCAGGCCGGCCTCGGTGGCCACGGCGGCGACGTCGCCGCGGATCTGGGCGATCTGGGCCTGTTCGTTGTCGCTGAATTTGGTCCAGCGGACGCCCATTTCCTTGACCCGGTCGGCCCAGGTCGGGTCCAGCTCGGCGCCGAAGTATGACTTGAGGAACTCGGGGCGCGAGATGCCGTAGCTGTCGGCGAGGCGCAGCAGCCGGCCTTCGAGGCCCATGAGGCGCTTGTTGATGGCGTAGAGCTGTTCGACCAGCGCCTCGATGCGGTGGTTGTTCAGCTTCATCGTCTTCAGCCGGCCCGAGATGCCCGCCGTCAGGGTGTCATAGGCCTTCTGGTCCTTGGTCGAGAGCGCCTCGCCCTTCAGCCGGCTTTCGACCAGCTTGTCCTGCAGCTTGCGGAAGGCGCCGAAGTCGGAGGCGACCGCGTCCAGCACTTCCATGACGCCGTCGCGCAGTTCGGCCTCGAGCGCCGAGATCGACATGCCGCCGCCATCATCAAAGTCCTCGTCCTCCTCGTCGTCCGTCTCCGGCTTGGGCTCAGCGCCCTCTTCCGGTTCGGCCGGGGCCACAACCGTGCCCGCGGGCGGTTGATTGTGCGGCAGGGACGAGGGGTTCAGCACGCCATAGGTGGCGTCCAGGTCGATGACCTCGCGCAGCAGGATGCGGTTGTTGGCCAGTTCGTCGCGCCAGACCATGATGGCCTCGAACGTCAGGGCGCTCTCGCACAGACCCGAGATCATCGCATCCCGGCCCGCCTCGATCCGCTTGGCGATCGCAATCTCGCCCTCGCGGCTCAGTAATTCGACCGAGCCCATCTCGCGCAGATACATCCGCACGGGGTCGTCGGTCCGGTCATAGGCGGCTTTTGCGGGAGCCTCGGCGACCGAGGTGTCGGCGCGTTCGACAACCTCGCCGCCCTCCTTCTCGGTGGTCTCGGTGGCGTCTTCCTCGGCCTCGACGACGTTGACGCCCATCTCGGACAGCATCGCCAGCGTGTCCTCGATCGCGTCGGGGGTCACTTCCTCGGACGGCAGGACCTTGTTCAGGTCCTCCATCGTCACATAGCCGCGGGCCTTGGCCTGTTTGATGAATTTCTTCACCCCGGCATCGGTGAGGTCGAGCAGCGGACCGTCGCTCTGGGCTTCGGTTTCCTGCGTCTCGGTCTGGGCGCTCATACAGTCTCTTCTCCGGGTGGAGCGGCTGATCAGGCCGTCCGCCAAATACAACGTGTGGCGGGTTCGTTGGTTACGAGCCCGCGCTGTCTTCCCAAATCTCACCGGTTTTGATCGCGCGACGCAAAGCATCCCGCTCGGCTTTGAGCCTGCGGAACGCCTCGTCCTGGCCCGGCATGCCTGCCGCCGAGCTCAGTGCATCCTCCAGCGCCGCAACACGAGTCAACGCGTCGAACGCCTGCGACCATCGGGCGCGCCGGACTTTGCCGCCGCCTTCTCGACCTCGCGCACTAAAGCATCGTGACCCGACTGCGCCAGATGGCGACGCAAGGCCGCCGAGTCAAGGTCTTGGCCCGAGAACCGTAGACGGACCATCTCCTGGGCCAGGCCGTCGAGGGAGGCGTCTCCGAAACCGTGCGCCGAAATGGCCTCAAGGTGGTCGTCCATCCGCTCGGGATCGTCGATGGCACCGTGGGCGAGCGCGGCGGCGACCGGCTCGATCGAGCGGCTCAGCGACTGCATCGCCCGGGCCCCCTCCGCCGTCTGCCCCAGCTTGGGCGGCGGCCCGGGTCGCCAGCGCCCGCCCTGGCCCGTCGAGGGCTGGGTCTGGGGCGCGCGGCGCGCGGGGAACAGGGCGTCGAAGCGGTCGAACAGTTCACGGCGGTACTGTTCCGCCAGATCCTTGTCCTGAATGGCCGAGGCGGCCTGTCGGAGCCGGCCCTTCAGTCCGGCGCGGCGCTCGGGCGTATCCAGAGGCTCGACCTCGGCCTCCTTCTGGAACAGGACCTCGGCGAAGGGGCGGGTCGTGGTCATCGCCTGTCGCAGGGCCGGCGCGCCCTTGTCACGCAGGATGTCGTCGGGGTCCTGACCGCCTTCCAGCAGGGCGAAACGGAACGACCGGCCGGACTTCAGCTGCGGGAGGGCCCGGTCGATGGCGCGGTAGGCGGCCCGTCGCCCGGCCGCGTCGCCGTCGAAACAAAGCACCGGCTCGTGCGACACCCGCCAAAGCCGCTCCATCTGCTCCTCGGTCAGGGCGGTGCCCATGGGCGCGACGGCGGGGATGCCGGCGCGGTGGCAGGCGATCACGTCCATATAGCCCTCGACCACCACAATGGCCTGGTCGCTCTTGCTCTCGGCCCCCAGGATGCGCCGCGCCTCGGGCAGGCCGTACAGGGTCGCGCCCTTGTGGAAGAGCGGGCTCTCCGGGCCATTCAGATATTTGGCGCGGTCGTCGGGGTTCATGGCCCGGCCGCGGGAACATCAGCCGGTCGCGGAACCGGTCGTAGGGCTGGCCGCCGCCCTCGGGCGCGATCAGCATCCCGGCCTCGACGAGGTCGCCCGGCCTGGCACCCCGCTGGACGAGGGCGGTCTTCAGCCCCTCGCGATCGTTGGGGGCATAGCCGAGGCCGAACCGCTCCCACTGATCTTCGGGCAGGCCGCGCTTTTCCAGATATTCGCGCGCCGCCTTTCCGGGCGAACGGCGCAGATTGGCGGCGAACCATTTCTGGGCCAGGTCCATCCAGTCGGTCAGGCCCTGCTTCTTCGCCTCGCGTTCAGCGGCCTGCGGATCCTCGGCCGGCAGGGCCATGCCCGCCTCCCCCGCCAGCCGCTGCACGGCCTCGACGAAGGACAGCCGCTCCGTCTCCTGCAGGAAGGAGATGACGTCGCCATGCTTCCCGGACGAGAAATCGTGGAAGAAGCCCTTGTCGTCGTTGACGAAGAAGGACGGCGACTTCTTCCCTGACGCTTGAGTTTCACCGTCCGCCCGATGATGTCGGACGGCCGAAGGCGGGCCTTCAGTTCTTCAAGGAAGCGGTCGTCGAAGCGCACCCGCGCCTTATAGCGCGCGACTCACCGGTTTGGGCGCATTTACCTTTTCTTAACCAGAAAGACCAAAACGCGGCCATAACTGCCTGAATATGCGCACAGTTTTCCTGTTAAAACGGAACTATCCACAGACCTGTGGATTAACCATGCAGCCGTCCCTGAAGCGGACGGACACAGGCGGACCCGCGGCGAAGCCCGCAGATCCGTCCAGGAACGAAAGCCTTCCCATGTTCATGACCATCGCCCGCCCGGCGGTGGAGCCCCAAGGCCCCGACACCGTCGCCGTCCCCGGTTCCCCCGCCATCGTCGAACTCTCGCCGCGCGCCATGCACGCGCGCCTGCTCGAGAACGCGGCCTTGAGGCGGATCCGCGGTGCCGAGCGGCTTCGGAGCAAGCGTATGGAAGACGCCGACTACTGGCTGCACGCCGCGCCCGTGGCCGTCCGCAAGGCCTGCGCCCTGCGGGAAGAGAAGAGCTTCGCGCCGCTGCCTTGATGTCGACCCGACGCGGCAGGGCTCAGCGGTTCATCGAGTCCGCGAACCGCTGGAACAGATACAGGCTGTCGGTCGGTCCCGGCGAGGCCTCGGGGTGATGCTGGACGCTGAACACCGGACGGCCGGTCAGGGCGATACCGCAGTTGGTGCCGTCGAACAGGCTGACATGGGTCTCGCTGACCGCGTCAGGCAGGCTGTCGCGGTCGACGGTGAAGCCGTGGTTCATCGACACGATCTCGACCTTGCCGGTGGTCAGGTCCTTGACCGGATGGTTGGCCCCGTGGTGGCCCTGATCCATCTTGACCGTCTTCGCACCCAGCGCCAGCGCGAGCATCTGGTGGCCCAGGCAGATGCCGAACAGGGGCGTGCCGCTGTCGACCAGCTTGCGGATTTCCGGCACGGCGTAGATGCCGGTCGCCGCCGGATCGCCCGGCCCGTTGGACAGGACCACACCATCGGGCTTGCGCGCGAGAATGGCCTCAGCGGTCGTGTCGGCCGGCACCACCGTGATCTTCGCACCTGTCGAGGCCAGTGCCCGCAGGATGTTGCGCTTCACGCCATAGTCGACGACGACGACGGACCTGTCGGCCGCATCCACGCGCGGATAGCCTTCCGGCCAGTCCCAGAGGCCCTCGTCCCAGTCGAATGACTGCAGGGTCGAGGCGTCCTTGGCCAGGTCCAGACCGACCAGGCCGGTCCAGGCCTTCGCCTGCGCGACCAGCGCCTCGAGGTCGAACTGTCCGGAGGGGTCGTGGGCGATGACCGCGTGGGGCGCGCCCATGTCGCGGATGCGGGCGGTCAGGGCGCGGGTGTCCACGCCGGACAGTCCGACCACGCCGCGCCGCTTCATCCAGTCGTCGAAATCGCTCTCGCTGCGCCAGTTGGCCGGATCGGTCGGGGCGTCGCGGAAGATCGCGCCACGCGCGGACGTGTCCGAGCCGCCGCCGATCTGTTCGACATCCTCGACATTGGTCCCCGTGTTCCCGACGTGCGGGAAGGTGAAGGCGAGGATCTGGCTCATGTAGGACGGGTCGGTCAGGATCTCCTGATAGCCGGTCATGGCGGTGTTGAAGACCACCTCGCCAAGCGCGGAGCCCACGGCCCCGCAGCCGATGCCTTGCAGGATGGTGCCGTCCGCGAGCGCAAGCACGCCGGTCACGCCGGGAAGAAGTGTGGTGGTCATGGCGCGCTCTCTATCACCGAATCCCGGCGAGCAAACGGCGCGTTTGCTAGTGAGCCGCCGCCCCCGGGTCAACCGGGTTCGCCGGCTTGCCCCGCATGAAGGCGAACCAGGCCCCGCTCGTGATCAGGAAGAAGATCGCCGTCGGCAGGATATAGCCGGGCGCCGCAGCGGCCACGGCGGCGGTGGTGAACAGCAGCCCGAGGGCCGCGATGAACCGGGCCCGGGTCCAGCAGGCCAGCCGGAACAGCGAGGCCGAACACAGGCCATAGACCACCAGACTCAGCACCGAGGTCACGCCCACCAGCATGCCGAATTGCCCCCCGAGCGTCGGCTGGCCCGAAATGACGGCCACGATGCTCATGATCGCGCCGCCCAGCAGCGGGTTGACGATCGGCGTCCGCTCACCGTGGCCGAAGCCTGAGGGCAGGTAGCCTGACCGGGCGGCGGCGCGCGCTGTTTCCCCGCCCAGCATGACCCAGCCGCTCAAGGTGCCGATGGCCTTGATGACAGCGCAGGCCGCGACCGCCGCGCCGATCGAGGCGCCGAACACCCGGGCCGTCAGATCGGCATAGGGACTGGAGGACTCCGCCAGGGCTCCGGCCGGGATCACCCCGAACACCGCCACGCTGGCCGCCACATAGACGACGGCGGCCAGCAGGACGCCGGCGATCGAGGCCCGACCGACGTCGCGGGCAGGGTTTTTCACGCGGACGGACAGGACCGCCGCCGTCTCCACCCCGAGGAAGGCCCAGAAGATCACGGCGAGCGAGGCGGGCACGCTCTCGACCAGGCTGTTCCCGGACGGGCTCCACGAGGCCGCAAAGGTCTCGCCGTTAAAGGCCGACATGCCGGCGGCGACGGCGATGACCAGGGGGACAAGGCCGATGACCAGGGCGAGGGCCGCAAACCGCGACGCCGCGCGCGCGCCGAGTATGTAGGCTCCGGTGGTCAGCCAGATCAGGCCGAGGTTGCAGAAGGTCGCCGCGACCGGCTCCTTCAGCACCGGGAAGAAGAAGCCGAGGTAGCCCGTCGCGGCCACAGCTATCGCGACATTGCCGACGAGGCAGGCCGTCCAGAAGGCCAGCGCCGTCTGGAAGCCGAAGAACCGCCCCAGTCCCCGCTCGGCGAACCCGGACAGGCCGTCCGCGTCCGGCTGCAATCGCCCCAGCGCGGCGAAAACGAGGGCGAGGGTGACCGCCCCCAGGCCGGCGACGGCCCAGCCGACGACGCTCGAGGACCCGACCGGCGCCAGGGTGGCGGGCAGCAGATAGACGCCCGACCCGATCATGTTTCCCGCCACAACGAGAGCGGCGAGGCCCCAGCCCAGCTTGTTCCGGTCCTCGGCGAGGTCGGTCATGGATGAACCTCCGCGATCCGCGACTGGAACCAGGCCAGGGCTATCTCATGGTTGGGACTGAGCACGCCGCGATCATAGGCGCCGGCCGACAGGTTGCGCTGCACGGCCTCGCAGATGGCGGCGTCCTCGGCGGTCAGGCGATCCGAGCGTCGTTGAGGAACAGATAGTCCAGCCGCGTCCGGCCCGGCCCGACCGGCGTCATCCGCTCGATCATGGCCCCGTCGCGATAGACGTTGATCCCCAGGTTCGGCCACAGCCAGCCCCAGACGCCCGCCTGCGGCCCGTCATTGACCCCGACCGCCTCCTGCAGAACCAGATCGCCCTCGACCCGGACCCGGTACTCGGCACCGCCCAGCTCGTCGGCCAGCAGGGGATGCACCGAGCCGATGTGGTAGCCCTCGAGGTAGTTCTCGGCATAGGTCTTCCAGTCGCAGGCCAGATCGTGGGAGCGACGCAGGGCCGGCGCGGCCATGGCCAGCCCCCGCTCCGCCAGCAGGGCCTCCAGTGGTGCCACATGATCCGCCAACGGCGCGGCATCCGGGTCCATGGTGGCGAAGACGAGTCCGCGCCATGTCTCGAGCCGCAGGGCCAGCAGGCCGAATTCGCGGGGATCGAACCCGTCCGCCGCACCGAACCCCGTCGCCGCCCTCAGCCGCCCGTCCAGCGCATAGCGCCAGCCGTGATAGGCGCAGACCAGTTCGCCCTCGCAATGCCCGCTCCCGCCCGTGACCAGCGGTCCGGCCCGGTGACGGCAGACATTGTGAAAGGCGCGCAGGACGCCGTCCTTGCCCCGGACCGCCAGCAGCCTGTGGCCCGCGACATCGGTCGCGATCCAGTCGCCGGTTGCCGGAGCCTCGGCCTCATGAGCGAGGAACAACCAGGCCTTTCCGAACACGGCCGATCGCTCGCGCGCCCAGGCGTCGGGACAGCCGTAGAGTCGGGCGGGAAGCGTGGCCTGCATGACCGGGATGAAGGCCCCGGCCCGCGCGCGACGTCAACCGGTCTCAGACGGTGATGGCATCCATGCCCGCGAACACAGCATGGGTCGCGCCGGCGGACTGTGCGGCGAGCCCCCGGTCAGGGCGCAGGTTGAGCAGCATCACCTGTTGGCAGGCTTCGCGCGCCGCACCGATCAGGGCCGAGGCGTCCAGCCACTCCCGTGCGCTTTCGTGGGCCACGCCGGCGAAGTCGATGGCCAGGCAGCGGGCGCGCACCTCCGCCAACCGCCTCGCCGCGCCGGCATCCGGCGCGATGTGCAGAATGACGCCCAGGGCCGCTGTCTCGAAATGCGCGAGCGCCTCATCGATGGTTTCGGGCGGTGCCTGCTCCAGCCCACCCATGACCTCGACCAGCAGCGCGCCCGGCGCGGCGCCGTGCTGCAGCTCCGTGCACAGGAGGGCGAACCGCCCCCCGCTCGACGCCACCGTGCGCCAGAACGCCGGCAGGACGCCGCTGTCGTCGGCCCCCAGATGCAGCAGATCGAGACCGTGGCTCAGCGTCTGCAGGTCGATCCGCTTGAGGTCCATCGGCTCCAGAGTCCGACGTCCCAGCGCCGCCAGCGCGGTCTCGCCGCCCCGATGTCGTACCGTGCGGCGAATACGACGGCTGACCGGAACCGACCGGCCCAGATCGAACACGGGCTGGGCGGCCAGCGTCACCGTCAGCTCGCGGCGGGCGCGCGTCACCATGGTAAAGGTCAGGCTTTCATAGGGCGCGGCGTAGGACCGGCGCTCGCCAAGCGGCGACTGCGACGAACCGGGCGCGTCTTCGGAATCGATAGAGCCCTGGGCCAGGCGGGCTTCGCCCCCGATACGACTCATGACCGCTACCTCACGCCGGTCCGCAAGCCCCCAGACGACAGTTCGCGCCCCAAGGGGAAAACACATCGCTGACAGAGATGGTCAATCTCCGTTGACCATGCGCCGTCCTGATCTGGCACCGTCGCCGCCTGACGGCTTGCGTCCTCTGGCCGGCATGGGCAGGAAGCCGCCATGAACATCACCACGGTCGGCCTCGATGCCGATGACACCCTCTGGCACAACGAGACCATCTTCCGGCTGACCCACGACCGGTTCGTGAACCTCCTGGCCGACCATGCGGACCGCGACACGCTGGAGGCCCGGCTGGCCGAGACCGAGCAGCGGAATCTTCGGCTCTACGGCTACGGGGTGAAGGGCTTCACCCTGTCGATGATCGAGACGGCCATGGAGCTGACCGGCGGCGAGGCCCCGGCATCCGTGGTGCGGGAGATTCTGGCGGCCGGTCGCGAGATGCTGGCCCATCCGGTCGAGACCCTGCCCGGCGTCGACGAGGCCCTGGCCGCCCTCTCGGAGCGGTATCGCCTCGTCCTGATCACCAAGGGCGACCTGCTGGATCAGGAACGCAAACTGGCCGCCTCGGGCCTCGGCGACCTGTTCGCTGCGGTCGAGATCGTTTCGGAGAAGGATCGCGGGACCTATGACCGGATCTTCGCCCGGCACGGCACGGGCGCGGACGCGGCGGTCATGGCCGGCAACTCCATGAAGTCGGACGTCCTGCCAGCCCTCGAGGCCGGGGCCTTCGCCGTCCACCTCCCCTACGTCATCACCTGGGCCCACGAATTGGCCGACGCGCCCGAGAACCACGCCCGCTTTGGCGCGCTCGAGAGCATCACCGATCTGCCGACATGGATTGAGCAACAAGCCAATCCGCTCTCAGATAACATTGTTTAGTTCCACAAGACTGAGATTAAATTCTACTCGTGTGCGTCACGACACCGTGAAATGAATAACGTTGTAATATAGTTCAATTTATTACTGCTACGCTTGACCGACACATCTGTGTTGGGTTTGTGGCGGCATCTGGCTTGGGGGAGCGGATGTCTGTCACTCACAAGCGAGCTAAAAATGATTGTTATGCGTAACCGACTGCTGGCCTCCACCGTGCTGGCAGGTGTGATGGCCGTCTCCGCCCCCGCGTGGGCCCAGACCGCACAGCCCCAGGATCCGCTGAATACCGCGCCGGGTGCCGCCGACGCCCAGGACGATTCCGCTGAACTCGACGAAGTCGTCGTCACCGGCTCGCGCATCCGCCGCGACCCGACCAATTCGCCGACGCCACTGATCCAGGTCCAGCGCGAGGACCTGCTGACGACCGGCCAGACCACCGTCATCGACTACCTCGCCACCATTCCCGCCCTGTCCAACTCCGTCGTCCCGTCCGACACGACCGGCAGCGGCCTCGGCGACGGCGGCCTGTCGCTGCCGAACCTGCGCAGCCTCGGCTCGAACCGGACCCTGACGCTGGTCGACGGGCGCCGGCACATCGGCTCCAGCGGCGGCCAACTGTCCGTCGACGTCGACACCATCCCGCGTCTGCTGATCGAGAACATCGAGATCGTCAACGCCGTCTCGGGCGTGCTGAACTTCATCCTGCGCGATGATTTCGAAGGCCTCGAGATCGACGCCAACTACGGCATGATCAACCAGAACGGCGAGGCAAACCGCCGCATCTCGGCCCTCGCAGGCGTCAATCTGTTCGACGACCGGCTGAACCTCTACATCCACGGCGAATATGAAGAGGTCGACGAAGTCACCTCGCTCGACATCGACTGGCTGCGCGCCGCCCCCGTCCGGATCGGCGTCGACGCGGATCCGACCACGGCCCGTTCCGACGGCATCCAGGATGCACGCCTGTTCACCGGCGTTCGCCGCATCGACAACCCGCGTTGGGGCCAGACCACCCTCGCCAACGTCCAGCAGCCCAGCCCGCTGAACAATCCGAACGTGCCCTATGAAGACTGCTTCTCGGGCACCGGCGCGGCCTTCGGCTTCTCCTACAGCCCCAACTGCTTCGCGGTGACCCCTGGCAAGACCTACTGGTACGAGGGCTCGACAGCTCGACTGGCCAACTTCGGCCAGCGCGTCGGCGAAACCGGCATCAACCGCCCCTTCAACATCGGCGGCGACGGTGAAAATCCGGCCGAGTTCAGCACCGGCTCGCGGGTTCCGCGCTCGGAATCGGCGCGCTTCCAGGCCGGCGGGACCTTCGCCATCACCGACAGCATCGACTTCTACGCCGAGGCCAAATACGTCACCGAGGACACCTTCGACCTGTCGCAGCCGACCTTCTACGACATCGACCTGGTCAACTCGTACAGCGCCGGCTCGGCCAACCCGATCTACAACGTCGCGAACTTCGACCTGCGTTACACCGACAACGCCTTCCTGCCGCAGAACGTCAAGGACGCGATCTCGACCAATCTGGTCACGCCCTATTCCGAGCCGACCGACGGGACGGCCGGCCAGCCGCTGGCGCCGATCCTGCTGCAGAACGCGCGTCACAGCCTGTTCGGACCGGACCGCACCCAGGACAACACCCGCCAGCTGACCCGCTTCGTCGCCGGCTTCCGCGGCTCCAACGATGGCATCGGCTTCATCCGCGATATCGACTGGGACATCGGCTACACCTACGGCGAGGTTGAGGTTGAAAACCGCGAGCGGGGCACCGACAGCCAGCGCTTCGCCATGGCCGCCGACGCCGTCCTGGACAGCGCCGGCATCGTCAACGGCCGTCCCGGCGAGATCGTCTGCCGCGTCCAGCTGCTGGCCGCCCAGGGCGCGCCGAACGGCGCTCTCGATCAGGGCCCGGCCGGCCCGGGCGACCTGCGTGACACGGAATACGGCCGCCGCTCGATCGCGGACTGCGCGCCGCTGAACGTCTTCGGCAAGGGCAACCAGAGCGCCGAGGCTCTGGCCTTCGTCGACGCGGTCATCGGCGTCACCGAGCGCAATGAGCAGGAGCAGGCGATCGCCTCGGTTTCCGGCAGTCTGTGGGACTTCTGGGGAGCGGGTCCGATCGGCCTGGCCCTGGGCGCCGAGTACCGCCGCGAAGCGACCGAAGCCACAGGTCGCGATGACGACACGGCCGGGCGTCCGCTGCTGTTCCTGAACAGCGGACCCGCCTTCCCGCAGGTGGAATACACCAGCGAGGAAGTTTTCGCCGAACTGTCGATCCCGCTGTTCCGGGACAGCTGGATGGGCGAATACGCCGAACTCAGCGGCTCCTACCGCTTCGCCGACTACAGCACGGTCGGCGATGTGGACGTCTATGGCGTGAACCTGGTCTACCGTCCGATCGCGGACATCGCCTTCAAGACCAGCTTCAACACCTCGGTCCGGGTGCCTGACCTGGCGGAGAATTTCGCTCCCTTCGGCCAGACCTTCCTGAACAACGTCGTTGATCCCTGCGCCACGCTGGTCATCGCCGCCCAGGATGCGGAGACGCGGGCCAACCGTATCGCCAACTGCACGGCCCTGGCCAACGACCAGGGGCTGACCTTCGACTTCGCCGGCACCACCGCGACCAACGCCGACGACTTCACCCCCGACTACACCTCGGGCGTCGCGGGCGTGTTCGGCGGCAACCCGTTCCTGACGCCGGAAGAGTCGGAAAGCTTCACCTTCTCGACGGTCTTGCGTCCCCGGTTCATCCCGAACTTCTCGCTGGTCCTCGACTACTACGAGATCAAGATCGACCAGGTGATCTCGGCGGTGTCGGCGGGTACGGCGGCGGCCAACTGCGTCAGCGGCCCGTCGCTGAACACGGCGGCCTGCGCCACCATCTTCCGCAATGACCCCGATCCGACCCGGGCCTTCTACATCGGCGCCCCGATCGGCGATCCCATCGGCGGCTTCATCGAGGGATCGGTCAACTACGCCTCGCTGGAGACGCGCGGCCTCGACTTCACCGCCCGCTATTCGATGGACCTCGAGGAAGTCACGGGCCGCAACTGGGGCCGGCTGGACTATTCGATCGGCGGCCTGTGGCTGATCGACCAGAAGCAGTTCCTGAACGCCGACGATGCCGCGGACTTCGATGAACTGGCCAGCAGCCTGTTCTACCCGCGCGTCCGCTTCACCTCGTCGCTCACCTATGCGCCGAACGAGATCTGGAGCATCAACTGGACGGCCGACTGGCAGACCGCCCAGGACATCGTCCAGATCCGCGACGCGGTCGACAACATCGACGGTCGCGACTTCGGGGAGTTTAACTCGCGCAACTTCACCCGGCACGACTTCACGGTCCGCTGGAATGCGCGCGAGGACCTGTCGATCCGCGCCGGGGTGGTCAACGCCTTCGACGCCGAACAGGCCCCCTACCTGGGCACGACGCTGTACTCGAACTTCGACCCCTACGGCACGCGCTTCTTCATCGGCCTGAACTACCGCCCGTTCTGATCTTCAGACCGGACGACCGTGAAAGGGCGGCCCGAAAGGGCCGCCCTTTTTCGTTCGGGATCAGACGGCGCTTGCTCTCCCGCCCGCCCGTCTTTAGACGGGCCGCTTAACCGACAACCCGACCGGCCCGCACGGCGTCACAGCCGTTGGCGGGTTCGCGCGCGCAAGGAGCCTGGCAGCCCGTGCTTGAAGATGAGGTCCCGCACGAAGAGCGCGACGCCATGATTCGGGCGACGCTGGCCGAGCATGGCGACTCGGGCGTGACCCCGCGGCACACGCTGTTTTACTTCTATGGCGAAGGCGACCACGACGATCTGAACGAGGTCGCGCGCCGCGCCGGTTTCCTGACCCGCGGTCAGGACGACTGCACCATCCTCGAGACGACCATGTCCGTGGACGAGGCCTCCTTCACCCCGGTCTCTTCCATGATGCAATCCTGGGCCGCGGCCTTCCAGCTGGACTATGACGGCTGGGAGTGCGCGGTCGTGACGAACTAGGACGCCGGACATGCTCGGAATGTTCAGTCAGACGACCTGGTTCGAAGATTTTTCGGATCGCGCGATGGTGTTCAGCCGCTGGACCCACGACGAGGTGCCGTCAGAGTCCTATCCCGTCGTGATCATCTACGACCCCGAAGCAGCGGCCCGCGCCCACGCGAGAAAACTCGCCGACGTCGCTGTCATCACAGCCGAGGTGGCTCCCAAGGGTATCGGAGCTGACCTGATGCCCGACGGGGCTTTGATCATGCAACTGAGGGCAGCACTGGACGACATACTGTCTGATACGTTTGCACGAGCGAGGGTCAAGGCTGGTTTGCTCGCGACCCAGACAGGCGGCGGGGCTCGCCATTACTTCCTGTTGACCGACAATGTTGAAGGCCTTCAGGCGGCTCTTTCGAGAATTGCACCGCCTGCCGACATCGCTCTCAACGTGTGGGAACGCGGAGACTTGCCTGCCCTGATTGACTGGCTTCAACCCACTCGGCTTGAGTCATGGGAACTCCGCGACGATCAAGTCCGTCGGGTGTTCACCGAGCACGGAGATGACGGGATCGCCCCGAGGGATGCGCGGTTCTTCTTCTACGGTGGCGACCAGTCGGCGCTTACTCAGGCTGCTGTAGGACTGGGGTTCAAGATCGAGAAATCTGACGGCCCGGTGATTGCGTCGAAGGACATGGCGATCACGCCTGATGAATTGAATGCTCTCAATCGCGTCTTCTCGGATTGGGTAGACGCTTTTGGTGTGACCTACGACGGCTGGGAAGCCGCCATGCTTGTAAAGAACTGACATGCCCAAACGCACAGACATCCAGTCCATTCTGATCATCGGCGCCGGGCCGATCGTGATCGGACAGGCGTGCGAGTTCGATTACTCGGGCGTGCAGGCGTGCAAGGCGCTGAAGGCCGAGGGCTACCGGGTCATTCTGGTGAACTCGAACCCCGCCACCATCATGACCGACCCGGAGGTGGCCGACGCCACCTATATCGAGCCGATCACCCCGGCGTTCGTCGAGCGCATCATCGCGAAGGAGCGGCCCGACGCCCTGCTGCCGACCATGGGCGGGCAGACGGCGCTGAATACGGCCCTGGCGCTGGACGCCTCCGGCGCGCTGAAGAAATGGGGCGTGGAGATGATCGGGGCGAAGGCCGACGTCATCGACAAGGCCGAGGACCGCCAGAAATTCCGCGACGCCATGGACAAGCTGGGTCTGGAAAGCCCCCGCTCCAAGGCCATCCACCACATCAGCGAAGCCGACGACGCCCTGGCCTTCGTCGGCCTGCCCGCCATTGTCCGCCCGTCCTTCACCCTCGCCGGCACCGGCGGCGGCATCGCCTACAATGTCGAGGAATACTACGAGATCGTCGAGCGCGGCCTGGACCTGTCGCCGACCACCGAGGTGCTGGTCGAGGAAAGCGTCCTGGGCTGGAAGGAGTATGAGATGGAGGTCGTCCGCGACAAGGCGGACAACTGCATCATCATCTGCTCGATCGAGAACATCGACCCGATGGGGGTGCACACCGGCGACTCCATCACCGTCGCCCCGGCCCTGACGCTGACCGATAAAGAATACCAGCGGATGCGCACGGGCTCGATCAACGTCCTGCGCGAGATCGGCGTCGAGACCGGCGGATCGAACGTCCAGTGGGCGATCAATCCCGCCGACGGCCGCATGGTCGTAATCGAGATGAACCCGCGGGTGTCGCGCTCCTCGGCCCTCGCCTCCAAGGCCACTGGCTTCCCGATCGCCAAGGTCGCCGCCCGTCTGGCCGTCGGCTACACGCTCGATGAGCTGACCAATGACATCACCATGGTCACGCCGGCCTCGTTCGAGCCGAGCATCGACTATGTCGTCACCAAGATCCCGCGCTTCGCCTTCGAGAAATACCCCGGCGCCGAGGCGACGCTGTCGACCTCGATGAAGTCGGTCGGCGAGGTCATGTGCAGAAGGCCCTGCGCGGCCTCGAGACCGGCCTGACCGGCTTCAACGAGATCGAGATCGACGGCGTCGTCGACGTCGAGGACGAGGCCTCGGCGCGGGCCGCCGTGGTGCGGGCGCTGGGCATGCCGACGCCGGACCGCATCCTCGTCATCGCCCAGGCCTTCCGCCACGGCCTGTCGGTCGAGGAGGTCAACGCCGCCTGTTCCTATGAGCCGTGGTTCCTGCGCCAGATCGCCGACATTGTGCGCACCGAAGGCCACATCCGGGTCCAGGGCCTGCCGACCGACGCGACCGACTTCCGCAAGTTGAAGTCCAAGGGCTTCTCCGACGCCCGCCTCGCCCAGCTGACCGGCCAGACCGAAAAGGCCGTCCGCACCGCCCGCCGCGGCCTGAACGTCCGCCCGGTGTTCAAGCGGATCGACACCTGCGCCGCCGAGTTCGCCTCGGCCACGGCCTATATGTATTCGACCTATGAGACCGGTGCCCTCGGCCAGGTTCCGCAGTGCGAATCCAACCCGACGGACAGGAAGAAGGCCATCATCCTCGGCGGCGGGCCCAACCGGATCGGGCAAGGGATCGAGTTTGATTACTGCTGCTGCCACGCGGCCTTCGCCTTCGCCGACATCGGCGTCGAGTCGATCATGGTCAACTGCAACCCCGAGACCGTCTCGACCGACTATGACACCTCCGACCGCCTGTATTTCGAGCCGCTGACGGCCGAGGACGTGCTGGAGCTGATCGAGGTCGAGCGTTCGACCGGAAACCTGATCGGCGTCGTCGTCCAGTTCGGCGGCCAGACGCCGCTGAAGCTGGCCCACGCCCTGCACGAGGACGGGGTGCCGATCCTCGGCACCTCGCTCGACTCCATCGACCTGGCAGAGGATCGCGAGCGGTTCCAGGTGATGCTGCACGACATCGGCCTGATGCAGCCGCCCAACGGCCTGGCCCGCAGCGCCGAGGAGGCCGCGCAGAAGGCGGACGAGGTCGGCTATCCCGTCGTCCTGCGCCCCTCATACGTTCTGGGCGGACGCGGCATGGTCATCGTCCATGACCGCGAACAGCTGGACCGCTACGTCGGCGAGGCCATGCGGGTGTCGGGCGACGACCCCGTCCTGATCGACCACTATCTGAACCGCGCCACCGAGGTCGACGTCGACGCCCTGTGCGACGACGAGACGGTCTTCGTGGCCGGCGTGCTGGAGCATATCGAGGAGGCCGGGGTGCATTCGGGCGACAGCGCCTGCCGAGCTGAAGCGCCAGACCGAGGCCATGGCCCGGGCCCTGAAGGTGCGCGGCCTGATGAACGTCCAGTTCGCCATCGAGGAGCCGCACAGCGCAAACCCGCGCATCTTCGTGCTGGAAGTGAACCCGCGCGCATCCCGCACGGCACCCTTCGTGGCCAAGACCATCGGGCAGCCGATCGCGTCGATCGCCGCCAAGGTCATGGCCGGGGTGCCGCTGAAATCCTTCGGCCTGAAGGACGTCCCCTACGACCATATCGCGGTCAAGGAAGCCGTCTTCCCCTTCGCCCGCTTCGCCGGGGTCGACACCATCCTGGGCCCCGAGATGCGGTCCACCGGCGAGGTCATGGGTCTGGACTGGAAGCGTGAGGGCGAGGCCGACATGGCCCCCGCCTTCGCCCGCGCCTTCGCCAAGAGCCAGATCGGCGGCGGCACCACCCTGCCCGTCAAGGGCTGCGCCTTCGTCAGCGTCAAGGACGGCGACAAGCCCTTCATCGTCGAGGCGGTGAAGACCCTGCTGGCCGAGGGCTTCTCGATCATCGCGACCGGCGGAACCCATACCTGGCTGACCGAACAGGGCCTGCCCGTCGGCCATGTGAAGAAGGTCCTCGAGGGCCGCCCGAACATCGTCGACGCGATGAAGAATGGCGAGGTCCAGCTGGTCTTCAACACCACCGAGGGCAAGCAGGCGCTGCTGGACAGCTTCAGCCTGCGCCGCACCGCCCTGATGATGAAGATGCCCTATTACACGACGACCGCGGGGGCCCTTGCGGCCGCCCAGGCCATCGGGGCGATCAAGGCCGGCGAGTTGGACGTGCGGCCGATCCAGGACTATGGGCACGACTGACCCGTTGGCGACGATTTCGACCAGTCGGGAGCCGCGGGAACAGGCCGCGGCCCGGACAGTTCGGCCAGCCATTTCAGGGACAATACGGTGCGACAAGCGAGACAACCGGGTGCGACACCGGGGACAAACCCGGGACATTTGCGGGACAGGCTCCGCGACAACAGCGACATGGAAGACACCGAACGGCGCCTGCGTCCGTTCCTGACGCAGGCGGGTGCCATCCTCTCCGGATGGAACACTACCGTCTGCGCAAATATCGGGGGCCGGCGACCTGGGTCCGGGTCAGGGCGGCCTATGTCGCCGGGGAGTCCGCGCCGTCCGTGGCGCGCCGCTTTGACGTCGGCCTGTCCAACCTGAGACGCCGCGCCATGGCTGAAGGCTGGACGCGCAACCGCATCGCCGAACGGCTGGACCTCAAGCCGTTGCGCGGCGGGGCCGACGATCCCGCGCCCGCCCTCGCGGCGTTGTCGCTGACGGGCGAGCCCGCCGAGCCACCCTGGATCGATCCCGAGGTCGCCGTGGAGCGCGCCCTGCGCCGCGCCGCATGGCTGTTGAGCCAGGGACAGGCGGCCGAAGCCACCGCCCTGATGCGCGCCGCCGAGGCGCTGGAGCGGAAGTGGGAGGAGAAGGGCCTGGCGGCGTCGATGGCGCGAGGGCGGCGGCGGTGAGGGCAAGGCCCGGAGCGGAGAATCTGATCCGGGACGGGCCGGGGGCGGGGGCGGTGGCCGATGCCCATCACAGATGCCTGTGCATCCGGCACGATCGACGGTTTTCGACCCTTAAGCGACTGTCCGCTTTCGACCCATAGCGGACGCTAAACCGACCACCTAAACTCGCGTCGACCCCAATGGCGACGGGGTCTGGCAGATACATTTCGAACTGCACAACGAAGCATTCTCAGGACGAGGTTGGTTCTGGGGTGCACCGGAAAGCCTGTCAGAATTTGCTTCGGAGTTGACCGCCTACCCGCTGGTGAAAGCCCCGGCACTGGTCCTCGGCTACGAAGAGTTGCAAGGCGACGACGTGATGCTGCTCTTGAGCGTTGGACCTTTGGGGAACTTGGGTGTGCTGGAGGCGAGGATCGAAATCGCCGACAGAGATGATCCCACTTGCCGCCTGAAGGCGAAGCTCCACACCAGCTATGCCAGCATAGATCGGTTCGTCCCCCAACTACTCGCGCTGGTCTCGGGGGCCAGAACCGACGCGGTATTGCAGAGCGGCTGATGTCCGCTTTCCACCCTCAGGCGACGGTCCGCTTTCGACCCATTGCGGACCTTGGATGGCGATGCGATCTTTGGCGGGGAGGGAATCTGCCAAACGCCTCCGGACGTCGAGTGTTCAACGACACTAGTCGCCTACTTTCCGAATCTGTTGAGGCAGAGGAGTGCAAGTCTTGAAACTCAACCGATCCGAAACAGTGACCCTGGTCATTCTAGTAGGCGCGTATATTGCACTATCTGCCGCCCTTTACTTTAAGTTCGACGATCTTGGGCGATGGAAATGGTTTGCGGCTTGGGGCTGGCTCTATCTGACCGTCATACTCATTGGCTCGCATCTTCCATCCAATAGCATTTGGCGGCGGGATCAGACGGGGGAACGTCCGGAGAAATAGGCTTTCCAGCGATCAGCTAAGGTCCGCTTCCCCCGGTGGGCTCAACTGATCGCTGCAACACACTCGGCGAAGGTCTCTGCTGGTGTCCGATAGAGCAAGGTCTTTCTGGGCCGTTCGTTGAGCTGTCG
>LNFM01005037.1_pt1 | contig 25083 bp, 18 predicted proteins | sample 596031 | NCBI WGS metagenome assembly LNFM01 (sample SAMN04254537, study PRJNA301005) | activated carbon metagenome | isolation source: dual media filters at the Ann Arbor, Michigan drinking water treatment plant | place: USA: Ann Arbor | reverse complement strand
TCCCCTGGCTGCTCGTGCTCGCCTCGTGCAGCTCGCCGCCGAAGCCGCCCACCGTCGACGACTCGCAGAAGCGGCCGGTCAATTCCCAGATGGCTGTTGAGTTGCAGGTCTGCAAGAACGACTTGCAGAACACACGCCTGATGGCCACCGAGTCGGGCCGCGTGGCGGAGACGACCGCCGCCACGCTGGCCAACTTGGCTGCGCGTCAACAGATTCTCGCGGCCATGCAGGGGCCACCGGGTCAACAGCCCAAAGCCAACAGCGTCTTCACCGTACGCTTCGACTTCGGGAGCACCCGCGTTGTCATCCCCGCGGATGTCGCCGCCACCGTGGTCGAGGACGCCAAGGCCTCGCCCCTGGTCATGCTGCGCGGGCGTACCGACGGCACGAGCGACGCGCCCGCCGAGAGCCGCATCGCGCGGGACCGCGCCGCGGCCGTGCGCGACTACCTGGTGGCTGCCGGCGTGGACCCGGCCCGCATCCGCGCCACCTACCAGCCGGCCGGTGACCACGTCGCCGACAACGTAAGCGCCGGCGGGCGTGGCCTGAACCGGCGTGTCGAGATCGAGATGTACCGCGCGCTGCCGGTCGCGCTGACCACGGCGGCCGTCGCCCAGCCCTGACTTCCCACCCAACCCACCATCGCGAGGTTGCCATGGATGCAGACAACTCCCCCGTCCGCCGAGCAGCACCCGCCCAGGGTGGCACCGTCGAGCCCGCCAACCGCGCGCCCGTAGCCATCGCGCGGTTCCAGACCCCGGACCAGGCCGCTGGCGAGCGCTACGAGATGCGCGATCCGTTCGCCGAGGTCACTTACCGGGCGAACACCCTGCCGGAACTGGGCAGCACGCGTTTCGTCGCGGTGGCCGAGGACGGCAAGCGCACCGCGATCCAGAAGGTCGACGGCGAATGGCAGCGAGGCCAGCAGCGCCCGGCGGCGCCCGAGCGCCCCCTGGACCCGGTGCCAACGCGTGACGAGGTGCCCGAGACGAAGAACGTCATCCCGATGCCCGGCACCACCAAGATTCCGGCTTTGCCCGAGCAAGCCGACGGCAAAGCCATCGCGAAGATCGACGCCCAGGCCGAACGCACCGCCCTGGTTGCCCGCCTGGAATCCGCGCTGACTGACCGCTACATCATCAAACGCGCCCCGGTGACGGTGGGCGATGTGACCATCGGGCGCACCGAGTACCGCTTCCGCGGTGACACCTCGCGCGTGGCTTTTACTGAGTCGACCTTCCGCCTGGCCACCGACACCAACAGCCCATCGGTCGCGCGCTCGATGGTCGACGTCGCCGAGGCACGCAACTGGAGGTCGCTGCGCGTGTCGGGCAACGAGGACTTCAAGCGCATGGTCTGGCTCGAAGCGTCTGTCCGGGGCGTCAAGACCCTGGGCTACGAACCGAACCCGGGCGACCTGGAAGTGCTCAAGCGCGAACGCGAGGCCCGCCTGGTCAATCGCATCGAGCCGGCCCGTGATGCCAGCGGCAGCACCACGGCGGCGCCGGCCGAGAAGGCATCCGCCCGCAGCGGCGGTGGCCGCAAGACCGTGCTCGCCGCCATCGAAGCCGTTCTGGTCGCCAAGAAGGTGCCAGAGAAGCAGCGAGCGGCCGTGATGGCGGCCGCCACTGAGAAGCTGGCCCATCGCACCCGCGACGGCCAGGTGCCCAAGGTGTCGCAGCGGCCGGTCGTCGTGCCCACGCCGGAGCTGCAACGCTCGCGCGAACGATCGGCCCCGGCGCCCGTGCGGTGAGGTCACGTAAGTGGAAACGTCGGCTCAAGGCATCACGGCGCCGGCCTCGGTCTACGAGATCGCCGGCCGGCGCTTCGAGATCGGGACGCGCGGCTTCCCCGAGGCCATCGCCGACGCCCGCACAGCCCACCAGCGCCCACGCTGCATGTGCCTGGTCGAAGGCGTCGAGATGTACGTGGCGCGCTTGGGCGATGGCTACATCGTCAAACGCATGCCGGACACGGGCAGCCACCATGCGCCCGACTGCCCGTCGTACGAACCGCCTGCGGAGTCCTCCGGCCTGGGGCAGGTCTTGGGGTCGGCGATCACCGAAGACCCGACCACGGGTGAAACGACCTTGAAACTCGACTTCTCGATGTCGAAGATCTCGGGCCGCACTGCGATGCCGACAGCGGGCGGGGACAGCGACAGCGTGGCCAGCAGCGGCACGAAGCTTTCGTTGCGCGGGCTGCTGCACTACCTGTGGGACCAGGCCGAGCTGACGCGCTGGCAGCCCGGGTTTGCGGGCAGACGCACCTGGAGCACAGTGCGCAAGCATCTGCTGCAGGCGGCGGAGAACAAGATCGCGCGCGGTGACTCGCTGCGCACGCGTCTCTACATCCCAGAGGCGTTCTCGGTCGATCAACGCGACGCCATCAGCGCCAGGCGCGTGGCGCAGTGGTCCCAAGCCATCGCTGCACCCGGCAAGCCGCAGCACCTGATGCTGCTGATCGCCGAGGTGAAGGAGATCGTGCCGGCGCGCTACGGCTTCAAGGCCGTGGTGAAGCATGTGCCCGACCAGGCCTTTGCGCTGGACGAGCAGCTCTACCGCAGGCTCGGCCGGCGGTTCGAGTCAGCGCTGGCGCTTTGGGGTGCAGCCGATGACATCCACATGGTGATGATCGCGACATTCAGCGTTGCAGCGGCGGGCGTCCCGACCATCGTGGAGCTGTCGCTGATGCCGGCGACACGGTACTGGCTGCCGGTCGAAGACGGATTCGAGAAGCAGCTCATTGAGCGGCTTGTGGCTGATGGGCGGTCTTTCGTGAAAGGGCTTCGCTACAACCTGGGTGCGGAGGGCGCGTTGGCCAGCGCGACGCTGACCGACTGCGAAGGTTCGGCACCGTTGCTGTTCGTCGTTCACGCGGGCATCGAGGACACCGGGCGGTACCTTCAGGTGTGCGACCCTTCGGTGCCGGTGTGGCAGTGGAGCCCATCACGCGAAGCGATGCCAGCGCTGCCGCCTCGGCAGCAACATCCCACCCGCGCGACTGACTCCGCAGTCGAGTGCCGATGAGCTGCCCCCTCGTCACAGCCGCTGTGGAGTGGTATAAATCCTCGGACGTTCCTTTGATTCGCCCGAGCATTCATACCATGCCCGCCTCTGACAACTGTACTCAGCGCACCCAGGCGCTGGCGCTGCTCAAGCGGCGGGGGATGACGCGACTCGCGGAGTTCAGCGAGGCGGGCATCACCGCCACCACGGTCGGCCGCATGGAGCGCGCCGGCGAAGTCGTGCGCCTCGCCCGAGGGCTTTACCAGCTTCCCGATGCCGCGCTCGACGCCCAGCAGTCCCTGGCCGAAGCGTCCCGGCTTGTACCCAAGGGCGTCATCTGCCTGGCCTCGGCCCTCGCGTTCCACGGCCTCACCGACCAGATGCCGCCGAAGGTCTGGATCGCCATCGGGCGCAAAGACTGGCGCCCCCGGCTCACCTACCCACCGATCCGCATCGCCCGGTTCTCTGACGACCTACTGCGCCGCAGCGTCGAACGCAAGAAGATCGCCGGCACGACAGTACCCGTGTTTGGCGTTGCCAAGACCGTAGCCGACCTGTTCCGCTACCGTCGAACGGTGGGCGATGCGCTCGCCATCGAGGGCCTGCGCCAAGCACTGCGCCAAAGCAGGGCCACGCCTGCAGAGATCGCTCGCGAGGCCGAAGCCGCTGGCGTGTGGGCCACGATGGAGCCCTACGTCATGGCGCTGACCAGCGATGCCTGATCGCCCGCGCAACGTCGGCGCCTCAGTGCGCCAGCGCTTGCTCAACCTCGCGCATGCGCGCGAGCAGCCCATGGAACTGCTGCTCACGCGCTACGCACTGGAACGCCTGCTGTATCGGTTGAGCGTCTCCCTGCACCGGGAGCGGTTCGTCCTGAAGGGCGCGATGCTGCTGGCCACCTGGTTCGACGAGCCGCATCGCGCGACGCGGGACGTGGACCTGCTTGGATTCGGGGACGCTGCGGAAGATGCACTTCTGGGGACGTTCCGCGAAATCATGGCGGTTGAGGTTGACGACGGGGTGAGCTTTGACCTGAAGGGCCTGCGTATCGAGGCCATCCGTGAAGAGCTTGAGTACGGCGGATCACGTATTCGCACCACGGCCGCGCTGGCCGGCGCGCGCATTCCGATCACGGTGGACATCGGCTTCGGCGATGCAGTCGAGCCGGGTGTTGAGGACATCGATCTTCCTGTGCTCCTCGACATGCCGTCACCACACCTGCGCGCTTATCCGCCAGAGACTGTCATCGCCGAGAAGTTTCACGCGATGGTGGTCCTGGGTCGGGCCAACAGCCGCATGAAGGACTACTACGACGTGTGGATGCTCCTGAGCGCGTTTGCGCTCGACCCAGCGCGGCTGCGTCGCGCCATAGCAGCGACCTTTGCGCGGCGCGGCACGGTGATCCCTACGGGGCCTCCCGATGGGCTCAGCGATGCTTTTGCAACTGATCCTGGGAAGCGGCGGCAGTGGAATGCCTTTGCCGGGAACCTCTTTGGTTCAGTCCCCGATTTCGGCCTTGTAGTGAGGGAGCTGAGGCAGAGACTGGAGGAATTGCTGGCCGCAAGATGACCCGCTCCCTCAGAATCGCTACTCGATAGTCGAAACGAACTGATCGAAGTACGCAACGCGACATCGAGGGAGCGACAAAAGCATGAAGGCGTCAGAAGCACAAGGCCCAGGAGTTACTTCGGTGCTGCGCGATCAGCTGCAGACTTGGGGTATCAGCACCCTCACCGATGTCCAGCAACGCGCGCTGTTGGCGGGCGTTGCTGACGGGCGCAGCCTGATCGTGAGCGCTCCAACCTCATCCGGCAAGACATTGATTGGCGAGGTTGCAGTTCTGTGCGCGCTCCGCGCAGGGCTCAGAGCCATCTATTTGGTGTCGCACAAGGCGCTCGCCGATCAGAAGTTTCTTGACTTTGTTGCCCGCTTTGGTGAAGGAGCTGCTGAGCCGATTGGCTCGGTAGGGCTGAACACCGGCGACCGCGCGGAAGGAGACATAGATCCACAGTTGATGGTGGCGACATACGAAAAGGCTCTCGGTCTGTTCCTCAGCGGACAGCTCAGGCCAAACAACGCCTTGGTGGTCGCGGACGAGCTGCAAATACTCGGGGACCCCGGTCGAGGGCCAGACATTGAAGCGCTCTGCTCAGCGCTGCGACAGCGTGGGATAAAGCAGTTTGTCGCACTCACCGCAACGGTCGAAAATCCCGAGGATCTCGCCGGATGGATGCATTGCGAACTCGTTCGAAGTACTCATCGTGACGTTCCGCTTCACCAGGAAGTCTGGTTCGGCGGCCGCGCACACCGAACAAGGTTCGGCGATGAAGAAGGGCAGGAGGTACACGGCGTCGCAGCCCAGTCGAATGACATCGGCATAGTCGTAAGCAGCCTGTTGAAGCTTGGCAGAGGACCCATCCTGGTGTTTACCGAAAGTCGGCGCGAAGCGTTGAACTTCGCGACATCATTTGGGCAGAGCCGGCCGCGTGTTGGAGAAGGCATTGCGTTGGCCGAGCAGCTAGACCTCTTCTCGGAGCCCACTGACTCTTCCGACCAGCTCCGCGAGAACGCCGAGCGCCGTGTTGCCTTTCATACCGCAGACTTGTCCCCCCAAGAGCGCCAGGTCATCGAGGGTGGATTCACCGCCGGCAACTTTGAAGTCTGCTTTGCGACCTCGACACTTGCGGCTGGCGTGAACTTCCCATTTCGGTCTATCGTCTTTCCCAAGCTAACTTTCCAGTATGGCGACCGGGCAGGGACTCACATTGTTCGATCTGACTACAGGAATATGTCGGGCAGAGCCGGCCGCTTGGGCATGCATCCGGATGGGTTCGCCATCCTGCTGCCTCGCAATACCGTTGAACTCGCGCACGCCAACCGGTTAGTGCGACCTGACAACGACCGTCTGACATCGCAGCTCGTGAGCTTGAGCTTGCGAAAATCAATCCTGACATTGGTGGCCTCGGGTTTGGCGGGGAACTTCACCGAAGTGATGGCGTTCTTCGAGAACACGCTCTACTGGTATCAAACCCTCGACCGAAACCCATCAAAGCTGGCAGATCTTGAGAGCGGCAGCCGCGTCGCCATCGAATGGCTGAACGCCAACGCCTTGGTTCGTGAGGAGTCAGGTGCTCTAGCCATTACACCGCTCGGAAGTGCTGCGGCGATGTCGGGCCTGTTGCCTGCGACAGCCGTCCAACTCGCGTCCATGCTTCGTTCCATCGGCCCGCAGTTAGCTGCAAACTTTGATGAATGGATTCCCGGGCTAATCTATGCCGCCTGCGCAAGTGATGAATTCAGAGCGGATCGGCCGTCACGCTTCTTTCCGTACCCTTCTCCGTTGACGTACGAATCCGTTACCTTCTGGTCAACGAAGTCGCTGCCTATCGCACTCGACCGGACTGATCTGAAGTTGGCGCATTGCGCCCATGCGATGGCGCTGTACGTCGATGGGCTGGCTGATCGCAAGATCGCGCACGTCACGCACCTGACTGCAGGCACCATTCATCGATTGGCGTTGGACGTGGCTTGGGTGCTCGACGGACTACACAAGCTCTCGTCAACGCCCGAGTTGGCCTGCCCGCAAACTGTTGGCAATCAGATAGCAATGCTCGCAAGGCGTGTTCGCTGGGGGGCGCCGACCGAAGCGCTCGATGTGTTGCGGGTAGCAGAGCGTCACGGCGTCCCTGGCTTTGGTCGGCAGCGTGCAATGGGCTTAATCGCGCAGGGTATCGCCACGCTGCACGACGTGTTGGCAACAGCCAAAGATCGCCTGGTTCAACTGCTTCGTAGCGAACCGAGGGCACAGGCACTTCTCGATGCGGCTTCAAGCGCTGTCGGCCTGGCGCCAAATCGAATGGCAGCAACTCACCGAAGGATAGGACACGAACTCGGCATCGAAAACTTGGTGAAGTCGTGTGAAGAGATGATCGGCACTGAGTACGAGGTCGCGATTACCGCTCTCTTGCGTGTCGAAAGCACGTGGGTCGTGACTGCGCTAGACGACGGCATTCGACAGAACGTCCCCGACCTCCTCATCGAGCTGGGCCGACAGAAGCTTCTTCTTGAATGCAAGACGTGCACGAAGTCGCCTGCGCTCATCAAGAAGGAGGAAGCGTGGGCGGTGATCCAGAAGGCGGCGGACTTTGACGCGGGTATGCGCCGGGTGACTCTGGGCAAGCCAGCCTTCGACGAGACATCGAAGAGGAAGGCCGCAGCGGCGCAAGACATTACGCTCGTCGAGCATGGCGTTTTCATGGAGGGGTTGCTTCGAGTTCATGCAGGCACCCTCACCGCCACCGAGTTCCTGGACTGGCTCGGCTCTCCAGGCGTAGCGGAGATTGATCGCTTGGGCGGAACGCCCACCTACATCGGGCGGTAGGTGCGGAACACCCCAGCCGCTGGCCTGCGGACCATCGAGACTGTGGATGGCAACCCACTCGAACTCTACCGATTGGCAAACCTTGCGCCAACGCAGTGACCCGGGACTTGATCCATGGCGTAGACTGCACAGGATTCTGTCATCTACCCCTCAAGGAGCCGGTCATGGGCTTTTCAGCCAGCGATGTGGTGCCCTTCACCCAGGCACGCGCCAACCTCTCTGAGCTGGCTGACCAGGCCAAGGCCGGCGCAGAAAAGATCATCACCAAGAACGGTGAGAGCTACGTTGCGCTGATCGACGCCGACCGGTTGGACTACTACCACCGCCTGGAGCGCGAGCGCATCCATCTGCTGCTGATCGACGACGCCAAGCGCGGCCTGGCCGACATCGCAGCCGGCCGCACTTTCGAGGCGGACGAGGCAATCGGCCAGCTCCAGCAGCGCCGCACGGCCGCAGCCAAAGCAGCCAGCCCGGCAACCTCCGGCAAGGCAGCGACCAAGAAGCGTGGCTGACCAGCTGTACAGGGTCGAGTTGACCGCGAGCTTCCTGGAGCGCCTGGACTCCATCGAGGCGTTCTTGTTGGAGGCAGACGCCGCATTCGCCTTCGACGACCTGCTGGCGGAGCTGCGCGCCACGGTCTTCCCGAACTTGGCACGGTTCCCCCGCATCGGCCGGCGCTACCTTGACAACGCGCCGCAATCGGCCGAGGCGCTGGCCCAACTCGCGGCGCTGCCGGCCGGGGCTGCAAACTCCTTGCGCGAGTACCTGCACGACGACTATTTGATGCTCTACGCGGCCATGGACGCCCGAGCCACGGTGTATCTGCTGTCGATTCGACACCATCGTCAGCTCTCGTTTGACTTCGCTCGGCTGTGGCCAGCGTCAAAATGACCGCGGGGAGAACAGTCTTGTCGATTGCATCAAGCGCCAACGAGGCAACAACGCGAGCGCAGGTCATCGATACCCAACTGGCGCAAGCCGGCTGGAGCAAGTCTCGACGCAGCCTCGTCGAAGAGTTCGTTGTGATGGCGAAGGAGCCGGACCGCTCTTTTGACGGGCAGCAGTTCGCGGACTACGTTTTGCTTGGCAGCGATGGCAAGCCGCTGGCTGTGGTCGAAGCCAAGCGGACGGCGCGAGACGAGTTGGCCGGCAAGCGCCAAGCCGCCGACTACGCCGACGCCATCAAATCCCAGTTCGACCACGACCCGTTCATCTTCCTCACCAACGGCAAAGAGATCCAATTCTGGGATCGCGCGCGTTACGCGCCGCGAAAGGTCTCCGGCTTCTACACACGTGACGATCTCGAGCGTTTGCGCCACCAACGACAGTTCGCACAGGCCTTAGACAGCATCACGATCAACGCAGGCATCGCCGGCCGCGACTACCAGAACGAAGCCATCCGCCGTGTTACGGAAGGGGTGGACGCCGCCAAGCGAAAGTTCCTGTTGGTGATGGCCACCGGTACAGGCAAGACGCGAACGACCATCGCCCTTGTTGACGCCCTGCTGAGAGCGAAGCGGGTGCAGCGCGTGCTCTTCCTGGCAGACCGGCGGGAGTTGGTGCGCCAGGCCATGTCGGAATTCAAGACCCATTTGCCCAATGAAAGCCTGGCACGTATCGAGTCTGGCGAAACATCGGGTGCACGCGTCCAGTTTTCCACCTACCCCAGCATGATGCAGGTGTACTCGCGGCTGTCAGTGGGCTACTACGACCTGATCGTGGCCGACGAGAGCCATCGCTCGATCTACCAGCGCTACAAGGCCGTTTTTGACCACTTCGATGCCATTCACCTTGGCCTGACGGCAACGCCGACCGACTACATCGACCACAACACCTTCGAGCTGTTCGATTGCGGCGATGGCGTACCAAGCTACTACTACAGCTACGAGCAGGCCGTCGATGAAAAGAACCTCGTGAACTACCGCGTGCTCGACGCGCAAACCAATTTTCAGCTGAAGGGGATCCAAGGCGACGCCCTGCCACAGCCGCTGCAACAGATGGCGCGCGACCAAGGCGTTGAACTCGACGAGCTCAATTTCGACGGCACCGACATCGAGAAAGGCGTCATCAACCAAGGCACCAACGACGCCATGGTGCGCGAGTTCATGGACAAGAGCCGCAAGGACATTCGCGGGCTCCCTCACAAGTCCATCATTTTTGCAGTCAGCCATGCCCACGCCAAACGCCTGTACGAGAGTTTCAATCGCCTGTACCCGGAGCTGCAACGCCAAGGCATGGCCGAGATCATCGACAGCCATATGGAGCGCGCCGACAGCACACTCGACGACTTCAAGTTCCGAACCCTGCCGAGAGTGGCCATTTCAGTGGACATGCTCGATACAGGCGTCGACGTTCCAGCCATTCAGAATTTGGTTTTCGCCAAACCCGTCTTCAGCAAGGTCAAGTTCTGGCAGATGATCGGCCGCGGCACTCGCCTCCACGTCGACAAAGCCACTGGCGAGATCAAGAAGGACTTCTTGATCATCGACCACTGGAAGAATTTCGCCTACTTCAAGCTCAAGCCAGACGGTGAGGTTGATCACCCCAGCGAGCCCTTGCCCGTGCGCTTGTTTCGCCTGCGGCTGGAGGCATGGCAGTTGCTGCACGGCCTGCAGCCCGATGCGCAGAGCACGCGCGACGCGGTTGCCGCACTGCAAGCACTGCTGCAGGCGCTGCCACGCCAGAGCATCAACGTGCGGCCACATTGGGATGAACTGGACGCCTTGGGCAAGGAATGGCCCGCTCCCGCACCCGGAACACTCGAACACCTGTCAAAGAGCATTGCACCGCTCATGCGCCTAGCGCCGCTGGCAGGTCTGGATGAATTGCAGTTCCGCATTTGGTGTGAACGGCTCACCATAGCTTGGCTCAAGGGCGACCTTGATGAACAGGCCAAGGTGCGAGAGCGCATAGAAGGCGCGGTGGCCAGCCTGGCCGACAACATCCCCGAAGTGCAACGCGTGGCCGAACAACGCGCCTGGGTCCAATCCGCCGGGTTCTGGCAACACCTGGACATGCCCAGGCTTGCCACCCTGCAAACCGTGTTCTCTCCGTTGATGCGATATCGCACCCGGACTTCCGGTCACACGGTCGAAATCAATCTCCCCGACAGCATTACCCAACGCAGTTGGATCATTTACGGCCCCACCGGCGAAGGCGCCTTCGCCGAAAGCTACCGAGCACAGGTGGAAGCGCTGGTGCGTCGCCTGGCCGATCAGCTTCCGGAGTTGGCCAAGCTCAAGAACGGCGAAACCCTGAGCCAGGACGAGCTGGAGTGCATCAGCGCCACGCTGAATCAAGCGGACCTCTTTGTCACGGAGGACACGCTGCGCAAGGCCTTCGAGGCACCAGCTGCGTCGCTGGCCGACTTCCTTCGGCACATGCTGTGTGAGGGCGCGCACCTGCCCAACCGCGAAGAACGCATCAATGCCGCGTTTGAAACCTTCATTTCGGCGCACGGCTACCTTCGCGCCAACCAACTCAACTTCTTGCGCGCCGTGAAGGCTGCCGTACTTCGTCACGGCCGCATCACGCTCGCAGCGCTAAACGAGCCGCCGCTTTCGCGCGTCGGCCGTGTCGAGGCGCTGTTTCCTGCGCAGGACATCAACGAACTTATCGCATTGACCAACCAGCTGTTGGACGAGGCGGCCTAACTTCTCAGGAACCAATCCGAATGCTTGCTCCACACATCAAGAAGAAGGTCGACGAACTCTGGAACCGGTTCTGGTCCGCCGGCCTCACCAATCCTCTGGTTGCAGTCGAGCAAATCACGTACTTGCTCTTCCTCAAGCGCCTGGAAGACATCGACCAAAAGCGCGTTGAGCGCGGGCTTCGTTCGGTCTATGCCCCCACCCCCGATGAAGAGCGACAGATCGAAGCGGCATCCGACGAGAACAAGCCAGGCCTGCGCAGCCTCTACGACGCTGCAACCTGTCGGTGGAGCTACATCAGGCAGGAGAAGACCAGGCCGGCACACCTCATTGATAAAGTTTTCCCGTGGTTGCGCACCATCGGCGCTCGGCTCTCAAGCGGTGAAGATGGCACCGAGTTAGCCAGCATTCATGACCGAATGGCCGATGCCTACTTTCAGCTCGATCCCAACAAGGGCAAAGTGCTGAGCGACGCCATCGACGCCATCGACCAGCTCTTTGCTCGCGCCGGTGAAGGCAACGCCGCCCAGGACATCATGGGTGACACCTTCGAGTACCTGCTCAGCGAGGTGGCCACCGCCGGCAAGAACGGCCAGTTCCGCACGCCGCGCCACTTGATTCGCTTCATGGTCGAGCTGCTCGATCCCGAGCCTGGCCAGCGAGTGATCGATCCCGCTGCCGGTACGGGCGGCTTCCTGTTCAGCACGCAGCAGCATTTGATGCGCAAATACACGGCGCCAGAAACTTTAGTGCTGGAATGGGACGGCACCCCACACCGCACAGACGGCGCTGCTGCGAAGCCCGAGCAATACACCGCCATCCACAACGGCGCCAACTTCGTCGGCCTGGACAACGACCGCACCATGGCGCGAATTGGCTGGATGAACCTGGTTCTCCACGACGTGACCGACCCCCACCTGCTACAGGGCGATTCCCTCAGCAAGCGCGAAGGCAAAGGGCAACTCAAGCAGCTACTGGAGCCCGAGACCTACGACTTCGTGCTAGCCAACCCGCCCTTCACCGGCACGGTGGACAGCGGCGACTTGGAACCCGACTCACTGCTGTTTCCGCGCGTAGGCGGAAAGGGCAAGAAGAAGGACGAAAGCATCACCAACAAGAGCGAGCTTCTCTTCTTGTGGCTGATGCTCGACCTGCTGCGCGTGGGCGGCCGCTGCGCAGTGATCATTCCCGAGGGCGTGCTATTCGGCAACACCGATGCCCACGTTCGCCTGAGACGCGAATTGCTCACCGAGCACGTGATTGAGGGTGTCATCTCGCTGCCGGGTGGTGTTTTTCAGCCTTACACCGGCGTGAAGACTTCGATTCTCATCTTTCGCAAGGAGACTCGTCGCGACGAACGTCCTACCTCCACCAGTCGTGCCGCCCCTCGCACCGAGCACGTCTGGTTCTATGAAGTGGAGGAGGACGGCTACTCAAAAGATGCCAAGCGCAATGCCCGTCCTGGCCAGCAAAACGACCTTTGGGACGCGCTGGAGAAGTTCAAGGCCTGGATCGTGCACGGCCGCGCAGGTGCTCAACGCCACGAGAAGGTGCTGCTGCAACCTCGATTTCGTGTCGAGCGCTGGCGCCAGGCGCTGCTGCGCGACACAGCTGACCAGCTCACGCCCGCAGGCGAGGCTTTCCCGGCCTTGCCTGACACCAGCATGTGGGATGGGCATGTCTGGGGCGTCCATGAGCTGTTCCCCGAACTGCCTGCGGACCCCAAAGCCGCAGAGACACAAGCGCGCAATGCTGCGAGCGGGAAGCTATACGACGTGGTGATTCGGTACTTCGCAGCCTCCACGCAGCCCATCTGGGAGCAATGGCGCACTGCAGGCACGGGCGAGAGACCCATGAACGCAGCGCATGCGTTGGCCGACTGGCAAAAGGCCATCAAGGTACCGCAGCAAGACTTCAACCGTGCTGCCAAAGAGGCTCAACGCTTCTTCGAATCGGAGGACGGCCCGGCCTTGCCGTTGTGGAAGGACTTGGTGAAGGATGCGGTCAAGGCCGGACTTTCATTCCACGAGACTGCTGTCACACAAGCGCCGGTCGTGCAGTTCATTCAACAGACGCCAGTGGCTGACCTCAAGGCTGCGCTTGAGGCGATTGCCCGCAACGTCGCAAAGCTCGACGGTTTTGACGTGACCCTGCGCAGCCTAGTCGTTGATCAAGCGACCGACCTCAAGGCGGCCAAGCACTGGGTGGTGCCAGTACGCGCTTGGGCCCGCAACGACGAATGGCGAAGCGAGGATGGCACGCTCATCGGCTCGCACGACGCTGACGGCCTGGTGCGCCACGCCTACATGCAGGCAATGCTAGCTGCTGGTCTCTACGATGACACGGGCACGCTCAAAGACGGTCTGCTCGACCCCGACTGCATCGAGGCCCGCGATTGGAACTTGTCGGCTGGGCAATACAAGCCGTTCGACTTCACCCAGCTCAAGAGCGACAAGAGCGTTGCCGAGCTGATCGGAGCGCTAAAGACGACGGAGCAGGATGTCATCAAGGGCCTGGACAAGTTGCTGGCGATGGTGAAGGGGCGGGAATGAGACTGCCAGAAACGTGGACGGAGGTGCGGCTCACCGATGTTTGCGAGCTGAATCCCCGGCTGCGGGCCGAGGATCGTCCTAGAGACGATTTGCTTGTGACCTTTGTGCCGATGTCCGCCGTGAACGAATCTGCGGGGGTGATCGACAAACCTGAAGAGCGTAGGTTTGGCGAAGTCGCGAAGGGCTACACGAGCTTTCGTGAGCACGATGTGCTCTTCGCGAAGGTCACACCTTGTATGGAGAACGGAAAGGCAGCCGTTGCTGGTCCGTTAGTCAATGGGCTGGGGTTTGGCTCTACAGAGTTTCACGTTCTGCGCCCCACTCCCGCAGTATTACCTGAGTTCGTCTTCAGCTTCATTCGTCAGCAAGCTTTTCGGGACCGAGCCGCCTCAGCGTTTGTCGGCACGGGCGGCCTACAAAGAGTTCCCCCAGACTTCTTGGCACGGATCAAGCTGCCCTGCCCTACCCTTCCAGAGCAACGGCGCATCGTCGATGTGCTGCAACAGGCGGAGGTGGTGGCGAAGGCCAAGCAGTCGATTAGCGAGCAGATCGATCAACTGGTTAGAACCGCCTACTGGGAGCACTTTGGCGCCTGGTACACAAATGACGGTCTGATCGACCCAGTGCGTATCGGCGAATGCATCGCCAACTCCCAATACGGCGTTTCAGAGGCAATGGAGGAGCATGGCACACATGCAGTGCTGCGCATGAACAGCATCTCCAGCAGTGGATGGCTGGATCTATCTGAACTTAAGTTCGCCAGCTTATCCGCGAAGGATATTGCGTCGACCGAACTGCTAGATGGTGATCTTCTGTTCAATCGGACCAATTCCAAAGAGTTGGTGGGCAAGTGCGCAGTGTGGCGGCCTGTTGCTGGCGAATTCAGCTTCGCCTCGTACCTCATCCGGCTGCGCTTGAAGCGCGAGATGCTTCCTGAGTATCTGTGGGCTACTTTGAATAGTGCCTACGGCAAGTACCGACTACTAAACTCAGCCAAGCAAGCGGTGAGTATGGCAAACGTGAGCCCGACGGACCTGGGTCGGATCACGGTCCCCTTGCCTCCGTTGGCTATCCAAGAAAAGTTTGCACATTTTGTGCGCTGCGTCGAAGTACTGCGACTACAGATGCTCAGCAAGTTGGAAGCGTTTGCTGAGCTGCAGACAGTCGTAAGCCAACAAGCTTTGATCGGTGAGCTGACAGCCGCATGGCGCGACGATCACGCCGATGAGATTGGCGAGGCGCTGCAGATCCGCGATGCGCTGTTTCGGGATCGTGGCGCCAAGAGCACCGTCAGCGCCACCATAACTGCCACGCCATCTGTGCAGGCCGATCTGACTGTCCGACCTGCGCGCCATTGGCTGCTCGGCGAACTGAGCGACTTCCAACGCCATGTGTTGGCAGCGTTCACCACATATTGCGAAAGTAGCGGCGAGCCGCTCCTGGCCGAGGATCCGGACGTGTTTGCGCGCTTCTGTGAGGATGCGTCAGTGACCGAGCGTCTGCAGAGCTACGGCAGTTCGCAAGGCAACCGTATCCGCCGCACGCTCAGCCAGCTTGCGGCCTTGGGCTTGATCGCAAAGGTAACCTTGCCCAAGGTCGACGCGGAGAGTGGCGAACGCGACTACCTGAAGGCCTTTCGGCCAGTGCGTGACGGAGAGTTCACGCGGATGGCCGACCTGCAGACGCTGCGCAAGGCCTTGTCGGCAGGTGTCGATGACGAGCACTACCACCTTCAGGCGCAACTGGACTACGAAACCTCCGAGCGCGCTGGTGCGGGTGGCATGTTTCAAGTCATCTCGATTGAAGATGACGAAGGCAAGGACTACACCCACCTGGTTGACCAAGGCCGACACTACGCCTCGCTCGAAGATCTGAAGCTTGACCTTGCTAGTGCCCTTCAGGTGGCGGTGAAGCAAGTCGACTTGGAGGCTGTGTAATGCGCCTGCGCTACCTCCATCTTGAAAACTACCCGCCGATCTCGAACATCAAGGTGTGCTTTGCCAGCGGTTCGCCGATGGCGCGCGACTGCGCCATTCGGTTTGTGGTGGGAGTTAACGGCAGCGGCAAGTCCAACCTGCTGCGCGCAGTGGCCGAGGTCTTCCTGGCGCTGGCCGACCTGCGCGTGCCGGCCTTCCCAGTGAGTCTGATCTACGAACTGGGCGTGCGCGGCTCGCCGAGCCACCGCACACTGTTGCTGCATTGCCCCGGCAGCCGTCAGCAAGCCAGCCTGTGGCTGCACGAGCGCTTCTCATTCGACGACAACAATGGACAGGAAGTGTTTGAGGCGTGCATCGAGCACTTGGCGCTCAAGGGCGTACCACCCGTGCCTGGCTTCACGGCTTTGATCGACCGCGGTCGCTGGCCGCAGCGCGACAGCACACCGCCCCAGATTGCGCTGCCATCAGCGGTGCTGGCCTACACGACAGGCGACCTGCGCCCTTGGCGCTCAGTGTGGAGCCGGAACCAGAACGCCGACGGTTTGCAGCGGAGCGTCAGCGACGACGGTGACGGTGAGGAGCGCCCAGCTGGATGGACCGCTGCTCAAGAACGCGCCTTGCTGTCAGCGCGCCCTGCATTTCGAGCAACTCAAGACCTCGATAAACGCGTCACGAGTCCGGAAGCCGACAGCTTTCGGCGCCCGCTACTTCTCGATGCAACGCTGCTCAAGTGCGCTCTGTTGGCCGTGGCTTTGCCTCAAGCCTTCGTGGAGACCGCTGACTATCCCGCACGCGCCAGGGTCGATGAGGCAATGGCTCAGCTTCGCCGCCGCACCGACAACAAGACTGCGTTGCAAGAGCTACTAGAGCGCGGCGGGTGGCATCACCTGGTGTCAGTGGGCTTCCGTTCCCACCTGCAAGCATCACAGTGGGACCAGAAGCTCTGCGAAACAGCCCACGACTGGTGGCTGTGTGCCAGCGAAGTTATTGCGGATCCTCACCCGACGGAAGCTCGCCGCACCCTGCTGTTCGACTTGAAGGGTGCGCTCGACGCGCAGACGCCAAGCTTCACTTCCGCCGCCCGCGACGAGCTGCAGACTTGCACCACCCATGGCGAGGCGCTATGGGCCTTGTTGGGTGGGGCCAAAGATGCCAGCGCCTTCGATTTGTTCACTCGATTGCTGGAACTGAAGCAGGTCGGCCTATTCGACGATGTGCTCATCCGTCTGCGTCGGGCACCGCTGCCCAGCGATAACGACGAAACCGACGCGGACGACATCGGCGTGCTTCGCTATGAAGAACTGTCGGACGGCGAGCAGATGGTGCTGGGTCGCATGGCACTCTTCCATCTGCTGCAGGGTCAGCAGGATGCCTTGCTGCTGCTCGATGAGCCCGAGACCCACTTCAATGACAAATGGAAGCGAGAGATCGTCGACATCATCGATGACGCCATCGGCCACACCAGCAACGATGTGCTGATCTCCACGCATTCAGCCATCGTGCTTTCGGATGTGTTCAACAACGAGATCGTGATGGTTCAAAAGACGGCGAACGGTTCCACGGTGCGCAGTGTGGATGAGCCGACATTCGGCACCGACCCCAGCGCGCTGATGATGACGGTGTTTGGTGCCGACGACAGCATCGGCAAGCGGGCGCAAGAGTTCATCGAAGGCAAGCTGCGACAGGCGACCGGCACTCAGGCGGAGATTGTTGATCTGGAGCGCCTGATCGCGCGAATGGGTTCTGGTTTCTACCGCAGCGAGCTGCGGACCCTGCTGAGTACGTGGCGGGGTGGCGATGCTTAAGCCAGTCCATCGCGTCGTGGGCTCACCGGCGCTGGCAGCGTGCCAACAGTTGATGAAGCGATTCACCATTTGGTTGTGTGAGCCAGCGACCACCGCGATGCAAGTCAGCCAGCAGGGACTGCAGCCACCTGTTCTTGCGACGGCGATCGAGGCCAATTGGTTGTGGAGCTTTCTTCAGCGCACCGAGGCTGGACAGACCTTGCTGAGCCGCGCCCAGACGCTTGCAGGCTTGCCCGCCGTGCAAAAGGCTGCGCTGGCAGCCTGGGTGCAGGCGGTAGCGGCACTACCCGCACACTTTCAACCTGGTGCGGCCTTGTGGCCGGTAAGGCGTCCACTTGGCAACAAGCAGGACTGGAACGTGTTCAAGGCGTTGATGGAATCGTTCTATGAGAAGGGCTTCGTCGACGGCCTACCGTACCAAGCTGACGGCACTCCCACAGCTGCAGGTGGGCTCACGTATGCGGACTACGTCCGATCCTTTCGAGCTGTGCACCGCCTAAACCCGGACCCCGACGCTCGTGAGGTCTGCGTGCTGTGCGGCGGCCATCTCGGCGATACACCGCACGTCGACCATTGGGTTACCAAGGGAGCCTATCCACTACTCAGCGTTTGTGCCGACAACCTGCTCTTGATTTGCAGCACTTGCAACGAGGCGCCGAACAAGGGGCAAAAGCCCGTTCACTCCGGCGGCAGCTTCTCGGACTGGTTTCACCCCTACCTGCGTGCAGGTAACGCACACGTGCAATTGCACTATGTGCTGCCAGCCTTCGCGGTGCAATGCTCGGCCGCTCCTGCCGATCAGCCGAAGACAACCAATCTGGACGGCTTGCTCAACCTGTCCAGCCGCTGGACGCGCGAGTTCAAGGCCGAATATGCCAAACAGAAGGACGTTCTGCGCGGCCGGGAGCGTCAGCGACTTGCACTAGGGCAAGCAAGGCACTCGTTGGCGGAGATCCAGCAGCATGTGCAACAGTGGGCGGCCGACCTGTCGCCGAACGAGCCGCACCACGCAGTGCATTCCGTGCTGAGCCACGCGCTGATGCACCCAGCCCGGACGCAGGCCTGGTTGGCAGAGCTGGCGTTGATTACCTGAGCGCAAGAGGAGCGACATTCCTATGGCCGAGATCACCCGCCGCCGCACCGGCGAACTGTTGCGCGAGTTGTTCAACATCCTGATGGCCGCCCCCGAGGGTGTCCAGGCCAGCGCAGCCCTGCAGGCCTTGGCCGGACGGGTCACATTGACGCCTTATGAGGCCGACTCCTACGACTCGGGTGGAAGACGGTTCGAGAAGATCGTGCGCTTCGCGACGGTGGATTGCGTCAAGGCCGGGTGGTTGGTGAAGGACAAGGGCATCTGGTCTATCACCGAGGAGGGCCGAAAGGCGTTCGCGGAACTGCCTGACCCCGAGGCCTTCTACCGCAGGGCATGCAAGCTCTACGCCGAGTGGAAGGCAGCTCAGCCTGATGCCGACATAAGCACGACAGGTGGAACGGGCGCTGGAATTGACGGGTCTGACACGACGGCCAAAGCGGTGAGCGTGACATACGAAGAAGCCGAGGAGCAGGCTTGGGCGGAGATCTCGGCCTACCTTCGTGCGATGAATCCCTATGACTTTCAGGATCTGGTGGCCGATCTGCTGCGGGCGATGTCGTACCACGTGACCTGGGTTTCACCGCCAGGGAAGGACGGCGGAATCGACATCTTGGCCTGGCCCGATGCGCTTGGCACAAGGCCGCCTCGCATCAAGGTCCAGGTAAAGCGGCAGCAGCAGTCTGTGAGCGTGGATGGACTCCGTTCTTTCATGGCCTTGCTGGGCGATGACGATGTTGGGCTGTTCGTGTGCACGGGCGGCTTCACGAAGGACGCTGAGACGGAGGCCCGAACGCAGGAGAAGCGTCGCGTCACACTGATCGGCCTGGAAAAGCTGTTCGACTTGTGGGCCGAGCACTACGACAAGCTGACCGACCAAGCGCGGCGCAGGCTGCCGCTGCGCCCGATCCGATTTCTAGCTCCTGAAGGATGACGGTCTGAGACCGCGCGGAACTGATTCGCCCCAGCGCAAAACTCAGGCGATCGCGCAGGACTGCGGTAGTTTTCCGAATCGCCAGCAGTTCTCCAGACAGTCAATAGCTCAGGAACATGCAGAACCTCGCTCACACGATCCTCGAAGGCGTAGACCAAGACGTTGAGAGGCGCGTCAACAGCTGTGTTGAGCGCTTCCGAGAACGCGTCCGGGACGGCGTAAAAGACGCCTACATGTTCACGCTGGGCGCTCGCAAGAATGTCCGCCACACGATCTCAATCAGTATTGAGCGCGGCGACGCAGTTCTAGCGGGCGTTGTCCGGTCTGACGACTCGCTCGGGATGGCTCTGTCTGCCTACCGCGACAGCATTGCCGGCGGGTTGAGCTGCATTCGCCGGCTGCAGTCGGCCAAGTCGTCGTTGCAGGGCGTGCCGGGCGATGAGCTGGATGCAATCTACCCAGACGAAGAGAGCGACACCCTCGAACAGTTCCTCGTGATGCTGGATGGTCGCATTGAACGTGCCGGTATCGTTCAGCGCCTGATGTCGCTGACCACTGACTTTCTTGGTGCCTACTCGCCGGCCCAGCGCAGTGGCCAGATCGTCCTCAACTGGGGTTTGATCGGACTGCTGGCACCGCGAATCGACGTGAGCGTCGAGGCGCTCACGTTGAAGGTGCTGGCCCATGAGTACGCGCATGCTCTGTCGCATCTGGGTGTCGACGCCAACGGCGAGCACTGGGAACTGGAGGCCTTCTGGCAGGCAGACGTCTACGTGCATGAAGGCCTCGCGAACTACTTTTCGGCCGCCGCCCTGGCAGCCAGTGATGACTGGTGGTTCCGCGAGGCACTGATTGCGCTGGAAAGGATGGTGGAAAGGCAGAGCGAGCCGTATCGGGAGTTCAATCGGTGGAAGAACGATCTAGGCGCGCGACCGGAGGGGGTACGAGCTGCGCTGCGCACCGCCCGGACGATGGCCCGAGTGTCCAATCGCGATTTCGACCAGTTGCTCCGGGACTATTCCGGCGGTCGGTAGGCACAGAGCAGGTGGCGACCCGCTGAGGGAGAGGCTGCCAACGGATTCGACCAGCCACATCGAAGAGTTGCAGCCGGTCTGTTGGACGCCCGGGACCTCAGCTGGAGCACCGGCCCGATGCCGTCCGTCAATGTGACCTTGGATGGAGATGCGAAAGACGTAGCCGCGCCCTGGACGCTTCCGCGTCCGCAGGTCTCAGCGGTGTGGACCGATGTCGATCGGCTTCGGTTGCGGTGTCACATCGATTGCCTGACGCTGCACTGCCGGAGCCTGCATCGCCGGCATTTCCTTGATGAACGTGGCGATGGACCGTGCCAAGTCGCGATCCGCCTCGTTGCCTGACATGGCCAACACGCGGCCCACATGCATCCAGGCTTCGACTGCTTCTGCCCGCGTAGCCTGGGCCTGTGCGCCGCTCTTTGCGCCAGCACGGCTGGTGCGAAGGCGACCATCTTCTCGCGCCTTCAGCCGCCACAAGGGGTCGTAGTTCCGGCTGCGCCCGCGGGTCGCCTGCCGAGTGGCCTCGGCCTCGACGCCATGCCCGCGGAGCTTCTCGGCAAAGGTCTCCCGCCACCGGTGCAGATCGGCCTTGCGCGGGTTCAGTCGCTTGCCGTGCTTTGACTCCGCCCGCACGCTGATGTGCACATGCGGGTTGGCCTGGTGCTCGTGCAGCACCATCACGTACTTGTGGTCGGCCAGTTCGACCTGCGCGAACTCGCGCGCGGCGCGCTGCACGGTCAACGGGTCGGTGCCACGCGGCATCGACAGCATGATGTTGAAGGCCTCGCGCCGCTTGCCGGGTTCAGCAACGTCGTCGATCAAGGTGCCGCCGAAGCGCCAGTCATCGGCCAGGTCGTACAGGGTGTCCTTGCCTCGCATGGTCTCACCACGCTCGTCCTCGATGTCGAGCCGGCCGTTCTTGCTGATGTAGCGGAAGTGGGCAGCGATGGCCTTCATGCCGCGCCCGCCGCCGGTCACCTTGACCATCACCTGAGGCGCGCGGCGGACCACGGTCGCTTCGATGCGCTGACGGATGGCGGCGGCGCGTTGGCTTGCTTCGCCGGCTTTCAGCTTCGGCTGCGGCTTCACCTTGACGACGCGGTTGCCTGGGTAGAAGAGCCGGTCGCCCCACGTGATCAGAACGCCGTCGATGTTCGGTACTTGAGTCATGGTTCGCTCCTGAAGGTCAATCGTTCGTAGATCGGCCGGCGTCTGAAGTCCCGCCACGAGGGCGCAGGTCGGCCAGCGCGCCTGCGACCAGGGCCAGATGGCTCCGCACGTCAGCGCCAAGGGTGTCCAGCATCGGCCGGTATTCCTGGGCCGGGCGGAACTCAGCGTGGCGCAGCAGCTTGGTCAGGTGGTGGAGGTTGCGGCTGAACGTCGACAGCTCGGCGCTCGATGCGATCAGCGCGGCGAGGTGGTCGGTTCGGCTGCCTGCGCCCAACAGCACGGGCACACCGGCCACCAAACCGCCGACGTAGTCGCCTGGGTTCAGACCAGCACGGCGCGCGCCGTCCAACGTCGCACTGGCCTGGGCACGACTCATGCGCAGGCAGAGCCGGACGCGATCGCCGTTGCCTGCCTTCAGGCTCGGCATCGATCGATCGATATCGGCCGGGTCCGACCGCCCCAGCGCTTCAGCGAGCGTTGTGCGGACCAGGCCGGAGGGCGAGACGCCGAGGGCCTGAGCACGCTCGAAGAGCGCGGCCTTCAGGCCGTACAAATCGACGCTGAGTCGATCACGTGACGAGGGTGCCATACCCGAGCCTCCTGACATGCCGTGCGTGTCAGACACCGGCGCCACCGCGCCTATCTCTGCACTCACCTACGCATTCAGTATTGGCTCGGACCAAGCCTCTTCCGCCGCTGGATTCGCCCGAGAATCCAGCATGGGCGCACCGCAGATCAGCGGCCGAGTTGTCAATCAGATTGACAACTCAGGGCCCTGACGCTGCGGCCAGGCTGCGAGGCATGGCCAGGGAGAGAAGAAACGTGAGCGAAGAAGCTGCGCCACGAGCGCATGTCAGGACACCAGAAACGGACGAGGTGCTGCGGCGCATCGGCCGGAACGTCGTGAACTTTCAGCAGGTCGAGTACCTGCTCAAGTACCTGAATACGCACTCGGCCTTCAGAGGACCGGCGAGCGAGTTCTCAGCGCGCTTCGAGAAGCATGCGGCAATCGTTCAGAAGAAGACCATGGGCGAACTGGCCGGCAGGCTGGTCGACAACGTGCTGAGGCTTCCATCCGAGGACAACCCTCCAGTCGAGATCGACGAGGTCTGGCTGGGGTTTCGGTTCTCGATCGAGACCGACGCCGAGTTCGTTGATCGACATGACTTGGAGATGCGGGCCTTGGTCGATGCGCGCAACGACTTGATCCACCACTTCCTGCCTCGTTGGCAGTCAGCCGTCGGTGGTGACGCTGACAGTGCGCTCGCGTACCTCGATGCGCAGCGGGAAGAGACCATGCGCTTGAAGGAACGTCTGGAAGGCTGGGCGCGATCGGTGGAGGTCGGAAAGAAGCACCTTGCCGAGTTCTGGGCATCGCCCGAGGGACAGCGCCAGTTTGAGCTGGACTTCTTGAGGTGTAGCCGCCTTGTCGTGATGCTGGGTGAGATCGCAACACGCACACCACGCGCAGACGGTTGGGTGGTGCTCGCCACAGCTGCCAACGTGATCACGCGCGAGGCCCCGACGGAACTGACGGACCTGCGCAAGCGATTCGGCTGCTCGACGCTCAAGGGCGTGCTGCTGGCGACCGAGTTGTTCGACGTGGCGGACGAGCTAACACCGGGCGGCGGAACGCGGACGATCTACCGAATCAACGGACGGTACGAACTGCACATCCATCAAGAACCGCCTGCTGTGGGGACGAACGGCGCAGGTACCTGATCAATCAGGGCGGAGTGCGCCGCATACGCGTGGCAGAGCTCAATCGGCAACAAGTCCAGTCAGCGTGAGCCGTGCGGCTTCCACCGCCTCAGTTTGACGGCTTCCGACCGCGCGAACAAAGACCTGCCCTGCTTCCGATGGTGCCGATTGCGTATCGACAACCACCTCGGTGCCATCGAGCCTGGCCAGCAACCGCAGCTTCGGCGAAGCTCGGCGCCGGCTGCCGGGTGACATCAGCTCGGGTGTCGACGTCGATACCTCTGGTTCTTGTCGATGTGCAACTCGCTCTGCAACTGCTTGGATGAGTGCCGACGTGCCAGGCCGGACGCTGGCCGAGCCATCCGCGAGATCGGCGCGCAGCGCAGTCACGCGGTCTCGCGTGATGGCGTCGCGGTCAGCGGTCCAGGACTCCACGTACTGAGGGTGGTCGACAGCCAGTTTGCGAAGCTCGTACAGCTCGTTCAAGCCGCGGCATCGGCCTTCGCGATAGGCAGTGATCAACCATTCCGGCGCGTCAATCAGTGCGGTGGCCATCGTCACGTACTGCCGGCTCTTGCCCAGCCGCCGCGCGATCACGGCCTGGGTATCGCCCGCAGCCAGGCGGCGCTGCACGAACAGCGCCAGCTCCAGCGGCTTCAGGCCTTCGCGCTGCTCGTTCTCGATCACTTGGTCGTAGCTGTCCGCCGTCTTGTCGACGAAGGCAGGAATGTCGAACTTGCCCACGAGCTTGGACGCCCGCAGGCGCCGGGCGCCGAAGTTCAGCATCCAACAGTCGGGCTGATCGGGGTGACGCCGCACCGAGATCGGCTGCAGTACACCGCGCTCCCTGATCGACGCAGCCAGCTCGGCCAGGCCTTCTGGGTCGAACTCATTCCGGGGTTGGTCTGGATCTTCGATGATCGACTCGATGGCCAGCTGCAGAGGTGCGCCGGCCAGGAGGTCGGCCGGCGTGCCCAGGAGGTCGAGCTGATCAAGCGGCAGATTCATGGCTGACTCCAGGTTGCGCATTTATCTGCGGTTGCCCGGCCACGATCTGGGCCAGCTGACGCAGGGTCGGCTCGATTTCCTTCGCTGCCTCACGCGCGGCGGTCTTCTTCATCTCCCAGAGAACCTGACCGTGCGCTTGGGCCTCGGCGATGGCCGAGCGGCGCGGCATCGAAGCGAAGTCGCCAGGTCCGTCACCGATGCGGATCAACAGCGGGTGGTAACGCTGCACGATCTGCAGGAAGTTCGCCTTCTGGAACGGCGTAGGCTCGACCATGGTCGGCAGCAAGCCGATCAGCTGGAGCTTGGGGTTGAGCACTGCCTTGATCTTGCGCACGCCGACCCTGTCGTGATTCAACAGGCCATGGACGCCTTCCATCGCCTCCTGGTTGAGCTGGATCGGCGAGAGGACGAAGTCGGCCGAGGCCAGCGCGGCGATGACGCGAATGTCGGGGTTCGGGTTGGTGTCGATCACGCACACGTCGAAGTGCGCATCCATGGCCGCCAGAAAGCTGCGCAGGTTGCGGGCGAACGGTGTGTGCATCGTCGGCTGGCGTTCGAGCATCAGCAGCCCCCGGTCGCTCGGCACCAGAACGAACGCGGCGCTGGGCATCACTGAGACAGCCTCAGTCAGCAGACGATCCGACGTGAGACCGGCAGCGGTCGCGCGGTTCGACCGCTGTATGGGGCTGCCAAAGTTGCCCTGGTGGTCCAGGTCGACCGCCAGCACGCGCCGGCCATGCTGCACCAGGTGATGCGCCAGCAGCGTGGCGACGGCGGATTTGCCGACGCCACCCTTCTGGTTGGCGAGAACGA